>ENA-UPSM01000006-UPSM01000006.1-activated-sludge-metagenome-genome-assembly--contig:-NODE-6-length-317720-cov-19.821312_pt1 | contig 317720 bp, 238 predicted proteins | sample MGYA00238181_ERZ773283 | MGnify/ENA primary metagenome ERZ773283 (study PRJEB29023, sample SAMN05720199) | activated sludge metagenome | isolation source: Anaerobic digester | place: Japan... | reverse complement strand
GATTCATTTATAGCATGTTAGAAGGCAATGAAAATCCGTTAACGGGACAGTACTGCTTTTTCATAGTAACTTACGTTTCATCGCAATTTGGGTAGCAAACAGTTGAATATGTAGATAAAGAGCTGTGGTATTTAATTGTTGGGACCGTATATTCTTATAACTATATTGATGAAAGGTGGATTTATCATATGAAAAATTCATTACTGCGCCTATTGGTAAGGTGCTACCCGTTTAGTAGGGGAAAAACTCGATTAAGTAATATTGCTAAGCGACATGTCAGTGGTTTTATATTGTCTGAGGATCAAAGTGGACATCAAATGTTACTCGATCTCGATCAATATATTGATAGCCATATTTATATAGATGGAGCTTATGAAACAGAATGCTTGGACTTAATTTCGAAGACAGCGACGGTTTTTAAAATCAATTTCTTTTTTGATATCGGTGCGAATCTTGGTGCATATACTCTTCATTTTGCTTCCCTTCCTTTGATTGAAAGAGTATATGCATTCGAACCCGATCCCCGCAATTTTGCAAAACTCCAAGCAAATTTGATGCTTGACGATAAATTGGAAAAAGTTACAACTTATAACGTTGCACTTTCGAATAAGAACGATCCGAGTGTACCTTTTTACATATCTCGACAGAGATCCAACAATGAAATGAACAAGATTGGTGGAGGAACAAGTTCGCTCGAATTCAATCAGAAGAGACACACAGTATCATCATCACAAACGGTGCCAGTATGGAGACTAGATAGTTTGGTTGATCTTTCATCTGAGAAAGTGGCTATTAAAATAGATGTGGAAGGTCATGAACTAGCAGTATTGGAAGGGATGAGTAAATTACTGAGGCACAATCAATGTGTGCTGATGGTAGAAAGCTTCGGGTCAAAATATTCTGAGGTTCATGATTTTTTGGAGAAAGCAGGCTTTAAACTACACCGACACTTCGAACATCAAGAGAACTATCTTTATATTCCTAAGGATGAAAAATTTAGATGATTCTACTGATACGCATAATAAAAATTTTCATGTTGTATAGTACAGATTAATAAACGATCAAAACTTGTTTCATAAATAAATTTCATAATGATATTCTAATCATACCTTACTAAATGAGAAACCTTCCCTTAAAAATTTGAAAAATATTGATCCAAAAAATTTTATTACTGATGGTTTCACAATTTATGCCGAGAATTGTCTAGGATTTGCCGTCACGACGAAGTCACCTGAGGAGTGCGTTGCGGTGATCAAGGGCTTGATCCTGGATAAGCAGAGGAATTCCGGCAAGACGCCACCTGCATTCAAGCAGGATGAGAGTGAAGCCAACCCGAAGACTGCGCTCCCGGTGGCACTCTCAAAGCCGAGGTGGCTGGCGTGCGCCAATCCGCACTCGCTGGAGGTGGCGCGGGGCGACGCGGCGTTCGCCGCGGCGCTCCACGCCGCCGACATCCTGGTGCCCGACGGGGTGGGGATGGTGCTGGCCTCCCGCATCCTGGGGGGGCGTATCCGCGCCCGCGTTACCGGGAGCGACATTTTTCTGGGTCTGAACGCGGCCCTGAGCGCCCGGGGCGGGACGTCGTGCTTCTTCCTGGGGTCCACCGACGAGAACCTGGCGGCGATTCGGGAGAAGATGGCCGCCGACTTCCCCGGCGTCCGCGTGGCCGGAGTCTACTCGCCCCCCTTTCGGGATGAGTTCACGGCCGAGGACGACGCCGCCATGGCGGCGGCGGTGAACGCCGCGGCGCCCGACGTCCTCTGGGTGGGGATGACGGCGCCGAAGCAGGAGAAGTGGCTCCACCGCAACTTGGCGCGGCTCGAGACGGTGCGCTTCGCCGCCGCCGTGGGGGCCGTGTTCGACTTCTACACCGGCCGGGTGAAGCGCTCCCACCCGGCGTTCCGGCGCCTGGGGCTGGAGTGGCTGCCGCGCCTGCTGCGCCAGCCGCGGCGGCTGTGGCGGCGGAACTTCGTGTCGAACCCGGCTTTCATGATAAGGGTTGTGCTGGAGAGAATGCGCCGAGATTCACCGCCGAGGCGCTGAGGGCGCGGAGAAGAATGCTCGCCAAGGCGCCAAGACGCAAAGAAGATTTTTTGGGTCAATGGAAAGAAGCGGTCGGCGGATGACGGCCGTTTTTTGGGGGTGAATAGGTGAATGGGTGAACCGGGAGACGATTATCGATTTGGGTCCAGAACACAAAAAGCCTTTGTGGCCTCTGTTTCTCTGTGGTGAAGGCTGGGACGGTTGATGGTTGATGGTTGATCGTTGGGAACGAGCCTCGATGTCCGAAGTCCGATGTCCGCATGGCGGGAACGAGCCTCGAGCCTCTAGCCTCGATTACGAGCACGATTACGAATTACGAGCACGATTACGAATTACGAGCACGATGAATTCTCCTCACTCCTCACTCCTCACTTTTCCCTTCCCTTCTCCTTCCCCCCTCGGTAAGCTGAGCGTATCTTCGCAAGAGGTTTTCCCATGAAGCGGGCGATGATCACGGGCGTGACGGGGCAGGACGGGTCGTACCTGGCGGAGCTGCTCCTGGCGAAGGGCTACGAGGTGCACGGGGTCAAGCGGCGGGCGTCGTCGCTGAACACCGAGCGGGTGGACCACCTGTACCACGACCCGCGCCTGGAGGCCACGGGCTTCTACCTGCACTACGGCGACATGACCGACACGGCCAACCTGGCGCGGCTGGTGCAGGAGGTGCAGCCCGACGAGATCTACAACCTGGCGGCGCAGAGCCACGTGAAGGTGTCGTTCGAGACCGCCGAGTACACGGGCAACGCCGACGGCCTGGGGACGCTCCGGCTGCTGGAAGCGATCCGGCTGCTGGGGCTGGCCGGGCGGGTGCGGTTCTACCAGGCGTCCACGAGCGAGATGTTCGGCGGGATCGGCGAGGTGCCCCAGCGCGAGACCACGCCGTTCTACCCGCGCTCCCCCTACGGCGCGGCCAAGCTCTACGCCCACTGGGTCACGGTGAACTACCGCGAGGCGTACGGCCTGTTCGCCTGCAGCGGGATCCTCTTCAACCACGAGAGCCCGCGCCGCGGCGAGACGTTCGTCTCGCGCAAGATCACCCGCGCCGCCGGCCGCATCGCCCTGGGGCTGCAGCACCGGCTGCTGCTCGGGAACCTCGACGCCCGGCGCGACTGGGGCCACGCCCGCGACTACGTGGACGCCATGTGGCGCATGCTCCAGGCGCCGGCGCCCGCCGACTACGTCATCGCCACCGGGGTGAGCCACGCCGTGCGGGCGTTCGCCACGGCGGCGTTCGCCGAGCTGGGGGTGGCGCTCGATTGGCGCGGGACCGGGCGCGAGGAGGAGGGAGTCGTTGCCACGGTGGACAGTTCTCGATTCCGGGAGGCCTTGCTGTGGAGTGAGGGAGCCGGCGAGGCGGCGGGGCCGGCGGTGCAACCGGGGGACGTGCTGGTGGCGGTGGACCCGGCCTACTACCGTCCCACCGAGGTGGAGCACCTGTGCGGCGACGCCGCGCGCGCCCGGGCCGGGCTCGGCTGGGCCCCCACCGTGACCTTCGCCGAGCTGGTGCGGGAGATGGCCCGGGCCGACCTGGCCGAGGCGCTGCGGGAGCGGCATCTGCTGGCCGGCGGGTATTCCGTGAAAGTCGGAAGCGAATAGGGAGAAGTTCCAGATTCGCAGATTGGCAGATTACAGATTCGCAGATTAGCAGATTGACAGATTGGGGCGAGATGCGTTTTGCTACTAGCTGTTTACTACTAACTGTTTACTGCTTGCTCAATACTCCTATCTCCTATCTCCAATCTCCTATCTCCTATTCTCCTATCTCCTATCTTCAATCTCCTAACTCCCCCAGGAGCTGACATGAATCCCGAATTTAAAGTATACGTCGCCGGGCATGCGGGGATGGTGGGGTCGGCGCTGGCGCGGCGACTCAAGGCGCGCGGCTTCCGCCGCATCGTGGGCCGGACGCTGGCCGAGCTGGACCTGCGCCGCCAGACGGACGTGGAGGCGTTCTTCGCCGCCGAGCGGCCCGACGCCGTCTTCCTCGCCGCGGCCACCGTGGGCGGCATCGTAGCCAACTCCACCCGGCCCGCCGAATTCCTCTACGACAACCTGCTCATCGCGGCGAACGTGATCGAGGCCGCCCGCCGGAGTGGCGTGAAGCGGCTGGTGAACCTGGGATCGTCGTGCATCTACCCGAAGCACGCGCCCCAGCCCATGCGCGAGGAGCACCTCCTCACCGGGCCGCTCGAGCCCACCAACGAGGCGTACGCGGTGGCCAAGATCGCCGCGCTCAAGCTCTGCGCCCACTACCGCGCCCAGTACGGCTGCGACTTCTACTCGCTCATGCCCACCAACCTGTACGGGCCGAACGACTCCTATGACCTGGTGCAGTCCCACGTCCTGCCGGCGCTGGTGCGCAAGTTCCACCTGGCCCGGCTGCTGGCCGCCGGGGACCTGGACGGGCTGCGGCGGGACCTGGCGCGGCGGCCCCTGGCGGCCGGCCACCGGCTGCCGGCGGCGCCGGCGGAGTTGCCCCTCGAAGCCATCGCCGAGGCCTGCGCCGCGTACGGCATTTCGGCGGAGGCGGTGACGCTCTGGGGTACGGGAACGCCGCGGCGGGAGTTCCTCCACGTGGACGACCTGGCCGCGGCGGCGGTGCACCTCGCGGAGACGGCGTCGGCCGAAGCGGTAGGGGACTTCATCAACGTGGGGAGCGGCGAGGACGGGACCATCGCCGAGCTGGCCGAGACGGTGCGGGAGATCGTGGGCTTCGCCGGGGAGATCCGGTACGACGCGTCCAAACCCGACGGCACGCCGCGCAAGCTCCTGGATGTGTCGCGACTCCGGGCGCTGGGCTGGGCGCCGGCGATCCCGCTGGCGGAGGGGATCCGCGCGGTGTACCGGGCGTATCAAGGGGAGGAGTGAACGGCGCGCAAAGGCGCCGGGGATAAGGCGCGCGAAGGCGCAGAGACGCAAAGAAGACTTTTTTGGGTCAATGGAAAGAAGCGGTCGGCGGGTGCCGGCCGTTTCCGTTTCAGGGGTTCCAGGTTCGCAGGTTTGGGGACGGTTGATGGTTGATTGTTGATGGTTGATGGGGGAATCGGTAGAATGGGCGAAAATCAGAGTTCGCAAGTTCGCAGACCGTTGAGGGTTGGGGATCGGAATCCTAGAACGTTGAGAGTTGAGGGTTGAGGGTTGGGGACCGGGTTCGTAGACAGTTGAGGGTTGAGGGTTGAGAGTTGAGGGTTGGGGACGAGCCGCGAACGTCGAGCCGCGAATCCCGAGCCGCGAATCCCGAGCCCCGAATCCCGAACCCCGAACCGCGAACCCCGGTTGCGATCACGATTACGATTACGATGACGATGACGATGACGAGCACGAACATTCGGGACGGGAACGAGCCTCTAGCCTCGAGTCTCTAGCCTCGATTACGATGACGATTACGAATTACGAGCACGAAATCCGATTTCCGATGTCCGAAGTCCGATGTCCGATGTCCGAATCCCATGGGGAGGGAACCGACGATGGCGAAGACGAAACGTGCCGGTGAGGCGGTGAAGGCGGGGGCGGTGGACTGGACGGTGGTTTTGGCGGGGATACCGGACCTGCTCCTGGGCGACGAGGCGCTGCCGACGGAGCTGGCGGCGGCCCGTCCGTCGGGCGTCTGGACGGCGGACGCCGGCGCCGCCTCGGCGGCGTTCGGCGCCGCGGGCGAGGTGCGGATCGAGGCGTTCAACGCCGTCGACGACGTGGATGCCGACGGCGTGCTGGGCGCGTCCGCCGAGGCGCCGTCCGCGCCCGGGGAGGCGGCGCTGGGGCCGCAGCTTTTTCTATCCGACGACGCGGCCTGGCTCAAGTACCGCCTCGCCGCGCGGCCGATGGCGCGGGGCGCGGCCCGGGGGCTGGAACTGGCGGCCGGGCCCGAGACGGTGCTCGCCGACTACCGCGGCCACGGCCGGGAGGAAAACGCCCGGGCGGCGGTGCGGGCGGATCTGGCCGCGCCGCGCCTGGCGGTGCGCGCCGCGGACGTCTTGCTCCTCGGGCCCCGCGACGCGCTCGCGTGGCGGGTGCGCGGGGAGCTTGCGCTTCGCCTCACCGTGGGGTGGGCGCCGCTCTGGCGCGCGGCGCTCGGCGCCGTGGCGCGGCTCCTGCCGCCGGAGCGGCTGCTGGCGGTGGAGGCCGCGGCCGGGGCCGCGGCGGATTTTGCCGTGACGCTCGGCGACGACTTCCAGGTGGTCTTCACCCGGCCGGCGCCGGGCCGCGTGCGCGTGGCGGTGCAGAAGATCGAGGCCCGGGGGGCGGCGGCGGGGGCGCCGCTGGGGCTCCAGGTGGCCCTCGACGGCGGGGCGGACCTGGCGGCCGCGGCCGAAAGCGCCTGGGCGGCGGTGTGCGGCGGGCCGGTGGGGCGCATCGAGAAGATCCTAAAACGGGCGTCGCTCGAGGAGCTGGGCGAGGCGGAGCGGGCGCTCCTGGAGCAGGTGCTGGAGCGGGTGCGCCTGGGCCGCACGTTCCGGACGCTCGGCGCCGTGGCCCGGCGCTGGACGGCGCTCCGCGGACGGGTGGAGGCGGCGGTGGCGGCGGCGGCCGAAGCGCAGGCGGCCGCCGGCTTCCGCTACGAGTACCTGCGCCTCAATAGCGGCACCACGCTCTTCCAGGCGGTGCTGGACGACGCGGATTTCCGCGCCTGCCATCCGGCGCTGGTGCAGCTGGACCTGTCGCCGGTGCTGGAAACGGCGCGCGCGCACCCGGATCGGGCCGCCCTGGAGCGGTTCCTGCGCGAGGACGTGCGGCTCCGGCGGCGCGCGTGGGGGCTCGCGGTGGCGCTGGGTCCGTGGGCGGCGGCCGGCCGCGACGTGGCCGAGCGCCGCCACGTGGTCCAGCGCGACGGGGCGGGGCGGGAGCGGGTGGCGCTGTCGTCCCGGCGGCGCTACGAGGCGGCGTGGGGGCGGCGGACGGCGGCGTGGACGGCGGATTTCTCCGCCGAGATGCCGGAGTTCGCCGCGGCCGGCCGGCCGGCGGCGGACGAGTTCCGCTTCGCCCTCCGACTGCAGTGGGAGTGGGGGGAGCGGAAAATCGCGCGCGCGGACCTGGCGGAGGCGCTGGACCTGGCCATGGTCTGGGGGGCCGTCACCCCGGCAGGCGCGGCGGAGGTGGCCGCGTCGCTCGAGGCGGAGCTCTCCGCCCGGGAGCCGGCGACGCTGGGTGTGGCGCTGGAGCTGGACGACGCGACGCTCCGGGCGCTGCTGCCGCGTCTGGCCGCCGGCGGGGACGCGGCGGCGGCACGGGCGCTGGCCCGGGCCATGCCGCGCCTGGAGCGGTACGCGGCGCGCCGCGAGCCGGATCGCCGCGAGGCGCTCTACGCGCCGCTCTGGCGCGAGTACCTGCGCCGGAACCGGGAGCCGCTCCGGGCGTACGCCGCGGCGGCCCGCCGCCACGTGGCGGCGGCGCCGGGGGGGAAGCACCTGGCTCTCCGCGAAGGAGGCGGCGGGACGCGGGACCCGCTGTTCGGCGAGTTCCACACCTTCGCCGGGCAGATCCGCTACCACGGCGCCACGGCCGCGGCCGGCGACCATGCGGGGATCGCCCAGGCGTGGCGGCGCCTGCGGCGGGGCTTCGCGCGGCTGGAGGCGGCGCTGGCCGCCCCCGGCGGCGACGGCGTGAAGGCCGTCGAGGCGGCGCTGGCCGACGCGGCGCCGTTCTGGGGACAGTCGCTCCTCGCCAGGGCCGGCGGCGCGTATTTCGTCGCGCTGGCGGCGGCGGAAGGGAAGCTCGGGCAGGTGGCGCGGACGCTCACCATCGAATTGCCGCTGCAAGAGAGGACGGTGGCGGTGACGACGTCGGCGGAAGGGGAGTGAGGCGCGTAAACAGCACGCAAAGGCGCGTCGCGCTGGGATAGTGAACAGTAAATAGTAAACAGTAAACAGTAAGAAGAAGATGAAAGAAACGGTCGGCGGGGTGCCGGCCGATTTTTTGGGGTGAATAGGTGAATGGGTGAATGGGGAGACGGTTTACGGTCAGGGTTCAGAGCAAAAAAAGACTCTGTGTCCTCTGTGGACTCAGTGGTGATGGTCGGGACGGTTGATGGTTGATCGTTGATCGTTGATGGGTGAATAGGTGAATGGGTGAATGGGTGAATGGGGAGACGGTTTACGGTCAGGGTTCAGAACAAAAAAAGCCTCTGTGTCCTCTGTGGACTCTGCGCCTCGGCGGTGATGTCCGGAAAGGTTGATGGTTGATGGTTGATGGTTGATCGTTGAGGGATTCTCGGTTCGGGTTCAGAACAAAAAAAGACTCTGAATCCTCTGTGCACTCAGTGGTGATGTCCGGGACGGTTGAGGGTTGAGGTGCGATACCGATACCGATCCCGACTCCGACTCCGCTTACGAAACACGAGCACGAAATCCAATGTCCGAAGTCCGAGGAACGGAATCGAGACTCGAATCGGCAGGCACCATGGAACGATGGGCACGCGGGAGGTACCGCGAGCGGGAGCAAGCGGCGGGAAAGCCCTCCCCGCGAAAATCGCGGAATCTGCGACACCATTCCATCGTCCGCGGCGGTTGCCCCGCGGAATCCAGAGCGGCGTCATGCCGCCGCACTCCACAGCGCGGACCGCGGACGGCCCGCGCCATCCAAAGCGCGCCTCCCGGGGATCGGCCGCCCCCGTCGACGGACGCCGACGGAGTGGTGCGGCGCCCGGGGTGAGGCGCAGCGTGGACCCCCTCGCGCCGCTCGCTCCCGCTCGCGGTACCCCGCTGGTGCCCGCCGTGCGATGGTGCCATGCGAGATCGGTGAATGGGTGAGTCGGTGAATCGGTGAATAGGGGGACGGGAGATGGGAGATGGGAGACGGGGGACGGCTTGCGATCAGGGTTCAGAACATAGAAAACCTCTGTGTCCGCTGTGGACTCAGTGGTGATGGTCGGGACGGTTGAAAATTCGGATGCAAATTCCGAATTTTCAATATAAAATGATGCCATGATCCAACGATCCAAGTATCTCAACGCCCTCCAGGTCGCTCTGGACCGGTCACCGGTGACAGCCCTGATCGGCCCGCGGCAGAGCGGCAAGACCACCCTGGCCCGAATGGTCAGCGAGAACCGGCCGGTGACCTTTTTCGACCTCGAATCACCCACCGACCGGCAGCGGTTGCAGAATCCCGAACTGGCCCTCGGGCCGCTCGACGGATGGATCGTCCTCGATGAGATCCAGGAGCTGCCCGGACTGTTCGCCGTTCTTCGAGTGCTGGCGGACCGCCCGGCGAACCGGGCCCGTTTCCTGATCCTGGGCAGCGTCGCGCCGGAACTGATCCGGCAGGCGGCCGAGACGCTGGCCGGACGGGTGGAGTTCGTCGAGCTCGCCGGATTCGACCTGGCCGAGGTGGGCGGCGAGGCGGCGGACGCCCTGTGGAGCCGGGGCGGCTATCCCCGGTCGTTCCTGGCCCGATCCGAAGCGGACAGCCTGGCGTGGCGGGAGGGATTCGTCCGGACGTTCCTGGAGCGGGACGTGCCCCGGCTGGGCATCGCCCTGCCGCCGGTGGCGATGCGGCGCTTCTGGACCATGCTGGCCCACTACCACGGACAGCTTTGGAACGCGTCGGAACTGGCCCGCTCCATGGGTTTGTCGGACAAGACGGTCCGGTCGTACCTCGACATCCTGGCCGGCACGTTCATGATCCGCCAGCTGCTCCCCTGGCATGCCAACCTGGCCAAGCGCCAGGTGAAGGCGCCCAAGGTCTATTTCCGGGACTCGGGCCTGCTGCACGCGCTGCTGACGATCCCCGACCGGCATGCCCTGCTGGGCCATCCGAAGCTGGGCGCGTCATGGGAGGGATTCGCCCTGGAGCAGGTGCTCCGGGCCGTGCCCGGCGCCGCCGCCTTCTTCTGGGCCACGCACGCCGGCGCGGAGCTGGATCTGCTGCTGATGCACGGGGGGCGGCGGTTCGGCTTCGAATTCAAGTTTGCCGAAGCGCCTGTCGCGACGCGGTCCATGCGCGTGGCGCGGGCCGACCTGGAACTGGCCCATCTCTGGATCGTGCATCCCGGCCGCCACGCCTTTCCCGTGGAGGAGGGAATCTCCGCGCTCCCCCTGGCCCACGTGCTGAACCTGGCGGAGATGCTGGGCGAGATCTGACCAGCCGGGCGGGCCGGCGCACCGCGGGTGGGTGAGGCGCGCGAAGGCGCGGGGAGAGTGAACAGTGAACAGCGAACAGTAAATAGTAAACGGTAAACAGTAAGAAGAAGATGAGAGAAGCGGTCGGCGGGGTGCCGGCCGTTTTTTTTGGTGAATGGGTGAATGGGTGAATGGGGAGATAGGAGTTGGGAGATAGGAGTTGGGAGATAGGGGATGGGAGACGGGGGACGGGGGACGGCTTGCGATCAGGGTTCAGAACATAGAAAACCTCTGTGTCCTCTGTGCCTCCGTGGTGAATAAAACTGCCCGAGGGCCGGGAGGGTTGATGGTTGATGGTTGATGGGTGAATTGGGAGATAGGAGTTGGGAGATGGGAGATGGGAGATGGGAGACGGGGGACGGCTTGCGGGCAGGGTTCAGAACAAAAAAGACTCTGTGTCCTCTGTGCACTCTGTGGTGATGTCCGGGATGGTTGATGGTTGATGGTTGAATAGGTGAATAGGTGAATAGGAGAATGGGTGAATGGGGAGACGGTTTACGGGCAGGGTTCAGAACAAAAAAAGACTCTGTGTCCTCTGTGCCTCGGTGGTGATGTCCGGGATGGTTGATGGTTGATCGTTGATCGTTGATCGTTGGGGACGAGCCCCGAGCCGCGAGCTCGAATCCCGATCCCGATCCCGACACCGATGCCGACACCGATTGCAATTGCGATCACGAATTGCCAGCACGAACTCACAACCATCAACAATCAACTATTTTTCGAACACCCGAGCCATCGATCCGTTAATTAGGTCAGAGACTGATTGACGGGAGGTGGTGATGGTTCCAAAATCCGCGCCCGGGTCTTCGATGTCCGATTCCATCACCCATCAGATCCTGACCCTTCGCGGAAAGGCGGTGATCATCGATTCGGATCTTGCCTCGCTCTACGGCACGAGCACGAAAGCCTTGAACCAGGCGGTCCGCCGGAACATCGGGCGATTTCCTGGCGATTTCATGTTCCGATTGACACCCAACGAGAAACACGAGGTGGTCACAAGTTGTGACCACCTCGCCGCGCTGAAGTACTCACCCCATTGTCCCTGTGTCTTCACGGAACATGGCGCGCTCATGGTGGCCGCGGTGCTGAACACCCCCCGAGCCGTCGAGGTCAGCGTCTGGGTGGTCCGTGCGTTCGTGCGGTTGCGGGAACAGGCGGTTCAATTCCAGACCTGGATCAACGAGCTGAACGCCTTGCAGCACCAGGTCCGGGATCATGACGCGGCGATACGTTCCCTGCTGACCGCGTTGGAACAACTGCTGGCGGCGTCCCCCCGGAAATCCCGTCCCATCGGTTTCATACCGCAAGCTATCGATGGGGATGAATGATTCCCCTCAGAACAAAACAAGCCGCTGTGCCTGTGGTGAAGTCTGGGACGGTTGAGGGAGAGTTGAGAGTTGCGGGTTGAGAGTTGCGGGTTGAATGTTGAGGGTTGGGGACGAACCGCGAACCCCGAGCCCCGAGCCTCTAACCTCGAGCCCCGAGCCTCGATCACGATCACGATTACGATTACGAATTACGATTACGATTACGAGCACGAACATTCGGGACGGGAACGAGCCTCTAGCCTCGAGCCTCGATTGCGAGCACGATTACGATTACGAATTACGATTACGAGCACGAATTACGAGCACGAATCCGTAACCCTCAACCCTCAACCCTCAACTCTCAACTCTCAACGAATGGAAACGAGCCTCGAGCCGCGATTGACGGGCGAACCGTTCAGCGCCGGCCGCCGCGGGAGCCGCCGCCGGAGGAGCTTCGGGAACCGCCGCCGGAGGAACCGCCGCGGGAGCCGCCGCTCGAGTAGCTGCGAGAGCCGCCGCCCGAGTAGCTGCGGGAGCCGCCGCCGCCCGAGTAGCTGCGGGAGCCGCCGCCCGAGTAGCTGCGGGTGCCGCCGCTGTAGGAGCGCCCGCCCGACGGCGCGCTGTACGACCGGCTGCCGGACGAGCGGCTGCCCGAGTAGGCGCCCGAGTAGGCGCGGCCGCCGGGGGAGCCGCCGGACGAGAACGAGCGGTTGCCGTACGACGGGCTGCCCGAGTAGGAGCGGTCACGCGACGCGCCGCCCGAGGAATAGGTGCGGGCGCCGGACGAGCGGCTGCCGGAGTAGGCGGAGCTGCCGTAGGCGTCGCCGCTCCCGTATGACCGGTTGCTGTACGCGCGGCTGCCGGTGGCGCTGCCGCTCCCGTACGACCGGGAGCTGTACGCGCGGTCCCCGGAGCCGGTGTCGCCGGCGGAGCGGTCGCGGGCGAACGAAGCGTTGCCGGCGGCGCGGCTCCCGGATGACGGCGTGCCGGAGGCCCGGCTGGAGTAGGTGGACGTGCCCTCCGCCGTGCGGGTGCGCCCCGTGACCGTGTTGCGATACGCTCCGGTGGTCGCGTCGCGGCTGAACGACCGGTTGACCGACGCGGTCCGGTCGCCGGAGCGGTTCGTCGTGACGGTTCCCGAACCCCCGGTGCGGGACGTGACGCTCCGGCCGGCGCCGGGGCCGGCACTGCGGTAGGCGCCGGTGCTCCGGCCCGCGGACTCGCCGGACCCGCTGCGGGTGACGCCGGTGCGGCTTCGCGAGGCGTAATCGCCGCCGGTGCTGCGCCGGGCGCTGGCGGTGCGGCCGCCGTCGCCGCCGTAGCGCCGGGCCACGTCGGTGGTCCGGTACGGCACGCCGCCGCGGTGGTAGGAGTCGTGTTGCCACTGGCCGCTGCGGTGATGGCCGCCGTCGTGGTGGCCGTCATGGCCGTGGTGGTAGCCGTAGTGGTCGCAGAAATGCCCGTTGTAGTAGACGCCGCCGTGCGGGCCCCAGCCGCAACCCCAGCCCCAGCCGTGCCAACCCCAGCCGGGCCAGCCCCAGCCCCAGCCCCAGTTCCAACCCCAGCCCCAGCCCCACGGCCAGCCGCCGGCGTACCAGTAGTTCCAGCCGGGGTAATACCAGCTCATGGTGATGCCGAGGCCGAAACTGATCCAGTAGTCGGCGGCCGACGGCCAGGCCGGGTACCAGAGCGCCGGATAGTCGTAATAGACCGGGGCGCCCCAGATGACCCGCGGGCTGTAGATCGGGACGTAGACCACTTCCGGGTCGGCCGGAACGATCTCGACGACGGTCCGCTCCTCGATGACCTTCGCCGTCACCTCCTGCTCCCGCGTGGAGCGCAGCTTGCCCGCTGCCTGCGCCTCCAGGCGCAGGCGCTGCACGGCGTCCATGACGTCGGCCTGCTGGGCCAGGAAGGCGTTGCCGAGGTCGGTGGTCCAGCCGATGTTCTCGGTGAGGCGGTTGAGGACGTCGGGGAAGGTCACCATGGCCTGGACGCTGGGATCCCAGTCCTGTTTGGCCGCCGCGTCGGTGAGCGCCTGCCCTTTGAGCTCGGGATGTCGCTCGAGCCACTGCTTGGCCTCGACCAGCTCCAGCGGATAGGTGGACGCCGCCAGGGCCTGGGCCAGCAGCGGATCGGGATAGAGGGCGATGGGCGCGACGAGGCTGTCCAGCTCCTCCGGGGTCCACGGCCGCGGGGCCGCGGGGCCGGGCTGGCCGGCGGCGGCGCCGGCGGTCGGCGGCGGCTGGGTCTCGACGGCCGGCAGCCACGCGCTGCCCGCCGCGGCCACCAGGGCGCCCAGCAGGATCCACCGCACTCCGAATCGGTCACGATGCATTTTCATGGCATGCCCCCATACACAGTTCGTTCGAACCGCAGGCCGCCAGCCAGGCTGGTCTCACCTCGGGGACGATTCACGGATCATCCCATTCCATTATAGCAGGCGGCGGTCCGGCCGCCGCGGCGCGCGCACGGCTTGCCGCTGCGCGCACACCGTAATCCGCCATCGCGGACTCGTCCGGCCGGATGCGCTGACTCCGCCACAGAGATAGATCCACCTCGGGGCGGGATGGTTCACGGGCGGAGAAAATTTTGGGGAAAATGGTGAATCGTGAAAGTTCGCAGGTTTGAATAGCTCGCCAAGGCGCATGAATAGCTCGCAGAGGCGCAGAGACGCAAAGAAGACACTTTTTTGTTAATGGATAGAAACGGTCGGTGCGGTGCCGGCCGTTTCCGTTTCAGGGGTTCCAGGTTCGCAGGTTCGGGGACGGTTGATGGTTGATGGTTGATGGTTGATGGTTGATGGTTGATGGTTGGGAACGAGCCTCGAACCCCGAACCCCGAGCCTGGAGTCGACAGGCACCATCGAGCAGTTGGCACGATGGAGGTACCGCGAGCGGGAGCGAGCGGCGCCAGGGGTCAGCCGTCACAATCGGCCGATGCCGCGACGCCATTCCATTATCGTGGCGGCAACACGTCGCCATCATCACGGCGTGCCGTTTTCGATTGCGAGCGACGGTTGAACCGTTGACCGGATGGTCATTGAAGCAGCACAGACCGAGTGGTTGGGCGCCTGGGGTCAGGCGTGTCGATTGGGCTTTCGCGCCGCTCGCTGCCGCTCGCGGTACCTCCGGCGTGCCCGCTGGTAGATCGTGCCAAGGCAGGTATCGATGAACGGGTGATTGGGTGTACCAGGAGACGGCAAGCTGTCGATAGACCAACAATCAACCATCAACGGTAGAGAACCTGAAAACCTGCGAACCTGCGAACCTGTGAACGTTAAAACCTTCAAACATTCAAACGTTCCAACAGTTCCGATTACGATCACGATTACGAATTACGATCACGATGACGATTACGAGCACGAACCCGTAACCCTCAACTCTCAACACTCAACCCTCAACACTCAACTCTCAACTCTCAACTCTCAACGAATGGAAACGAGCCTCGATTACGATCACGATTACGAACCGCAGAGATACTCGTGCATCGCCCGGGCCGCCTTGCGGCCGGCGCCCATGGCCAGGATCACGGTGGCCGCCCCGGTGACGACGTCGCCGCCCGCCCAGATCTTCGCCCGCGAGGTGCTCCCCGTGGCCTCGTCGGCCATGATGTTGCCTTTCTTGCCCAGCGTCAGGCCCGGCGTGGTGGACCCGATGAGCGGATTGGGGCTGTTGCCGATGGCGCACACCACGGCGTCCACCTCGAAGACGGTCTCATCCCCCGCGATGGGGATCGGCGAGCGCCGGCCGGACGCATCGGGCTCGCCCAGCCGCATGCGCTGGCAGACCATCCGCCGCACCCAGCCGTTCGCGTCGCCCTCGTAGCGGACGGGCAGCGTCAGGAACTCGAAGATCACGCCCTCCTCTTCGGCGTTCTCGACCTCCTCCAGCCGCGCCGGCAGCTCCTCCCGCGAACGGCGGTAGACGATCCGGCTCTCCGCGCCCAGGCGCAGCGCGCTGCGCGCGCAGTCCATGGCGACGTTGCCGCCTCCCACCACCGCGACCCGTTTGTGCACCTTGATCGGGGTGTGGTACTCGGGAAAGCGGTACCCCTTCATCAGATTGAGCCGGGTGAGGTACTCGTTGGCCGAGTAGACGCCGTTGAGGTTCTCGCCCGGGATCTCCATGAACCACGGCAGGCCGGCGCCGGAGCCGACGAAGATGGCGTCGTACTCCTCGAGCAGGCTGTCGATGGTCCGGGTCTTGCCCACGACGAAATCCGTCACCAGCTTCACGCCCAACCGCTGCAGGTACTGGACCTCCCGGTTGACGATGGCCTTGGGGAGGCGGAATTCCGGAATGCCGTACACCAGCACGCCGCCCATCCGGTGCAGCGCCTCGTAGATGGTCACCGCGTAGCCGAGCTGGATCAGGTCGCCGGCCACGGTCAGGCCGGCCGGTCCGCCCCCGACCACCGCGACCTTCTTGCCGGTGGGGCCCTGGATCGCGGGCATTTCCGGCGCCCCCCGGGCGGCCTCCCAGTCGGCCAGGAAGCGCTCCAGGCGGCCGATGGCGACCGTGCCGCCCAGCTTTTTCAGGGCGCAGGTCTTCTCGCACTGCTCTTCCTGCGGGCAGACGCGGCCGCAGACCGCGGGCAGGCAGTTCCGGCTCTTGAGGACGCGCACCCCCTCCTGGAAATCCCCCTTGGCGATGTGAGCGATGAACCCGGGGATATCGATCTCCACCGGACAGCTGGGCACGCACTGGGGTTTCTTGCACTGGATGCACCGGCGGGCTTCGGCGACGGCCAGCTCCTCGGTGTAGCCCAGCGCCACCTCGAAGAAGTTGTGCCGCCGCACCTCGGGCGGCTGCTTGGGGATCTCGCGGCGCTCCAGGTCCGGTTTTTTCTTCTCGGCCATCAGCGCGTCTCCTCCGCGTGGAGCGAATGTTCCTCGCACCGGCTGGTGCGCAGCGGCACCACCTCCTCCGCCATGTAGGTCTTGCGGCGTTGCAGCAGTTCGGGCCAGTCCACCTGGTGACCGTCGAAATCGGGCCCGTGCACGCACGCGAACCGGGTGACGCCGCCGACGCTGACCCGGCAGACGCCGCACATCCCGGTCCCGTCGATCATGATCGGATTGAGGCTGACCATGGTGGGGATGCCCAGCGGCCGCGTGGCGTCGGCGCCGCGTTTGAGCAGGAAGGTGCATCCGTTCACGATGACGCGGTGCACGGGCTCAGCCAGCGCCTTGATCACTTCCGGCAGGCGGCCCACGTGGCCCTTGTAGCCCCTGGTGCCGTCCCGGGTGATGTGCACCAGCTTGTCGGAGAGCTGCCGGAAGCGCTCCTCCCAGTAGAACAGGAAGGAGCTGCGCGCCTCCAGCACCGTGATGATCCGGTTGCCCCGCGCCTTGAGCGCCCGGGCGATGGGGAACAGGCTGCCGATGCCGTAGCAACCGGCCAGGCACAGCACGGTGCCGTACGCGCCGATTTCAGCCGGGTTGCCCAGCGGGCCGACCACGGTCGGGATGCCGGAACCCTCCTCCAGCCGGGCCAGGCGGTGGGTCGTGCTGCCGATGTTCAGGAAGACCAGGGTCACGGTGCCGCGATCCGCGTCCCAGTCCGACACGGACAGCGGGATCCGCTCGCCCTCCTCCTCGGCCCGGATGATCACGAACTGGCCGGGCTGCATGTCCCGCACGACGTCGGGCGCCTCGACCGTCAGCACGTGCACGTTCGGAACGATCATGCGGCTGGCGATGACTTTATACATGGGCCTTCCTTATGCTCACGGCCTGGGGGTTGGGGCGGATGCAGGCGCAATCGCGCAGCGCGGCGTGCAGGGTGCCCGGCGGCTGATCGCGGTGAAGCTTGGCGGGCCAGGTCATCTCCGCGTCGCCGCACACCACCGTCACCGGGTCGCCCGGGGCGATGCCCGCGGCGGCGGCATCGTCCGGATTGATCTCGAGCATCCCTTCCGTCAGGAGCATCCGGGAGCCCTCCACCCAGACGGACAGGGGGAAGCCGCGATGGGAGTGCTCCACGGCGGAAACGGTCAACCGGTAGGTCCCCCGTGCCGCCGGCCCGGCCGCTGCCTCCGCCCGGCCGCCCGGGCGGGTGTCCGCCATCCGGCCGCCCCAATGAAACGGTCTGGGATCCCGGCGGGCCAGGTCCGCCTCCCGGCGGTAGGCGTCGCTGAAGCGGCCCATCTCCGCGCGGATTTCTTCGGCGCTCGTGAACGCGAAGCCGGCGGCGCCCATCCGGCGGGCGATGCGGCAGAGGATCTCCCAGTCCGGCAGCGCGTTGCCGGGAGGCGGGACGGCCCGCCGGACCAGCTGCACCCGGCCCTCGCCGTTGATGAAGGTGCCGTCGGATTCGGTGGCCGCCGCCGCCGGCAGCACCAGGTCCGCGGTGCAGTAGGGCTCCGGCGGATAGATGTTCTGGAAAACCAGGAAATCGGCCGGGACTGCCGGCGTGGGGGGCAGCTCGCCCAGCAGGTACAACACCCGGCTCCGCCGCCCCGCCCAGAGCTGCCAGGCATTCCAGCTCCCGGCCGCGGGCGCCACGGGCACTCCCCAGATCTGTTCCGCGAGCCGGCGGTGCGCGTCGTCGTCCAGCGGCACGCCGCCCGGGAGCGCCTCCGGGTAGGCGCCGGCGGTCAGCGAACCGACCAGGTTGTTTTGCGCCGGCAGCGGCATGAACCCGGCGCCGGTGGCGTCGGCCAGCTCGGTCAGGATCGCGAGGATTTCCGCCGCCCCGTCGCACTGCATGAACTCGGAGCCGACCAGGATCACGGTGCGTTTGGATTCCCGCAGCAGCCGGGCGGCCTCACCGAGGTCGCTGTCCCGGCCGGCGGCGCTCGCCCCGGCCGGAGCCGCAGCCGCCGGCTGGACGCGGTCCAGCAGGCTGCGGAGCAGGCCGGCTTCGCCGCCCGACGGCGGTTGCAGCCAGATCTGGGCGAGCAGGCTGTAGCTGTGGCGATGCGGATTCACGGTGATGAGGCGGATCCCCTGCTTGAGCGCCCGCCGCAGGGCCACCCCGACCACCGAGCGTCCGAAGCGGGAATCCAGACCCACGGCCAGGATGACCTCGGCCGCGGACAGGGCCGACAGCGGCACGCTCCGGCCCAGGAGGCGGAGGTAGGGGTCGAACGCCGGCCCGTAGAAGATCCGGGCCGTGGTGTCCACCTGGTGGGAGCGCATGACCACCCGGGCGAACTTCTGGGCGACGTACAGGTCCTCGGTGCAGCAGTTGGTGGATGCCAGCAGGGCGAACTCCTCCGGCGGACAGGCGGCGAGCTTCTCGGCCATCAGCGCGGTGGCCTGGTCCCAGGAGATTTCCGTGGGGATCGAGCCGTAGCGGGCATAGGGGTTCCGGAGCCGCCGGTAGCCGCTGACCAGCTCCGTGTTGCAGAAGCGCCCCTTGACGCAGAGCTGCCCCTGGTTCACCACGGGATCGTCGGCGGGCAGGCTGCCGATGACCCGTTCGTCCTTCACCAGCAGCCGGAGCTGACAGCCCACGCCGCAGAACGAGCAGGTGGTGGTCTCCTCCCGGTCGGGCTTGCCCTCCCAGGCCCGGGCTTTCTCGCGCAGGGCGCCGGTCGGGCACACCGCCACGCAGGCGCCGCAGAACTCGCAGCCGCCCGCCATGTGGGTGCGGTGGAAGGCCGGCCCGATGATGGTGTTGCGCCCGCGGTTCTTGTACGCCAGCACGTTGGCGGTCCGGACCTCCTGGCACATCCGGACACACCGCCCGCAGAGGATGCACAGGTTGTAATCGCGGTCGTAGAAGGGATCCTCCGTCTCCACCCGGAGGTTGCGGTAGTAGATCGGGTGATCGATGCGGTCGATGCCCATGGATTCCGCCACCGCCTGCAGCTCGCACAGCGTGTCCTTGGGGCAGTACCGGCAGCCCGTGGTGACCCCGGACTTGCGGATGGTGGGCATGAACTCCTTGCACTCGGCCTTCTCGTCGCAGACCAGGCAGCTGGAGGTGTGCTCCGTCAGGAAGAGTTGCAGGATGTCCCGGCGCATGGCCTCGATCTGGGCGGTCCGGGTGCGCACGATCATCCCCTCTTCCACCGGGGTGGTGCAGGCGGTCGGAAAGGTGCGCACCCCCTCGACCTCGACGATGCACATGCGGCAACCGCCGTGCGGCGACAGGCCGTCGAGATAGCACAGGGTGGGGATCTCGATGCCGTGGGCGCGGGCCGCCTCCAGGATCGTGGCGCCCCGGGCGGCGGCGACCGTCCGGTTGTCGATGCTCAGCGTGATGGGGGACTGCTCGGTGCTCACTGTTGACTCCGCCGGGACTCGAAGATGACGGCGTTGCCCGCCAACTGGTCGTAGCGGCACACCTCGTAGCAGGCCTTGCATTTGATGCAGAGGGCCAGGTCGATCCGGTGCGCTTCGGACCGCGCCCCGGCGATGGCGTGGGTCGGGCAAACCTCGATGCACCGCTGACACCCGTTGCAGCGCGCCGGGTCAATGCGATATTCCACCAGTTCCTTGCAGGCGGCCGCGGCACAGTGGCGCTCCTTGGCGTGCTGGAGATACTCGGTGCGGAAGTGCCGCAGGGTCGTCAGGACCGGGTTGGGGGCGGTCTGGCCCAGCCCGCACAGCGAGGCCCGCTTCACCGTCTCGGCCAGGTTCTGGAGTTTGGCCAGGTCCTCCGGCTGAGCGCGCCCGGCCGCCAGGTCCTCCAACAGGCGGACCATGTGCCAGGTGCCCACCCGGCAGGGGGAGCACTTGCCGCACGACTCCGCCTGCGTGAAGCGAAGGAAATACAGGGCGAGGTCCACGGCGCAGGTGTCTTCGTCCACCACGATCATGCCGCCCGAGCCCATGATGGAACCGGCTTCGGCCATGGCCTCGTAGGCGACCGGCAGGTCGAGGAACTCCTCCGACAGGCAGCCGCCGGACGGCCCGCCGGTCTGGACCGCCTTGAACCGCTTCCAGGATCCGCCGCCGATGTCGAAGACGATCTGGCGCAGCCGGATGCCCAGCGGCACCTCGATCAGACCCGGCCGCCGGACCTTGCCCACCAGGGAGAAGGTCTTGGTGCCGTAATTGCCCTCCACCCCGAACTGGCGGTACCAGGCGGCGCCGTTGCGGAGAATGTGGGGCAGGGTGCCCAACGTTTCCACATTGTTGATGATGGTGGGCCGGCCGTTGAGGCCGGCGATGGCCGGGAAGGGCGGGCGCGAGCGCGGCATGCCCCGGCGGCCCTCGCACGAGGCGATGAGCGCGGTCTCTTCACCGCACACGAAGGCGCCGCCGCCCTCCTTGAGGGTGATGCCGAAGCTGAAGCCCGTCCCCAGCACCCCCTCGCCCAGCAACCCGTGGTCGGTCATCCGGGCGATGGCCGTGCGCAGCCGGGCGATGGCCAGGTGGTAATCCGAGTTGATGTAGATGTAGCCGTGGCTGGCGCCGATGGCGTAGCCGGCGATGAGCAGGCCCTCCAGCACGGCGTGCGGATCGCCCTCGATGAGCGCCCGGTTCATGAAGGCGCCCGGGTCGCCCTCGGAGCAGTTGCAGATCACGTACTTGGGGGTCCCGGCGGCGCCGCGGCAGATTTGCCATTTCCGCCAGGTGGGGAAGCCGGCCCCGCCGCGGCCGCGCAGCCCCGCCTCCTTGACCAGGCCGATGACATCCTCGGGCGTCATGCCGAGCGCCTGGTTCAGCCCCGCGTAGCCCTCGTTGGCCAGGTAGTGATCGATGTCTTCGGGATCGATGAAGCCGCAGTTGCGGAGCACCAGCCGGACCTGGTGGCGCAGCATCGGCGTGTCGAAAAAGCGCGGCAGTCCGGCGGTGAGCGGATCGCCGTTGGCGCCGAAATGGGCGAAGGCCAGGTCCGGCGATGGGTCGCCGTGCAGCAACAGCCGCTCCAGAATCCGCTGCGCCCGCGCCGGATCCACGTTGGCGTACGTGATGCGGGGATGATTCGGCAGCCGCACGTCCATGAGCGGCTCCAGGTAGCACGGGCCGATGCAGCCCACGGGGACCACCCGCGCCTCCACCTGGTGTTCCGTGAGTGTCTGGCGGATGGCGTGCAGGACGTCCCCGGCGCCGGCGGCCAGTCCGCAGGTGGCGGCACCGACGTAGATGACCGGGACCGGGCTCGCTTCCAGGCGGGCCCACTGTTGCCGGGCGGCGGCTTGGATGGCCGGGAAGTTATTCACGGTTTTGCAAGATCTCCTTCAGCTGGGTGACCATCGTCCGGGCGTGGATCGTCTCGTTGACCTGGACCACCGGAGCCAGCGCGCAGCACCCCAGGCAGTTGACGCGCTGAAAATCGAATCGTTTGTCCTTGGTGGACTGCCCGACGGTGATGCCGAGCTGCCACCCGAGGGTGTCGCTCAGAAAACCGCCGCCATGGACATGGCAGGCGGTGCCCATGCACACCTTGATGGACTTTCGGCCGGGCTCGTCGAAGCGGAATTTCGAGAAGAACGAGGCCACCCCGAAGATCTGGTTTTCGGACAGTCGCAGGAACTGCGAAATCTGCCGCACCGACTCCTCGGAAATGTAGCCGAACGTTTCCTGCACCCGGACCAGAATGGAGATCAGCTCCCCCTCCTGGCCCTTGAACTGCCGGAACAGGTCCTGGTAATCCTGCGGACCGGTTCTGGCGCCGGTCTCCGGAGTGTCGGGTGGATTCATTCAGTCATCCTCGCTCTGTTGGATTCGGTTCAGGTGGATACAGTCGGTGAGCTTCACTTCGCCCCGCACGAAATCCTCCGCAAACGCCATGCAGGTGGGCGAGCCGCAGCAACCGCAGTCGATCTGTCTCAGTTTTTGATAGACGCGCTCCCGCTCTTTCATCCGCTTGATGGACGTCTCCAGGTCCGTGTCGAAGTAGCGCGTCGGACGCGGCATGATCGGATACTCGATGGTGAAATACCCCGCCTGCAACTTCTGCTCGATGTCGTGGGTGTCGATGTCGATCCGTTTCTGATATTTCTCTCCCTGCCGCAGGGAGTTGATCCGGGCGATGTACGGGTTTTCCACGTTGAAGGTGCCGCCGACGCAGCCCATCATGTGGGCCGACGCCTCGATGAAGGCGACGTTGCGCAAGCGGGAGTTCTCGATATCGTCCAGGATCTGCATGACGTGGTCCAGGCCCGCGATCACCAGCCAGTTCTCCTTCTCCGCCGCCCGGGTCAGGCTGCCCGACGTGACCCACTCGGAGTTGAACGAGAAATCTTCCGGCACCTGCGACACGTTGAACTCCTTGTTGATGGCCATCACGTGCGGCATGATGATGGAGTAGATCCCGCGCACCGACACCACGCCGTCGAACCAGGATTTTTTCTTCTCGGCCGGCTGCTGGACGGAGGCGATCTTCGCCGGGCAGGTGGCCACGTAGAACACGCCGATCTCCTCGGCGGTCAGCCCCAGCTGCTCGGGCAGGTCCTTTTTGATTTCCCGGGCCGTGATCTCACGCGGCACTTCCATGGGGACGATCAGCTCCACCAGGTCGGGAAATTTCACCTGGATGAGCCGGACCACGCACGGGCAATACGAAGCGATCAGGGGCAGGCGGCCGCGGTATTCCTTGAGGTACAGCTCCAGCGCCTTGGCCAGGGCCACCGTGGAGGTGTGCACGTCGATCACGCTGTCGAAGCCGATCTCCTTGAGGGCCAGGTGGATCACGTAGGGGTGGATGTGGGCGTCGAACTGGGCGTACAGGACGGGGGACGGCACGATGACCTTGTGTTTGAAGTGGGAGAGCCCGTTGACCATGTCGCTGTCGACGACGATGGCGTTCTCCGGGCAGATGCCGATGCAGTTGCCGCAGTCGACGCAAAACTCGTCCGAGATGACCGCCTTGCCGTTGCGCACCCGGATGGCCTGGGTCGGGCAGGTGCGCATGCAGGCCATGTGCCCCCGGCATTTCGCCGGGATGACTCTGTGGGCATGGAAATAGCGGACCATGACCGTGCCCCTCCGCGGCTCAGGCGGTCGGCGGGCGGATGGAGAATCTCATCCGCAACCGGGTGCCCCGGCCGACTTCACTCTGGATGTCCAACTCATCCGAATTCCGCTTGATGTTCGGCAGGCCCATGCCCGAGCCGAAACCCATGGCGCGCTGCTCCTCGGTGGCGGTCGTGTATCCCTCCTGCATGGCCTCGGTCACGTCCGGGATGCCCTTGCCCTCGTCGTCGAGGATCACCTCGATGGAACTGGGTGTGACCGCCAGGCTCACCTGGGCCCGCTTGGCGTGCATGATCACATTCATCTCGCCTTCGTAGGTGGAGATGGCCACGCGACGGACGATCGTGGGATCGACCCCGATCTTCTTCAGGATGGATTTCACTTCGGTGGACACCAACCCGGCCCGCGAGAAATCGCTGCCCTCGATCTGGAACTGGTTGTTCAGCAGGATGGATTCGGCCGGCGGCGGCGTTCGCAGCGGCATGTTCGCCAGGTCGGACGCCTGGGTCAGCGTGTAAATCCGGACGCAGCTTTCAAACATGTCCATCTGGGTGGACATCAACACGATGTTGTGCTCCCGGGCGAAGCGCTCGGCGCCGTCCTTGGTCTTCTTCCCCCGGATCAGAACAACCCCGCGGAATTCGGCCATGTGGGCGGAGATGACCGACTGCTGGGTGGCGAGTCCGGTCAGCAGGACGGAGTCCGGTTTTCCGAAAGCGAGCACGTCGCTCATCAGGTCCGAGGCGTAGATTTCCGTGATGTCGGTGGAGAGGAGATCCTCGCGGGCGAGCAGGGTGGCTTCCAGCGCAACACGAATGGCGTCGATCTTCATACTCGAGCCCAGGGGACGGCGGTTCAGGCGGCGTCTTGGTCGGGCCGAATCGGACGCGAACAGGAGACGATACGGGTGCGGACGCTACTTGGAGACGAGACCGAGCGAGTATAATTTCCCGACCAGGTCGAAGGTCATCAAGTCAGTGGCGAGGAGGGCGATGTTGTGACGGTTGGCCAGTTCGATGGTGTCCGGTGGAACACTCTTCCCGTTGGAGATGATGACGGCCGCGACGTCCACCAGGTTGGCGGCGGGGACGATGCTCTTGTGGGTTTGCACGGTCACCCAGAGGTTGCCGGATTTGGCGCCTGCCATGACATCGCTCAGCATGTCGGAGATGAACACGCCGCTGATCTCCCGATGCTCAAACTGGCTCAACGGCTTCAGTCCGAGGATGTCGATCACTTCTTTTGTCGTCATAGTTCAAGCTCCGTGCAAAGATGGATGTTGGTTCCGGTTGCGATTAAAACAACGGCTTTCGTTCCACCAGCGGTTTCTGCGAGAGCATGCCGACGTCATGGATGAACTCGCCCCGGCACAGGGCGATCTTCTGGATTCGGTCGAAGGAGACGAATCGGATGGTGGACCGCGAGGTGTCGCGGCGCTGGTTGAAATACGCACCGAGTATTTCCAGCCGCTTTTTGCTGATCGGGGTCCGGAGTCCGTCCGGCAGGTTGGAAAAGGCGACCAGGATCCAGGTCCGCTTTTTCTCCGCCCGCTTGCGGATTTTCTCCACCTCGCAATCGGGCATGCAGGAAGTGCAGTACATCAACCCCAACAAGTCTTGGAAATTTTCACGCCGTTGGCAGAGCGTGCACTCCAAGTTGAAACGAATGGTCTGGGCGTTCTCGACGATGCTCCAGGTGCAGTCCCCTTCCTTGTACTGATCCCACGTGTCCTGGGTGGAAAAGTAGGTTCGGAGCCCCTGGCAGTGGGAGCAGCGCTCGAAGACCGAGAAGCCGAACTGGACATCCACCATTCTCCACGCATGCTGGCATTGTGACATCAGTGCACACCTGGAAACAAAATACCGAGCTGAGCTTGCCGTCTGCTCGAAATATGTGCGGACATGAAGGATCGGAACAAATCTGAGTCAAGGTAATCCAGCGGTTTTTAAAAGTCAAGGGATTGTTGGCGGAAAGCAGGGGGGCGACTGTTCGGGGAAGGTTGATGGTTGATGGTTGATGGTTGATGGTTGGGGAACGAGCCTCGATTACGATGACGATTACGAGTTACGAGCACGAACCATCAACGATCAACCCTCAACCCTCAACTCTCAACTCTGAACGAGCGGGATCGAACCCCGTGATCCGACCCCCGCTGATGCCGTCACTTCCCCGGGCAGGCGCCCACCACCGACGCCGGCAGGGTCTTCTTGCCGAACGCCTTGTCGAAGTGCTTGGCGAACTCCTCGGCCAGCTTGCGGGCGCGCTGGTCGAAGGCGTCCTTGTCCTGCCAGGTGTTGCGGGGGTTGAGCACCGCGTCGGGCACGCCGGGGCACGACTGGGGCACCTGGATGTGGAACAGCGGGTCGGTGGCGACCGCCGCCTGGTCCAGCGTCCCGTTGAGCACCGCGGTGATGATGGCGCGGGTCAGGTTGATGTCCATCCGCTTGCCCACGCCGTAGGCGCCGCCGCTCCAGCCCGTGTTCACCAGGTAGACGCGGGTGCCGTGCCGGCGCATCTTCTCGCCGAGCAGGGAGGTGTAGGCGTCGGGGTTGCGCGGCATGAACGGCGCGCCGAAGAACCGCGAGAAGGTGGACACCGGCTCGGTGATGCCGGTCTCGGTGCCGGCCAGCTTGCTCGTGTAGCCCATCAGGAACCAGAGCATGGCCTGGTCCTGGTTCAGCTTGGCCACCGGCGGCAGGACGCCGTTGGCGTCGGCCGTGAGGAAGACGATGGTCTTGGGATGCGCGCCCACGGGCGGCTCCTTGATCCCCGGGAGGAACGACAGCGGGTACGAGCCGCGGGAGTTCTCCGTCAGCCGCGCGTCGTGGAAGTCGAAATCGCCGCTCGGATACATCATGGCGTTTTCCACGATGACGCCGTGCTCGAGGTAGGGCGCCGCGTGCATGATGGCGTTGTGGATCTGCGGCTCCTTGGCCGGGTTCAGGTTGATGAGCTTGGCGTAGCAGCCGAACTCGAAGTTGGCGATGCCGTGGTCGTTCCAGCCGTGCTCGTCGTCGCCGAGCAGGGCGCGGTCGGGGTCGGCCGACAGCGTGGTCTTTCCCGTCCCGGACAGCCCCAGGAACAGCGCGGTGGCGCCGTCGGCGCCCTCGTTGGCCGACGCGTGCAGCGGCAGGATCCCGGCGCCGGGGAGCAGGTAGTTCATCACGGTGAAGATCAGCTTCTTGCAGCTCCCCATGTAGGACGAGCCGACGATGACGCCCAGCCGGTTCACGAAGTCGATGGCCACGATCAGGTCCGACGCGGTGCCGTCGGGCAGCGTGCGCACCCGGCCGGCGTAGCGCGCCTTGTCCAGCCGGTCCGCGGGGAGGGCGACGAGGGTGAAGGGCCGGGCGGCGAAGATGCTGCGCTGGATGTCGGGCGGGACCGGCCGGAACATGGTCTCACAGAACAGGACGGACAGCGCGCAGTCGGACACGGTCCGCACGGGCAGGGCGTAGGCGCTGTCGGCGCCCACCACGCGGTCCAGCACGTACAGCTGGTCTTTTTGCCGGATGAACGCCAGGGCGTCGGCGAGGATCATGTCGAAGGTTTCCGGCTCCAGGGGGATGTTGTTGGGCGAGTCCCAGTCGATGTCCGCCACGATCTCGGGGCGGCGGACGATCACCGTGTCCTTGGGGCTGCGCCCCGTGGAATCCACCGGCGTCCAGGTGGCCAGGGCGCCGTTCCGGCTGACGATCGCCTCGCGGTGGGCCACGGCGTGCTCGATGAGCAGCCGCCGCGCCGGGCTGACATGCACATTGGGGTGCGCCTGCAGGGCCTGGTCCAGACGGGTGAAGAATTCCACGGTGAACTCCTTCGGGAAAAATGTGGCCCGGCCGGCGGGCCGGCCCGCGCTCCAACCGGGCTGGAAAAGTTCAGTCTAGACCAAGCCTGCCGATTAATCAATCCCCCGACATAGCGCTTGATTTTTAAGCCGGATTCGGTATAGTGGCTCCGCTCCCGGCACCTATCGGGTCCCACTGCAGAGAGTGCGGTTCTTTTTTTCCCCTTGAGAGGGCCCAGCGCCAGGCACCCGCACGACGGGTGAGCGCCCGACTCCGCCCGCTCAGACGGGGGATGACGGCCGGGAGCGGCCCGACGTCCGGCAGCACCAGAGGAGGCTCCATGAGTACGCCTGAAAAAATCGAGCGCCTGCGCGCCATGCGGGAGACCGCCCGGCAGGGCGGCGGCCGCGACCGGATCGACGCCCAGCACGCCAAGGGCAAGATGACCGCGCGCGAGCGCATCGACGCCCTGCTGGACAAGGGGACCTTCGTCGAGCTCGACATGTTCGTCACCCACCGCTCCCACGAGTTCGGGATGGGCGAGAAGCGGGTGCTGTCCGACAGCGTCGTGACCGGCCAGGGCACCATCGACGGCCGCCCCGTCTACGTCTTCTCGCAGGATTTCACCGTCTTCGGCGGCAGCCTGGGGAAGGCGCACGCCGAGAAGATCTGCAAGATCATGGATCTGGCCATGAAGAACGGGCTCCCCCTCATCGGCCTCAACGACTCGGGCGGCGCCCGCATCCAGGAGGGCGTGGTGAGCCTCGGCGCCTACGCCGACATCTTCCTGCGCAACACCATGGCGTCGGGCGTCATCCCGCAGATCTCGGCCATCATGGGCCCCTGCGCCGGCGGGGCGGTGTACAGCCCCGCCCTGACCGACTTCATCATCATGACCCGGAAGACCAGCCACATGTTCATCACCGGGCCCGACGTGGTGAAGGCGGTGACGCACCAGGACGTCTCCTTCGACGAGCTGGGCGGCGGCCCGGTGCACAGCACCAAGAGCGGCGTGTGCCACCTCCTGGCCGAGGACGAGGCGGAAACCCTCGAGACCATCCGCCACCTCCTCGGCTTCCTCCCCTCCAACAACACCGAGGACCCGCCGCTGGTCGACACCGGCGACGATCCGAAGCGCATGGACGAGGCGCTGGACACCCTGGTGCCCGACGAGCCCAACCGGCCCTACGACATGAAGCAGGTCATCGAGCACGTGGTGGACAACGGCGAATTTCTGGAGATCCATCCCCACTACGCCCAAAACATCGTCGTCGGGTTCGCCCGCCTGGGCGGACGCCCCGTCGGGATCGTCGCCAACCAGCCGATGGTGCTGGCCGGCGTGCTGGACATCAAGGCGTCCATCAAGGGGGCGCGGTTCGTGCGCACCTGCGACTGCTTCAACATCCCCATCGTCACCTTCGAGGACGTGCCCGGCTTCATGCCCGGCGTGGACCAGGAGCACGGCGGCATCATCATCCACGGCGCCAAGCTGCTCTACGCATTCTGCGAGGCCACCGTGCCCAAGCTGACGGTGATCACCCGCAAGGCGTACGGCGGCGCGTACGATGTGATGAGCTCCAAGCACATCCGCGGCGACTACAACGTGGCCTGGCCCGGCGCCGAGATCGCCGTCATGGGCTCGGAGGGCGCCGTGAATATCATCTTCCGCAAGGAAATCAGCGAGGCGGCCGATCCCGAGGCCCGGCGCGCCGAGCTGATCCGGAACTACCGGGACAAGCTGGCCACCCCGTACGAAGCGGCCAGCTGGGGCTACATCGACGACGTGATCGAGCCGCGCGAGACCCGGCCCCGGCTGATCGACGCCCTGCGCTGGCACCAGAACAAGCGCGACAGCAACCCCCCGAAGAAACACGGGAACATCCCTCTGTAGGCAGGAGGCGACGACATGTTCAGCAAAACCACCATCGGCGAACTGGCGGCGGTGCTCACCGAGCCGTACAAGCATCTGGAGCTCGGCCAGGTCAACGACCACGCCGCCTACGTGATCCGGTTCATCGGCGAGTTTCCCTTCCACCGCCACACCCAGGACGAGCTGTACCTGGTGCTGGAAGGGGAGGTCCGCCTGGAGTTCGTCAACCTGCCGCCCATCACCCTGAAGCCGAACGAGAGCACCGTTGTGCGCGCCTACACGACGCACAAGTGTTACGCCGAGAACGCCCTGGTGCTCCTCATCAAGCCGAAGGAAATGTTCGCGGCGCATCCGAGCGAGTGAGGCGGCCATGAACAAAAATCCCGTGCAGATCACCGAAACCGTGCTCCGGGACGCCCACCAGTCCCTGCTGGCGACCCGCATGCGCACCGACGATATGCTGAAGATCGCGGCCAAGCTCGACCGGGTGGGCTACTGGTCGCTGGAGGTCTGGGGCGGCGCCACCTTCGACAGCGCCATGCGCTTCCTGGGGGAGGATCCGTGGGAGCGGCTCCGCCGGCTGCGGCAGGAGATTCCCAACACGCGGCTGCAGATGCTGCTGCGCGGTCAGAACCTGGTGGGCTACAAGCATTACCCGGATGACATCGTCGAGCGGTTCATCGTCTGCGCCCGCCGCAACGGCGTCGACGTGTTCCGCATCTTCGACGCGCTGAACGACATCCGCAACATGGAGTTTTCCATGCGGATCGCCAAGCGGGAAGGCGGCCACGTGCAGGCCACCATCTCATACACCATCAGCCCCGTCCACGACATCCCGTCTTTCGTAGCCATGGGCCGCGAGCTGGCCGACCGCGGCGCCGATTCCATCTGCATCAAGGACATGGCCGGCCTCATCACCCCCTACGCCGCCTTCGAGCTGATCACGGCACTGAAGCGGGACCCCGGCCTGCCGGTGCAACTGCACACGCACTACACCAGCGGCATGGGTACGGCGGCGCTGCTCAAGGCCGTCGAGGCGGGCGTGGACGTGATCGACACGGCGCTGTCCTCGATGTCACTGTCCACGTCGCAGCCGCCCACCGAGACGCTGGTGGCATGCCTGCGCGGCACCGAGCGGGACACCGGCCTCGACATGGCGGCGCTGGCCGAGCTGGCGCGCACCATGACCGACGTCCGGACCAAGTACGCCAGCTTCGAGGCCGGCATCGCCGCCGTGGACGTCAACGTGCTGCAGTTCCAGGTGCCCGGCGGCATGCTCTCCAATCTGGTCAACCAGCTCCGCCAGCAGGGCGCCATGGACCGCTACTACGACGTGCTGGACGAGATCCCGCGCGTCCGCAAGGACATGGGCTATCCGCCGCTGGTCACGCCCTCCTCGCAGATCGTGGGTACGCAGGCCACCCTCAACGTGATGTGCGGCGAGCGGTACAAGATCATCCCCGAGGAGGTCAAGCAGTACTTCCGCGGCTACTACGGCCGGCCGCCGGCACCCATGGATCCCGCGATCCAGAAGAAGGCCATCGGCGACGAGACGCCCATCACGGTGCGCCCGGCCGACATGCTGTGCCCCGGCTGGGAGGACGCGAAAAAGGAGATCGGCAGCCTGGCGACCTGCGACGAGGACGTCCTCTCCTACGCGCTGTTTCCCCAGGTCGCCCGGTCGTTCCTGGACCGGCGGCGGCGCGGCATGGGCGGCAAGGAGGAGGTGGCCGGCGCCATCGCCGCCATGCTCTTCCAGCAGCAGGAGCGCCAGGTGAAAAAAACCGAGGGGATCGGGGCGCCGCCCGTGGCGCTTTCCTACTGGAAAGTCCTGGGCCGGCAGCATCTGCGGGGAGGATGGAAATGGTGAACAAGTTCAAGCTCACGCTGGAAGGCGTTCCCTACGAGATCGAGCGGCGCGGCGACCTGCTGCTGATCAACGGCCTGGAGTTCCCCTTTGCGGTGGAGAACCAGAACGTGACCATCGGCGGGACGCCCCACGCCGTGGTGCTGCGGGCGGAGACGGCCACCGTGGACGGCATCAGCTACCGCTACGAGGCGCAGGGGCTGGAGGAGCCGAAACCGGGCAAGGCCAAGCGCGCGCTGTCGGCGGCCGCCGCCGAGGATGCGGGCGCCGTCACGGCCATCATGCCGGGCCTCATCATCAAGATCAACAAGAAGGAAGGCGATCTCGTCGCAGCCGGCGAAACGATCCTGGTGCTCGAGGCCATGAAGATGCAAAACGAGATCCAGTCCAAGGTCCAGGGGCGGATCACGAGCATCCATGTCAAGCCGGGCGAGTCGGTGGAGATGCGCCAGGTGCTGGCGGTGGTGGAACCCACCGCCTGAGCCGGCGGTGAGATCACCGTTGGCCGTCGTGACGATTTCAGACAACCGGCCGCGATCCCCCGCCGGGGCCGCGGCCGGTCCCGGTTATTCGGCCAGGAACGGGTAGGCGAAATCCTGCGGCGTGTTGAAGCACTCCTTGATGGTGCGCACCGAGATCCAGCGCAGCAGGTTGTAGATGGACCCGGCCTTGTCGTTGGTGCCGGAGGCCCTGGCGCCGCCGAACGGTTGGTGGCCCACCACCGCGCCGGTGGTCTTGTCGTTGATGTAGAAGTTGCCGGCGGCGTGGCGCAGGCGCTCCTCGGCCCGGCCGATGGCGGCGCGGTCGCGGGCGAACACGGCCCCGGTCAGCGCGTAGGGCGAGGTGGCATCGCACAGGTCGAGGATGTCCGGGAACCGGTCGTCGTCGTACAGAAAGACAGTCAGGACCGGGCCGAAGATCTCCTCCTCCATGAGCTTGAACTGGGGATTGGTGGTGAGCACCACCGTGGGCTGGACGAAATAGCCGGTGGTGTCGTCGGTGCCGCCGCCGTAGATCACCTCGGCCTCGGGGCTGTCCTGGGCGAACCGGATGTACTCGCGGATCCGCTCAAAAGCAGGGCGGTCGATCACCGCGCCCATGAAGTTGGCGAAATCCTCCACCGGCCCCACCTTGACCCGGTCCAGTTGGGCGCAGAGCGCGTCGCGCAGCGCCGGCCAGATCCCGCGGGGGATGTAGGCGCGCGACGTGGCCGAGCACTTCTGCCCCTGGTACTCGAAGGCGCCCCGCAGCAGGCAGGTGGCCAGCCCCTGGATCTCGGCGGAGGTGTGGGCCACGACGAAGTCCTTGCCGCCGGTCTCGCCCACGATGCGCGGGTAGGAGCGGTAGCGGCCGATCTGGCCGGCGACCACCCGCCAGATGTGGTTGAAGGCGGGATTGGAGCCGGTGAAGTGCACGCCGGCCAGGTCGGGCTGGCTCAGGGTGTAGTCGCCGATGTCGCGGGCGTCGCCGGGCACGAAATTGATGACGCCGTCGGGCAGGCCGGCGTCCATGAGCACCCGCATCACCTGGTAGGCCGAGTAGACGCCGGTGGAGGCGGGCTTCCAGAGGACGACGTTGCCCATCACCGCGGGCGCGGCGGCCAGGTTGCCGCCGATGGCGGTGAAGTTGAACGGGGCGATGGCGAAGACGAAGCCCTCCAGCGGGCGGTACTCCATGCGGTTCCAGGTGGCCTGGAAGTTCTCCGGCTGCGTCTGGTAGATCTGCTGCATGAAGTAGGTGTTGAAGCGGAGGAAGTCGATGAGCTCGCAGGCGGCGTCGATCTCGGCCTGGTGGGCGGTCTTGCTCTGGCCCAACATGGTGGCGGCGTTGACGAGGTAGCGCCGGTGCTTGCTGAGCAGCTCCGAGGCCTTCAGCGAGATGGCCACCCGCTCCTGCCACGAGGAGCGGGACCAGCCGGCCCAGGCGTTGCGGGCGGCCTGGATGGCCTGCCGGATCTCGGCGGGGCCGGCCTTGTGATAGCGGGCCAGGATGTGGCCGTGGTCGTGGGGGATCCGGCATTCGCCGAAATTGCCCGTGCGGACTTCCCGGCCGCCGATGATGAGGGGAATCTCGAGGGTCCGGCCGCGCAGGTCGGCCAGCGCAGCCTTGAGCGCGGCCCGCTCGGGGGTGCCGAGGGCGTAGCTCTGAGGCGGTTCGTTCAGGGGTTGGGGAACGTTGAAAAATGCGTTCATGCGTGGTCTCCTTTCCAAATTGCGGGAGGCGGTCCCGTTTCCGGCGGCCACCCTGTCGGCCGGGCGGGCATGGCGGTGTGCGGTAGCGCCGCCCGGCTCGGAGATCGTGAATTGTGACTCGCTCCAATTCGGCGAGCGGGAAATGATATAGATGATCCCAACCGGCGGAAGGATTTATGGAAATGCCGGCGGGAGGTGGGCGGGATCCCCGGCTTACTGAGTGATTGTCGCTGTCGCGCCCCGTCGTTCTCCCGGGCGGTTGCTCGCGATCCGGGGTTATAATACCGGTAGCCCTTGTGCGAGAGGTGGTCGATGCGAACACCGCTGGTTGTGGGACTCCTGTGCATCAGGTTGGTGTCGGCGGCCGCCCAAGGGGAACCGCAGAATTTGCCGCGGGTGCAAGCGGCCGACATCGTCTACCTGGGCTCGTTCGCGCTGCCGGAGGGCGACTTCGGCGGCTCGCGGTTCGGCTACGGCGGCAAGGGTCTCTGTTTCTACCGGGAGCCGTCCGGCACGCCCACCCTGTTCATGCAGGGGCATGATTGGTACCCCGGGTTCGTGGCCCAGGTGGCCGTGCCGGCCTTGGGCGGGACGGCGACGGTGCTTCAGGAGTTCCGCGATGTCACCGACGGCGCGCTGGCGACACTGGCCACGTCGGGCTCCAACGTGTACGGGATGATGGTGTACAACGGGCGGCTCATCGTGGGCGCCGCGTGCTATTACGACGGGGACGGCAGCCAGGTGAACTCCCACGGCGTCTCGAGCCTGAACCTGGCCGACCCCGACGACTTCCAGGGGTTTTACCCGATGGCCGCCGAGGCCAACCCGCGCTCCCTGGGCGGCTACATGACGGTGATCCCCCCCGAGTGGCAGACGCTCCTGGGCGGACCGGCGCTGACGGGGAAGGGATGCCTGTCCATCATCTCCAACAACAGCGCCGGCCCGTGCGCCACGGTGTTCGATCCCGACGACGTCGGCGCCGTCAGCCCGATCCCCGGCTTCACCCTGATCTTCTACCCGCTGGCGCACCCGCTGGCGCCGGAGACCAGCGCCAACGAGCTGTTCAACCTGGCCACCCACATGGCGGGCATCGCCTTCCCGCCGGGGAGCCGGAGCGTTCTTTTCTTCGGTCGGCAGGGGACCGGGGCCTACTGCTACGGCGTGGGCGGCGGGGTGGACTGCGACGATCCGTGCGACGACAGCCACGGCACCCACGCCTGGCCGTACCGCCACCAGGTGTGGGCCTACGACGCCGCCGAGCTGCTCCAGGTGCGGAGCGGCGCGAAGGCATGTTGGGACATGCGCCCCTACGCGGTCTGGGCGCTCGAGGGGATGACCGGCGGCACCTGCGCCGACATGGAGGGCGCCGCCTACGATCCGGCCACGGGCCGCCTCTACGTGACCGAAAGCTATGCCGAAGCGCCCCGCGTGCACGTCTACCAGATCACGGTGCCGTCGGCGGTGACGCGGGACGGCGACATCAACGGCGACGGCGGGTGCGACGTGGCCGACGCCGTGGTGCTGGCGGTGACGCTCGCAGGCGGTCTGGCCCCCGGCACGCTCCCCTGCGCGCGCCCGCTGGCGTGCGATTTCACGGGCGACGGGTCGCTGGACGCGGAGGACCTGCTGATCCTGGGCGCCTACTTCGCCGGCAGCCGGACCGCGCTCCCCTGACCGGGCCGGTGTCGGGATCACCGGCCGGGCCACGGACCATCCGGCCTCGTTGATTCACGCGCCGATCACTTCACCACCACTTTGAGCAGCGTGCCGGCCGGCAGGGCGTCGTCGAGCTGAACGCCGTTGAGGATCGCCGCCGCCTCGAGCTTGTCCGCGGCCACGCCCCACTGCTGGAACGCCTGGCGGGCGGTGCCGGCGGTGGCGGTTTTTCGGAGCGTCAGCTGGTTCGGCTTGACGTTGAGCTTCGTCGGATCCGTCAGGTTGTTGAAGCCGGCCATGGTCTGCTTGAACACGGAAAAGTAGCGGTCGAACAGCGACGGGTCGGTGTAGCTGTGGAACACGTAGATGTACTTGTCCTTCTGGATGAAGGACGACGCGACGCGGATGTTCCCCTGCTCCAGCGCGACGTCGGAGACCAGCCGCTGGGCCAGCAGCCCGTTGATCCGGGCGGATTCCGACTGGAGGACGTTGGCCCGGCTCTCCTGGCGGAACGCATCGGCGGCCGCCGCCGGCGAGGCGCCGGAGGCCATGGAAAACAGGATCACCGCGTCCTGCTGCGCGGCATAGAGCTGCACCTGGGCCGCGGTGTTGTTCACCTTCCAGCCCGACGGCACCGGGAACTGGAACGCGAGCTGGGGATGGTAAAAGGCCTGCCCCTCCACATAGCCCTGGCGGGGGTCTTCGCCGAAGACGAGTCCCTCGAGGCGGCCGAGGTACCCGTCGCGGTTGGTGACGAAGGCGGTGCCCGCCAGCTTGTCTCGCCAGACCTGGGCGTCGCGCTGGATGGCCGCGATCCGGTCCGGGGGATTGGGGTGGGTGGAGAACCAGCCGGGCAGGCCGCTGCGGTCGGAGCCCGGGTTGAGCCGCTCCAGCGTGACGAACATGTTGGCCATGTGGTTGGCGTCGAACCCGGCCCGGGAGGCGTACTCGACGCCCAGGGCGTCGGCCTGGCGCTCGTCGTCGCGGCTGAACTTCAGGAACAGCATGCTCAAGCCCAGTTGGGCGATGCCGGCGTACTTCTGGAACGTTTCGGAGAACATGCTGCCCACGCCCAGCCCCAGCATGGCCAGTTGCGCCTGGCTGTACTGGTGCACGCTGTGGCGCGCCGCGATGTGGCCGATCTCGTGAGACATAACGCCGGCCAGCTCGGCCTCGTCGTTGAGGTAGGAGAGCATTCCCCGGGTCAGGTACACGTACCCGCCGGGGACCGCGAAGGCGTTCACGACGTCGCTGTCCACCACCTGGACGGTGTAGGTCAGGTCCGGCCGGTGGCTCAGCGCGCCCAGCTTGTGGCCCAGCGCGGCCACGTAGGCGTCGAGTTCCGGGTTGCTGTACTTGCCGTACGTTTGCAGGATCTCGGGATCGAGCTGCTTGCCCAGGGCGATCTCGTCGGCGGTGGAGATGAGCATCAGCTCCCGTTTGCCCGTGACCGGATTCTTCGCGCAGGACATGCTCCAGATCACCAGGGCGGCCGCCACGACCACGGCGGCGGTCCGCCAAACGATGGAACGACGCATCGCGCACCTCCTGACGGAATGTCGGTTCAATGATCCTTATTATAGTACGAGCGCTGCCTCACGGCACCGGTTCTGACGGCCCGCAGGCCGGCGGCGCGGATGGCGGCCGACGCTCGAGAACCTGCTGGCGCCACATGGCCGCGTAGAGGCCGCCGGCGTGGATCAGCTCGTCGTGTCGGCCGGTCTCGACGATGCGGCCCCGGTCCAGCACGTGAATGGCGTCGGCGTGGGCGATGGTGCTCAGCCGGTGCGCGATCAGGATCACCATGTGCTGCCGGCTGTGCGAGATCTCGCGCAGGGCGCCGGTGATCTCGCCCTCGGTGAGCGAGTCCAGCGACGAGGTGGCTTCGTCGAAGATGAACAGCCGGGGCGCGCGCAGCAGCGCGCGGGCGATGGCGAGGCGCTGCCGCTCGCCGCCGGAGGCCCGCAGCCCGCCCTCGCCCAGGCGCGTGTCGAGCCCCTGGTCCGACCGCGCCAGCAGCGCGCCCGCCGAGGCGCGGCGCAGCACGTCGAGCATCTCGGCGTCGGTGGCCTCCGGCTTCACCAGTTGCAGGTTTTCCCGGATGGTGCCCGAAAAGAGCTGGGCGTCCTGGGCGACGAAGCCGATCTGGCGGCGGACGCGGTTGTAGCGCAGCTCGGTGATGGGGACCCCGTCCACCGACACGACGCCGCCGTTCGGGGCGTAGAGTCCGAGCAGCAGCTTGACCAGCGTGGTCTTGCCGCAACCCGACGGGCCGGCGAAGGCGATGGTGTCGCCGAGCCGCGCTTCGAACGAGATGTGGTCGATGGCGTTGTCGGTCGCCCCGCGGTACCGGAAGACCACGTCGTCGAACCGCAACCGCTCGATCGCGCCGATCTCGACGGGTTCGTCCGGCCGCTTTTCGATGGGCGTCTGCATGAGCCGGTCGAACGCCAGCAGCGAGGCCTCGGATTCGCGGTAGCTCAGGATCACCCGGCCGAGCTGATGGAGCGGTCCGAAGATCGTGTTGAGGATGAGCTGGAACGAGACCAGTTCGCCGGCCGACAGGGCCCGGCGGAAGATGAGCCAGAGCAGGATGAACAGGATCGACTGCCGCAGCAGATTGATGAGCGAGCCCTGCAGGAAGGCCAGGCCGCGGATCTTGCGGACCTTGTCCATCTCGAGGTCGAAGATCCGCCGGGTGAAGACCTGGAGCCGGCGGATCTCGGGCCAGGTGAGCCCCAGGCTCTTGACCAGTTCGATGTTGCGGAGCGACTCCGTGATCTGGCCGAAGGCGTGCGCGCTCTCGCGGACGATGGTGCGCTGGACGGTCCGGATCCGGTGGCTGAGCAGGCCGGTGAAGCCGGCCATGAGTGCGACGCCGATCCCGAACACCGGGATCAGCAGCCAGTTCTTGGTCACGCCGTACCAGACGATGAAGCCGATGCCCACGGCGGCGGAGTAGAGGATGGTGACGGCCGCGTCCAGGAAGCGCTCGGTGTCGGTGCGCACCTTCTGCAGCAGGCCCATCGTCTCGCCGCTGCTGCGCGCCTCGAGCTCCACGAACGACAGCCGCAGCGTCTGCTTGAGACCGTCGTTGAACATCTCCGTTCCGGCCCGGCCCACCACGAGCCGCAGCAGGTACTCCTGGGCGGCGGTGGCGGCGCGGGCGGCCAGGGCGATGGCTGCCGCCAGGGCCAGCCAGCCCAGCGCCCCGCGGACGAGTTCCGCTTCCGAACGCCCGCCGGGATGGAGCACATAGTCGTCCAGGATCCGGCCGAAAATCAGCGGATCGACGAGCGCCAGCACCTGGGCGATGGCAGCCAGCAGCAGGATCAGCGCGAGAAGCCCGCGGTGCGGCCGGAGGTAGCGCCAGAGAATTCGCATCCGTCACTCCGAATAGCCGAACAATCCGTCCCCGGCGGTCCGGCGCGCGGTCGGGCCCTGCCCGGCGCGGGGCGGCCGTTGCCGCGGCCGCCGACTAGCGGCGGCGGTACACGTCGGTGCTCAGGTACTTGAGGCCGGAGTCGCACAGGAGCGTCGCCACGCGGGCCTGCGGACCCAGCCGCTCGGCCACTTGGAGCGCGGCGATGACGTTGGCGCCGGACGACGTCCCCGCAAAGAGGGCCTCCTCCTTCGCCAGGCGGCGGGCCATCGCCTTCGCATCCTCGGTCGGCACGGCGATGATCTCGTCCACGAGCGCCGGCTCCCAGAGCGGCGGCACGTAGCCGATCCCGACCCCCTCGATCTTGTGGGGCCCCGGCGCGCCGCCCAGCAGCACCGACGATTCGGCCGGCTCCACGGCGACGATCCGGACGCCCGGGTAGCGGCGCTTCAACACGGCGGCGACTCCGCGCAGCGAGGCCGCCGTGCCCACGCTGTGCACGAAGGCGTCGATCCGGCCCTCGGTCTGCGCCCAGATCTCCTCGCCCAGCGGGTGGTACCCCGCGATGGCATCGTGGTTGTTGAGCTGGTCGGTCCAGAACGTGCCGGGCTCCCGGCTGATTTGGCGGGCGGCTTCGATCATGTCGAGGATCAACTGCTTGGTGGTGAGCCCGCCCTCGCTGGGGACGAGCGTCAGCTCGGCGCCGAGCGCCGCCATGTGGTCGCGCTTTTCGGCGCTGAACGCGTCGGAGGTGACAATCCGGATGCGGTACCCCCGGGCGGCGCACACCAGCGCCAGCGACGTCCCGGTGGAGCCGCCCGTGTACTCGACCACGGTGCCGCCGGGCGCGAGGCGGCCGTCGGCCTCGGCGCACGCGATCACCGCCTGTGCCATCCGATCCTTCATGCTGCCGGTGGGGTTCTCCCACTCGAGCTTGGCGAACAGGGCCGCGCCGTTGGCGGGGACGATCCGGCGCAGCCGGACCAGCGAAGTGTGGCCGATGGTCTGGAGCACGTCCATGGACGGGACCTCCTGCGAATCACGAGTGGCCCGATCAGTCTACCATGCCCGAAGCGGTTCCTGTTTGAAACCCTGCGGATTGCGATGTATCATTTTTACGGTGTTCGGATTTCGAATCGCATGTAGGAGCAGACCGATGAAGCCACTGTCAACCGTCTGGATGGGCGCGCTGATGCTGTTGGTGCTTGCCGGCGCCGCCGCGGGCCAGCAGAACGACGCCCAGGGATGCAAGGACCACCCGCTGTTCACGCGGATGCCCGGCTACTGGATCCACAGTTGCGTCGAACGGCAGTTCGACGCGTTCGACTTCATTGTGGGCCCGAACAAGAAGGTCAGCCATGTGGAGGGTCAGTTCTGGAAAATCAACTACTACCCCCAGCACAGCCTCAATCCGAAACCCAGCGAGCTCCAGATCCAGCGCAACTTCCAGAACGCGGTTCAGAAGCAGGGCGGCAAGGTGGTCTGGACCGAAAAGGGCCGGGACACCTACCTGCTCGTCAAGGACGGCGTGGAGGTCTGGGTGAACCTCGGGGCCGAATTCACCGGCAAGTACTTTCTGACCATCGTCCAGAAGCAGGCCATGGTACAGGACATCGTGGCCGACGCGGCCGCGCTGGCCCAGGGGTTGGCCGCCGATGGGCATATGGCGGTGGAGGGGATCTATTTCGACACCGGCAAGGCGGTGATCAAACCCGAGTCGGCGCAGGCCATCAGCGAGATCGCCGGTCTGCTGAAGTCGGATCCGGCCCTCAAGGTGTTCGTGGTGGGGCACACCGACAGCGTCAGCACCGTGGAAGTGAACCTGAAGCTGTCCCAGGACCGGGCCCAGGCGGTGCTGCAGGCGTTGGTGAGCCAGCACGGCATCGATCCCGCCCGGCTCCGGGCGCACGGCTGCGGCCCCTTCGCCCCCGTGGCCACCAACGCCACCGAGGCGGGCCGGGCCAAGAACCGGCGAGTGGAGCTGGTGAAACAGAACTGACAACCGGCGGCGGGACGATCTTCCGCCCGGGGTTCGTGCGATCACTCCTTGAACCAATCCGGCCGGCGGACTGCACGGCGTAATCCGCCGGCCGGTGTCATTTTCGCTCCAGAGGCGGTCTTCGGCCATCCGGCGCGGCGGTTCCCCGCTGGCCGGACGGCGCAGTCGGAAGCCGTCAATCGATATCCAGCACGCCGTCGTCGAGGAATTCGAGCACCTGCATGTCGGCGGGCATCTCCGCCACCCGCAGCACCGGCGAACCCGAGGGGTGCCACTGCTGGTCGATCACCGCCGATCCCAGGAGCAGGTACCGGGTGAACGCGTAGGGGACACCCTCCGAAAACAGCGGATCCCGACCCGTGTAGAGGTGGAAGTGCAGATGAGGCCCCGTGGACGCGCCGGTGTTGCCCAGCTTGCCCAGGACCTGCCCCCGCGCCACGCGGTCGCCGATCTGCACCGTCTTCGAGCCGGGGATCAGGTGCGCGTAGAACGCGAAGTACCCGTCGCCGATGTCAAGGAGGACGAAGTTGCCGCCGGCGGTCTGGCTGTTGATGGTGACCACCGGGGGTTGGTTGGGCAGGTTGTCGGGTATGCCGTCCTTGGCATCCACCACGATCCCGTCGGCGACCGCCAGCAGATCGTTCCCATAGCCGTACCAGTCCTCGTTGGTCTTGCCGTCGGTGCGGTACGCCCAGCCGTCGGGGCCGATCTGGACCCAATCGATGCCGAACCGCTGGGCGATGTACGGATTGCCGTTGTACGTCATCAGCGACCAGCGGTGGTGGTGGTCCTGGTTCTGGGGTCCGTTGCCGACAAACCAGCCGCTGCCGCGCAGGGGCGGTGACAGCACCGGGCGATGCCGATCCGGGTCGATCACCGTGCGGGCGCCCTCCCGGATCAGGCGCTCGTCGGAATCCACGTACCGGAAGGTGACGCGATGATACAGCACCGCAGGCACCGCGTGGAGTGTTTTCAGGGTGATCCAGATGAACACCGTGTAGTCGGGCGAGATCCTGTCCGGCAGGCGGAGACATTTGGCCAGACCGTCGCCTTTGAAGGACGCCAGCCGCTTGCCGTCGGTGTCATCGCTGAAAATGTCCACCTGAAGCAGCTCCAGCCCCAGCGTCCGGAAATCGCTGATGTGCAGCTCGTAAGCCAGCAGGTCGTCTCCCCGCCAGGTGACCGGCAACGGCGGGGCGGGCACCGTCAGCGCGAGCGGGACGGGCGGCGGGATCGGAACCGGCTCCGCGCCCGGCAGCATCCCGACACCGAGCAGCAGTCCGAACACCGCGAGCAGCGTGCGGCAACTGAAACGGCATGCCGCGTGCCTGTGTGATCCGACTGAGTGCGTGTCCACGGAACCTCCTTGTTCAACAAGATGGTTTGACTCTCAGTGTACATCACTCTCGGAGCGGATTGAACCGGATCGTGAGGCGGGCGGCGGCCGATGCGAAATCGGAATCGGGCGACCGGGTGGACGGTGACCCGCCGGTGCCGGTTCGGACGGTGAATTGCGCTTGGTTCTGTAAACCAAGTACAGTAATCTGTCGGCATCAGCACCGGGTCTCCGAGCGGCCGTCCGCGGCGCCCTCGCTGCGAGCGACCGCGAGCCATTATGTCCGAGAGGAGCGGGCGACCATGCATCCTGCGCTTGCCTTCATGAACCGGCCGGGGCGGATCCTGGCCATGATCCACGTCGGGGCCCTGCCCGGCACGCCGCAGTACGCCGGAAGTTTGGCGGCGATCCTCGAGCGGGCCGCGACCGAGGCGGCCGTCTACCGCGACGCGGGTGTGGACGCGCTGCTCGTGGAGAACATGCACGACGTCCCCTACCTGAACCGCGCCGTGGGCCCGGAGATCACCGCCGCCATGACGGTGGCGGCCCAGGCGGCGGCCCGCACCGGCGGGCTGCCCACGGGCGTGCAGATCCTGGCCGGGGCGAACCGGGAGGCGCTGGCGGCCGCGCTGGCCGCGGGGTGCGCCTTCATCCGGGCCGAGGGCTTCGTGTTCGGCCACATCGCCGACGAGGGCTACATCGATGCCTGCGCCGGCGAGCTGCTCCGCTACCGCCGCGCCATCGGTGCCGAGGCGGTGGCCGTCCTGGCGGACGTGAAGAAGAAGCACAGCTCCCACGCCGTGACCGCCGACGTCGACATCGTGGAGACCGCCCGCGCGGCGGAATTCTTCGCCGCCGACGGCGTCGTCGTCACCGGCGTGGCCACCGCCCGGGAGACGGACCCGGGGGAGCTGGCCGCCGTGCGCGGTGCGGTGGGCGTCCCCGTCCTGGTTGGATCGGGCGTGACGGAGGCCACCATGGACCGGTATCTCCCCCTCGCCCACGGGCTCATCATCGGTTCGCACTTCAAGGCGGGCGGTCGCTGGGACCGGCCCGTGGATGTCGACCGGGTCTGCCGGTTCATGGACCGGGTGCGCGCGTTGCGGGAGCGTGGCCGATGAGGCTCGTCGTCGTCGGCAGCTCCATCCTGGACGTGGCCGCCCGGCCCACCTCGCGGGTGGAGGGAGACACGTCCAACGAGGGCGAGGTCAGGCTCGGAGCCGGCGGGGCGGGGCGCAACGTGGCCGAGAACCTGGCGCGTCTCGGCTGCCGGGTCACCCTGGTGACGGATCTGGCCGACGACTTCGCCGGCCGTTTCCTCCTGGAGAACATCCGCGGGCTGGGCATCGAGGTGCGGTTGTCGGCGCGGGCGCGCACCGGTGTATACCTGGCGCTCCTCAAGCCCGATGGCGCCCTGGACCGGGGTTTCTGCGGCACCGGCACGGAGGCCATCTCGCCGTTCGCGGTGCTCGGCGCGCTGCCCGACCTGCAGGATTTTCATGGCGCGGTCATCGACGCCAACCTGTCGGAGACCGCCGTCGCGGCGCTGGCGGAGCGGTGCCGCCGTCTGAAGGTGCCCTACGCGGTGGAGTCGGTAGCCCACGAGCGCGCCCGCCGGGCGCTGCCGGCCATCCCGGGCTGCGTCCTCATCAAGCCGGACCGCGCCGAGGCGCGCACGCTCACCGGCTTGCCCTGCGACACCCCGGCGGAGGCGGCCGCCTGCGCCCGGCGGCTCCGGTCCATGGGCGCCGGCACGGCCATTGTCAGCCTGGGAGCGGACGGCTTCCACGTGGAGCACCCGGAGTTTTCCAGCCATATCCCCGCGCTCCCCGCCCGGGTGGTCGACGTCACCGGCGCCGGGGACGCGCTGTTCGCCGTCGCCTTCGCGGCGATCCTGAAGGGTCTGCCGCTGCGGCTGGCGGCGGAGGCGGGGCGCCGCGCCGCCGCGCTCACCGTGGCCTGCCCCACCGCCGTGAGCCCCGCCATCACGCCGGAGCTGCTGGATCCGGCCGGATTGAATCCGACGACGGACGGAGGGCGCCCGTGAAATTCAATGAGGACCTGATCCACATCGCCGCCGAAGTGGCTGAGGCGCAGCAGGCGCACCGTCCGGTGGTGGCGCTGGAGTCCACCGTCATCGCCCACGGCTTGCCGTACCCCGACAACGTGGCCACCGCGCTGGAGATGGAAGAGGCGGTCCGGGCCCAGGGCGCTGTGCCGGCCACCCTGGCGGTGCTGGACGGCCGGTTACGGATCGGCCTAACGCCGGCCGAGATTGAGCGTCTGGGCTGCGGCCGCGAGCCGGTGGCCAAGCTCTCGCGCCGCAATCTGGCTGTGGCGGTAGCTCAGGGTGGGCTCGGGGCCACCACCGTGGCCGCCACCATCATCGGAGCATGGGCGGCGGGAATCCAGGTGATGGCCACGGGCGGCATCGGCGGCGTCCATCGCGGCGCTCCGCAGACGTTCGACATCTCCGCCGACCTGGCGGAACTGGCCCGCTACCCGGTGATGGTGGTGTGCGCGGGCGCCAAGAGCATCCTGGACCTGCCGCTGACCCGGGAGCTGCTGGAGACCCTCGGCGTGCCGGTGCTGGGCTACGGCACCGACGAGTTCCCGGCGTTCTACAGTCGCACCTCCGGTCTCGCTGTGGACGGACGGGTGGATACACCCGAGGACGTGGTCCGGGTGATCGAGGCGAAATGGGATCTGGATCTGGGCGGGGGCGTGCTGGTGGTCAACCCCGTCCCGGAGGCGGACGCGCTGGACGCCGCCGTGATCGCCGCGGCCGTCGAGCGCGCCCAGACGGAAGCGGAAACCCGGGGGATCCGGGGCAAGGATCTGACCCCCTTCCTGTTGGCCCGGGTGGCGGCGCTCACGGGCGGCGCGTCGCTGGCGGCCAACCGGTCGCTGCTGCGCCACAACGCCCGGCTGGCCGGCCGCCTCGCCGTAGCCCTGAACAGTCTCTTTGACGAGGAGGATGACCGGTGATGGACACCCCGCGTTGGATCCGGATGGTGGTTGTCATTCTGGCGCTGGTTCTGCCTGCGGGATTCGCCCCGGCGCAGGAGTCGCTGAATCCGCTGCTCCAGCCGTACCTCGCCGCGTACGAGATTCCGGCCCTGGCCGCGGCGGTGGTGCAGGACGGGCAGGTGGTCGCCGTCGGGGCCGTGGGCACTCGCCGGTGGGGCGAAGCGATCCCGGTGACCCTGGACGATCGGTTCCACCTGGGCTCGGACACCAAGGCTATGACCGCCACCATGGCCGCGATCCTGGTGGAGCGCGGCAAGCTCCGCTGGGACTCCACCATCGGTGAGGTATTCCCGGAGCTCGGCGGCGGGGCCGACCCCGTTTTCAAAGCGCTGACGGTGGAGCGCATGCTTTCGCACACCAGCGGGCTCCCCAGCGACAACCTGTCGCAAGACGCCATGCCGTACCTGGCACTCATCACCAACGTGGACGGCTATCCGCCGGGCAACCTCGACGACATCCGGGCCTGGCTGGTGGGCCAGTGGGCGGCCCTGCCCATGTCCGGCCGGCCCGGCGTCCGCTTCGAGTACTCCAACCTGAACTACACCATCGTCGGCGCCATGATCGAACGACTGGCGGGGCGCAGCTGGGACGAGCTGATCTTCGAGTGGATCTTCCTGCCGCTGGGTCTCCGCTCGGCGGGTCTCGGACCGCAGTGCACCCCGGGTCGGGTGGACGCCCCCCTGCCGCACGCCGTCATCGGCGGCAAGATCAAGCCGATCCTCGCCGGTCCCATGGCGGATAACCCGGCGGTGATCGGCCCCGCGGGGATCGCCCACATGTCGGTGCTCGATTTCGCGCGCTGGGCGGGCTGGAACGCCGGCCAGGGGAAGCGCGGCCCTGCGCTCGTGCAGCCGGAGACCCTGAAGAAGCTCCACACCATGGTCGCCGAGATGCCGCCGGCCAAGGACGCCCCCATCGGCACGCCGCCGTCGGGACGGTACGCCTTCGGCTGGGGCGAGGTGCGGCTGGAGGGCTATCCAAACCCGCTCATCTCCCACGGCGGCTCCAACGGCATGAACATCGCCCGGATCCTGTTCGATCCGGCCGCCGACTTCGCCGTGGTCATCCTCACGAACATCGCCACACCGAAATGCGACAGCGCAATGAAGGTGCTCACGCGGGAGCTGATTGACAAGTATGCCGAACGCGGCACCCGACCGGCGGCTCAACCGTAGCCGGCGTTGCGGTGCGTGGGCTCCGGCCACCGGGAGCCCCGCCATTCTTTCCGCTTGTGTTCCGGTGGAACCTTATCTATGCTGCTCCTCTTCGCGGACCGGCGGCTGATCCGCGATCCTCATCCAGGAGAACGAACCATGAACGCAATCCGACTGATGGTGATGGGCACGCTGGTGTTGCTGGCGGCCGTAGCGCCGCTGCGAGCGCAGGACGACACGCCCGGCGGACAGGACACTCCGCTGCTGTCGCGCATGCCCGGATATTTCATCGAGAACTACGACCAGAAGGATTTCGACCGCTTCGAGTTTGAAGGCAAGGACGGCCGGCTCGTCGCCGTGGAGGGACGCACCACGCGCATCGACTACCGGCCCAAAGACGGCGTCAGCGTACCGTCGCCGCTGCAGATCGCCCGCAACTACCAGAACGCCGTCGCCCGGATCGGCGGCGGCGTGCTGTACCAGGACGTGGCCGCCGGCGGCGGGCTCACCACCCTGAAGCTGGTCCGGGGAACGGACGAGATCTGGGTTCGGGTGGCCATCGGCGACAGCGGGAACAACTACCACGTCGTCATCGTCGAGCGGGGCGGCATGCAGCAGGATGTGGTCGCGAGCGCAGACATCTGGAAGGGCGACCTCCACGACACGGGCCACGCCGCCGTCTACGGCATCCACTTCGATACCGACAAGGCCGAGATCAAGCCCGGATCGGAGAAGTCACTTGAGGAGATCGCCCGGCTGCTGAAACAGGATCCGAAGCTGTCCCTGCTGGTTGTCGGCCACACCGACTCGACTGGGGATATCCCCCACAACATGGCCCTGTCCGAGGCGCGGGCGAAGGCGGTGGTGGCGGCGCTCACCGGAACGCACGGGATTGCGGCGGCGCGGCTGTCCGCGTTCGGCTGCGGCCCGCTGGCTCCGGTGGCGTCCAACGATACCGACGAGGGGCGTGCGAAGAACCGCCGCGTGGAGCTGGTCAAGCGCTAGGCTCCAGGCTCCATTCATCTTAATATATGCGTTCCGGCGCGGCCGGCTTACGGCGGCAACCAGCCGTCCGGTTCGAGCATGTTCCAATCAACTGCATCAATGGTATTATTTAAATATTTGATTATATTGATAATAAAATTTATTGACAAATAAACATTTAAGTACTAGACTATTTTTTGATCAGTGATATTCTGGGCCCCGTTCGAACACGGAGCGAGGAGATAATGTATGCCGAGTAGATACTGGCTGAATCGGGTGATCGCCGCGACGGCCATGATGGCCGGGCTCCTGTTGGCGGGCTGCGGATCGCAGCCGGCGCCGCCGCCGGCGGGCCCGCCCGAGGTGGCGTTCGTGACGGTCCAGACCGAGCGGGTGGTGCTCACCACCGAACTACCCGGCCGGACGTCCGCCTACCTGGTGGCCGAGATCCGGCCGCAGGTCAACGGCCTCATCCAGAGTCGCCTCTTCCGGGAGGGCGCCTACGTCCAGGAAGGCGAGTTGCTGTATCAGATCGATCCCGAGCCGTATCAGGCGGCCTACGACCAGGCCCAGGCCGCCCTCGGCGCGGCGGAGGCGGAACTGGCCGTGGCTGAGGCGAACCTGCCGGCCCTCCGCTCCCGGGCTGAACGCCTCCAGGGGCTCGTGGCGATTCACGCCGTGGGGCAGCAGGAATACGACGACGCCAGCGCCACTCTCCGTCAGGCCGAAGCCAATCTGGCGGCGCGGCGGGCGGCCCTGGAGATCAGCCGGACGGCCGTCGAGAGCGCCCGGATCAACCTCGCCTATACGCCCATCAAGGCGCCCATCTCGGGGCGCATCGGCAAATCCAACGTCACCGTGGGCGCCATGGTGACGGCGTACCAGCCGGTTCCCCTGGCGGTCATCCAACAGCTGGATCCTATCTACGTGGATGTCACCCAGGCCAGCGCGGATCTCCTGCGGCTACGGCGCAACCTCGAGGAGGGCCGCCTCTCCAACGGCGTCTCCCGGAACAAGGTGAAGCTCATCCTGGAGGACGGCGCCACCTACGCGCAGGAGGGCACCCTGCAGTTCCGCGACGTGACCGTGGACCCGACCACGGGTTCAGTGACCCTGCGGATGGTCTTCCCCAATCCCAAGCAGATCCTGCTGCCCGGCATGTTCGTGCGGGCGGTCGTCGAGGAAGGGGTCAGCGAACAGGCGCTCTGCGTGACCCAGCAAGGAATCACCCGCGATCCGAAGGGCAAGCCCGTAGCCTGGATCGTGAACGCCGCGGGCAAGGTGGAGCAGCGGGCCCTGACGCTGGACCGCGCGCTCGGCGACAAGTGGCTGGTCGCCGCGGGACTGGCGGCGGGCGACCGCGTAATCGTCGAGGGGCTGCAGAAGGTGCGGCCCGGCATGGCGGTCAAGGCGCTGCCCTTCGGTGCGCCGCCGGCGGGCCCGCCGGGTGCCGACGCCAACCCGCCGGGCGCCGCGCCGAAGCAGTAGGGGGAGTCCATGCTCTCCAGATTTTTCCTCGACCGCCCGGTCTTCGCCTGGGTCATCGCCATCGGCATGATGCTGGGCGGCGCCCTGGCGATCTACAACCTGCCCATCTCCCAGTATCCGCCCATTGCTCCGCCGTCCATCTCCATCTCCGCGGTCTTCCCCGGCGCGTCGGCCAAGACCGTCGAGGACAGCGTGGTCCAGATCATCGAGCAGAAGATGACGGGCCTCGACCGGATGCTGTACATGTCCGCCACCAGCGACTCGTCGGGCACCGGCACCCTCACGCTGACCTTCGCGCCGGGCACCGATCCGGACCTGGCCTGGGCGAAGGTGCAGAACAAGCTCCAGCTCGCGCTGCCCATGCTGCCGGAGGACGTGCAGCGCCGGGGCGTCACGGTCAGCAAATCGACCCGCAATTACCTGATGATCGTCGGCCTCCGGAGCGAGAGCGCCGACCTGGACCAGCACGACCTGAACGACTACTGTGCGTCCCAGATCCAGCCGTCGCTGGCCCGCGTGCCGGGCGTGGGCGAGGTGGAGGCGTTCGGATCCCAGTACGCCATGCGGATCTGGCTGAACCCGGACCGGCTCACCAAGTACAACATGACCACGAGCGACGTGGTGCTCGCGGTGCGGGCGTACAACGTGGAGGTTTCCGCCGGCCAGTTCGGCGGGATGCCGGCGGTTCCCGGCCAGCGCCTCAACGCGTCCATCATCGTGCAGTCGCTGCTCAAGACCCCTGAGGAGTTCGCCGCCATTCCGCTGCGCATCAACCCCGACGGGTCGGTGGTGCGGGTCCGGGACGTGGCGCGCACCGAGCTGGGGACCGAGTTCTACGACGTCATCTCCAAGCATGACGGCATGCCGGTGGCCGGTCTGGCGGTCCGCCAGGAGCCGGGCGCCAACGCTCTGGACACCGCCGACGCGGTCAAGGCCAAAATGGCGGAGCTGTCGCGGTACTTCCCCGCCGGCATGAAGGTGGTCTATCCCTACGACACGACGCCCTTCGTGAAGGTCGCCATCTGGGAAGTGGTCAAGACGCTCATCGAAGCGATCGTTCTGGTGTTCCTCATCATGTACCTGTTTCTGGGCAACCTGCGGGCCACCCTGATTCCCACCATCGCCGTGCCCGTGGTGCTGCTGGGCACCTTCGGCGTGCTGGCGCTGTTCGGGTTCTCCATCAACATGCTCACCATGTTCGCCATGGTGCTGGCCATCGGGCTGTTGGTGGACGATGCCATCGTCGTCGTGGAGAACGTGGAGCGCGTCATGAGCGAGGAGGGGCTGTCGCCGCGCGAAGCCACCCGCAAGTCCATGGGCGAGATCACCAGCGCGCTGGTGGGCATCGGGTTGGTGCTCTCGGCCGTCTTCGGCCCCATGATGTTCTTCCCCGGCTCCACCGGGGTCATCTACCGCCAGTTCTCCATCACCATCATTTCCTCGATGATGTTGTCGGTGGTGGTGGCGTTGATCCTGACGCCCGTGCTTTGCGCCTCGCTCCTCAAGCCCGTGGCCAAGGGGCATGAGGCGGCCGAAACCGGCTTCCGCCTGTTCCGGCCGTTCTTCCTCTGGTTCGACCGCGGCTTCAACTTTTTACGGGAGCGGTACCAGGCGCTGGTGGGGCACATCCTGCGGGTCAAGGCGCCCTACCTCGTCCTCTTTGTGCTCATCGTCGCGGCCATGGGTTACTACTTCATGCGGATGCCCACGTCGTACCTGCCCGATGAGGACCAGGGGATGATGATGGCCATGGTCCAGCTCCCCCCCGGATCCACCCTGGAGCAGACCGAAGAGGTGATGACCAGGCTCCGGCACCATTTCCTGGTGGAGCAGAAGGAGGCCGTGGAATCCTGCATGACCATCTCCGGGTTCAGCATGGCCGGCCGCGGCCAGAACCAGGGCATGTCGTTCATCAAGCTGCGGGACTGGGAGCTGCGCGACCGGCCGGACCTCAAAGTGAAGGCGGTGGCCGGCCGCGCCATGGGCGTGTTCGCCGGCTACCGGAACGCCCTGGCGTTCGCGTTCCCGCCGCCGGCGGTGGTGGAGCTCGGCCAGGCCAAGGGGTTCGACTTCATGCTGCAGGACCGCGGCGGGCTCGGCCATGCCAAGCTGATGGAGGCCCGCGGCCTGCTCATGATGCAGGCCATGCAGGACCCGCGGCTGGCGGCGGTCCGACCCAACGGCCTGCCCGACGTGCCCCAGTACAAGGTGGACACGGACTGGGAGAAGGCCGGCACCCTCGGGGTGAGCGTGACCGCCATCCAGGCCACCATCGCCACGGCCTTCGGCAGCGCGTACGTCAACGACTTCATCCAGGGCGGCCGTGTCAAGCGGGTGTACGCCCAGGCGGACTCCGCCTTCCGCATGTTGCCCAACGGCCTGGATCGCCTCTACGTCCGCAACAACCTGGGCGAGATGGTGCCAGTCGCCGCGCTGGCCTCGGGGCGGTGGATCTACGACTCGCCCCGGCTGGAGCGGTACAACGGCTTCCCGGCGCTGAACTTCCTCGGCGAGGCGGCGCCCGGCCGGAGCTCCGGCGAGGCCATGCAGGCCATGGAGGAGATCGTCGCGAAGCTGCCCCAGGGTTTCGGCTACGATTGGACCGGCCTGTCGTACCAGGAGCGCATGGGCCAGGCCCAGACCGGACTGCTGTACACGTTCTCCATTCTGGCCATCTTCCTGGTTCTGGCGGCCCTGTACGAGAGCTGGACGATCCCCATCTCCATTCTGTTCGCTCTGCCGCTGGGGGTCATCGGCGGTGTGCTGGCGTCCACCTGGCGCGGCCTGCCCAACGACGTTTACTTCCAGATCGGCCTGCTCACCGTGCTCGGCCTCACCACCAAGAACGCCATTCTGATCGTCCAGTTCGCCAAACTGCGGTTGGCGCAGGGGATCAGTCTCATCGAGGCCACTCTCGAGGGCGCCCGGCTTCGGCTTCGGCCCATTGTGATGACGTCGCTGGCGTTCGGCTTCGGGGTCCTGCCCCTGGCCATGGCCGCCGGCGCGGGTGCCGGCGCCCAGCAAGCCATCGGCACGAGTGTGCTGGGCGGCATGATCACCGCCACCTTCCTGGCCATCTTCTTCATCCCCCTGTTCTATGTAGTGGTGGTTCAGGTCTTCGGCCGGAAAACGAGCCGCCGGGTCGCGTCCCACGCGCCGGATGAGCTCCAGCCGCAGGAGGAATAGCACCATGAACCGAATTCTCATTCTCACGGTGGGACTGGCCCTGTTCCTCTGCGGCTGCCCGAAGCGGCAGGCGTACGAACAGCCGGTCCCGCCGGTGCCGGCCGCCTGGCCGGAGCCGGCCGCCGGCGCGGCCGCGACCGGATCCGGCGCGCCCGCCGCCGCCGAGATCGGCTGGCGGGAGTTCTTCACCGACCCGAAGCTTCAGTCCGTGATCGGGCGGGCGCTGGAGCACAACCGGGACCTGCGGATCGCAGCGCTGAACGTCGACAAGGTCCAGGCCCTGTACCGGATCCAGCGCGCCGCGCAGTACCCCACGGTGAGCGCGGCCGCCGCCATCGACGCCTACCGCGTGCCGAAAAACCTGTCGGGCGCCGACGAGTCGGAGACCGTCGCCCAGTACACCCTGAGCCTCGGCGCCACCGCGTGGGAGATCGATTTCTTCGGGCGCATCCGCAGCCTGAAGGAGCAGGCGTTGGAGCAGTACCTGGCCACGGAACAGGCCCGCTCGGCCACCCAGATCTCGCTGGTGGCCGCCGTGGCCGCCAGCTATCTGACGCTGGCGGCGGACCAGGAGAATCTGCGGCTGGCCAGGGCCACCCTCGACGCCCAGCAGAAGGCGTACGAGCTGATCCGCAGCAGCCGGGATTTCGGCATCGCCTCCGACCTGGACGTGCACGAGGCGCAGTCCCTGGTGGAAGCCGCCCGCGTGGACATCGCCCGCTACAACGGCCTCATCGCCCTGGACCGGAACGCGCTCGACCTGGTGGTGGGCGCGCCGGTGCCGCCCGACGAGCTGCCCACCGAGCTCGATGCGGTGGCCGACTTCCGGGAGGTGGCCGCCGGGCTGCCTTCCGACGTGCTGCTTCGCCGGCCCGACATCCAGGCGGCCGAACACCAGCTGCGGGGCGCCTACGCCAACATCAAGGCGGCCCGCGCGGCGTTCTTCCCGCGGATCACCCTGACCGCCGGCGTGGGGCTGACCAGCAGCGACCTGGCCGACTTGTTCAAATTCGGGTCCCGCTCGTGGAATTTCGTGCCCCAGGCGGTGCTGCCCATCTTCGACTGGGGCACCCGCCAGGCCAGCTACCAGGTGTCGCAGGCGGACCGGGACATCGCCGTCGCCACGTACGAATCGGCCATCCAGTCGGCTTTCCGCGAAGTCAGCGACGCGCTCAGCCTGCGGGCCACCCTCGTGGAGCAGCAGGCCGCGCAGGAGGCCCTGGTCCACACCCTGGAGGCGACCTGCCGTCTGGCGGAGGCCAGGTACAAGGCAGGCATTGACGGCTACCTGAACGTCCTCGTGGCGCAGCGGGCGCTCTACAATGCCCAGCAGGGGCTGGTGAACGTCCGCCTGGCCCGCCGGGCCAATCTGGTGGAGACCTTCAAGGCGCTGGGCGGCGGCGTCGAGCCGGATCCGTCCGCACCCTGACCCTCGCGCGGCGGCGGGTGACGAGGAGAACGGCATGCGCGATCAGCATCTCCAGGCCATCATCGACAAGCTCGACGAGCAGTTCCCGGATTATGACCACACGGCCATCCGACTCGTCGTGGAGCTGTCCAACACCTACCACATCCTGGCGTCCGTCATGGAGCGGGCGTTCGCCAAGTACAAGATCACGCCCCAGTCCATGGACGTGCTGACCCTCCTCTACATGAAGCGGGGCCAGGAGTGCGCCCTGGGCGAGATCGGCGAGCTGCTGCTGGTCAGCCCGGCCAACGTGACCGGTCTGGTTCAGGGGTTGGTTCGGAAAGGCCTCGTGGGACGGCGTGAGGATCCCCAGGACCGGCGGAAGCGCCTGGCGGAGATCACGCCCCGGGGAATCGCCCTCATGGAGGACTTCCTCCCCAAGTGCGCCCGGTTTCTCCAGGACGTGTTCGCGGCCGTCTCGTCCGAGGACAAGCGCCGGCTCTGCGCGCACCTCCGGCAGATCGCCGACCTGCTGATGCCGTATTGGGAAAAGCGCATCCTGCCGGAACTGGAAGGGCCGTAAGGCGCCGTGCGTCCGGCGGAATCAACTGGTGGAACGACAGCGATGATGCCAATTTCAAGTTCTGACACATCGACGGGCGGATCCCGTCGGGAGACGGTCTGCCTGCTGCTGGCGGCCGTCCTGCTGGGTGCCGTGGTCCGGTTCTCGGGCCTGGCCGAGCGCGGACTGGCCGAGGACGAGGTGAACAAGATCCAGGCCGTGCGGCAGTACCAGCAGGGCGATTTCACCGGTAACGCCGAGCACCCCATGCTCCTAAAAAGCCTTGTCCTTGTGTCGGTCACCGCGGCCGACCTCTGGAACCGCTGGGGCGCCGGGACGAACGGCGGCCGGCTCACCGAGGAGGTGGCCGTCCGCCTCCCCAACGCTCTGGCGGGCACCCTGACGGTCATCCCGCTGTTCCTGGTGGGCGCCGCGTTTTTCTCCCGCCGGGTGGGTTTGCTGGCGGCCTTCCTGTGGGCCGTCGGCATCCACGCGGTGTTCGTCAACCAGATGGCCAAGGAAGACACGCTGCTGGTGTTTTTCCTGCTGTGGGGCATCTACTTCCACTGGCGGATGAAGACGACTCCGGATGAGGCCGCGCGCCGGAAGCGGATGTTCTACCTGCTGTCGGCCGCGTGCTTCGGCCTCATGCTGGCGAGCAAATACTTCCCCCACTTCTGGGCGGTGACGCTCCTGTTTTTCTACCTCCATCGCCGTGGCAACCCCGGTCTGTATCCGCCGGACCGCTACGGGAAGCGGGAGCTGTTGCTCTACGTCGCGGTGATGGGCGCCGTGTTCCTGCTGGCCAATCCCATGATCCTGCATCCGACGGTGCTGGCGCACATCATCTCCTACACGGGCCAGGCCACGGTCACGCACCACGGCTACGTCATGTTCGACCGCCTGTTCCCCAACAGCATCACCCTCACGCCGTTCGGCGGCACGCCGTGGTACTTCTACCTGCTGGCCCTGGCCGTGAAACTGCCGCCGCTCGTGCTGCTGGCGTTTGTCGGCGGCACGGCGCTGTGCGCGCGGCGATGGCGGGCGGCCGGCCCCATGTTCGTCCTGCTTTGGCTGGTGTTCTGGCTGGTGCCCTACTCGATTGTCGGCGTGAAGTTCCTGCGCTACCAGTTGAGCCTCATGCCGGCGGTGTATCTCGCGGCGGCGTACGGGACGTTCGCCGCGGCGGAGTGGCTCGCCGCGCGCTGGTCCCGTGCCGCTTCCCCGGTGTATCGGTGGATCCCCGAGACCGCGCTGACCGCCCTGGTGGTGTTGGCCTCGCTGGCGGCCCTGGTCGCGGCCCACCCGTTTTATGCCCTCTACGTCAACGCGATCGGCGGCGGGGCGGATCGCGCCGCCTATTATTTCCCCCATGACGAGTGCTACGACCTGCAGCTGCGCGAGGCGATTGCCGGCACCCTGCGGCAGGCGCCCCCGGGCAGCGTCCTGGTGGGTGAAACGCCGGCCGTTTTCAGCTATTATCTCAAGCAGTCCGGCCGCCGGGACCTGCGCGTGGCCAATTTGTCCGACGCCCGGTTCGCCCTGCCGGTGACGGCGCCCCGCTTCGTCTTCCTGCAGCCCGGCCGGATCTATTACGAGAACGTGGCGTTCCACTCCCGGCTGTGGAACCGGGAGGATGACCTGCTGAGCGTCGGGATCGACGGGCGGCCCATGGTGCGGGTGTTCCGGCTCGACGGAACGGAATTCGGGGAGATCGTGGCGGCTCGCGACACGGCCCCGCCCCGCGTCCAGGTGCCGTTGGAGATGTACTTCCTCACGGCGGACTGATCGCCGCGACTTCAGCCGGCCGTGCCTGTGGGTGCGGCCGGCACAAGGATGGGTGTGATGAACCAATCGACAGCCCCAGCGGTTTCCATCGTCGTTCCGTTTCATAACGAGGAGGTGAACATCCCGCTGCTCTACGATGAGATCACCCGGACCATGGCCGGGATCACCGCTGCGTACGAGCTGATCTTTGTCGATGACAAGAGCACCGACGGCTCCGTGGACGCCATCCTCGCCCTGGTCCGCCGCGATCCGCGGGTGGTCTGCGTGAAACTGCGGCGTAACCACGGCCAGACCGGCGCCCTGGCGGCGGGCTTCGACCATGCTCGCGGGGAGATCGTCATCAGCATGGACGGCGACCTGCAGCACGACCCCGCCGACATTCCGGCCCTGCTGCAACCGGTCCGGGAGGACACCTGTGACATCGCCAGCGGCTGGCGCAAGGAGCGGATCGATCCGTTCCTGTCCCGCAAGCTGCCGTCGCGCATCGCCAACTGGATCATGGCCCGTTTCTCCGGGCTCGACATCCACGACTTCGGGACCACGTTCAAGGCGTACCGGAGGGACATCCTCTCGCAGGTCCGGCTCTACGGCGACCTGCACCGGTTCATCCCGGCACTGGCGCTGGCGTACGGGGCCCGAGTGCGAGAGGTGCCCATCAACAGCCGGAAGCGGCAGCACGGCCGCTCGCACTACACCATCATGCGCACGTTCCGGGTGATGTTCGACCTGATCACCATCCGCTTCCTGCTCAAGTACATCACCCGGCCGCTGCACTTCTTCGGCCGGCCGGGTCTCCTGTGCCTGGTCGGCGGGGTCGGCACCGGGCTGTTCCTGGTGGCCAAGAAGCTGCTGCTGGGCGGTGACGTGTTCACGCAGCACGCGCCCCTGCTGATGTTCGCCGTGCTGCTGGTGCTGGCGGGCGTGCAGCTCGTCTGCTTCGGACTGCTGGGCGAAATGCTCACCCGCGTCTACTTCGAGTCCAGCCAGAGGACCATCTATGCCGTGGAGAAGGTGATCCGCCACGGCGATCCGCTGGCGTCCCCCCGCGCCGAGGCCGGCGGGGAGGCGGGTGAGGGGACGGCCTGAATGTCCCTGGCGACGTCTGATCCGGAGCGCGCCGGCTGGTCCGCCGGTCGGCGCCCCACCCGGCCCGGAGGCCGGACACACTCCAACCGGCGAGGCGAGCGGACCGATGCGACGCACCCATGACAGAGCCCTGCGGCTGGGATGGGCGGCCGTGATCCTGATGGCGGCCTGCCCCGTTTGGGCCGGCGCCGCGGGGCCGGTGCGGATCACGGTCCGGTTCGCGCTCCCCTCGGGGGAGCTGCAGCCGCTGCCCGGGGCCACCGTGACTCTGCAGCCGGAGGCCCGGGAGCAGCCGCTGCAGAGCTTCACCGGCGACGACGGCCGCGTGGAGTTCGCCGATGTGGCGGCCGGTGCGTACGTCGTCCAGGCGGCGATGGACGGGTTCGTGACCACGCGCCGCAAGGTCACCGTGCTCCGGGAACAGGCGCTGGACGTGGAGCTGACGCTGCCGCTGGCACAGCTCGCCGCCTCCGTGGACGTGGTGGCCGAGAGCGAGCAGGAGCAGGTCCGGCAGCCGACGCTGCCGGCGGAGCTGCGCGAGGAGCTGCTCCGCACGGCGCCTCTGGTGAACGAGAAGTTTCAGGACGCGCTGCCGCTGCTGCCCGGGGTGGTCCGCGGACCCGACGGTTTGCTGAACCTGAAGGGGGCGCGGGCGAGCCAGAGCGGCCTGCTGGTCAACTCGGTCAACGTGACCGATCCGGTCACCGGCCAGTACGCCATGGAACTGCCCATCGAGGCCATCGAAAGCGTGAAGGTGCACGCCAACCCGTACGCGGCCGAATACGGCAAGTTCACGGGCGCCGTCACCACCATCGAAACCCGGCGGGGCACTGACACGTTCAAGTTCCTCCTGACGAACTTCATGCCGCGCCTGCGCTGGGTGGACGGCAGCACCCGCGGCTTCGAATCGTTCACGCCGCGGCTGGCCCTGGCCGGGCCGCTGGCGCGCAATCGCGTCTGGTTCACCCAGCACCTCGAGTACCGCTTCATCCTGACCGACGTGCCCTCGCTGCCGGAGCCGAACAACGTGACCCGGCTTGAGACCTTCGACTCCTTCACCCGCATCGACTGGGATCCCGGCGACACGCACGACGTCACGGCGGTGCTGTCCATCTATCCCCAGAACCTGAAGTATGTCAATCTGGACACGTTCCATCCGCCCGCGGTGACCCCCAACTACCGCCAGCGGGGATACTTCTTCGCGTTCGCCGACCGGATGATCCTGAACCTGAATGCGCTGATGGAATCTTCCTTCTCGGTCAAGCAGCTGGACGCCCATGTCTGGGGCCAGTCGCTGGATCCCATGACCATCACTCCGGAAACGTGGCGCGGGGGGTTCTACAACACCCAGGACCGCTTCAGCCGCCGCTACGAGTGGGCGCAGACCCTCACCCTGAACCAGTCGCGCTGGCACGGGCTGCACAACCCGAAGTTCGGTTACGTGGTCTCGCACTCCGCCTTCGACGGCACCGACCGGAGCCGGGAGGCGGTCATCCGCCGCGCCGATGGGACGCGGTTTCAGCGGTTCGAGTTTGTCGGGGCGGGGGCGCTGTCGCGGGGGGTGACCGAGTGCACCGCGTTCGCCCAGGACCGCTGGCAGATCGGGGCGCCGCTCACGCTGGACGCCGGGGTGCGGCTCGACTGGGATTCGCTGGGCGATCGGTTCCACATCGCGCCCCGGGCCGGATTCGCTTGGCTGCCCTTTCCGAAGGATCCACGCACGGTGATCCGGGGCGGCCTCGGCGTCTTCTACGACAAGATCCCCCTCAACGCCGGCGCCTTCACCCAATACCAGCAGTTCCGGGTGACCAACTACGCCGCCGACGGTGAAACGGTGGTGGGCGGGCCGGTCACGTTCGTCAACGTCCTGGGGGGCGGGCGGCTGGACAACGCCTACTCCCTGACCTGGAACCTGGAGCTGGACCGCGAGATCACCCGCGGGCTCTGGGCGCGGGCCGGCTATCAGAACCGCGAGCAGCGGGACGACCTGGTGGTCGACCCGGTGGCCGGCGAGACGCCGGCCCTGGTGCTGAGCAACCGGGGCAGTTCCAGTTACAAGGAGTGGCTCGTCAGCCTGCGGTACCGCTTCCGCCAAGCGGACGAGGTCACCGTCTCCTACGTGCGCTCGTCGGCGGTGGGCAACCTCAACGCCTTCGAGCTGTACTTCGGCAACTACCACTATCCCGTCATCCGGGCGGACGAGGTGGGGCCGCAGCCGTTCGACGTGCCGGACCGGTTCCTGGTCACCGGGATCGCCAACCTGCCGTTCGGAATCATTCTGGCGCCGCTGCTGGAGATCCGCGACGGCTTCCCGTACTCTCTGGTGGACGAGGAGCAGCGCTTCGTCGGCGCCCGCAACCGCGGCGGACGCTTCCCGCTGTTCGCCTCGCTGGATTTCACGTTGATGAAAAAGGTGGACATCAAGTTCCGGAACCGCGTGTACCGCACCCAGATCGGCATCAAGATCTACAATCTCACGAATCACTGGAATCCCCGCGACGTCCAGAACAACGTGGACAGCCCCGCCTTCGGCACCTTTTACAACGGCGTGGGCCGGCAGTTCCGTGGCAAGTTCGAAATCGATTTTTAGCCGGCCCGCCTCCGGTCGATCGCGCCGACAACTCCTTCACGTGTGAATCGACTGTCGCAATCTGACAGCCGGGTCGCGGATCAATATCTCATGATGCAAGGACAGCGTTTGTCCGTCATCACGATGAGCCGTCGGTGGAGCGGATCGGAGTATTTTTCGCACCTCGTAACTTTTTTGAAACTTCTATTGACTTTGCTGAATCAACGATAAAATAGACATGCAAAAACAACTGTCGCAAATCAAATCAGGAGAGGTTCTATGGACCTAATGGAATTGCTTCTCAACACGGGGGGCGGCGGGGCCATCAGCCAGATCGCCCAGCAGTTCGGATTGCAGGAGGATCAGGCGCAGTCGGCGGTGGCCAGCCTGCTGCCGGCGCTGCAGGCGGGGCTCTCCCGGAACGTCAAGCAGGAAGGCGGAATGGACAGCCTGTTCCAGGCGCTGGCCGGCGGCGGCCACCAGCAGTACCTCGACAACCCGGGCATCCTGGGCTCGGCCGAAAACATCATGGACGGCAACGGCATCCTGGGGCACATCCTGGGCAGCAAGGACGTGAGCCGGGCCGTCGCCGCCCAGGCATCGCAGCAGACCGGTATCGGCACGGACATTCTGAAAAAGATGCTGCCCATCGTGGCCAGCCTGTTGATGGGCTCGCTGAGTCGCCAGACCAACGCGCCGGCCGCGCCACAGTCGCCGTTCGGCCAGGCCGGCGGCGGGATGGACATTCTGGCCTCGATTCTGGGCGGCGGCGAAGACAGCTCGGCCGGCGGCCTAATGGGCATGCTGGGCAAGCTCTTCGGCGGTTAGTCCGCCGAATCCATCAGCGACCATCCGGACGGCCGCCCGTGCGGCCGATGACATTTATTTCATCACAACCCGCAAGGAGGCATTATGGCTTTAATCGACAAGTACCAGGAATTGATGACCTTGGCGACGCGGTTGGAAATTCGCGACTTCCTGGTCAAGGAAGAAGGCGGCAAGCTCGTCATCAAGGGTGCCACCACTTACCAGCTGGAGAAAGACCTGTTCTGGGACAAGATCAAGCAGTACACCGACTGGCAGAAAGAGCTCTCGGTGGACATCAAGGCCGACCGGTCGGACATCCACGGCATTCACACCGTCCAGCCGGGCGACACGCTGTCCAAGATCGCCAAAACCCACCTGGACGACGCCAAGCGGTACATGGAAATTTTCAACGCCAACAAGGACATTCTGAAGGACCCGAACCTGATCAAGGTGGGCCAGAAGCTGGTGATCCCCAAGCGCTGAACACCACGCGGTCATCCGCCGGGCGGCCCCGCCCGCCCGGTGCGATCCGCGCTCCGGACCGCCGGACTTCCACTCCCCGGGAAGTGCGGCGGACACCGCAGCGACCACTCGCATCGAACGGTTTATTCATTCCACCCAAGAGGAGGAGATTGACATGGCTGCAAAGTTTGAGCTGAAGAAGAGCAAGAGCGGACAGTTCACATTCAACCTGAAGGCCGCCAACGGACAGGTCATCCTGACCAGCGAGCTGTACAACACCAAGCCCGCCGCGGAGAACGGGATCGCCTCGGTCCAGAAGAACGCGGCGTACGACGACCGCTACGAGCGGAAGGTGGCCAAGGACGGGCAGCATTTCTTCGTCCTGAAGGCGGCGAACCTCCAGGTCATCGGCAAGAGCGAGCTCTACAAATCCGCCGCGTCCATGGAGAAGGGCATTGCATCGGTGAAGAAGAACGGCCCCGTCGCCAAGATCAGCGACTGTTCCTGAACGCGATTACCGTCACAATTTGGGCACGATCCGGCACCCGGCGTTTCCGCCGGGTGCCGGGCTTTCGGCGTCCGGTGCAGACGCGTGCGTCCGGGCAGGGCCGAGTTGAGGTGCGGGGGAGCGGACTCCCGGGCCGAGGCGACGTTTTGCCACGCACTGAGCCTATTGTCCATGTTCCAGCATTCCGATCCTTTGTCACCCATGCCAAGCTGAAACGGTTGCCAGCGACTGGTTGTCCCTTGACATCTGAGGCCGTGCCGAATACGGGCGCCTGAGTCGGAGTGGAGTGGGTGCACAATGAAGAACCTGGTCTGTTCTACAATCGCCTTCCTGGGTCTAGCCGTCCTGACCCTGGCGGGTTCCGTGAGTTACGTGTCGACGTGGAAGAACCCGATCGCCGATCCACTGGACCGGACGGGCAAGAAGGTGGCGACCTTCGTGATCAGCGCGGACGAATCCATGCGGCTGGGTCCCGAAGAGACGCTGGCCGCGGAGCTGTGTGGCCGGGGCGTGGATTGCGTGGCGGGGAAGGAGGAGGAACTCCGTGATATGCCGGGCACTGCCTGGTACGCCGGGCCTTACTGTGCCGGCTTTTGGGGTTACTGGGATTACAGCTGGTCCACGTCTACTCGCCGGGCTACAGAATTCCAATACCGTCGTATCGCTGGAGACGCTGGTTTACTCCATCGAGCAGGATTCCCTGGTCTGGGCAGGATTGTGCAAGACGACCGATCCGAATGATATCCAAAAGCCGGTCAGAGAAATCGCCGACGCGGCCGGCAAGAAAATACGTAAGGCGGGCTTGATCCGGTAGCTCGCCGCGACGACGTTGCCGGGGAGCCACCCCGTTCGATTCGGGCTACCGGGTCGCTGCGGTGGGTTTCCTGCGCGCAAGGTGGCGATACACGAACAAACCCGCCAAGGTGACAAGGATCAGCACCACCACGATGTCCACGACGTGGCTGTACTCCATGACCAGGTGCCAGTTCTGCTTCAGGTAATAGCCCACGACCGTGAGAAAGGCGTTCCAGAGACCGGCGCCGATCGCGGTGTAGATGGAGAACTTGACGAGGTTCATCCGGGCGATGCCCGCCGGGATGGAGATCAGGTGGCGGACCACCGGGATGAAGCGGGAGATCAGGATCGCGAGCTCGCCCCGCCGCGCGAAGAACCGCTCGGTGATTGCCAGGTCGTGGGGATCCAGCAGGAAGTACTTGCCGTAGCGGGTGATGAAAGGGCGGCCGCCGTATTGCCCCATCCAGTAGGACAGCAGCGAACCGACGAAGCTGGCCAGAGTACTCACCGCGATCACACCGAAGAAGGAGAACCGCCCCTCGGCGATGAGGAAACCGGCGAACGGCATCACCGCCTCGCTGGGCAGGGGGAACACCATGCTTTCCAACACCATGGCGATGAAAATGGTGATGTAGCCCGTCGAGTCGATGAACCGGGTGACATGCTCGGCGATCCAGGCGGTGATGCTCATGCGCGCGGCCTGCTCCTCCTGACAATCAGAGCAGCATTATACGATCTATTCTTGAGCTGGCAAGAAAATTGGATCGGTGCTGGCCGGTGCGTCACGGTCGCGTCGCGAGGCGGGATTTGTCGGACGCTCATGATTCCGGGACGGTGGACGGCGCCTTGACGGCGCTGCGGGGCGGGGGGATAATGGCCGGCGAGGCCCCATGAAACAGCGTATCCTGCTGATCCAACCGCCCCGACTGGCCAGCCAGCCGAACCGGATGGTGTTCCCCCGCGGGCTGGCCCAGATCGGGTCGTTCCTGCGGGCCAACGGCTGGCCGGTCGCGGTGCTGCCCCTGTCGTACGCGGCGGTGGCCGACGTGACGCCGCCGGCGGTCATTCGCTCCATCATCGAGTCGGTGCTGACCGAATTCAAGCCCGACGTGGTGGGCGTCGGCTGCCCGTACACCATCGGCTACCACACCAGCATCGAGATACTCCGTCTGGTCAAGGCGTTTCGGGAGGACATCGTCACCGTCATCGGCGGTCCCCATGTCACCTTCACCGACGCCGAGACCGCCGCCGATCCCGCGGTCGACTGCGTGGTTCGCGGCGAAGGCGAGTGGACGATGGCCGAATGGCTGGCCGCCCGCGAGGGGGGGCGGGACCCGGCGGGCGTCCGGGGCCTCACGTTCCGGCGCGACGGCGCCACCGTCCGCACGTCGCCGCGCCCCCCCGGTGACCTGACCGCGCTGCCGCCCGTGGACTTCGGGCTGTTCCCGGCCGAGTTCATCCAGCGGTGCCAGGTCTACGGCATGATCCACCGCGGCTGCCGGTACCGGTGCGCGTTCTGCGCCGAGGCCGCGTTCTGGGGCCGGGAGCGCAGCCTGCCGATGGAGCGGCTCGTCGGGGAGATCGCCGGTCTGGCCGATCGCTACAGCGCCCGGATGATGGGCATCGAGGACAGCTCGCAGTGGCTCGCCTCGCCGGAGCTGGCCCGGCTCATCCGCGGCCTGCGGGGCGTGCGGCAGTGCCTGCCGCCGGCGTTCTTCATGAACCTGACGGTGGAGCCCCTGGACGCGGCGAAGCGGGAGACTCTGGCGGCGCTGCGCCAGGCGGGCGTCGGCACCATCTGGCTCGGCATCGAGAACTCGTCCGAGAAGGTGCTGGCGGCCATGGGCAAAAAGCGCCCCTGGTCGCGGACCATCGCCATGTGCCGGGCCCTGCGGGACCACGATTTCATGATCAAGGCAGAGTGGATGATCGGCCATCCGGGGGACGACCCGGCTGAGGCGGCGGACGCGCTGACCAAGCTGGACGGCCTGTTCCGGGACGACCTGATCACCAGCGCCGATTTCGGCGTCTTCGTGCCGCTGCCCGGCACGCGGCCGTGGAAGGATCCGGCGGCGTTCGGCCTCGAGATCCTGCACCGCGACTATCGGTACTACAATGAGTTCTCCATCACCCGGCCGGTCTGCCGGCTGCGGGATTTCCCCGTCGGCCAGCTTGCCGAGATCGCCCGGCGGACGGAGCAGATGATCACCCGCCACACCGGGATGCTGCGACCGGCCCGGGTGATCACCGCGCCGTTCGGCGCGCGCCCCGCGATCCTCGACACATTGCCGGAGCCGTCGGCACATTGAAACGCATTCAGCCGGTTCATGCTCTTCAGGAAAGGGGCCGGGACAGTGTTATCCGTTCCGGGGGCCGAGGCGGATGCAGAGGTACGCCGTGGCTGCCGCCACCGCGGCGCCCCACGCCAGGTCCACCAGCGTCACCGCCAGCGGCCAGCGGGCCACCGTGGCCATATTGGTCAGGTCGTAGGTGGCGTACGTGACCAACCCGAAGAACGCGCCGCGAAGCGTCCCGCGTCCGGGCGCGCCTTCTCGCGCCGCCGGCGACACGACGAAGTGGACCAGACCGGCGATGAACAGCAGGTAGAACACCCCGGCGGCGTACCAGTTCGGGGACTCCGCCAGGAGAAAGCCGATCTGCTGCCGGTAGAATGTGCGGGCGACGACGCCCAGCCAGACGGCATCCAGCACCAGGAAAACGGTCAGGGCCAAGCCATAGCGTTTCAACCAGACAGCAGACATGTTCACCTCCGTGGGGACCGGGCATCCGTACGACGGACGGATTGGATGCAGCCGACCACCCTACGGCTGCGCCGGCCGGGCCACCCGGACCAGGACGTGGAAGACCTCGGTGGGCCCCGGTTCCCAGGGGCGGCGGTACTGGATGACGAGCTTAGCCGCGCCCGGACGTTCGGCGCGGAAGCGGAAAATGTAGGTTCCGCCGGCGCCCACGCGGCCGGCGTCCGCGGGGTTCTGCTGGTACTCGCTGTTGCCCACGGCCGCCACCGCCGGGTCGTCGGGGGGCAGGGCGGCCCATCCGAAGCCGGTGGTGGGATTGCCGGCCAGCCGGACGGTGATCGTCTGCCCCACCACCGCCTCGATGTAGTGACCGGTGGCCTCGCGCCCAAGAACAATATCCGTTCCCGGCACCATGGGTTGGGCCGGAGCGGCCGGCGGCAGGGGCTGCGGCGGCGCGGCCGGCGGGATTGAAGCGGGGGTCGCCGTCGACGGCACGGGCGCGGCCGTCTCATTTGACTTTAACTGGTCGTACTCGTCCGGCGGCAGACCCGGCACCTGCAATTCTTTGCCGCTGCGCCTTTCCTTGGGGTGGCGTTGGGGCATCCAGCCGTTGGACCCCCAGGTGATCCGCCGCTTCCCCACCCAGTACATCGTTCCCCACGGGGTGCGGACGTGGTCGTTGATCTCCGGGTCGAGGTCCAGCCGCTTGCCGTCGTAAGTCAGCGTGCCCGTGCGGTTCTCGGTCTGGTAGCCGCCCTTGCGGACCTCCAGCGTGTAGGTCCATTTGCCGGACGTGTACATCCCGGGTTTGGTGATGTCGACGGCGGGGCTTCCCCCGTCGCCGGACGCGATGGCGGCCAGCAGCAGGACGGCCAGCGCGGCAGCGGCAAATTTCATGATCGCCTCCTGAAGTGTGGATGGGACATGCTCAGGCGGTATTGTACATGAAATCCGGGGCGATGGGTTGAATCCGGCAACCGGCGGCCGGCGTCTCGGTGTTGTCCCGAGGTGGTTGCGCAGGGCGGGCGCCGGAGAATACAATGGGCCAAGCGGTCTGTGAAACCCCAGACCGAGGAGGTGCCGGATGCGGTGGACGAAGGGCGGGATCAATCGGCGGGATTTCATGAAAGGAACCGTGGTGGGGCTGGCGGGCTGGCCGCTGCTCGGCTCGCTGACGGGAACGGTCCGGGCTGACGCCCCCCGTGCCGCCCGGGTGGCCCTGTGCAAGACCACCGACCGCCGGGCGGGCGTGGAGCAGGTGATGAAGCTGCTCGAGTTCGAGCCGCCACATGGTCGGCGGGTGCTCGTCAAGCCGAACTTCAACACCGCCGACCCGGCCCCCGGCTCCACCCACAACGACACCCTGCTCGCCATCGTGCGGGAGCTGCGCCGCCGCGACGCGGGCGCCATCGCCGTGGGCGACCGGTGCGGCCCGGCCAAGATGCCCGAGGTGCTCGCCCGGAAGGGCATCCCGGAGATGGCGAAAGAGGAGCGGTTCGATGTGATCGACTTCGGGGCGCTCCCCGACACCGACTGGCTGCCGTTCAGCGCGCCGGGTCTGCACTGGGAGAACGGCTTCACCATCCCGCGGCCGGTCCGAGAGGCCGAATACATCGTGATCACGCCCTGCCTCAAAACCCACCAGTACGGCGGCGTGTTCACCATGTCGCTGAAACTGGCGGTGGGCATAACCCCGCGCAGCCTGATGCGGCAGCTCCACGGCAACACCGAACACATGCGCCGCATGATCGCCGAGATCAACCTGGCCTACACCCCGAAGCTCGTCGTGCTCGACGGCGTGGAGTGCTTCGTCGACGGTGGTCCCATGGAAGGGAAGAAGGCCGAGGCCGGCGTGATTTTGGCCGGCATCGACCGGGTGGCCGTCGACGCCGTGGGACTGGCGGTGCTGCGCGAAGTGGGCGCCAACGACGCGATCATGGGAACGCCCGTCTTCCGGCAGGAGCAGATCGCCCGGGCGGTGGAACTGGGCCTGGGCGTGAGCCGGCCCGAGGCCGTCGAGTTCGTCACCGGCGACGCCGAGAGCCGGCGGTACGCCGACAAACTGAAGGCGATCCTGGCGGCCGGCTGATCCCGATTCAGTTTGCCTTCCAGCGGCAAAATCCCTATGATTGGACTATCCCGGTATTCCGAGGTGGGGCCATGCAGGTGGAAGTCTCCAGCGTTGGTGACAAGTGGACAGTCCTCGCGCCGCAGGGCCGCGTGGACGCCCATACCGTCGACGACTTCGAAGCCGCCGTCCGGAAGGAACTGGCGGGGGGCGCGCGGTGGCTGGCCATGGACCTGTCCGACGTCCCGTATATGAACAGCGCCGGGCTGCGCGTGCTGCTCATCGCGCTCAAGGCCGTCCGGCCGCTCGACGGTGGCGTGGTGCTGGCGCGGCCCCAGCCGCAGGTTCTGGAGATCCTCGAGATCTCCGGCTTCCTGAAGATGTTCACCATCGTCGCCAATACCGCCGGACTGAGCTGACATGAGCATCAAGGCCCGCCTGCTGCTGGTCCTGATCCCCGCCATCCTGGTCCTGTTCGGCGCCCTGCTGCTGCTGAGCTTCCGCCAGAGCGAGCACACCGTCCTGACCCAGATCAACCGGGAATCGTACGAGCTGGCCCATGCCCACGCGCGGGAGTTCGATATCCTGTTCGAATCGTCCCGGCAGGTGGCCGAAGGGATCGCCACCTCGGTGGGCAGCATGGAGACGCTGACCCCCGAGGCCGTTGACCTTCTGCTCCAAGGCACGTTCTCGCGGAATCCGGGCGTCTACGGCAGCACGATCTCCTTCGTTCCGGACAAGACGCCGCTGGGACGCTACGCCCCCTATTACTGCCGCGCCCCCGGCGGCGACCTGAAATTCCAGTCACTGGCCGATCCCGCCTACGACTACACGGTCTGGGACTGGTTCCGGCAGCCGCTGGCCGACGGGCGGGGGCACTGGACCGAGCCGTACCTGGACACCGGCGGCGGCGACATCCTAATGACCACCTACGCCTACCCCGTTTGGCGCAAGGGCGAACTGGTGGGCGTGGCCACGGTGGATATCGCCCTGGCCGAGCTGGTGGATCGGCTGGAACGGTTCGCCGCGCGGCGCGGCGGCCAGGCTTTCATGGTGACGGAGGCGGGCCGACTCATCGGCCGAAGCCGCCAGGTCTCCGGCCAGCTGATGTCCAACGAGAGCTTCTGGGACATCGCCGAGCGGTCTCCCGACCCGCACCTCAAGGATCTGGCCCGGCTGCTGAAGGATCCGGCGCCCAACTTCGTGGACATGACCGACCCGTACACGCGCAAGCCGTCGCTGGTCATCGACGCCCGGATCGAATCCATCGGCTGGACCCTGGCCATCATCGCGCCGCGCGACGTCGTGCTGCAGCCCCTGATCCAGCTGAAAAACACTGTGATCCCCATCGCCATCGTCATCGTAGGGTTGATCGTGGTGCTGCTGCTGGCGGTGTCTGATTCGGTCACCAAACCGCTGGCCCGGTTCCTCGGTCAGACTGACAGCTACTCCCAGGGCAACTATGCCGAGCGATTGGCCGAAGACAAGGGCCCCCTGGAGATCCGCCGCCTGGCGGGCTCCTTCAACCGCCTCGGCCAGGCCATCCTGGACCAGATCGAGAACGTCAAGACCAGCACCGCCCAGAAGGAGCGGTACCGCCAGGAGCTGATGATCGCCGCCGACATCCAGCGCAGCATCCTGCCCCGGCAGTTTCCGCCGTTCCCGGAGCTTCAGGACCGCCTCGACGTGTACGGCTACTACCGGCCGGCCCGGGAGGTGGGCGGCGACTACTTCGACTTCCTCCGCCTTCCCGGCGGCGCGGTGGGCATCGTCGTGGCCGATGTGTCCGGCAAGGGGGCCCCGGCGGCCTTCTTCATGGCCATGGCCCGGCTGCTCGTGCGCGCCATGGCCGGGCGCGGCTACTCGCCGGCGGAGATCGCGCGGCGGGCCAACCATCTGCTGTTCGAAGACAACGAGGCAGGCCTGTTCGTGACCCTTCTCTTCGCCGAGTACCATCCGGACACCGGCCGGACGCGGCTGGTCAGCGCCGGGCACAATCCGCCGGTGCTCCGCCGCGCCGACGGCCGGACCGAGGAGATCCGGCCCAACCCGGGGATCCCGCTGGGCGTGATGCCGGGCGCGCACTACGAGGTCATGGAGCTGGCACTGACGCCGGGCGACGCCTTGGTCATATACACCGACGGCGTGACCGACGCCCAGAACGCACGGGAGGAAGAATACGGCATGGCTCGTCTCCGCGACGCGGTCGGTGCCGCGCCGGCGGCGGCGGCCCGGGAGATGGCGGACGCTGTCGTGGCGGCGGTGTCGGCGTTCGCCGGCGACCAGCCCCAGCCCGATGACATCACCCTAGTGACCCTCATCCGGCGGGACGGGGCGACCGCAGCCGCCGTTCCGGCCGGTCGGCCCGAGGAGGTGATCCAGATGGCGCTCCCCGCCCGCACCGGCGTGCTGGAGCGGGTGGCCATGATGACCGAGTCGGTGGCCAGGGAGGCGGGCTTCACCCGCAGCGAGGCAGAGCGGATCGTCCTGGCCGTGGACGAGGTGGTCTCCAACGTGATCGAACACGCCTACGGACCGGCGAGCGCGGAGACGTTCGAGCTGCGTCTCTGCACCGCCGGCGACGTGCTGCGGATCGTCATTGCCGACTACGGCCAACCGTTCGATTTCGAGGCGGCCAGCCGCAAGTACGACGGCCAAGCCACGCCGGACCAGCCGGTGGGGGGCATCGGCCTGTTCCTCGTCCGCGAGGTGATGGACGAGGTCCGCTACGAGCCCGATACCGTGGACGGCAACCGGGTGACCTTGGTGAAGCGCCGGAAAAACGAATAGGGATGCCGCCCGCGCTCGGGGCCGGCCGTCAGACGTCCCGGACGGGGGTGTTCACCACAAAGCCACAAAGATCATAAAGGGTTCGTTTCATCTGTAATTGGTCGTTTTCCATTCGTCAGTATTCATTTTCTGGTTATTGACCCTGGTTTCATCGTGATTGGCTGTTTGGGATCCTGTGACGGATTGCCGGTCCCACTCGTGCTCCGGTCCCGCTCTTCAATTACGCAGCCGTACGGAGGACCTGCGCAGCAGGTCCAGTACGGGTAGCCCCGTGTACAACCCGGGGTTCGGCCGCGGTCAAGTAGCTCCTGTCGCTGCGCCGTAGCGCCCGTCCGCCGGACGGGCGCCGTGAAACTCGGCAGGAGATGGCGGGTTTCGATAGGTCGTCACCGTGACGCGAGTCGGCGCCATGGGCGAATCGCTCAACCGTGCCGGGAGAGCGGGCCGCGCCCGGCGGGCGCGGCCTACGGCGGTCCGAAGTCCGATGTCCGTATGGCGGGAACGAATCTCGATTACGATCACGATTACGATGACGATTACGAATTACGAGCACGAACCACTGGACCGGGAACGAGCCTCCAGCCTCGTGTCCCGGTGCCACAACCGGTACAGCGCCGGCAGCACGAGCAGGGTGAGTGCGGTGGACGACAATATTCCGCCGATCACCACCGTGGCCAGCGGCCGCTGGACCTCGGCGCCGGTTCCCGTGGCCACCGCCATGGGCACGAAGCCCAGGGCGGCCACAAGCGCGGTCATGAGCACCGGCCGCAGCCGCGCGAGCGCACCCTCGCGGATCGCCGCCGCGAGATCCATCCCCTTCCGGCGCAGCTGGTTGATGTGGGTCACCATCACCAGGCCGTTGAGCACCGCCACTCCCGACAGGGCGATAAAGCCCACGGCCGCCGAGATGGAGAACGGGATGCCCCGGAGCCACAGAGCCAGCACGCCGCCGGTGAGCGCCAGCGGCACGCCCGTGAAGACCATGGCCGCGTCGCGCGCGGACCCGAACGTGGCGAAGAGCATCAGGAAGATCAGCAGGAAGCAGGCCGGCACCACCACGAGCAGGCGGTCCCGCGCCGCCAGCAGATTCTGGTACTGCCCGCCCCACTCGATCCAGGTGCCAGGCGCCGGGCGCACCTCGCGGTGGACCCGGTCGCGGACCTCGGCCACGAACGATCCGAGGTCGCGGCCGCGGACGTTGGCTTGGACCGTCGCCCGGCGTTTGCCGTTCTCCCGGTTCACCTGGCCGGGACCCGAGGCGGCTTCGATCCGGGCCACCGCCTCCAGCGGAACTGAACCCCGGAGAGCCGCCGCCTCGCCCGCTCCGCCTCCCTCTCCGGATGGCAGGGGCACCGGCAGCCGGCGGATGGCCGCCACGTCGGCGCGCAGCGCCTCGGGCAGCCGGACCACGATGGGGAACCGCCGATCGCCCTGGTAGAGTTCGCCCGCCTCGCGGCCGCCGATGGCGGTGGCCACCAGATCCTGGACGTCGGCTACGTTCAACCCGTACCGGGCGGCCGCCGCCCGGTCCACGGCGATGTTCAGGGTAGGGGAGCCCTCGTGCTGCGACATCCGGGCATCGGCGGCGCCGGGCACGGACTGGACGACCTGCAGGATCCGCCGGGCGATCTCCTCCAGCGTCTCGAAGTCGTCCCCGAACACCTTCACCGCCAGGTCACCGCGCACGCCGGCCACCAGCTCGTTCATGCGCAGCTCGATGGGCTGGCTGAACTCGTACAGGTTGCCCGGCACGGGCTCCACCGCCGCCTGAATCTTCGCGATCAGGCCGGCCTTCGAGAGGCCGGGGTCCGGCCAGGCGGCGCGGGGCTTGAGGATGATGTAGCCGTCGGAGAAGTTCGGCGGCATCGGATCGAAGGCCACCTCGGCGGTGCCCGTCTTCGAGTACATGAGCTCCACCTCGGGCAGGCGGGCGACCGCCCGTTCCACCTGGGCCTGCAGCGCCATCGATTGATTCAGGGCGATGCTGGGGACCCGGATGGACTGGAGGCTCAGATTCCCCTCGTCGAGCTGGGGGACGAACTCCTGCCCCAGCGAGGCAAACAGCAGCCCCGCGGCAGCGAACACGACCGCGGCGGCGCCCACCACGACCCAGCGTCCGCGCACCGCCAGGTCCAGCAGCGGCGCGTAGGCGCGCTTGAGGACGGCCATCAAACGATTCTCCGTTTCCCGCACGGGACCGCGCACCACCAGGGCCACGAGGGCCGGCACGGCGGTGAGCGACAGGACGAACGCCGCGGTGAGGGCGAAGATCACCGTCAGGGCCATGGGGTGGAACATTTTTCCTTCGACGCCGGCCAGGGCCAGAATGGGGACGTAGACCAGAATGATGATCGCCTCGCCGAAGGCGGTGGCCGCGCGCACCTCGCGGCAGGCGGCGCCCGTCACCGCCAGCCGCTCCGGCGTTGTCAGCGGCCGCCCCAGTTCGCGCTGCCGCTCGCCGAGACGGCGCAGGCAGTTCTCCACGATGATCACGGCGCCGTCCACAATGAGGCCGAAATCGATGGCGCCCAAACTCATGAGGTTGGCGCTCAGCCCGGCGCGCTCCATACCGATGGCGGTGAACAGCATGGAAATGGGAATGGCCATGGCGGTGAGGAGGGCCGCACGCAGGTTGCCGAGCAGCAGAAGGAGCACGGCGATCACCAGCACCGCGCCCAGGAACAGGTTCTCCCGCACGGTGGTGATGGTCTTGTCCACGAGCTCGGTGCGTACCAGCACCGCCCGCAGACGGATGCCCGGCGGCAGGCTGTCCCGGATCTCCGCCACACGGGCGGTGACCGCCTCGGTGACCGTCCGGGGGTTGGCGCCCAGCAGCATGAGCACCGTGCCCACGACGACCTCGCCGCCGTTCTCGCTGGCCGCACCAAGACGGAGCTCGCGGCCCGCCCCGATGGCGGCCACGTCGTGCAGGTGGACCGGGGTGCCGCCGCGTGCGGCGACGACGATGTGGCCGATCTCCTCCGGCCGGGTGACCCGTCCCTCGGAGCGCACAACGTACGACTCGCCCCCCTGGTCGATGGTGCCGGCGCCCACGCTGGCATTGTTCCGCTCGAGGGCGGCCAGGATCTCGGGGAGAGTGACGCCGTAGGCGACGAGGCGCGCCGGGTCCGGCTGCACCAGGAACTGCCGCTCGAAGCCGCCGATGGTGTCCACGCCCGCCACGCCGGGCACGGTGCGCAGCTGCGGGCTCACCACCCACTCCTGGACGGTGCGGAGATAGGCGAGCTGGTCCCGCTCGTCCGCCAGCCGCTCCCCCTCGGGAGTCCGGTATGTGCCGTCGGACTGCCAGCCCGAGCCGGCCGGTCCGCCGGATTCCGTCGGCGTGGCGGAGCGGTCATATTCGATGATGTAGACGTAGATCTCCCCCAAGCCGGTGGTGACTGGGCCGAGGCGGGGCTCGGCCTCGGCGGGGATCCGCCGGCGGGCTTCCGCCAGCCGCTCCAGCACCTGCTGGCGGGCGAAGTAGATGTCGACATCGTCGCCGAAGACCGCCTCCACCTGACAGAATCCGTTGCGCGAGAGCGACCGGGTGGCCGTCAGCCCGGGGATGCCCGACAGGGCGGTCTCCAGGGGGAAGGCGATCTGCTTTTCCATCTCGGTGGGACCCAGTGCCGGGTACACCGTGGTGATCTGGACGATCCGGCTGCTGATGTCGGGCACCGCGTCGATAGGCAGGCGGAGCAGGGCGAAAACGCCGTAGGCGGCCCCCAGCCCGGTGAGCACCAGCACCAGCCAGCGGTGGCTGATGCTGAAATCGATGATCCGGTTCAACATGGCTGCACTTCTCCCGAAGCCGGCCGGGCCGGCCTCTGCTGTAGCCGCGTCAATGACCTGAACAAGTCTTGCCTTCCATCAGCGCCTTTTCGTACTGGGCCTTGAGGACGAACGCGCCCGTCACCACCACCCGGTCGCCGGCCTGCAAGCCGGCGGCGATGGGGACGAGCCCGCCGGTCGCCGGCCCGGGCTGGATGAACCGGGGCCGAAACGCACCCGCTTCATCGGCCAATTCCAGGAAAACAGCCGGTTGGCCGTCGACGGACTGGATCGCGTCGGCGGGCACGGCCAGTCGGGAGGCGGGGCCTCCCGCCGGGGTGAAACGCACCTCCACGAACATGCCGGCCTTGAGAGAGAGTCCGCTGCTGCCCACCTCGAGGCGGACGGGCACGGTGCGCGTGGCCGGATCCACCGCGGGCGGGATGAAGGTCACCGTGCCGGCCACGGTGATGCCGCCGAGCGCCGGGGCGGTGATCGACGCCGCCTGGCCGGTTCTGAAATGCTGGATTTCGGATTCGGGGACGTCGGCCAGCACCCAGAGGGTGCGGATGTCCGCGAGCAGGAACACCGCCTCCCGCTCCGGCCCCACCACCTCGCCCAGGGTGGCGTGGCGCTCCACCACCTCGCCGGCGACGGGCGCCCGGACCACGTACTGCGGCTCGATCTGGGCGGTGCGGGCGAGCCGCTCGATGTCGGCCGGCGCCATGCCCCACAGGCGGAGCTGGTCGGCGGCGGCCCGTTCGGCGGCCTCGGTTGCCTGGAGGTCGGCCTCGGCCTTGCGCCGGTCGCCGTCACGGCGCTGGTACTCGCCCACCGAAATCCCCTTCTCCGCCAGGAGGCGCTCGGCCCGCTCGGCGGCGGTGCGGGCCACCTCCAGGGCGGTGCGGGCCGACTGCACCTGGGTGCGGCGCTGGAGGTAGTCGCTCTGGGCCTGGCCCAGGGCGACGCTGTCCACCACCAAGAGCACGTCGCCGCGGGCGACGGAGTCTCCGAGGCGCGCCCGCACCTCGGCCACCCGGCCGGAGACGGGGACGCTCACGTGGGCCATCCGTTCGGTATCGAAGGTAACCCGGCCGGGATAGGTGACGGCCGCGTCCAGGGCCTGCGGCCGGGCTGCCTCCACCCGGACGCCGTTGGCCTGCATCGCCTCCCGGGTCAGGTGCAGGGGCCCATCCGCCTCCTCCTCGTGGTGGTGCTCCTCGGTCGGCGTGGCGGCCGGCGGTGCGCCCCCACAGCTGGCGGCGGCCAGGCCGGCGGCTGCGGCGAGCAAGAGCAGGAAGAATCGGAATCCAGTATGTCGGATCATGGCTCCACGTCTCCTTTGCCCAGGGCCCGGTCGAGTTCGGCCCGGGCCATCTGGACGTCGAATTGGCTGAGGAGGTACTCCACTTCGACCTGCCGGGCGGTGCGGCAGGTATCCAGCAGGTGGAGGAAATCCACCTCCCCCTCGCGGTAGCGCAGGGTTTCGATGCGGTACGCCTCGGCGGCCGCCTGGCGCAGGCCGCCCTCGAACGCGGCCCGTCGCGTCAGGGCCTGTTCCAGGCCCTGGACGGCCAGCGCCACGTCGCGGCGGATATCCCGCCGCAGCCTGACCAGCTGCGCGTCCGCCTCATCGCAGCGGGCCGCGGCGGCGGCGATACCGCCGGCATTCCGGTCCCAGGCGGGCAACTCCAGCCGGAGGAAGCCGCCCAGGCTGTTGGCGTCATATTCCCGCGCCGCGGCCAGCCCCAGTGCGAGCGCAGGCCGGCCGGCGGCCTCGGCCAACCGCAGTTCCTGCTCGTGGCGGGCGCGGACCGCCTCCTGCAGGCGCAGGGCGGGATGGTCCGTCCAGGCCGCAGCCGGATTTACGACGGCGGGTTCCGGATTGTCCGGCCAGGCGTCCGCCACCTCGAAATCCGCAGGGAGAGTGTCGCCGCACAGCGCAGCCAGCCCGGTCCGGGCGGAGGCGAGCCGGCCGGCCTCCGCCCCGACGGCCCGGTCCGCCCGGAGCCGCTCCAGGCGGACCTTGATCCGGTCGAGTTCCGCCGCTTCTCCGCCTGCGACGCGGAGGTCGACGATGGCTTCGATTTCGGCGGCGTTGGCCGCGTCCTCGCGAGCCAGCGCCAGCATCCGCTGGCGGAACAGGACCGTGCCGAACGCCCGCCGAACCTCGGCGGCGAGCACCGCCCGGTCCAAGGCGGCGTACCATGCCGCGGCGTCGACGCCTGCAGCGGCAGCGGCTGCGCGGGCCCGACGCACCGCCGGCCATTCGATGGGCTGGGCGAACTCCGCACCCATGGTAGCGCGCGAACCGGCGCCGGTATCCCGTCCGTCGGCCCACCCGGCCGTGATTTCCACCTCGGGATTAGGGTAGGCGGCGGCCCGGCGCCGCTCGGCTTCAGCTTCGGCGCGGCGGGCCGCCAGGACAGCCTGGTTGGGATTCGCCGCGACGGCCAGCTCGAACACCTCGCGAAGGGTGAGGCGGGTGGGGGCGGCGGAAGCATCCACTGCGGCGGCGAGGCCGACGGCTGCGGCCAGGCCGAGCGCCAGCGCCGCAAAGCGGACCGCCCGGCGGCGCGGACCATCACCGGGGTGTGTTCGAAGAATGCAATTTAACATGGCAGCTCCTGCAGCAGGCGGCGGCAGGCACGGACGGCGCCGGCCCGCCGGGGGGAGTGGGGGCGGAGGTTCCCTCCGCCCACGGCTCACGGCGCGGTTCAGGCGGCGGAACTCAGGGGATCAGCAGAGCCGGACGGTGCTGCGGACGGTGGTCAGGGCGGGCAGGAGGCCGGGCGGCGGCCCGGATGCGCCGGGTAACAGATGGCCGGCGGAGTCAGGGAGCATGCTTGCAACCGGTACGCCCGGGCCGGTCGGAGATGCGGCGGCGGAAAAGCCCGTCGGCATGGTGTCTCGCACCGGGGCCGACTGGGTGACGAACGCCGGCACTGAGGGCACGGTGAAGTCGCGGCATCCGGCGGCGTGGTCGTCGCCCATGGTTGCTGCCGCGTGGTCGGCCTGGCCGGCTTGGTGTTCCTCGGCGTGGCAGTAGTCGCTGACGCAGCCGGCGGAATCCAGCCCGCCGGCAGAGCGGGCGGCCAGGGGCGCCAGCTCCACGTCGAGGCAGCCGTCGGCCTGCAGGCAGAGGGCCAGCCCGGTGGGCCAGGCGGACAGGAGCATCGCCGCCAGGGCGGCAGCGGGGGCGAGCAGTCGGCAGCGGGTCCGGATCCGTCTCAGCATGCTCCTCACCGGTGGGGACGCGTCGAAGCGGCAGTCTAGCAGAACGCAGGCGTCCGCACAACCCCGGATGCGCCCCCGCCGGCTGTGGATTCCTTTTCGTTGAGGGTGACAGCCAGCGGTGATCGCATGTCAGCGGATGGACTTGGCCTAATCACGGTCTCAATACTATAATGAAAAGCAAACGCATGCAGCAGTAGGGGTATTCGAAAGATGGTCGAGGGCGAAGGTGGCGGCATGGGGACCGAAGATCCCAGGACAGTCCCCCGAGAGGAATTGCTGCGGCTGGTGCCGTGGCTGGACGAGTTGGACCCGGCGCGTTGGCACCTGGTGGGGTACGACACCTTCTCCGACGAGTTCTATCCGCTCTACGAGTCACACGCCATCGAGGCGATGGCGCAGGAGGCGGCGATCCGGCGGCTGATGGTCCTGGAGGTGCAGCAGCCCACGGAGTCGTCGGGGGGGCAGGACGACGCGGGGATTCAGGACCGCATCTTCATTCTGGGGCCGGGCGGTGTCTTTTACCGCGCCGTGCTGTAGGAGGCACGACCGGATGCGCCTCTGGATTCGCCGCCGCGAGGCCCGGGAGCTGGCGTTCGACGCCGCGGTGTCCGTCGCCACGCCGGCGGAGTGGCGGGAGGCGGTGACCGATCCCGCGCTGGTGAGTTCGGTGCTCTGGCCGGAGACGCCGCGCTTTCGGCCCGAGGGGCCCGACTACCTGCGGAAGTCTCACCCCCACGAGCGCGGCTACCGGGACGACCCGGCGGTCAACGCCGACTACGCCGCCGCGTGCGACCGGCTGGCCGTGCGCCTGGCCCGGGAGCTGGCCGGTGCCCGGGTGCTGGCGTATGCGCCGCTGCGCGGCGCGTTCCCCATCTGGCGCGCGCTGCGGCGCCGCCTGCCCGGCCTGACGCTCACCCCCTACTTCCCGGTCACGTCCAGCTTCGTCTTCTACCCGGAGGCATTCGGCATCCGCAACCGGCAGGGCCGACCGGCGTCGGGGCGCCACGCCAACCGGTTGGAGCTGGCGCGCCTGCGGCCGTTGCTGGTCGGATTCGACGCGCTCCTCTATCTCGACGAGATCGTGTCGGGCGGCATGCTCAAGGGGCACCTGCGGGACATGCTGGAATTGCGGATTGACCGGGATATCCCCATCTTCGCCGCCGGGCTGGCCGACGCCCGCGGCGGGCGCTCCGCCGTCAGCCGCCGCGCCGTGGAGGCCATGGTGGCCGACGGCCGGGTGCGGCGCTTCTTCTGGGAGGGGTGCGCCACGCTCATCACCGAGGACCAGCGGTTCCTTCTCGGCGTGCATTACACGGACTACGCTCTCGGTCCCCACGTCGTGCCCATGCTCAACCAGGCGTTCGAGTTCTATCCCGAGCGCGATGCGTTTGACCAGGCGGTGGTGGGGGAGACGCCGGTCGACTGTGAGGGGCAGTGACTGAAGGTGGATAGGTGAACGGGTGCGGGGCCGTTGCTCGTGAGCATTTCCAGTGATCATTTTTCACTGATCATCAGTCATTGGTCATTTCGGATGATCGGTTATTAGTGCCTGCTTCTATTTGACTGGCTAGTCGGATCGGAGTCCGTTCATGCTGTGAATGGGACACGGGATGCGGGAACAATGCCCCAGAACCGAGATTCCAGGTCCAAGACCCCGGCGCTGAGAGCTCAAGTCGTTTCGGCCTTGCCAAATCGGGAGGTCCGCGTGGTGGCTTCGCGCCTTGGTGAGCGCTAACGGTCGGTGGTGGCGGCGCGGCCGGCGCCGCGATCAGCGCGCGCCGGCCGCCGGGGGCGACGAACGCGCGAGGGAAACGAGATGGCTGGCGGTGTTCACCAGCAGCACCTTCATGCCGGGTTTGAGGAACCCCTCGGCGCGCAGCCGCCGGGCGGCGGCGAGCGTCGCCGCGCCCTCGTAGCTTGCGGCCACGCCCAGGGCGCCGTAGCGACGGAACGCGGCCACGATCTCCGCTTCGGCCGCCGCCACGGCGGTCCCGCCGGACTCGCGCAGCACCCCGAGCATCCGGTGGCCCATGATGGCGCCGGGCACGTCCAGGCCGTCGGCCACGGTGCCCCGCGAGACCACGGGCTCCACTGCGGCCAGGCCGCGGTGGAAGGCTTCCACCACCGGAGCGCACTGCTCCGACTGCACCGCGATCATAGCGGGCGGCCGGCCGGGCAGGCGGTCCAACTCATTCAGCTCCGCGAACGCCTTCCAGATTCCCACCAGCCCGGTGCCGCCGCCGGTGGGATAGATGACGGCGTCGGGCAGGGCGCGGGGGCCGAAGTGCGCGGCGATGTCCAGCCCCATGGTCTTCTTTCCCTCGAGCCGGCCCGGCTCGAAAAACGTGGAGATGTCCACCAGCGTGCCCGCCGCGAGCTCATCGCGCAGGTCCTCGCGCATCTTCCGGCCGGCGGCGGCGATGTTGGCGCCGTGGAAGCGCACCTCGCCGCCGAAGAATTCACACTCCCGGTGGTAGATGGACCCGCGCCACGCCTCGGGCATGTAGACGATGCACCCCGGCAGCCCCAGCCGGCTGGAGAAGAGGCAGGCGGCCACGCCGGCGTTTCCCTGGGTGGGTAGGCAAAAGTGGCGGGCGCCGCAGGCGACGCCGAAGGCGATCCCCACCGCCAGCCCGCGGTCTTTGAAGCTGCCCGACGGATGGCCGCCTTCGTTCATGAGGTGGAGGTCGAGCTCCAGCTCGCGCGCCAGCGCCTCGTGGCGGACGAACACCGGCCGTCCCACGTCAGCAGCATAGGCGTCGTCGACGCCCCACACGGGCAGCAGCGCGGCGTGGCGCCAGAGACCCTCGGCGACACGGGGTCCCTGCCAGTCGCCGGCCCGGTCGTCGCGGAGCGCGTCGAGCCGATACAATGCCTGCACCGGCTTGCCCGGCGGGGGGCAGCAGGGGCACAGGCCGACTGGGTGCCGGTATTCGTGGTGGGGCACGGTCTGCCCCGTCGCGGAACAGACCAGACGGTCCAGATACGGATTGATGCGCAGTTTCATCGAGTCCTCGATGCATTGGAGTGCCGGAGCCGGCCCGCCCCGAACGCCACAGGATAATCCCGGCGGAACATTTTCTCCAGCCCAAAGTCGGCTCCCTGCCGATCCGCCGGCCGCTGAAAAGTCACCTCTCCGTGAACCCGTTTGCCTCCGGGCATTCGTATATAGGTATGAAGAATGCAGGACGTGCCCGGGAGAGGCAAACCGATGGAGTGGAGCCCGGCCGAATTCGAACAGGTGGTGCGGGAACACCAGGCATGGGTGTTCAGCCTGGCGCTCCGATTCCTGCGGGACCGGGAACTGGCCGAAGAGGTGGCCCAGGACGTGTTCATCCGATTGTACCAGCACGGGGAAGGCATCCAGAGCGCGGCGCACCTGCGCCACTGGCTGCGTCAGGTGACCACGCGGTGCGTGGTGGACGCGTGGCGGGTCCGCCGCCGCCAGCCGGAGCTCGTGGAGCTCGAGGTGCCGACCCTGGCCTCGGCACCCGAGCAGGGCGAGGCGCTGCTGCTGGGCCAACTCCGCGAACTGGTGGGCCGGTTGCCCGCGGCGTCGCGGCTGGTGATGGTACTCCGCTACCAGGAGGGCCTCCGGCCCCGGGAGATCGCCCGGACGCTGAGAGTGCCCGTCGATACGGTGAAGAGCCGGATCCATCGGTCCGTGCGCTGGCTCCGAGCCCGGGTGGCCGATACACCGGAGGTGCTCTCATGACCCCGTTGGACGACGAGCTGCGCCGGGCGCTGGCGCCCGAGGATCCGGGACCCGAGTTCACCCGCCGGGTGATGGCCCGGGTGGCCCGGCTTGACGCCGACCGGCGCACGTCGCGCCGGCTGGCATCGCGAGGCCGCCTGGTCCGCGGACTGGCGGCGGCCGCCCTGCTGCTGGCCGCGGGGAGCTGGGCCCAGTGGCGGTTCGGCCTGTGGCCGAGCCAGCCGGCCGGGGAGCCGCCTGCGGCGCCTGTCGTCCCGGCGGCCGGGGTGCCGGAGCTGACCGGGTTGCCCCCGGGGATGTCACGGGAGGACGGAGCGCGACTGAAAGAGGAACTGATCCGGGCGCTGCGGTTGGCCAGCCGCAAGATGAACGCCGCCCGGGAGCGGGCCGTGGAGCGCGCCCGCACATAGCTTCGGTGATGCATCGGAGATCCGGATCTGACGGTTTGATCTGAAATGACACGGAGGAAGACCATGAAACCATACCTGTTCCGTTTGTCGGTTCTGGCATTCGCCCTGTTCCTGCTCGCGGCCCTTTCACCCGCCGCAGCCGGCCAGGGGGCCCAGATCAATTTCGACGCCCTCAGGCACCTCGAGGCCAAGGCGGACGAGGTGGTGGACGTCACCCTCGACGGCGACAGCCTGCGGTTCGCCGGCGCGTTCCTGTCCAAGAAGGACCCGGAAGAAGTCGCAGTCCGCAAGCTGGTCCACTCGCTCAAGGGGATCTACGTGAAGGCCTACACCTTCGGCGCGGACGGCCAGTTCACCGACGCCGACATCGAGGCGGTCCGCAGCCAGCTCCGCGCGCCGGAATGGAGCCGGCTCGTGGGCGTGCGCAGCCGCAAAGGGAGCGAGAACGTCGACATCTTCATGTTGCTCAAAGGTGACGCCATCGAGGGGCTGGCCATCATCGCTTTCGAGGACAGGGAGCTGGCGGTGATCAACATCGTGGGTCCCATCGACATGGAGATGCTGATGGATCTCGAGGGACACATCGGCATCCCCGACCTGGAGCTGGAAAAGGACGACCACCGGTCCGGGAGCCACTGACATGCGCTCCGCGGTTGGACGTCTCCTGCCGACCTTCCTGCTGCTCGGGTTGGCGCTGTTTGCGGCGGCGCCTGTTCAGGCCGGCGGCAAGGAGTTCGACCGGCTGGTCCGCCACGTGGAACAGCAGCTCGGCACCGCGAAGGCCGATATCCCCTGCGGCTGGCTGGTGGGGCTCGCCGTGCGCTTCGCCAAGCCGGAGGGAGTCAAGGGGCTTCAGTTCGCCGTCTTTGAAGATGTGCCCGGCGAAGCCGCGGCCGGGTTCGGCGAGCTGGAGGCGGGTGCCCGCGCGTGCCTCGGGCCCGGCTGGGCCCGGATGGTCTGCCAGCGCTGCCCCGCCCGCAACGAGGCCCAGCTCATCTGGGTGCAGTCTGCGAAGAACGAGGTGCGGCTCATGATCGTCTCGGTGGACGACGGCGACGCGGCTGTGCTCCACGTCCGCCTGGACCCCGACAAGTTCTTCGAGTGGATGGACGAGCCCACCGCGATCGCCCGCCGGGTCCAACGGACGCAATAAGCGCGCGGGCTCCGCCCGCGCATCGACAGGAATGATGCAGATGCAATGCTGCCGATCCACGGCAGCATTTTTTTGTCTGCTTGTTGGATGTCGCACCGTCCCCAGCGGCGATCAAGACCGTTTGATGAAAACGAGGGTGTCAGGTGCTATGATACTGTGCCAGAGCCATCTCCTGCCGATCGCTGGATCCTGCCCGACGTGGCGACGCCCTCAGACCGGGGTCCGGGTGGCAGGCGGATTCAACGGAAGGAACTCATGGAAAAATCTGCCGGCTGGAATCGTTTCAACCGCGTGTTTCACGGATTGAGCCATCTGAAATTCGCCTTCTATGTGGGGGGAGTGTACTATCAGCTCCAGGCCATGGTGTTCGGGCGCCGGGAGGAATTCACGAAAGACTTGTGCTTCGCCCTGCTCCTGTACGGATTCGCCATGGCCCTGGAGGGACTGCGGGATAACAGTCGGATCGTGGACCTCCGGCGGAAGCAGCTGACCCGCCGCGTCAGTCTGTTCCAATGGGTGGTCACAGGCTCCATCCTGCTGTTTTCCTTCGCGGTGCTGCTCGGGCTGGTTCTGCTCGTCGTCCTGGGGGATGAGTTTCAGGGGGTGGCTGTCGCCTCGTTCGGCCTGGGCGGGCTGGCGCTGATGCGGCAGGAATACGACTGCCTCAACCAGGCGTTGGAGTGCCCGGATCAGCCGATCGAGTCAGAGCCGTCTTCCGCTTCCGCAACCCGGCCATGAGGCCACCATCGAAGACAACGCCTGCCGAAGGGAGCGGCCCCGGCCGCGACGACGGTCGATGTTCGCCGCCGCTGCGCGTCAGTCTCGTGGGGCTGGCCATGGAGGTGATGGGCGCCGCGGCGCCGAACCTGGCGGTGTACAACCTGCGGGCCTACGCGTGCAGCGATCCCGAGCTGGCGAAGCGCGTCGCGGTGACGGTTCACGATCTGCCGGTCACCGAGCCGGAGGACCGGGTGCTGGCGGCGGTGGCCGCCGACCGTCCCAACGTGGTGGGCCTGTCGTGCTATTCCTGGAACAGCGCGGCGATGCTGCGCCTGGCGGAAGGGATCCGGACGCTCGATCCGGCGGCGATTGTGCTGTTGGGCGGGCCCGACGCGACCTTCCGGGCCGGGGCGCTGCTGGCGCGGCACCCGGCGGCGGTGGACGCCGTCGTCGCAGGCGAGGGGGAGGAGGTGTTCCGGCTGCTGCTGCGGCGGCTGGCGGACCTCGACGCCGCGCCCTGGACCGAGACGCCGGGGCTCGTGGTCCGGGACGGCGCCGGCTGCCGGGCCCACCCGCCCCCCGAACCACTGGCGCTGAGCCGCGTGCCGGCGCCGCTGGACGATCCCGATTTCCGCCGCCGCCACCCCGGCCTGCTGGTCCTGGAGACGGCTCGCGGCTGCCGCCACCGCTGCGCCTACTGCACATATGGCGTCCAGTCACCCGGCCGACGGCTTCGGCCGCTCGGCGGTGTCGTCCGCGCCCTGCGCGCGTTCGCCGCGTCCGGGGGCGGGAAAGTCTGGCTGCTCGATCCCGGCCTGAACCAGGAGCCGCGGCGGTTCCGGGCGCTGGTCCGTCACCTGGCCGCCGCGGACAACCTGACGCTCGTCGGGGCGGAGCTGAACCTGGCCACGCTGCATCCCCCGGACCTGGCGCCACTGGCGGGCCGGGTGGGCGATTTCCTGATCTTCGGCCTCCAGTCCAGCTCGCCGCGCGCCTTGCGGCAAGCCGGGCGGACGGCGCGGCTGGAGGCGTTCGGGGCCAAGGCGCGCCTGCTCCGCCAGGCCGGCCTTCCCTTCAGCCTGGATGTCATCTACGGCCTGCCCGGCGATGACTACGCCGCCTTCAGCAGGACCCTTGACGCCGCTTTCGCCATGGAGCCGAATTTCATCAACTGCTTCCGGCTCCAGGTGCTGCCGGGGAGCCGCTTCGCCCACGATGCGGAACGCCTGGGCCTGCGCCACCAGCCGGAGCCGCCGTATCACCTGGAAAGCTGCCCCACATTTTCCGCCGGCGACATGGCCCGGGCGGAGCGCCTGGCCCGGGCGCTCACAATTTTCCACCAGTTCACCTATCGGACCGAAATCGTCGGGCTGATGGCGCGCGAGCTGGAGCGTCGGCCGGCGGAGGTGCTGGAGGATTTCCTTGCCGGCCGCTGGCGGGGCGCTCCCCTGAACGACTCCGAGCTGGCCCGCCTGGCGTCGCCCGTCGGGCAGCCTGGCGCGCTGCCCGCCCTGAGGCTGTTCCTGGCCGCCGCGTCCCGGGCCGCCCGTCGGCCGGTCTTGCTCCGCCCGCTGGACGATCTCCTGCGGCTGCAGCACCACTGGGGCCGCCTGCGGATCCTGGCGGGCTGCTCCGCGCCGCCATCCCCGCCGGTGCCCGCGGGCGCAATCCGTCTTGCGGGGACCGCCAGTATCCTGAACCTCGATTCGGACGCGCTGGCCCTCATTGAGACACTGGCCCCGCTTGCGGCGGTGGATCACACGCCGCGCCGGCTGGTGATGTATCTGACAGGAGACCGGGTGGAGATGGCGACGGTGGGTCCGGAAGTCGCCCGGGTGCTCGAGTGGATCGGACCGGGCGCCTCCGTGGCGACGCTGGAGGCGGCGGCCGCGGCGCATTATCCCGACACCCCGCGGGCGGAAGTGAACCGGTCGCTGCACCGGCTGCTGAACGATCTGGTGCGGCGGGGGGTTCTGGTCCGGTGATTGGCGCGTACACGGAGTCCAGCAGATCGTCCGAGATGTCCGGCTTGCCGGTTTCGCCGTGAACGGGAGTATAATGGCGCGGATGGACGCACCGATGGACGAGACGCGACCCGACACCCGCAGCAGCGACGACCTGGAGCAGACCGAACGGCTGCTCCGGACGGAGCGGAACTTCGTCACCGCGGTCCTCGACAGCAGCAACGCCCTGCTGGTGGTGCTGGATCTGGATGGCCGCGTCCTGCGCTTCAACCGCGCCGCCGAGCGGGCGGCCGGCCGCCCCTTCCCGGATGGCATCGGCCGGTCCCCCGACGAATGCTTTCCGCCCGTCGAACCCGGCGCCGGCATGCGGCCGCTGCTGGAGCGGATTCGTTCCGGCGAATCCCCGGTGGACGACCGGATCTGTTGGACGGACCGGATGGGCCGGCGGCGCTGCACCCAGTGGACGGTCACGGCCTGCCCGGGTGAGGGCGGGGAACCGGCCTACATCATCTGTTCCGGACTCGACATCACGCCGTTACGGGAAGCGGAAGAAGAGCGCGAGCGCCTGATCGGGAAGCTGCGGGAGGCGCTGGCGCGCATCGAGACCCTGCACGGCCTGATACCCATCTGCGCCGGCTGCAAGAAGGTCCGCGACGACCAGGGGTTCTGGCACCAGGTGGAGGCGTACATCGAAGCCCGCTCGCAGGCCGAGTTCAGCCACGGCCTCTGCCCCGACTGCGTCGCCCGGCTCTACCCCGAATATGCCAGCCGGCTCAAGTCGTCCGACGATCCGCCCGCCGAATCCTGACCGGCTTGCCGGCGGCCGCGGACGGGCCGCTCCGGCGGCGGTTGCCCGAAATGACTTGACTTCACGGCCCTCTCTCACAATAATGCTCAGTTTCAGAGACGGTTCCTTGGCCGGATGTGCCGGCGACAAATGGCGCTTCTGGACGCTCATCCGGCGGCGCCTCTGCGGTTGGTGCACAAGGTCCGACGGACGATCGGAGGGGACTGCGCCGGACAGCCGGTCTGCTGGACATGGATGATTCATCGGCTCAGAGGAGATAAGGTTATGAGGAAATTCCTACGTATCGCGTGGCTGGCGGCGTTCCAGCTCCTGGCTGCCACCGCGGCGACGGCCAGCGAGGCGGACCTGGCCATCCCCGACCTGCACAAGGGGCAGCCGTACCAGATGCTGGGCGGCATCAACCCCTGGTGGTTGCTGTTCTGGGGCGCCTGCGTCATCGCCGGCACCTTGAGCATCAGCCTCTGGCTGCGCGCATCGGTCCGGAAGCTGCGCGCTCACGACTCCATGCTCAAGATCTCCGAGATCATCTTTCAGACCTGCCGAACCTACCTCATTCAGCAGGGCAAGTTCCTGCTCATGCTGTTCGCGTTCATCGCCGCGGCGATGAGCTTCTACTTCCTGGGATTGCAGTACGGCTCCCTGTCCGAACAGTTCGCCCGGACGCATAACATCCTGCTGCACCCGTATGCAGTGGTCTTCATGGTGCTGCTGTTCTCGGTGGTGGGCATGGCCGGCTCCTACAGCGTGGCTTGGTACGGCATCCGGGTGAACACCTACGCCAATTCCCGGACGGCGTTCGCCTCGCTGGCGGGCAAACCGTGGGATGTGGTCAATATCCCGCTGCGGGCCGGCATGAGCATCGGGCTCTTCCTCATCTCGCTGGAGCTGATCATGATGGTGATCATCCTGCTGTTCGTGCCCCGCGAGATCGTCGGTTACTGCTTCCTCGGCTTCGCCATCGGCGAGTCGCTGGGCGCCTCGGCGCTGCGCATCGCCGGCGGCATCTTCACCAAGATCGCCGACATCGGCTCCGACCTGATGAAGATCGTCTTCAAGATCAAGGAAGACGATCCGCGCAACCCCGGCGTCATCGCCGACTGCACCGGCGACAATGCGGGTGACAGCGTGGGCCCCACCGCCGACGCTTTCGAAACGTACGGCGTGACCGGCGTGGCGCTGATCTCGTTCATCACCCTGGCGGTGGCCGATGTGGAGATCCAGGCCAAGCTCATCGTCTGGATCTTCGCCATGCGTTTCCTGATGGACTTCATGTCCGGTCTGGCCTATTTCGCCAACCAGGGCATCTCCAAGGCCAAGTACAAGGGGAAGAAGGAGTTCGATTTCGAAGAGCCGCTCATGCGATTGATCTGGATCGCGGCGGTGCTCTGCATCAGCACCTCGTTCCTGATGAGTTACCTCCTGATCTCGGACATCCAGGTACCCGTCGACGGCGTGATGACCGCCCTGCCGTCGCTCTGGTGGCACCTGGCGCTCATCATCAGCTGCGGCACCCTGGCCGCCGTGCTCATCCCCGAATTCACCAAGGTCTTCACCAGCTCCAAGTCGAAACACGTGAACGAGATCGTCACCGCCTCACGCGAAGGCGGCGCGTCACTGACCATTCTGTCCGGCATCGTGGCCGGCAACTTCAGCGCCTTCTGGAAGGGCATCCTGATCGTCGTGCTCATGACCATCGCCTATTTCACCTCTTTCGGCGAAATGGGCATCGCCATTGAGTACCCCTCCATTTTCGCCTTCGGCCTGGTGGCGTTCGGATTCCTGTGCATGGGCCCGGTCACCATCGCTGTGGACAGCTACGGCCCTGTCACCGACAACGCCCAGTCCATCTTCGAGCTGGCCCAAACCGAATCCATTCCCGGCATCCGGGAGGAGATCCGGCGCGACTTCGGCTTCGATCCCGACTTCGCGCAGGGCAAGCACTACCTGGAGGCCAACGACTCGGCCGGCAACACCTTCAAGGCCACCGCCAAGCCGGTGCTCATCGGCACGGCGGTGGTTGGCGCCACCACCATGATCTTCTCCATCATCCTGCTGCTCAAGAAGGTTGGGATGATGCAGCTGTCCCTGACCGACGCGCCGGTACTGCTGGGCTTCATCACCGGCGGCGCGGTCATCTTCTGGTTCAGCGGCGCCTCCATCCAGGCGGTCACCACCGGCGCCTACCGGGCGGTGGCGTTTATCAAAAAGAACCTCAACCTGGACAAGAAGGAAGCGGACATCGAAGACTCCAAAACGGTCGTGAAGATCTGTACCGAGTACGCCCAGAACGGCATGTGGAACATCTTCATTGCGCTGATGGCCATGACCCTGGCGTTCGCGTTCGTCGATCCCAACTTCTTCGTGGCCTACCTGGTGTCCATCGCCTGCTTTGGCCTGTTCCAGGCCATCTACATGGCCAACACCGGCGGCGCCTGGGACAACGCCAAAAAACTGGTCGAAGTGGACCTGAACGAGAAGTATACGGCCTTGCACGCCGCGACGGTCATCGGCGACACGGTGGGCGACCCGTTCAAGGACACCACCTCGGTATCGCTCAACCCCATCATCAAGTTCTCCACCCTGTTCGGCCTGCTGGCCACCGAGATCGCCATCGAGATCACCCGCCACGCCCAGGCCACCGAGTCCGTCAATTACTCGCCGTTCATCGCCGCGCCGATGTTCATCATCGGCCTGATCTTCGTGTGGCGCTCCTTCTACAAGATGCGTATCCACGCCCACGCCGAAAGCAAGTAGACGCGCGCGGGGGGCGACGTTCGTCGCCCCCCGCTTTCCTTCATCCCGCCGCAGGGATTCCATCCATTTTCATCGGATTGTTTCGGAACGCACGCCATGCCCCGCGGGCAACAAACCCGCCACGGGGCCGTCGTTGGGACAACCCGCTGCAGGAGGCGATTCAGCGCGGGCGGTTTGGGACCGCCCGGATTTTTTCCAGGAGCTGTTCCACCCGGACCTGTTTTTCCTTGAGCATTTCCTTGTACGCCTGGGTCCGGGTGTGGTGGATCTCGATAGGCAGCCCGCCCAGCTCCTTGTGCAGTATCGCCTCCAGGATGGCCAGTTCCTCGGCTGTCAGCTCGATGTTCATGGCCCCCTCCATATTCCCATGATTCCACCCCGTCCACTCCGTGCCGGTGCCCCTAAGGCAGCGGCTGGGCGCTGACGGCGGACAGGAAGTTGAGCGCCTGATCCCCGAAGAGCGCGAAAACGATCAGATCACGAGCCGGGTCGCTCAGACTCTCGATGAGTAGAAAACCACCGAAGATGCTCGTCAGTTCCGGCATCTGCTGGTCCAGCAGGAAGACGCTCCGGCCGCGGGCGGGGATGTTGAGCGTGTCCGCCGCCAGCTCCATGCCATTCTGGTCGTGGGCTGTCAGCAGGACCTGTTGGGCGACATCGTCCGGATTGAGCACGGCGAGACCCGTGAAAAAGGAGGTGTTGCCCAGTTTGCCGTTGGCCATGTGCGCCACGAGGCTGCGGGCCTGTCCCTGCACGGCCAGGGGCAGGCTTGACAGGAACCGCCCGTTGCCGGCCTCCCCGAATGTCACCAGGCCCACCAGCGGCGTCGCGCCCTGCGGCTCCACGGTCAAATAACCCGTGGCGGGACCGACGAGGCCGAACAGGGTGGCCACATCCTGCTGGAGCTTGCTCTGCGCCGGGATACTCAGGGTCGGACTGGTGCCCAGAAGCTGGCCGGCGTCGCCGTACCTGCGGATCACCACGGCCGTGCCGGTGTCGGTCGCGTTGAGCACGGTCAATTTCGTCTCGTAATTGACGCCCAGATTCCCGCAGGCGAAATGCGGCGAGTAGAGAATGGCGGCCGCCTCGGGGAGGCACAGGCCGTCGATTGCCGCCAGCTTCTCGCTGTTGCCGGACAACTGGCAGCCCACCACGGGGATGTCGGCGCGTAGCCCGATGAAATCGGGCGCCGCGAGGGCGGGGAATGCGGTCCCCAGATCCACCTCGAGCCGGCCGCGGCCTGCCAGCGTGTAGGACTTGGATTGGAGGACGGAGCCGTTGCTCAGCCGCTCCAGCACCAGCCGGCACTGGTCCTTGCTGGGATTGATGACCAGCAGCGTGCGCACCGGATCCGTGCCGGCGGGGAACAAGAGCCGGGTGTGGGCGTCGCGGGCGTCGGGCAGGGACAGCCCGTCCATGTAGTGAAGGGTCGCGCCGTCGTTGGCCAGCCAGAACCCGTAGGTCTCCGGCTCGGTCAGGAAGCCGCGCACCCAGCGGCCGGGCTGGTCGGCGTCGGCGCCGAACACGCTCGGATCGGTGAGGTAGCGGGCGAACTGCTGGCCGGGCGCCAGCGGCACGGTGACCGCCTTCCGGTGGGTGCCCGCGCTGTCGTAAAGCTCCAGGTTGAGCAGGCCCGCCGCCGTGCCGAGGTTGATGACGGAAAACGACAGGTCCTGGCTCCGCGGCAGATGCACCAGGTTGAACGCCCGGTCGGCCAGTGCCGCCACGCCGGTCCGGGAGCAGATGCCGCCGAGCGTGGTGCCGCCGGCGATGCTCAGGATGTCGTTCTCGACCAGCGTCACGTGGTTGACGGGATCCAGCTCCATGTCGCCCAGCGTGTTGATGGAGTAAGCGTAGGTCATGGTGCCGGCGGCGTCGGAGACGCAGAGCCCGAGTTTGTAGTAATCGGCGTAGCCCACCAGTATGTCCGGCCCGTGCTGGCCGTCGAAGTTGTCGGCCTGGAGGGCCGACGGCGGATTGACGAAATAGATGGTCTGGCCGGATCCGGGCGCGAAAGTGCCGCCGGTGCCGGCGTGCCAGATGCTGATGGACTTGTTCGCCGCCTGCGCCACGGCCAGGTCGGTCCGGCCGTCGCGGCCGAAGTCGGCGGCCGCCACGGCGACCGGTTGCGCGCCCAGGGTGGCATAATTGACGGCGGAGAACGAACCGCCGTCGTTGCGCACCACCGTCACCGAGTTGCCATCGCGGTTGGCCACCGCGATGTCCGGCCGGGCGTCGCCGTTGAAGTCGCCGGTGGTGAGCGCCACCGGCCCATCGCTCAGGTAAACCGACGTGCTGCTGGCAAATTGCTGCCCGTACAGGATCTGCAGGGTATTGGTGGCGGGGACCGTGTACAGGAAATCCTTCTGGGTGTCGCCGTTGATGTCGATCACGTGCGAGGCGCTGGGTTCACCGGCCAGCGCCGTCGTCCGCACGGGTACCAGCCGGTTGCCGGGGCGACCGGCTTTCTCAAACAGGGTTTCCCAGGCGTAGATCCGCAGAGTGCCCGCGGCGTCGGCGACGAGGATGTCCGGCCGGCCGTCGCCCGTCACGTCGCCGATTTCCACCGTGCGGGCGGCGGCGCCGTCCAAGGCCCGCCAGTCCAGCGACGGGTAGGTGCCGTCGGGCCCGGACAGCGACCAGTACAGCCGGTTGGCTGCCCCGTCGATGGAGGCAATGTCCTCGCGTCCGTCGCCGTCGAGGTCACCCTGGGCATGGTCGGTGATCGTGGCGCCCACGAGGCGGACGGGGGCGACATCCTCCGCGATGGTGTGATCGAGCCGGAACAGGTTCAGCGTGTCGGGGGTGAATGTGGTGGTCGTGGCGGCGCCCGTCTTCTGGTAGAACGCCCGGACCGTCACCGGGAACATGTCGTCGGTCAGATTGAAATCGTAGCCCCGCAGATCCCCGAAGAACTGGGAGTTGGCCTGGGTGAACTGGCCCGCGGCGCCCCAGTTGCTCGCCCCGTTCATGGGCCAGACACCGGCGCCGATCCCGATGGTGAAACCAAGATAGTTCTCGTCGTTGTCGGGTTCCCAGGCGCTGGTGCTCCGGGTGAGGCGCAACCAGATCTTGTTCTCGCCCTGCACGCAGCGAAACAGCTGGATCGCGTGGTCGTCGATCCCGGCGGTGGCCGCAGTGCTCGCGACGGGCTGGTAGGTGGCGGACATGCCGTCGAAGGCGTATTCAGAGACAGCCAGCGGATGCACCGTGGCGCCGGCGGGCAACACTTCAAGCTGGGACAGTTTGCCATCAGCCAAAGTCTGGCTCAGCAGGGCGCCGGCGGGCAGGGTGAGTTCCAGGATAACCGGGTTGGCGGTGCCGGCGGTGGGGAAGGTGTCGGGCGCCAGCAGGAACGTGATCGCCGAAGCCGGCAGAATCTGGGCGGCGAGCGCCTGATTCACGTTGCCGGTCTGACCGGAGCGGCTCAACAGGGGCACCGTGGGCGAGGTCATCGACGTGTAGGCGAACACACCGCTCGATGTGGCCGCGTAGATCCGCGTGGGCGTGCGGACGTCGGTGGCCAGCGCCTGCACATCCGTTTCGGTCGTGGCCCTGGAAACGGGGTACCAGTTGGCGCCGTCATTGCGGGTGTAGAACAGTCCGTCCGTCGTGCCGGCGAACATGTTCCCGCTCTTGGGTTGGCGCACCAGGGCCTGCACCCAGTTGTACTCCAGGCCGGCGGGCGTCCACAGACCGCCCTCGTTCGTGCTCTTGAACACGCCCCAGCGCGTGCCGGCGAAGAGTGTCTGCGGACTGTCCTCGTTGGATGCCAGGCTGTACACGTGCGGTTCGGTCAGGCCGGTCATCGCCGGGTCCCAGGAGAGGCCGCCGTCGGTGGACTTGTAGAAACCGTCGTCCCCGGCGGCGTACATCTTCAACGGTGACCACGGATCGAACATCAGGTCGATGATGTTGACGCCGATGAGCTGGCCGGTGGGAGCCCAGGTGGCGCCGGCGTCGGTGGAGACGTACAGGCCGTCGTAGTCGTAATCCCAGGTCGGCCACCCCGAGGTGGCGTACACCGTCGACGGATCGGCGGGGTGAACAGCCAGGTCGAAGATATCCTTGCTGTTGACCGTGCCGCCGCCGCTGATCACTTTCGTCCAGGTGTTGCCCTCGTTCAGGGTCCGCCAGAGGTCGCCGTTGACGGTGCCCATGATGGCCGGCGGATCGGTGGCCGGGCTGATCGCCAGGTTCTGAAAGGGCAGGTTGCTGCCGACGTGGCTCTGGTATTCCCATGATTCGCCGCCGTCGGTGCTTTTGAACAGATAGCCGGTGTCGTCGCCGGCGTACACCACACCGGGTTCGTCGGGCGACACCGCCAGACAATTGGTTTTGGTCAACAGACCGGAACTGGCGGCTTTCCATGTCACTCCCCGGTTCATCGAACGCTGGACGCCGGAGATGGTACCGGCGTAAAGCGCCCCGTTCGGATCGACGGGCTCGATGGCGATGCACCGGCCGCCCGGCTGCAGGACGTTCTCGAACGTGACGCCGCCGTCGGAACTTCGGTAAACGGTGTGCAGGTTGATGAAGAAGAACCGGTTGGGATTACCCGGATCACCAACCAGATCCAGGAAGGAAACAGCCGTCGGATGCTTCGTCCAGGATGCGCCGCTGTTCGTACTGGTGTAAAACGCCATGGGCTGATACGAGGAGGCATACACCACGCCGGGCAGGGTGGGATGGCAGGCCACGCGCCAACCGCTGCCCGCACCGGGCGAGACGTCCGTCCAGTTCAAACCGCCGTTGACGCTTTTCTGCACCCCCGAATTCCAGGTGGCGATGTAGAGCGTCAGCGGGGCCAGTGGGGCCTGCTTGATCTGGTCGATCTGCGGACTGCCAGGCAGGGTGGCGATGGCATCCCAACTGCCGCCGCCGTCGTTGGACCGATAGATCCGGTTATAGGAGGACGCGTAGATGATGGCGGCATCGGTGGGATGGAAGGCGAAACAGCGGACGTCCGCGATGGTGGACACCCGGGTCCACCCGTCACCGCCGTCCGTGCTCCGGTGGATTCCGTCCGAGTTGGCGGCGAGCACAACCCGGTGATTCAGTGGATGCACGGCGCCGGCCGCCATGGGTGAATTGAAGCCGCCGATCACCTCCCAGCTCTGGCCCCAGTTGCGGCTGCGGAAGAAACTGCCTTCCGAGATGCCGGCGAACAGGACGTTGGGCGTCTGGGGATCGACGGAGATGAACTTCATCTGGCCGCCGTACGGACCGGCAGTGCTCCAGCGGTTCAACCCGGCCGAGGCCGTCAGAGCCAGTGCCGCCAACAGGACCACGATACTTGCGATGCGATGCATGACCCCTCCTTATGGATCCGGCTGCGGGACCGGTATCCGGAAACGCCCCGCGGTCGATCTTGCACGAGCCGCCGTTTTGAACGGCGGCCGTTGCTGCACGATCCACCCGCGTCTGACGGCGGTCCGTTCGGTGCTGACAGAGTAATTGTCGTCAGATCAGCGGAATTGTGTCTATATTTTTACAAAGCGTGTCGGTTTAGTCAAGGCGGGTCAGATCACCGGCGGGGCGGAATCAGGATCAGCGCCGCCTGAGGCGGAATGAGATACTCGGCGCCGGTTGCGGTGACCACCGCCATCTCCTCGACGGAAATGGTCTTTGTCGCCGGTCGGCCCTGATATTCGACGGGCCAGCAGAAAAAGCCGTCGTAAGCGAACACCATGCCGGGAGCGATGACACGGAGGGCGTCGCCTGCGGGAGTCCGATCCGGCTGGCCGCCGGTGAGCATCGGGCCGGCGTCGTGGGCCCAGTAGCCCACCGGGTGGCCGGTGCCCCACGGGACAGGCAGCGAGCCGCCGCCGGCCATCCATTCGCGCTGGACGCGGTCCACCTCGAAGCCGCGCACGTCGGGTTTGAGGGCGGCCAGCACGCGCCGGTGGCCCTGGACCGCTCGCTCCCAGTAGCGCCGGATCTCCGGCGGCGGCGCCGCCTCTCCCTCCCGCAGCACGTAGGCGAAGCGCTGCAGGTCGGAGCACCACACGCCGTGGACCAGAATCCCGAAGTCGATCTGGATCACGTCGCCGGGCATGATGATCTTGCCGGTGGAGTGGGAATGGCCGCGGTCGGGCCCGGAGTTGACATTGGGATTCTGGTCGGGGGCCCAGGCGTCGCCGACGCCGAGCTCGCGCATCCGGCCCTTGAGGGACCGGGCCACGTCGGCGTCGGTCGTCTGCCCCGGTGCCACAATGGCGTAAGCCTCGAGAAGGAGCCGCTCGGTGAGGCGGGCGGCGTCCCGCATGATGGCAATCTCCTCGGGAAGCTTGACGGCGAGCCAGGTGAGCACCAGCTCCTCGGACGAGACCAGCCGGCCGGGCCATCCGGCGCCGAGCGCCGCCTCCAGCTCCCGGCGCTGGGTGTGACTCAACCCGTCGGCCACGGCGCGAGCCGAGGAATTGACGGCGACCACCGTCGCGCCGCGCTCGTGGAGCGCCGCAGCCACGGCCGACCAGAGACTCTCGTCCCGTGCCAGCACCCGGTAGGCGTCGTGGAGGCCCACCTCCTGCAGTGCCGTGGCCTCGCCCGGCGGCGTGATGGCGAGCGAGGCGACCCGCCCGTCCTTCAGAAAGAAGAGGAACGCGGCCTGGCCGCCGGCATTCTCGCCGCCCACGTGGAGCGCCAGCGGATCGTTGGCGTTCTCGCGGCAGATGACCACCCAGGCGTCGGCGCCGGCGGCCTGCATCGCCGCCGGGAGCAGCCGCTCCACCCGCGCCCGGCGGATGGCCGGCCACGGATTGGCGGCGGTTTCGGGCGTGACGGCGCACAGCAAACCGCCACCGACGGCGAGCAACAGCAGGGCGATCCAATTTCGTCGGATCATGAGACCTGGCTGGCACACGATGCGGGACATGGGGCGCTCCTTGGGGTGTCGATTGAATGCCCTACCACAGTACTTCGGGGTCACCGCCGCTGTCAATCGGGGAGGTGACGCGCTCCGGACGAGCGCGAACCGGCGGCGGTGTTTCGTCGCGCGCGTTCGACGACGCACACCCGTGGCAGGATGCCGTGGCCCGGCGTTGACTGCATTGTTGCGTAAAATTGCGAAAGCCTGCGGTTCGACGCATTCGTCGAATGCTGCCTACGTATTCAGCTCCCGGCGGTCGGCACCGCCGTCGACGCCGGATACGGAGAGCGGGGTGACAGCGGCCGGAGCTGTTCCCGTTCCGAGTCTTCGAAGTGAACGAGCCGTCATCGGACCGGATAGTCCGCGGCGAACTCGGCCGCGAAGGTGAAGCCGATGCCCTTTTCCTTCCATTCGCTGTCGCGGGTGAGCCGGCCCGCCAGGCCCGTTTCGTCGTATCGGTCAAGGGGCAGCCGGTTGTGGGTGGAATTGCCGCTGGACCCAAGGCCGAAGGCGGGGTGACGGGCCTTGACGGCTGTCGGTTTCCCCTCGTGGCTGATGGTCAGATCCAGGGCGCGGAGGTTTCCGGCCTTTTCCAGCTTGAGGCGTTCGTTCTGGTCCGTGACGGCGGCCCCGGGCAGCTCCCGGTCGCACAGGAGCACCACGGCGTCCAGTTGACTCAGGTGGAAATGGCCGGCCCGCCATTGGGCGTAGGCATGGGTCAGCGCGGTCGACTCGCCGTTGACGGTGAGCGTACCTTCGACCTGGCCCGGTTTGACGGCCAGCGTCCATGGGGCGCAGAGCGCGGCCATCAGGACCAGGAACGCCGGCAGAGTCGTCCACGCGATCCGTCTCCCGGCCACCCGCGGAACGTAGCGTCCATCAGGAGTCATCGTGTCAACCTCAGTTCGGCCGCCATCCTGGAACAGTATGCTCACACCTGAAGAATCGCATTGCGGACGGCGGTCCAACGACGCACACCGAAACCGCGAACGCGTCCCGCCGTCACCCGCCCGTGCCGCCACCCTTGATGCCGCCCTCGGTCAGGGAGCGGGGATCCAGCAGGCGGTCCAGCTCGGCGGGCGCCAGGCCCGTCGCCTCGGCGGCCACCTCGCGCACCCGCCGTCCCTCGGCGTAGGCGCGCTTGGCGATGGCCGCGGCGGCGTCGTAGCCGATCACCGGGTTGAGCGCCGTGACCATGATGGGGTTCTTCTCCACCCGTTCCGCCACGGCGGCGCGGTTGACCGTGAAACCCGCCACGGCCTTGTCCGCCAGCAGCCGGGCGGCGGCGGCGAGCAGTCCCTCGGCCTGCAGGAGGTTGTGGGCCACCAGCGGCAGCATGGTGTTGAGCTGGAAGTTGCCCCACTGGCCGCCCAGGGTGACCGCCGTGTCGCAGGCGATGGCCTGGGCGGCGGCCATGATCACCGCCTCGCAGATCACCGGGTTGATCTTGCCGGGCATGATGGAGGAGCCGGGCTGGAGCGCCGGCAGGACGATCTCGGCCAGGCCCGCCTGGGGGCCGGAGTTCATCCAGCGCAGGTCATTGGCGATCTTCATCAGGGTCACGGCGACTGTTTTCAACTGGCCGGACAACTCCACTGCCGTGTCCTGGGCTGCCTGCAGCTCGAAGTGGTTGTCCCCCTCACGGAAGGGCAATCCGGTGAGCCGCGCCAGCGCCGCGGCGGCACGGCGGCCGAACTCGGGGTGGGCGTTGATGCCGGTGCCCACGGCGGTGCCCCCCAGCGCCAACTCCGCCAGCCGGGGCAGGACCGCCTCAACCCGGACGATGGCGTGGTGCACCTGGCTGGACCAGGCGCCGATCTCCTGCCCCAGCCGCACGGGCATGGCGTCCATGAGATGGGTGCGGCCGGTTTTCACCACGTCGTCGAGCGCCGCGGCGCGCCGGTCGAGGACGTCGCGCAGGTGGCGCAGCGCCGGCAGCAGCCCGCCGGCGGCCTGCTCGAAGGCGGCGACGTGGATGGCGGCGGGGATGACGTCGTTGGACGACTGGCCCATGTTCACGTGGTCGTTGGGGTGGACGGCGCGCGGACCGGCGGTGTCGCCCAGCAGTTGCCGCGCCCGGGCGGCGATCACCTCGTTGGCGTTCATGTTGGTGGACGTGCCCGAGCCGGTCTGGAAGACGTCCACGGGGAACTGGCTGTCCCACCGGCCGTCGGCCACCTCACGGGCGGCGGTGCCGATGGCGGCGGCCGGCTCCGGCGGCAGGAGGCCGAGCGCGGCGTTGGCCTCGGCTGCGGCCAGCTTGATGAGGCCCAGCGCCCGGATGAAGGGGCGCGGAAAGCGCAGGCCGCTGACGGGGAAGTTGTCCACCGCCCGCTGGGTCTGGGCGCCGTAGAGCGCGTCGGCGGGGACGCGCACCTCGCCCAGGGAGTCCCGTTCCAGACGCCATTCACCGGTGTGCGTCATCGCCATGCCTCCGATCAGTCGGTGTGCGGACACGGCGCCCCGCCGCCGCGGGCGAGGCGCCGCTTCCATTATATGATGCGGGTGGCCGGCGACGGGTCCGTCAATGGGCGAAGCCGCGGCCGGGGTCCACGGGGTCAGGCTGCGGCAGCGGGCGGCGGCCGGCCGCCGCGGTGGTCTCCGCCGCCAGAAGCCGCGCGATCTCCGCGTGCTCCAGCTGGCGGGCGAGCGCCGCGGCGGTTACGCCGGCGGAATCGGCGAGGGCCGCATTGGCGCCCCGGGCCAGGAGCAGCCGGACCACCGCCGCGTGGCCGTTGCCCACGGCGCAGAGCAGCGGCGTGGTGCCACTGTCCCGGGTCCAGGCGTTGACGTCGGCGCCTGCGGTGATGAGGCGGTCCACGACAGCCGCGTGCCCGGAGCCGGCGGCGGACATGAGCGCGGTCCAGCCGGTCTGCGTAGCGGCGGCGACGGATGCGCCGGCGCCCAGCAGGATGCCCACCGTCTCCAGCCGGCCATACCCGGCGGCGAGCATCAGGGCGGTGTAGCCGTCCCGGCTGGCGGCGTCCACCGCCGCGCCCCGGTCCAGCAGGAGTCGCACCACGCCGGCATGCCCGTTGGCGGCGGCGCACATCAGCGCGGTCAGGCGCTCCCGCCCGGTGCTGGCGTCGGGCTCGGCCCCCCGGTCCAACAGCAGGCGCACCACCGCTTCGTGGCCGCGCACCGCGGCCAGCGCCAGCGCCGGCGTGCCGCCGCCGTTGGTGGCGCCCGGCGCCACCCCGGCGTCCAGCAGCGCCTCGACGCGCGCCCGGTCGCCGGCCCGGGCGGCTTCGGCCAGCTCGGGCGACTCGGCGGCCGCCGGCGCGGCCGTCACCACCAGCAGACAAATCCAAATCATCAATGACCGAATCATGTATCCCTCCCCGCAACCTGGATGCCCGGAAAATCGGGCGGGCGGGCGCCGCGCCGGTCCGGCGGGCGTCCCCCTGCCGGTACAAACGGACGGCCGCTCCGAGTGTCCGAAAAACCGAACAGTGATTCCGAGAAGAGTCGTTGTAAGTATTAGATAAATAAAGAATAAAAAATAATGAAAAAAATAATCAAAAAACATCATACAAAACGCCTCGACGGCTACTTTTATTACAACTGTCTCCAATACTATTCAGCGCGTCGGTGAAGGTGCAGATTTGGTGGTTCGACGGTACTCACTCACAACGCCCGGACTCGCAGGCGATACACCTGCCAGGCGACGGGTGTTCCGTCATGCGCCGGAACCGCTCCGCGGGAATCAAAAACTTTGGGAGGTTTCTATGCGGCGTTTCTGGGTTGCGTTGGTTGTGGCGGTCCTGCTCAGCGGCTCGATCCTGGCGCTGAACGCGACCGGTCATCCCAAGATGCTCCAGCAGGAGCAGGTCAAGGCTCTGGCCCAGCTGCCTGAGGTCAGGACCATCAGCGTCGACAAGGACGGCGTGCCCGACTTCATCGCCGGCCGCCTCGGCTATCTGCCTTCCCCTGATGTGGACGGGGCCATTGACTACGTTCACAGCCTGAGCGCGGTGTTCCGTTGCACGGGCCAGGAAGAGCTGGAACCGCGGGACTCGCAGGCTGACGAGTTCGGCCAGCTGCACCTGCGCTTCTCCCAGTCCATCCGCGGCATCCCGGTGATGGGCGCCGATCTCCGGCTGCACATCGACGGTGACACGGGCGAGGTGCTCGTGATCAACGGCCGCCTGGCGCCCCACGACGCCGTGACGATTCCTTGGAACTTTCTGCCGCCCAAGCAGGCGTTCGTGACGGCGCTCCGGGAGGCGGGTATCCACAACGGCCGGATGCTGGACATGCCCACGATGACCTATGTGCTCTCCCCCGAGAACAAACTGTACCTGGCCTGGGAAACCACCTTTGAGTACATGAGCGACCGCGGCCCCCGGATCGACCGCATCTTCGCCGATGTGACCACCGGTGACCTGGTGGAGCGTGTCGGCATCATCAAGGACGCCCTCAGCCGCAAGATGTACACCGCCAACAACGGCACGACGCTGCCCGGCACGTTGCTGTTCTCCGAAGGCGGCACATCCACTGACACCACCGCCGTAACGGCCTACAACCACGCCGGTACCACCTATAATTACTTCAAGAACAAGTTCAACCGCGACTCCTTTAACAATGCCGGTGCGGTCATGACCACCTCGGTGCACGTGGGTTCCAACTACGTGAACGCTTACTGGAATGGCTCCCAGACCGCCTTCGGCGACGGCGATAATTCCCAGGCCAGCTCGCTGGCCAAGGATTTGGACGTCGTATCCCACGAATGGGGCCACGCCGTGACCGACTATACAGCTGACATGACCTACTCCAACGAACCCGGCGCCCTGAACGAGGCCTACTCCGACATCTGGGCCGCCAGCGTGTCGGCGTATGCAACGGGTGTGGTCGACAGCAACACATGGAAGATCGGCGAGGTTTGCTGGACCCCCAGCACCTCCGGTGACGCGCTCCGCTACATGAACAACCCCACCGCGGACGGCCAGTCGTACGACTATTATCCGGAACGCTACACCGGCACCTCGGATTACGGCGGAGTCCACCTGAACTCCGGCATCGGTAACCTGGCCTACTGCCTGCTCGTCCAGGGCGGCACCCATCCGCGTTCCAAGACCACCACCGTGGTCACGGGCATCGGCGTGGCCAAGGCCGAGCAGATCTTCTACCGCGCCCTGACCACCTACATGACCACGTCCACCAACTTCCAGGGCGCCCGGACCGCCACTGCCCAGGCGGCCACCGACCTGTATGGCGCCTCTTCGAACGAGGTGACTCAGGTCCACAACGCCTGGACCGCCGTGGGCGTGCCCGGTGCTCCGGTCAGCGTCATCACCCTGACCAACGGCCAGACGGTGAGCGGCCTGGGGGCCTCCACCGGCACCATGCTGATGTACAAGATCGCGGTCCCCTCCGGCCAGACCTCCCTGGTGGTCACCACCTCGGGCGGCACCGGTGACGCCGACCTGTATGTGAAGCGCGGCGCCCAGCCGACGACCAGTTCCTATGACGCCCGCGGCTACACCAGCGGCAACGCCGAGACCGTGACCATCAGCAATCCGGTGGCCGGCGACTTCTACATCGGCGTGTATGCCTACGCAACGTTTGCCAGCGTCTCCCTGAAGGCCACCTACACCGGCTCCACCACCACCCCGGACTTCTCCTTGGCGGTTTCGCCCTCCACCTTGTCGGTGGCCCAGGGCGCGTCCGGTACAGCCACCGCCACCACCACAGTGAGCGGCGGCTTCAACTCAGCGGTCGCCCTGACGGCCTCCGGCGTGCCTTCCGGCGCCACGGCCAGCTTCAATCCGACGTCCATCGCCGCGCCCGGCTCCGGCTCCTCGACGCTCACCATCGCCGGCGGCACCGCCGCGGCGGGCACCTACACCGTGACCATCACCGGTTCCGGCGGCGGCCTGACCAAGACCGCCACGCTGAGTCTGACCATCACCACGGGCGGGAGCGGCGGCAACGTGCTGACCAACGGCGTGCCCGTGACCGGCTTGGCGGCCTCCACCGGCACCATGCTGATGTACACGATCGCCGTTCCGTCCGGCCAGTCCTCCCTCGTGGTCAAGACCTCGGGCGGCACCGGCGACGCCGACCTGTACGTGAAACGCGGCGCCGCGCCGACGACCAGTTCCTATGACGGCCGCGGCTACACGTCGGGCAACGCCGAGACCGTGACCATCAGCAACCCGGTGGCCGGCACCTTCTACATCGGCGTGCGGGCATACTCCACCTTCTCCGGCGTGACGCTCACGGCGACCTATTCCGCCTCAAGCGGCACCTCGATGAACGAGACCGAGTTCAACAACACGACGGGCACGGCCAACACCATCTCCACCTCCGGCACCACCGTGACCGCCAAGATCGGCACCTTCATCGACGTCGACTTCTTCAAGGTCAGCCTGCCCGCCGGCAAGACTCTGGCGGTGGTGATGACTCCGCCCTCCACGAAGGATTACGACATCTACATCGCCAACTCTTCCGGGACCGTCCTCGTGCGCGGCCAGAACGGCACCGGTTCCGTGGAGAGCATCTCCTACAAGAACAGCGGCACCACCACGGCGACTTTCTACATCAAGGTGTACGGCTACAACAGCGCGTACTCGTCCACGCTGAACTACACCTGCAAGGCCACCTGGTAGCACGCGACCGAAACGTCCGATCCGAACAGCCCCGCCCGCAAGGGCGGGGCGTTTTTTTTGGTGAACGGTAAATGGTGAACAAAGAACGGTGAGTTGAGGAATGTGAAGGGAAAGGGGGGGCGGCGGTTCGCGACGCAGCCGGAGGGATGGATTGGGGATTACGGGGCGGCGGGCAGGGTAAGGGTGACGTTGACGGTGCCCGGCAGTATCGACGCGAGGAAGCGACAGCGGTTCAGCACGGCCATATAGGCGGCGGCCGCCGCCGATTCGCGGAAGCCCGGGTTGGGCCAGAACTCCACCTCCAGGCGACCGCCCAGCCGACGGCCGGCGTCGCGGAGATGCCCCAGATGGAGCACATCCTCGTCCACGGCGTCCCGCATCTGGCGGCGGGCCCGCCGGCGGATCCAGCCGATGGCCCAGCCGGGCGCCCAGTTCTCGTACAGGAACACCGCGCGGCCGCCGGGTGCGAGCAGGCGCAGCACCTCGGCCAGGATCCCGCCGTAGTCGTGCCGCTCGCCGAAGTGGTGGAGCGAGGCGAAGGCGAAGATGCGGTGGAACTGGGCGTCGGCGAAGGGGAGCGCGCGCACGGAGCACTCCCAAAGCTCGTCGATGCGCACGCCGAGGAGTTGCTCGTATGCCGCGGCGTAGAGCAGGGCGTCGCGGGCGATATCGGCGGCGACGACGTGGCAGTCCGGCTGCCGGCGTTTGGCCAGGCAGCTGGCCCAGCCCTGGCCGGCGCCGATTTCGAGGACCGTCTGACCCGGTTGGAGATCAAGCCGATCGGCGAGGAGTTGGAAGACGCGGATGAAGTTGGCCTTGGCCGTCAGCAGGTCAAAGAAGCCGGTGTCGCCGTGCGCGCGGCGGATGCCGCTGTAGTAGGCGATCTCCTTTTCCTCCGACGGCGTCAGGGGCGGCGCGGGAGCCGGGCGCCGGATCCGCCCGTCCTGTTCCGCCGTGATACCGCGCTGCAACCGGACCATGCCGTCTCCATCCGGCGAGAGTGTCGGCCGCGAGGCCGCGCCCATTATACGCGATCAGCCGCCGGCGTACCATCGCCGGTGCGCCGCCGGTGAGACAATGGGGTTGGGTTCGACGTCCGAATGCCCTATACTGGTGCCGTGAATGGAGCGCCCAACCCAGCCGCAACCGCCGCCTCCCGGAACGACCGGTCCGCCCTGGCCACCGCCGCCGCGGTCTTCCTGATCGGAGCGTTCATCCTCTACTGGCCGGCCCTGCAAGCTCCCTTCCTGTTCGATGACCTGTATCTCGTGTTTGACAACCGGCCGATTCTGAGCCTGGGCAACCTACCCGCCATGCTCCACCACAACCGCCCCCTCGTCATCCTGTCGTATGCGATCAACTACGCCTGGGGCGGCTACGCGCCGCTCGGGTATCACGCCGTGCAGGTGGCTCTCCACGGGCTCAACGCCTGGCTGGTGGCGATGGTGTTCCTGGTGCTGGCGCGCCGCTGGGGAGGCGCGGCGGGCGCGGCCCCGGCGACGCTCTGGTGGGCTCTGGGAGCCGGTGCGGTGTTCCTAGCCAACCCGCTGCTGTCCATGGCGGTGGTGCTGGTGTCGGCGCGGTCGGAACTCCTCTGCGCCGGCTTCTACCTGCTGGGATTGATCCTGTACCTGCGGCAACGGGACCGACCCGCGGGGATCGGCTGGCTGGGGGTGACGGCGGCCTACCTGGCGGCCGGCTTGTCGAAGGAGATGGCGGTCACGTTTCCGGCCGTCTGCCTGCTGATCGCGCTGCTGGATGGACGCACGCTCCGTCAGACCTGGCGGGAGGAGAAGAAGCTCTGGCTGGCGCTTGCCGTGGTCACGGCGGCGCTGCTCCTGAAGGTGCTCCAGTTCGACTGGGGCGAGACCGTGGGAGGTGGCGGGCTCCCCTTCACCCGGTGGGAGTACTTTCTGACCCAGGTTACCCTCGTGGCGCGCCAGGTGGGTGTGTTCCTTCTGCCGCTACCGGCCTGGCTCTGTGCCGACCCGGACTACCCGGCCGTCCGGAGCCTGCTGGACCCGCGCCTCCTGGCGAGCCTGGTGTTCTGGGCCGCCGCGCTGGCCGGCCTGGTCTGGGCGTGCCGCCGCCGCCGCCGGCTGGTGGTGCTGGCCGGCGTCATGTACCCGCTGGCCGGCGCGCCCACGTCCAGCATCATTCCCATCGCGGATCCGTTGATGGAGTACCGGATCTATGTGCCCGCCGTGTTCCTGGCCCTGCTGATCGCCGGCCTGGCCTGGCCGGCGGACGCGGCGCTGCGCGGCGATCGCCGGGACCGGTGGTGGACGGCGGCGGGCGCCGTGGTGCTCGGCCTTCTGGTGCTCGGGTTCGCTGGTCTGCTGCAGGCGCGCCTGCCCGCCTACCGCTCGCCACTGGCGTTCTGGAGCGACACCGCCGCCAAGGCGCCGGACAAGCCCCGCCCGAACTATAACCTGGCCGTGGTCCAGATGCGCCAGGGCCGACTGGAGAAGGCGGTCGCCGGCTTCCGGCGGGTGCTGGCGCTGGAGCCGGGCAACACGGACGCCCTGCTGCAGCTGGGCGACATCGCGCGCGATCGGGGCGACTACGCCGCCGCCCAAGGCCTCTACGAACAAGTGCTGCGCCGTCAGCCCAAGTCCGGCGTCGTCGCCAACCGCATGGCCTACCTGGCCATTCAGACCGGCCGGTACGACGAGGCATTCGCCCTGCTGGCGCAGTTCCCCCAGGTGTCGAAGGACGCCGGGTACTACCTCAACCTCGCCATCTATTTCTCCCGCACCGGGCAACTGGACCGCGCGGCGGCCATGTACCGCCAAGTCCTGGAGCTGGAACCCCACAACCCCGTGGCCTGGACCAATCTGGGCAACGTCTATCAGCGCAGTGGGCGGCCCACCCAAGCCGGCGAATGCTATCGGCGGGCGCTGTCGCTGGAACCCAACTACCACCTGGCGCATTTCAACCTGGCGTTGCTCTGCGCCCGCCTCGGCGAACTCGATCGCGCGCAGGCCTCGCTGCGCACCGTGCTGGCGCTCAACCCCGGGTTCGCCGCAGCGGAGCTGGAACTGGGCAACGTGCTGGCGTCGGGCCGGCGGTACATCCAGGCCGAGGGGCACTATCGCCGGTTTCTGGAGAGACAGCCGAACCATGCCGAGGGCTGGCGCCGGCTGGGTCTTGTGCTCGATGAGTTGGGCCGGACCGACGAGGCGGCGCAATGCCGCAAGCGGGCCGAGCGGCTGGACGGGCCGTCCCCGGCCCGTTGATCCGTTGCCGGCAGGAAATCCGTCATTTTAAATGGAGGTCGGGGGTTCGGCGGGATCCACGGGCCGGCCGGACGCCCGCCAGGCATCCAGGCCGCCCGCCAGCGGTCGGGCGCGGGGGAAACCCAATCGATGCAGCTTCAGGGCCATGGCGGCGCTCGACGCCTCACGGGGGCAGTTGCAGTACAACACCACATCCCGGTCGGACGGGATCTCCCCGCGGCGGCGTTCCAGCTCGGCGGCCGGGATCCGGTGGGCGCCGGGCAGGATCCCTCCGTCGGCGGCGATCTCGTCGGGGTGGCGCAGATCGATGACCGCGGGCGGATCGGCGCTCGCCAGCATCAGTGCCAGCTCGTCGACGCCGATCCGGGCCCGGTGAATCGTGCGCAGAAATCGCCGCCGGTGCCGGAATTTCAAAATCACATACACGGCCAACGGGACGGCCAACAGAACGATGAGGAAGGCGCCCAGGCGCAGGCCCCAGCGGGCCAGCACCTCGAGCTGGGTGTGGAACAGGCAGCCCAGCACCATCCAGCCGCCGGCCCAGAGGATGATCCCGGCTCCGTTTCCGATCTGGAACACCAGCGGACTCATTCGGCTGGCGCCGGCAAGCGGCGGAGCGATGAGGCTCAGGCCGGGCAGGAACTTGGCCACCGCCAGCGTCCACGCCCCCAGCCGGTCGAACGCGCCCAGGGTGCGCCGCACGCAGGTGTCCGGTTCCAGCGCGATCCGGCAGAGCAGCCGGATCACCGCGTGACCCCGCCAGCGCCCCAGCAGGTACCAGCCGGTGTCGGCGATCACCGATCCGGCGAAGGCGGCGGCCAGCGCCCCCGCGAAAGAAAAGCGGTCGCCGGCAGCCAGCGCGCCCATGGCCAGCAGGCCCGGCAGAGCGGACACGGGCAGGCCCAGCTGCTCCACGAACACCAGGAGGAACAGGAAGAGGTAACCGTGCTGCAGCAGGAACTGGATGATCGCGTCCATGAACTTCTCTTGAATCGGCCGTTGACTCGGCATCCACCGCATGCCGGCTGCTTGGATGACGGTCATGGGGGGGTGCGGTTCAAGTCAGAGATGCCGGAGGACGAAAACAGGGCCGGACGTCCCGCCGCAGTTGGGACGCCCGGCCGATAGGATCAGGGGGCCTCGGCGAAGGCGACCTTGTGGCTGGCGGCCAGCAGCGGCGCCAGCAGGGCCTGCAGTTCGGCCATCGCCGGTCGCTCGAACCGGGTGGCCTTCAGGTCGAGCTGCGCGGAGAGCTCCAGGCGGTCGTCGCCGGCCGTCCAGGCCCAGCGGCTGGAGCCGGCGGCGTTGGCCACCGTCTGGGGCGGCGCCGTCACCCAGCGGCGGGCTTTCAGCGTCCGCACCGTGAGGTGCATCCGGACGCGCACGGGTGCCGGCAGGCTGAGCCGCGTGCAGCGCTCCGCCGCGGCGACGAGCGCCGGCAGTTGGAGGTAATCGGCCAGGGCGTCGGTCAGGGTCAGCCGGTCGTCCGCCAGCGCGGCGGTCACCGTCCCCGTCTGGACCACGCGCTGGGGCGTGGCGTGTGTGGTCTCGACGCCGGACGCCTTGGCGCCGGCCAATGGGAGCAGGCGGGCCAGTGCCGCCGCTGCGGGCGGATGGTCCACGGCCAGCAGGGCGGGGCCCTCCAGTGCGCCGCCTTCGGATTCCGTCAGGTCAATCCAGAGCTCCACTACCGTCGGAGCAGGCTCGGCAAGAACCCGGCCGTCGAGGGCCACCGGGACTCGCCCGTCCGCCGGCAGGCTGGCCGGGCAGACCGGCCCGTTCGGTGTCAGCACGGCCCAGCCGGGATCGTCGAGCAGCGGCTGGCCGTCGACGATTTCGGCGAGCGCCGCCACCTGGTGTTCCACGCGGTAGTGGTCCAGTACCGCGGCGGCCAGGGCGGCCGACTCCAGCGGCGTGGCGTAGCCCGACCGCCAGACGGCCGGCAGCGCCCGCAGGGTATAGGCGGTGCGCTCCGCGTTCAGCGCCACCGGCGCCAGTCGCTCGTTCAGCAGGTGGCGGAGGCGCGTCAGGATCTCGCCGGGCAGGGCGTCGGGGCCCAGCTTCAGCTCGGCAAGCAGGTCGGGCAGTCCGTCACGCGACTGGGCCGCGATGGCCGCGCGCGCGGCGGCCAGCGGGCTGCGCAGCTCGAGGTAGACGAACGGCGTATCCGCCGCCGCGGTGAAGTGGTTGTCCTGAAGCAGCGGCGGGACGTCGGTCACCGTGAAGGCGTTGCGGCCGGCGCCGCGCGCCAGGCCGTGGGTCCGGACCGGGGCCGGCAGACGGCCCGCGACGGTCACGGTTTTCCGGCGGATGGGGTAGTAGCCGGCCATGCTTTCGTATACGGCCGTGCGGAACGGCCGCCGGTCGGCGATGACGTATTCGAAATCGATCGTGCAGCCGGGTTCGAGTCCGGTGTGGGAGACCATCTTCTCCCGCAGATGGGTGAAGTCGGGGGCGTTCTGGACGGCGAAGACGCCCTGGTCCAGGATGCCGTTGTCGGGGGTGGGCACGGCGGTGCCGTCGGCCTGGGTCGTCACCGAGCGGATGATCCGGATCTCCTCCAGGTCGGGATTGTAGGTGTGGAACCACTCGCCCCAACGGCCGAACGCCACGGCGTCGTGGACCTGGACCTTCTGGCGGACGTGGCGCTGCACGGCGCCGTCGGCGGCGATGGTGAAGGTCACGTGCTCTTCGATCACTTCCGCCGCGGCCTGGGCCAGCGCCGGCAGGAGCAGCGCGGCGGCGAGCAGGGTCAGGATGATGATGCGTTTCATGGCCGCCTCCTTTTAGTAGCGGACGATCACGTACCGGCTCTCCGCGTCCTGGAAGGCGCCGATGGCGTCCTTGTACTCCTTCCAGGCGGCGGCCGGGTAGATCCGTTTCTTCAGCGACAGGGTGGTCTGGCGCCGCAACGTCGCGCCGTCGGCGGATGCGGCGAGCGCCAGTTCGGCGAATTCACCGCCGCAACGCTTCTCCGGCGCCAGCACCGATCGGTCGGCGGCGATGGCGCGGGGGAACTCCAAACTCTCGGTGATCCGGTACAGCTTCGTGCAGCGGCTCCGGAACCCGTACTCCCGGGTGTCGGTGTCGGGGAAGCGCATGTCGAGCTCGTTGTTGATGGGGTCGCGGCGGGCGTAGGTCAGCGCCGGGGAGCGCAACCGCCAGCCATCGCCGCCCCGCAGAGCGTAGCGCGGGATGACGCAGTCGATGGCCGCTTCCATGGGCTTGGCGATGTCGTTGGGGTCGCTGTACGCGAGGGCGGTGATCGTGACGTCGGGATAGAGGCCCTTGAGGATGCGGGTGAAGTACGCCTCGGTCTCCGGGCGGTGGTTGGCGCGGGTGGCGCGCCGCATCATCGCGTCGGTCTGCCCTTCCGCTTTGACGGTCAGCCGGCCGGTGAAGGTACCGTCATCGGCGATGGCCCCCGTCACCGCCAGGTCGTAGTAGTGGTTTTCCGGCGGTGAGTACGGAGTGGTTCTGAGAGGCTGGCCCTCCTTATAGCCCACGAGGTACTGCTGCTCCTGCTCGGCCGATGACCACTGTTCGCGCACCCAGGGCACCCAGGTCGGATCCAGCATCCGGAAGGTGCCGTCGCCCTGGCGCAGCGCCACGACGCTGTGGTTGAAGAAGTCGGCGGGGAAGTTGTCGATCCGGGCGCCGGCCATGGTCATGGCCGGATACGCCTCGAAGCCGGCGGCGCGGAGGAACGTGACCAGGAGGCTGGCCTTGTCCTTGCACACGCCGCTCCGGTCGCGGAAGATCATGTCGGAGGGGTGGAGGGTGTACCCCTCGCCCTCGCCCATGGACAGCCCGGAATACCGGATGTAGTGGGCCACCCAGTGGTTCAGGACGTCGATCTTCTCCTCGTCGGTGCGGCAGCCCTTGACCAGCTCGTCCACCTTGGCCTTGATCTCGGGCAGCACCTTGAAGCTGAAGTTCTCGTTGACGCCATAAAACCACTCCGATTTGTCCTCCCAGCGCACCGTCGTGGAGACGAGCAGCTTGAGGGCCACGTCGGAGGAGGCGACCATGGCCGGCTCTCGTTTCAGCGGTTCGACATCCTCGCGGCTGAAGATGTAACGCATGCCGGTGTCGGTGAACTCGGCGGCCGGCGCCAGCGTGCCGCCGTAGACGCGGTACTGGATCGGCTTGCCCGCCGGCACCTCCACGGCGTACCGGGTGCTGAGCACCGGGTGGTCGGCCTGCATCTCGACGATGTCGTAGAAGTGGCCTTCCATGGGCGGCGCGAACCGCGTGTCGTCCAGCGCCTCCGCCAGGAGGGCGTAGGAGAAGCCCTTCTTCTCCAGCTCCAAGGTGACGACGTCGCCTTCGGCCAGCAGGCCGTAGGGAATCGACACGCGGACGTTGGGCCAGAAGATGGCCCGCGCCGGCTGGGGATAGCTCCGGACCGCGTCCAGGGGCACCTCACGGCGGGTGCCGTCGGGGCGGATCACGGCGGCGCTCGTCACCCGGATGCCCATGGTCAGCGGGTCGTAGAAGAAACTCAGCGTCTGAAACTCCCGGCAGCCCGCCGTCGAAAGTACCTTGACCGCCGAGCGCTCGACGCGGTGGCTCATGCCGTTGGGATGCACCCGGACGTCGGCGTCGTTGTAGAGATGCACGTAATCCTGCTTGCCCTTGTACTGGTCCGCCTTGCGGGACAGCTCGGCCAGCCGATCGCCGGCCAGCGCCCAGCCGGCAGCGGCCGCCAGCACCAGGAGCGCGATGAATCGCCGCATACTGCCTCCTCGGGGAAAAATCGAAAGTGCATCTTAGCACCGCCGGTCGGCGGCGCCCAAGTGGAATCGCGGACAGCAGACATCGGAAATCGGACATTGGAATTCGGATATCGGACATCGTGCCGTGAAGCCTGGCGTTTCCGCAGCCCGCCGCGGGCATGAAAAACTTGAACTTCTTCGCCGGTATGCAATACGATGACACCATGCCGAGAGCCGCACACACACCGCTGGAAGCGGGCCTGTTCCTCCGGACCAGCAACGACCTGAACGCCCTGGCCGACCGGCTGGCCCGGATGGTCGCCGAAGCGCCGCTCGGCGATCCACTGCGCCCCGAGATCGTGGTGGTGCCCACCCGCGGCATGGGTCGGTGGCTGTCGCTCCGGCTGGCCCGCGCCACCGGCGTCTGCGCCCATACCCGGTTCATCTTCCCCAACCGGCTGGTGACCGACGTGCTGCGCCCGCTGGTTCCGGAAGCGGACGATCCCGCTCCGTTTGACCGGGACAACCTGACCTGGGCGGTGGCCGACCTGCTCCGCACCGACGTCGGACTGGCGGAGCGGCCGGAGACGGCGCCCATCCGGCAATACATCGGTGGCAGCGAACTCAGGCTCTACCAGTTGGCCAGCCGGATCGCCGACACCTTCGACCAGTACCTGGTGTACCGGCCCGATTTCATCCGGGCCTGGGAAACCGGCGGACGCCGTCTGCCCGGCGATGCCGACGAAGCCTGGCAGGCGCTGGTCTGGCGGGCCCTGCTGGAACGGCTCGGCGGCGGCCACCGCCTCCGGCTCCAGGAGCGGCTGCTCGCCTGCCTGGAGCGGGGGCCGCGGGCGAGCGTCGCCGCCCTGGCGGAGCGCGTGTCCGTGTTCGGCTTGCCCACCCTGCCGCCGTATCACCTGGCCGTCCTGGCGGCGCTGGCGCGGCACGTCCCCGTCTACATCCACCTCCTGACGCCGTCGGCCGAGTACTGGGGCGACCTGCGTTCGGAGCGCGAGCGGCGCCGCTTGCGCGGCGGCCGTCCCGCCGATCCGGAGCTGGACCGCGAATTCCACCTGGAAGCGCGCCAGCCGCTGCTCGAGGCGTGGGGCAAAACCGGCCGCGATTTCCTTGAAGCCCTCCTCGACCTGGACGCTCAAGCCGAGGAGTTGTTTCCCCAACGGGAACGGCGGCATCTGCTGGGCCATCTTCAGGCTGATTTGGAACAGCTTGTGAACCGCGGCCGCGGCAAAAATCCGGAGGCGGCGCCCCTGCCGGTGGCGCCGGACGACCGTTCCATTCGGGTGGTGAGCTGCCACAGCCTCATGCGGGAGGCGGAGGTCCTGCACGACCACCTCCTGGACTGCTTCGCCACGCTGCCCGACCTGGCGCCCGGCGACATCCTGGTGCTGGCGCCTGACATCGAGACGTATGCGCCCTACCTGCGCGCGGTGTTCGATTCGGTCCCGCCGGGGCGGCGGATTCCGTACACCATCACCGACCGCAGCCCGCGCCGCGAGAGCCCGGTGGCGGAGGCCTTCCTGACGCTGCTCCGACTGGCGGACAGCCGCTTCACCGCGCCGGACGTGCTGGCCCTGCTCGAATTCGTCCCCGTGCGGGAGCGCTTCGCGTTGACGGCGGACGACCTGGAGCGCATCCGAGGGTGGCTGGTCGGCGCCAACATCCGCTGGGGCCTCGACGGCCCGTCCAAGGAACGGCTGGGCCTGCCACCGGAACCGACCCACACCTGGCGCGCCGGATTGGACCGCCTGCTGCTGGGGTACGCGCTGCCGCCCGAAGCGGACGCGCTGTTCGGCGGCATCGCCCCGGCCGCCGGGGTGGAGGGGGACGGTGCCGCGGTGCTGGGCCGGTTGGCCGAGCTGGTGGCGGCCTTCGGACGGCTGGCCCGCACGCTGGACGGCAGCGTCACCCGCCGGGAGTGGGCCCGGCGGCTGGCCGTGTTGCTGGACGAATTCTTCGTCCGCAGTGAAGACGTGGACCGGGAAACCGAGTGTCTGCGGGCCGCGATCCACGACCTGGGCGAATTGCCGGGGTTGGGGGATGAGGGGCCGGCGTACGGGCTGGACGCGGTGCGGCACAGCCTGGAGGAGACGCTGGGTCAGCCCGCCGTGGAGTTCGGGTTCCTGACCGGGCGGGTGACCTGCTGCTCCATGGTGCCCATGCGGAGCATCCCGTTCCGGGTGATCGCCCTGCTGGGCTTGAACGATGCCGAATTTCCCCGACAGGCGCCGGAGTGCGGTTTCGACCTGATGCGGCGCGAACACCGGATCCTGGACCGCTCCCGCCGCGACGAAGACCGCTACCTGTTTCTGGAGTCGCTGCTGTCGGCGAGGGACGTTTTCTACATCAGCTACATCGGTCGCCATGCGCGGGACAACTCGGCGCTCCAGCCGGCCGTGGTGGTGAGTCAACTCATCGATTACATCGACCAGGGGTACCGGTTTCCCGACGCCGGCAGGCAGCAGGCGTCGGGGGACGAACCGCCGGTTCCTCGCCTGGTCGTGGAGCACCCGCTCCAGCCGTTCAGTGAACGTTATTTCACCGGGCCGCCCGGCGGCGCGCTGTTCACCTTCTCGGAAGCCGCCGCGCAGGCGGCGGGGAGAGGACCCGCCGCCGCGCCGGCCGTGCCGTCCCGCCTGCCCCCGGCGGGGCCGGAGTGGCGGGTGATGACACCCGGACAACTGACGGAGTTCTTCCGCAACCCGGCCAAGTTTTTGTTGGTGAACCGCCTCCAGGCCCGCTTCGAGCGGGAGGAGGCGGAGCCGTCGGGCGAGGAGCCGTTTGCGCTGGACAGTCTGGCGAAATACTGCCTCAAGGACGCGGTGCTGACCGGGCTGGCGATCGGAGCCGATCCCGGTCCGACGCGTGCGCGTCTCCAGGCGGCCGGGGAGCTTCCCCCCGGCACGGCAGGTCAGGTGGCGTTCGCCGAACTGTGGCGGGAGGCGGTGGCCATCCGGGAGCGGGTGGCGCAGGCGCAGGGAGATGCCGAGACCGAGTCGATGGCGGTGGAGCTCGCGCTCCCAGGCCCGGACGGGCCCCTCACCATCCGGGGCGCGGTGGGGGGAGTGTCCGGCGGCACACTTCTGCGGGTCCGGCCGGGGGCGATTCGGGCCGTAGACCGGCTGTCCCTGTGGGTGGAGCTCCTGCTTCTGTCGGCCGCTCATCCCGACCGGGTGAGCCGCGGCGTGTTCATCGGGATGAAGAAGAAAGATGTCGACCATTGGTCCATCGCGCCGATCCCCGACCCGGCGGCTGTGCTCGCCCGACTGCTTGAGGTGTTCTGGGAAGGGGTCCACGGGTTCATCCCCTTCGCGCCCCGGTCATCCGAGAAATTCGCGGCGGAGTTCCGCAAACAGGGTGACACCGCCCGGGCCATGCGCGCGGCTCAGGACGAATGGCTGGGTGGATACCGGAAATCTCCGGAGGCTGATGACTTCTGCCTCCGCCTGGCCCTGGACCGCCTCGGTGTGTTCGCCTCTGAAGGCGGCGGAGTGCACGAGGAATTCGCCAGGCTGGCGCTGACGGTGTTCGAACCGCTGCTGGACTCTGGTGAGGAGACGCGGTGAACAAGCGGACCTGCCGATCGTTCGATGTCCTGGCCGACGAGCTGCTCGCGGGCCGCCACCTCATCGAGGCCAGCGCCGGCACCGGCAAGACGTACGCCATGGCACTGCTATGCCTGCGCCTCCTGCTGGAGCCGGACGACGCACCGCCGGTGGACCAGATCCTGGCGGTGACCTTCACCGAGGCGGCCACCGCGGAGCTGCGCCGGCGTGTGCGCCGCTTTTTGAAGGACGCCCTCCAGGACGGCCCGTGCCGCCACGCCGAAATCGACACCATCCGGCGGCGGGCGGCGGCGCGACACGGAGCGGCGACGCTGGCCGCGCGCCTTCAGGCTGCCGAGCAGGACATGGATCAGGCAGCCATCTTCACCATCCATGGCTTTTGCCACCGGGTGCTGAAGGTGTCGGCGTTCGAGAGCCGGGTGCTGTTCCAGACCGAGCTGGCGACCGACACGGACGATCTGCTCCGGGAGGTGGTCTGCGACTTCTGGCGGCGGGAGATCGCCGGTGCCCCGGCCTGGCTGGCGGCTCATGCCGCCGAGCAGGGGCTGACCCCCGACACGCTGGTGGACCGGTTGCCCCGTCAACTGTGGAATCCCGAGCTGCGCCTGTTGCCTGAGGTCGCGCCCGTGGATGCGGCGGCGATGGATCGCCGCTTCGCCGAGCTCCACAACCGGTATGTCCGGTTCGGCGGGATGTGGCTGTCTGCACGGGACGACGTGATCGCATTGTTACTCGACGGACGCTTCAAGGGCAACATCTACAAGGATGAATCGGTGGACCGGTTGGCGCGCGCCATCGATGCCTGGCTGCAGGCCGGCGCCGCCGCTGTGGATTTGAAGGCCGTCGAGCTGCTCATCCCGGACAAGATGAGCCGGTCGCTGAAAAAGGGATTCGGATTGCCGGAGCATTCCGCCATCGCCCTGTTCGGCGAAATCGTTGCGGAGACGGAGCGCTTGAACGGGCAGGTGGCCGACGCGCTGTTTGCCCTGGAAATGCGCCTCGTGGAGCAGGTCCGCCGGGAGCTGCCACGGCGCAAGGAGGCGGCGCGGGTGCGCGGCTTCGACGATCTGCTCCGGGCGGTGCGCGAAGCGCTGGCCGGACCCGACGGCGAGGAGTTGGGGTCCGCGTTGCGCGCCCGGTACCGGGCGGTGCTTGTGGACGAATTTCAGGACACGGACCCCGTTCAGTACGCCATCTTTCAGAAGGCATTTGGCCGGAGCGATACGACGGTTTTTTACATCGGCGACCCGAAGCAGTCCATCTACAGCTTTCGCGGCGCCGACATCTTCGCCTACCTGCGCGCCGCGCGAGAACAGGGCGTGGTCCGGCACACGATGACGCGCAACTACCGGTCCACACCCGGGCTGCTGGCGGCGACGGCGCGGCTGTTCAGGGGCGAGCGTCCCTTCGTGATCGCGGGGATCGAACTGCCGCCCGTGGAGGCGGATGCCGAGCGTCCCTGTCCGCTGCTCACCGAAGGCGGCCGGGAAGCGCCGGCGCTCACTATCTGGACCCTGCCGCCCGACCTGCCCGAGTGGTGCTGGGACGATGGCCGGTACAAGGTTGCCGTGGCCCGCCAAATGGCCGCCCGCGCGGTGGCCGCGGAGATCCGCCGGCTGCTGGATCCGGCCCGCGACTGCCGGATCGGCGCCGAACCGTTCCGCGCGGCCCACGCGGCCGTCCTGGTCCGCAGCCGGACCGAGGCGCAGCTCGTGAAGGATGCGCTCCAGGCCGCCGGCGTGCCGGCGGTGCTCTCCCGGGCCGACAACGTGTTCGGTTCTCCGGAGGCGGAAGAGATGGAGCTGATCCTGCGGGCGGCGGCGGCGCCGTCGTCGGGCGGCGCGGTGCGCGCCGCGCTCCTCACCGACGCCCTGGGGCTGGACCTGGCCGGCGTGGACCGGCTGGCCCGCGAGGCGACGGAGTGGGAAGGCTGGCTCGAACAGTTCCACCGCCTGCACGACGCGTGGGCCTCGCGGGGGCTGCTCCCCATGCTCCGGCGGCTGGACGCGGAGTGCGGCGTACGGGGGCGTTTGCTGGGCCTGGCCGGCGGCGAGCGGCGGGTGACCAATTTTTTCCATGTGGCGGAGCTGCTGCACGGGATCGAGTCGGAGTGCGGCATGGGCCTGGCCGGCGTGATCGGATGGCTGGCGGGCCGACGGGCCGAGTCCGGTGACGAACGGGTGGACGCGTACGAGCTGCGTCTCGAAAGCGATGCCGACGCCGTCCAGGTCCTGACCATGCATCGCAGCAAGGGGCTGGAGTTTCCCGTGGTGTTTCTCCCGTTCCCGTGGAGCAGAGGGAGGAAGCTCTCGAAAAATGAGCCGTGCGGCTACCACGACGACACCGGCCGGCCGGTCTGGGACTATGGCTGCGCGGATAAGGTCCGGGCCAGGCGGGAGAAACTGGCCGAGGACGTCCGGCTGCTCTACGTGTCGGTGACCCGCGCCCGATGCCGGTGCTACCTCGCCTGGGACCGCATTAACGAAGCTGAGGATTCGGCACCCGCCTACCTCTTCCACCGGCGCGACGGCGAGCCCGCGCTGCCGCCGACGCGCGAGGCGCTGCTGGCGGATCTGGAGGCGCTGCGGAGCGGCGCGCCCATCGAGGTCGCCGAGCTGCCGCTGGCGGCGCCGCCGATGCCCGCCCCGACCGCCGGAGCGGTCGTCCCGCGGGTGCCGCGGGAGCTGCCGGCGCCGGTCCCGGCGGGCTGGCGCGTGGTGAGCTACTCCGTGCTCACGCGGGGCGCCGCCGCAACCCCCGCCGTGGAGGAGCTGCCCGACCACGATCCCGAGATCGGGCCGGCCGCGGTGTCTGCGGAGCCGGCGGTCGCGGCGCGTGAGGATCATCTGGCCTTCCCCCGGGGCGTGCGTGCCGGCACGGCGCTGCACGCGATCCTGGAGCGGATCGACTTCGCCGCGCCCGACTGCGCCGGCGTGGTGGAGGAGCAGCTCCGGCGGCACGGACTGGCCCGGCGGTCGTCGGACGGCGCGGCCTGGGCCCCCGGGGTCACCCGCTGGATGCAGCGGGTGCTGGCCGCGCCGCTGACCGACGGCCTGCGGCTGGCGGACATCGGCGGGCCGGATCGGGTTCCGGAGCTGGAGTTCTGGCTGCCGCTGCGACTGGTGACTCCGGCGGACCTGGCGACGCTGGCGGGCGACGACGAGCCGTCCGCGCTGGTGGCCGTCTCCGGGTATCTGCGGGGCTACATCGACCTGGTGTTCCGCCACGCCGGCCGGTACTACCTGCTGGACTGGAAGTCCAACCACCTCGGCATCCAGCCCGGCGATTACCTGCCGGAGCGGCTCGCCGAGGCCATGCGCGTTCACCACTACGACCTGCAACTCAACCTGTACGTGCTGGCGCTGCACCGGTACCTGGCGCGCACGCTCCCCGGCTACGACTACGACCGCCACATGGGCGGCGCCTTTTACCTGTTTCTGCGGGGGATGGATCCGGCTGACCCACGCCGTCCCGGCGTCTTCCACCGCCGTCCGGAACGGGCGCAGGTGGAGGGGTGGGCGGCGCGCATCCTGGAGGAGCCGTCATGGACGCCGTAGCGGAGCGGATCCTGGCGGATCCGCGGTTTCAGGAAATCGACCGCCACTTCGCCCGGCTTGTCGACGGGCTGGACCCGGCCGCCGGACCGGAGCTGGCGGCGGCGGCGGCGCTGGTGAGCCGTGCCCGCGCCGAAGGGCACATCTGCCTGGACCTCGAACTGGCGGCGGATGAATCGGCCGCCGCCTGGCCGGAGACGGCGGCCTGGGGCGGCGGCGGCGCCTGGGCGCGCCGCCTGGCGGCGTGCCGGCCGGTGGGCGGCGCCGGCGAGTGGGCGCCGCTGGTACTGGAAGGGCGGCGGCTGTACCTGTACCGCTACTGGCGCTATGAGCAGACGCTGGCAGAGCGGTTGCTGGCTCTGGCGGCGGATCCCGCCGCGGATTCGGCCGACCCGGAACTGGGCGCGCGACTCGGCCGGTTCTTCCCGTCCGCCGCGACGGTGCCCGACTGGCAGCGGGTGGCCGCCTACGTCGCGGCGACCCGGCGGTTATGCGTGATCTCCGGCGGGCCCGGCACGGGGAAGACGGCCACGGCGGCCCGCATCCTGGCGTTGCTGCTGGAGCAGCGGCCGGAGCGGATCGTCGCCCTGGCGGCGCCCACGGGCAAAGCGGCCGCGCGAATGAACGAGGCGCTCCGATCCGTCCTGGCGGGGCTGGACGTAGCGGCGGCAGTGAAGGAGCGGGCGTTGGCCCGGCCGGCCCAGACCATCCACCGCCTGCTGGGCGCCCGCGGCAGCGGGGCGTTCGCGCGCGGTGCGACCGACCCCGTCCCGTGCGACGTGCTGGTGGTGGACGAGGCATCGATGGTGGATGTGGCCTTGATGGCCCGCCTCCTGGAGGCGCTCCCCGGGGGCGCCCGGCTGGTGCTGCTTGGGGACAAAAACCAGCTCGCCTCGGTGGAGGCAGGCGCGTTCCTCGGCGACTTGTGCGCGGCGCCGGCCGAGAACCGCTTCCGCCCGGCGCTGGCGCACAGCTATGCCGCCGCGACGGGCGACCGCGTGCTGGCCGAGGGGCACGCCGACCCGGCCGCCCGGCCGCTGCAGGACTGCCTGGTCCAGCTCCGACACAGCTACCGCTTCGCCGCCGACGGCGGCATCGGCGCCCTATGCCATGCCGTCAACGCCGGTGCGAGCTGGTCCGCGTTTGAGCCGCTGTTCGCGACGCACGCGGAGATCCGATGGTTGCCCCTGCCGCCGCCGCGGGAACTGGCAGCGGCGCTGGCGGCCGCCATCGAGGACGGGTTCGCCCCGTGCGCGGCGGTGGCGGATCCGCTCGCCGCGCTGGAGGCGCTGAGGCGTTTCCGCATCCTGTGTGCCGTGCGCGACGGACCCTACGGCACGACGGCGCTGAATTGCCTGGCCGAGAACGTGCTCGCCGCCCGGGGAGTGATCCGGCCGCCCGGCGGCGCCTGGTATGCCCACCGCCCGGTCATGGTCACCGTCAACGACTACAACCTGCGCCTGTTCAACGGCGACATCGGCCTCGTGCGGCCCGACGCGGACGGGGCGTTGCGCGTGTTCTTCCCGCCGGAGGGGGAGGGGCCTCCGCGGCGCTTCCTGCCGGCCATGCTGCCGGCGCATGAGACGGTGTACGCCATGACGGTGCACAAGAGCCAGGGCTCGGAGTTCGACCGGGTGCTGCTGGTCCTGCCCGACCGCGAGAATCCTGTGCTCACCCGGGAGCTGGTGTACACCGCCGTGACCCGCGCGCGGCAGGCGGTGGACATCCTGGCCGCCCCGGCGGTGTTCGCGTCCGCCGCAGCGGCCCGCGTCCGCCGCACCTCGGGGCTCAGGGAGCGGTTATGGGGGATGGTAAACAGTAAACAGTAAACAGTAAACAGTAAACAGTTGGGAGATAGGAGATAGGAGATAGGAGATAAGAGATGGGAGATAGGGGGAGTTTCATGATGCGTCGTGAGAGCGGGTCGTACTCGTAATTCGTAATCGTAATTCGTGATCGTAATCCCAAGCCGGCAAAGCCGGAACCCATTGATTAAGGGCATCTGGAATTCACTCGTCCAACCAGCCGTTCATCGATCGGCACCGTCTCCGCAATCACGACGAAAATAGCCAGGCGCAGCCCCGCGAACGCGGGGCCGCGCCTGGAAGGCCAACTAGTTGACGCGCCGCGCCCCGGGTACGGGGCGCGAGGAAAGAGTGTCGGCGGACCCTACGCTTCCCCGCGCCCCTGTGCAGGGGCGCGCCGGGTAAAAATAACCGGCTTCCCAGGCGCTGCCCGGCTGCGCCGGGCTGCGCCTGGCTATTGTCTTTGAAGCTGGACGGGCTTGCCGGAAACCCAGTAGCGCGGCACTGAGCTGAAGTTCACCATCATGCCCCTTTGGTCCCGGCTCCGCCGGGTGACGAGTACGATGACGATTACGATCACGAATTACGAGTGCGATGACGAACTACGAGCACGAGATCTGAGGCTCGATATCCGAAGTCCGATACTCGAAGTCCGATATTCGATGTCCGATGTCCGAGCTCCGCTCCCTGATCAGGCGACCGGCCGGCCGCAGGTGATGCAGAAGCGCGCGCCCGGGTCCAGCGGGTGACCGCACTCCGGGCAGAGCGAAGCCACGGATTTCTCGAAGATGACGTCGTCCAGCAGCGACGCCGGCGGCTGAACCGGCTGGGTGATCGGCAGCGGCGGCGGCCCGGCCGGGACCGGGGGCGCCGGCGCCGGGGCGTAGACGGCCGGCTGGGGCGGGGGAACCGGGGCCGTCTGGACGGGAGGCGCCGCTTCGGGCGGCGGTGCGTAAGCCGGTGACGGTGCGTATGCCGGCGGCGGGGCGGCCGCCGGTGGCGCCGCGGATACCGGATAGCCGCAGGTGGTGCAGAATCGGCTGCCGGGGGTCAGCGGTTCCCGGCACTGGGGACACGCGGCTGACGGCATCGCGGCGGGGGGCGCCGGAGGCGGGATGTAGGCAGCCGGCGTGGGCGGTGGTGCCGGAGCCGCATGAGCCGGGGGCGCCGCCAGAGGGGGTGGCACGTGGGCCGGCGGGGGTGCAGGCGCCGGAGCTGCCGCCGGGGAAGGCGCCGGTGGCGGGGCGGCTGCGACGGGCGGTGGCGCGGCGGCGGCCAGACCGCAGATCGTGCAGAACTTGGCGCCCGACGGCAGGGCGGAGCCGCAACCGGAACAAATCGAGGCAGCAGGAGGCGGGGCGGGTGGAGCGGGTGGTTGGTCCACCGGCATGGGGATGGTGAGCGCCTCGCCCGGGCCCGGATAGAGCGGCAGGGGGTTGCCGCCGGCGGTCTGGTCCACCCGCTCGGCCGGCGCGGCGCCGGCCGCCAGCATGAACTCGGTGCACCCGACGGTGAAGACGTCGCCGTCGGCGAGCTGGACGGTGCCCTCGATCCGGCGGCCGTTCACCAGCGTGCCGTTGCTGCTCCCCAAGTCCGTCATGAAGCAGTCGTCGCCCACGCACTCCACCCGGACGTGGTTGCGCGACGCGCGCATGTCCGGCACCACGATGTCATTGTCCGAGCTGCGCCCGATTCTGACCTGGTCATCGAGGGGGTACGGGCGGCCGGCGTGGGGGCCGCTCCGGACGGTGACCAGCCAGCGGGCGGCCGGCAGCCTCGCCGCCGCCGGCTTGTCAGACGGCGGGCGTCCGCCGGGCGGATTCACCGACGGGGGCTGGCCGGGGGTCTGGGACATGATCGCCTCCTGGACCGGATCGATGCCGCACCCGGAAACGCGCCGTTGCGCGCAGGCGACAGCGGGGCGGTGGGGCGCCGGAATGCGGGTTTTGACGGTGTCACTCCCTTAATTTTAAAGGTGATCAATAAGAAATTCAACACCATACCCATTCCGTCCGGGACGGCTTGCCATGGTTTACTGAGCGGACGATGACCGCCGTGACCACTTCCGGTGGCGGCCATGCACTTCATTCATGAAGACAATCCGGCGGACTCCGCATCTAAAAATCGGCAGCCGATGCGGCCACAGGGCTGCACCCGGCGGCGAGGAGTGATCGAATGCGCGACCTGTTGCAGGCAGCCACTTCGTCGTCAAAACGCCCGGCGGCGAGCACCGTGTTCTGGATCGCCGCGGTGGCGATCGTCGTGGCGTTGTCGTTGCAGGCGGATGACCGTCCGGCGCGGCCCGCCGGCGGGCTGCCGGCGAACCCGCACAGTGTCCCGACGGCGGACGCCGCCGCCGTCGGCTGCAGCCCGGTTCCAACCGGCCTTTCCAAGGAGAAGCAAGTCGTGAGTGCCATACCCGATCCCGATCCGCGACGTCGCTCCGCCGGTTCCGGCGCGATGCCGGCCCGTGTGGAGACCGCCACGTTCGCCATGGGCTGATTCTGGGGGCCCGACTCCCGGTTCGGGAGTCTGCCCGGCGTGATCCGGACCCGCGTGGGGTACACCGGCGGCACGCAGGCCGACCCCACCTACCACCGGCTGGGCGATCACACCGAAACGCTCCAGGTGGACTTCGATCCCGACCGAATCTCCTACGCGGAACTGCTGGAAGTCTTCTGGTCCGGTCACCGGCCCACGAGCCGCGCCTGGTCCCGCCAGTACATGGCGGCGGTGTTCTATCACGACGAGACGCAAGCGGAGCTGGCGCGCGCCGGCCGCGACCGACTGGCGGCGCAACTGGGGCGGACGATCGTCACCGAGATCCGCCCGGCGGGGCGGTTCTACCGGGCCGAGGATTACCATCAGAAGTACTACCTGCGGCAGTCGGGGGAGCTGATGCGGGAGTTCCGGCGCCTGTTCCCTGATCCGCAGGCGTTCACCGATTCCACCCTGGCCGCTCGCGTCAACGGCTACGTGGGTGGCAACGGCGGGCTGGCCCGGCTCCATGAGGAGATCGAGGCGCTGGGGATGCGGCCGCCGCAGCGGGACCGGCTGGCGTCCCTGCTGGAGCAGCTGGGTCCGTGACCGGCGGCCGTCAGGGGCGGTCGGGCCGGATCCGGGCCGCCCAGCCGCCGCCGGCCGCCAGCCGGACCGTGAGCTTAGAGTTCCGATCCACGGTCTGTTCCGTCATGAGAAAGTCGCTGCCCCAGCGGTCGGCGTTGGCGCCGTCCGCCCACGCGGTCAACGTGAACGATCCAGGCGGCAGGAAGGACAGGTCGATGGTCAGCTCTCGCGGCGTCCAGTCGGTCATGGCGCCCACGAACCACGCGTCGCCCCGCCGGCGGGCCACTGCGACGAAGTCCCCGATCTGCGCATCCAGCACGATGGTCTCGTCCCACACCGTGGGCACTGCCCGCAGCCAGACCATCGCCTCGGGCTCCCGCGCGTAGAGCGCGGGGCTGTCGCACAGCATCTGCAGCGGGCTCTCGTAGACCACGTACATGGCCAGCTGGTGACAGCGGGTGCCCAGGCTCATGGGCTGCTCGAACACGGGGGCGAAGCTGGCGTGGGCGGCGTTGCGCATGGCGCCGGGGGTGTAGTCCATGGGACCGAGGAGCATCCGCGTGAACGGCAGGGTCACGTCGTGCTCCGGGTTGGCGTCGGCGCACCACTTGCTCTGCTCGAGGCCGCGCACGCCCTCGGTGGCGAGCAGGTTCGGCCAGGTCCGCGTCAAGATGGCCGGGCGCACGGCGCCGTGGAAATCCACGACCATGCGGCGCCGGGCCGCCTCGCGGCACACCCGGTGGTAGAAGTTGATCACCGGCTGGTCGTCCCGCTGCATGAAGTCCACCTTGATCCCCCGGATCCCCCACTGCGCGAACCGGTCAAACGCCGCGTCGAACTGGTCGTCCAGCGTCTGCCAGATCACCCACAGGATCAGCCCCACGCCCCGGGATCGGGCGTAGGCAGCCAGGGCGTCCATGTCCAGGCCGGGGACCACCCGGAGCAGGTCGCCCAGCGGGTACCACCCCTCGTCGAGGATCACGTACTCGAGGCCGTGGGCGGCGGCGAAATCGATGTAGTGCTTGTACGTGGCCGTGTTGACACCGGCGGGGAAGTCCACGCCGGCGAGGTTCAACGCGTTCCACCAGTCCCACGCCACCTTGCCCGGCCGGATCCAGGTGGGGTCGGCCACCTGGCTGGGGGCGGCCAGGAGATACACCAGCGGGTTGGTGATCAGATCGGCGTCCCGCTCGGCGACGGCCACGAGGCGCCACGGATACGTCCGCGTGCCGGCGGTCACCGCGATGTGATCGGCGGTGCGGGTGACGCGCAGGTGGCGGTCTCCGGCGAGCCGCGTCTCCAGGGGCAGCGGCGGGAACGTCGCGTTCAGGCCGTCCCGCCCGTTGCCCCGGAGCCACAGCCCGGGATAATCGGCGAGGTCCGACTCGGCGACGGCGAGCCGGACGCCGCCGGGCGCCGCCACCACCGCCGGCAGGCTGGCCAGCATGGCGGCGGTGACGTCCGGTAGTGGCAGGCGGACGAACTCCCGCTCGTTGTGCGAGAAAAAGCCGTCCTCGCGGGGATAATACACGGTGCAGTCGCCGGCGAACCGGAACTCCGCCTCCTCGTCCCACACCGTCACGCGGTCCTGCGGAATCGCTGTCTCGAACCGATAGGCGACGCCCTCGTTGTAGGCGCGGAAGACCGCCTCGCCGCCTCCGGCCAGAATCAGCCGCAGTTCGTGGTAGCGCTCCGGGATCCGGGCAGCCTTCTGCGGGACGGGAGGCGCCACGGTGTCGTCGACGCGGCGCTCGGTGGTGGCGGCGATCCGCGGCGCCAGCCCCACGGCGGCGTCGCCGATGCGCAGCACGCAGGTGCAGTCCGGCATCACGACGCGGCCGCGCAGGGCGACGTCGTAGCGGAGCCGGTCCGCCGCCCGGACCGTCACCGCGATCCGGCCGTCGGGCGACTCCAGCCGGTAGGCGTTCTCCGCCGTCTGGGCGGCTGCCGGCGCGGCGGCGGCGAGGACGGCGATCCCGGCGCAGGCGATGAGCCGGATGATCCGCGGCGTCGTGGGCATGGCATCCTCCTTGAATCAATCACCGGCCGAGTGGGCGGAGGCGGTGAGCGGGAAGCCGTCGCTGTCCAGCGGAACGATGGCGCCGCAGCCGAGTGCCTCCAGGTCGGGGCGCACGGCGGCCGCGTCGCCCACGATGACGACCGCCAGGCGGTCTGTCCGGATGTGCCGGGCGCCGGCCTCGGCCACATCCGCGGCCGTGACGGCGCGGATGCGCCCGGGCAGCGCTTCGGGCTCGTCGTCGGGCAGGCCGAAGAGGTAGACGTCGAGGAGCTCCCGGACGATCTGGTCGGACGTCTCGAACCGGCGGGCATAGCCGTTGACCAGCGAACCCTGCGCGTAGGCGAGTTCCCCGGCGCTGAGCGGCCGGGCGCCGGCGATGCCGTCGAGCTCGGCCAGAATCTCCCGGAGGGCCGCGGCGGTGACTCGCGTCTCCACGGGCGCCGTGGCGGTCAGGGTGCCGCCGGCGGCCTCGAAACTGACGCGGGAGCGGGCGCCGTAAGTGTACCCCTTGTCCTCGCGCAGGTTCAGGTTCAGCCGCGAGACGAACTGGCCGCCCAGGGCGGTGTTGAGCACCGTCAGGGCGGCGAAATCGGGGGCGGTCCGGGGGCTGCCCGCCAGCGCGGCCGTGACCACCGACTGGGGGGCGCCCGGCCGGTCCAGCAGGTAAACGGTCCGATTGCCGGGCGGGGGCACCGGGGGCGGGCCGGCGGCCGGCACCGGCGCGGCGGGCCAGGCAGCCAGTCCGCCGAGGGCGGACTCCAGCTCCGGGCGGGAGATGTCGCCGGCGACGACAAGCACCGCGTTGCCCGGCACGTAAGCGGCGCGCCAATGCGCCCGCACCTCGTCGAGGGTGACGGCGGCCAGGCAGGCGGCGGTGCCCGCCACCGGGTGCGCGTACGGATGCGCGCCGTAGACCGCCCGCTGGGCGGCCACCGCGGCCAGGTAGTGAGGCTGGTCCTGGAGCTGGGTGAGGCGCACCTGACGCTGCTGCCGCAGGCGCTCCATCTCGGCAGGGGGGAAGTCGGGCCGGATGACCATGTCCGCGAGCAGCGCCAGCGACGGCGCCAGGCGATGCCGCAGCGCCGAGAGGCTGGCGATGACGGCGTCCGGCCACGTCACCCAGGACAGCTCGGCGCCCAGCGCCTCGACGGCCTCGGCCAGCTCGGTGGAGGAGCGGCCGCCGGCGCCCTCCCGCAGCATGGCCGCGGTCAGGTCGGCCAGCCCGGGACGGGTGGCCGGCTCGGCGGCCAGCCCGCCGCGCACGATGAGGCAGCCGCTCACCAGCGGCAGCTTGTGATGCTCCGCCAGCACCACCCGGAGGCCGTTGGGCAGCGTGAACGTCTGCCGCGGCGGCAGCCGGAACGCGGACTCGGGCCCGGGCCCGGGCATGACGGTCCGGTCCACGCCGACGGCCGCCGGGCAAGCCGACGGCGCCAGCGGCGGCAGCGGTTCCACCCGGGCGACCAGCCGCCCCGCGCCCAGGTAACGTCGGGCCGCCGCGACGACCGCCTCGGGTGTCAGATCGAGGTAACGCTGCAACTCCCAGCGGAACATGTCCGGCCGGCCCAGGTAGTGATAAAACTCGTTGATCCGGTCGGACACGCCGCCGAAGCCGCCCAGGGACTGGAGGCTCCGGATGTAGGCGGCGGTGTTGTCGGTGAGGACGCGCTCCAGCTCCGCCGTGGGTATGCCCCCGTCCAGCGCCTCCCGGACGACGTCGAAGGCGGCGGCCTCGACGGCCTCGGACGTCTGACCGGGGCGCGGGGTGAGCATCAGGTTGAGCGTCCCCGCGATCTGCCGGGCGTCGTGCCAGGCCACGGCGTCCTGGGCGATCTGCCGCTCGTAGACGAGGCGCTGGTAGAGGCGCGACGTCCGCCCGCCGCCCAGCACCCGGGCGAACACGTCCAGCGCGGCGTCGTCGCCGGCATACAGCGGCACGGTGGGCCAGGCCGCGTAGACGCGGGGCAGCTGGACGCGGTCGCCGATGAGCAGCCGCATCTCGCCGTCGAGCGCCGGCACCCAGCGCCCGGGCCGGGAAACAGGCGGTCCGGGGGGGATCGCGCCGAAATACGTCGCCACGAGTTCTTTCGCCCGGGCCGATTCGAAGTCGCCCGCCAGGCACAGGCTGGCGTTGTTGGGCGTGTACCAGGTCCGGAAGAAATCGCGGACGTCCTCGAGCGTCGCCGCGGCGATGTCCGCCATGAACCCGATGGTGGGCCAGCTGTATGGATGGTGGGGTGGGTAGAGGGCGGCGGCCATCCGCTCGGCCACAAGACCGTATGGCCGGTTCTCGTAGCTCTGGCGCCGCTCGTTCTGCACCACGGCGATCTGATTGGCCAGCCGCTCGGGCGTCAGGGCGTCCAGCAGAAAACCCATCCGGTCGGCCTCCAGCCAGAGCGCCCGCTCGAGATAGGCGGCCGGGACGAGTTCCCAGTAGCGGGTGCGGTCGGTGTCGGTGCCGCCGTTGACGCTGCCGCCGATCTCTTGCAGGGGATGGAAGAAATCCGCGTCATGGTGCTTGGACCCTTGAAACATCATGTGCTCAAACAGGTGGGCGAAGCCGGTGCGCCCCGGCCGCTCGTTCTGGGAGCCGACGCGGTAGCTGACGTTTACCGCCGCCAGGGGCAGGGTGTGATCCTCCAGCAGGAACACGGTCAGCCCGTTGGATAGCCGGTACTCCTCGATGGGAAATGCGGGGAGGGGATTCTCCTGGACGGGCATGGCACCTCCGGTGCGGGTCGGGCTCAGGGGGCGGACGGCCCTCCGGTGAAGGCCAGCGTGTACGCCGGCACGATCTCGGACGGGTGATAGGACAGCTTGGCCTGCCGCAGCCCCGGCTCGCCCAGGTCCTCCTCGCGGTTGATCCGGAGGAAGCCCAGGTCGCGGATGAGCCGGGCGCACTCCATGTTGAGCACCTGGTAGATTCCCTTGTGCCGGCGGTCGGCTTTCTCGAAATGCACCGCCGCCGTGTCGGGCGCGATGGGCTCAAACACCGCCATTCCGGCCACGGTGCCGCCCACCCGGAGCAGGATGCCGTCCTGCCGCAGGACACCGAAGTGCGCCAGGGTCTCTTTCAGCGCGTCCAGTTCAAAACGGAACAGGCGGTTGACGTTCGCGTTGACCGGTTCGCTGACCTCCCGGCAGGCGTCGAGGCAGTCGGGCACCGTCGCCGCCGTGAGCCGCTCCACCTGCCATGTGTACAGTTCACGGGTCTGGGCGATGAGGTTGCGCTTTTTGGCGTACCGCCGCCCGGCCAGCTCGGCCAGGTCCTCGGACCGGTAGACGTAGTTGGCGAACGCCCGATCCTCGGCGACGGTGAAATGGCGGACAAACTCCGGGTGGCGGTCGATGAACGCCCGGCTGACGCAGACGATTCGCAGCGGTTCGGCCAACCGGCCGATTTCGGCGAGGAGCCGGGCCTGGCTCTCGGGAGGGAAGAGGCCCACGGGCTGGAGCAGGTTGAGTCCCTGCGGCGGATCGTTTGGATGGCTGGTGGTGATGAGGAGGGTATCCGGGTCGAGGAGCGCCCAGGCGTGGGCGAAGGGAATCCGCCAGGCGAACTGGGCGGCGAACGTGAAACCTGACAGCGGCTGGGGAAACCGGCGGTAAAAGCCTTCCAGCAGCGCTTGATCCGCGAGGTCGACGCGCCGGAACTCCCGGCCCAGGAAGAGAAACGGATCAGTCATGGTCACGCTCATGAAGCATCAGCTGGTAACCCGGCCGGGCATGGAAACCCAGTCGCTCGTAAAACGCCTGGGTGCCGGGCTCGGCCACGAGCCCGATCCAATCGAGACCCCGGTTCCGGCAGCGCGCCGTGAGGCGGCGGACGATCTCCGCGCCGATGCCGCGACCCCGCAGATTGCGGCGGACCACGACGTCCTGGATGTAGGCGTCGCTGGCGCCGTCGGAGATCGCCCGGCCCATGCCCACGGCGGCGCCGGCGGCATCGCGGGCCACGAGGAAGGCGAAGCTGCCGCGGATCATTGCGGGAATGGCTGTCCGTGACCAGCGCTCGTCCCACCAGCCGCCCTCGCGGTATAGGTCCACCACCGTTTCAACGGGGAGCGTGGTGACAAACTCGTAGCGGATGCCGTCCATGTCGCCTCCGGATGACGCCGGCGTCCGGCGCCCGAATCGTCCGCCATTATACCCCAGCCTCCGCCGCCCGTCACCGCCTCCCGGCGACGCGGATTTCGCTTGGCGGCGTGGCGGCTTTGCGCGAGAATGGGCGCTCGAGAAGCGCCATGATCGACATACCCGACGACATCATTTCACCCGTTCCCCCCGGCGGCCCGCCGGCGGGGCCTACCCCCGAGGCGCCCGCCCCCGCGGTGCCGCCGCCGGCGAAGCGGAGCCTGGCCCGGCGGATCCGGGCGGTGGCCTGGAAGGCGGGGCTGGTCCTGCTCCTGGTGCCGCCCGTCGAGGTGGCTGTGCTCCGTTTCGTGCACCCGCCGGTGACCACGGTCATGCTGGTCCAGTCAGCGGACAATCTGCTGAAGGGACGTCCCGCCGGCTGGCGGCACACGAACGTCCCGGCCGAGCAAATATCGCCGTGGCTCTTCTCGGCGGTGCTCGCCGCCGAGGACCAGCGCTTCTTCAACCACCACGGCTTCGACCTCGTGGAGATCGAAAACGCCCGGAACAAGCACCAGCGCAATCCCAAGAGACCGCTCCGCGGCGCCAGCACCATCACCCAGCAGGTGGCCAAGAACCTCTTCCTGCCCCCGTGGCGGTCGTTCCTGCGCAAGGGCGCCGAGGCCTACTACACAGTCTGGCTGGAGCTGCTCTGGCCGAAGCGGCGGATCCTGGAGGTGTACGCCAACGTCGCCGAGTTCGCCCCCGGAGTCTATGGGGCGGAGGCGGCCGCCCGGCACCACTTCCGGAAGCCGGCCGCCCGGCTCACGCCGCGCGAGGCGGCGCTGCTCGCGGCCGTGCTGCCCAATCCGAAGCGCTGGAACGCCGCCCGCCCCACCGCCTACATCCAGGGCCGGGCAAGCTGGATCCAGAGCCAGTTTGTTTCACTGCCGGAGGAGTACTGGCCGCGCCCGCGGCGGTGAAGGACTCCGCCCAGTGGGGCCGAACCGCCGCGGTCCCCTGTCAGCTATCAAACACTCCTCACCAAAGCGGTTCGCGGTTGGCGATTTCCAGGGTGACGGCGAGGACCAGGCGGGCGATGTGCGCCATCTTGTCGTAATCCAACCGGTCGGGCGTGTCCGTTGGCTTGTGCGTGTCGGAGACCCGGCCCGAATAGAAGTTCACCGCGGGGATGCCCGTCGCGTCGAACACATAATGGTCGCTACTGCCCAGATTTTTGGGATGGACATATTTCAACGGCCAACGCACCGTCCGCTCATTCACCGTCTCGATGATACGAGTGAAGGACGGGGTGACCCGGTCGGAATCAAGGGCATATTGCGGCCGGTCAGCGGAAGCACCGTCTTCGGTCCGGCCAATCATGTCCATGTTCAGGTCGGCGACGATTCGAGTGCGGTCCACGGACCCGCGTGTCAGGAAATATCGGGCCCCCATGGATCCGCCCTCTTCTCCGGTGAGAACCGCGAACAACACCGACCGCCGGGGCGGTTGAGCAGCGACCACGCGCGCGATTTCCAACAACGCCGCCACGCCGCTGGCGTTGTCGTTGGCCCCCGGGAAGATCTGTCCGTCGGCGGCTGGCGGCAGATGGTCCAGGTGGGCGGATACCACCACGACCTGTTCCTTCAGGGCAGGATCCGTCCCCTCGACCAGACCCAGCACGTTCCAGCTGTCGACCGCCTCTTCTTGGACCGGAACCGTGATCGACAGGGTCACCCCCGCCAACGGTCCTGGGGGAATTTGCCCGGCGCTGACCGTGGCCGGATCGGGCGCCGCCTGTCCGGAGAACAGGGCCCGGCCCAGTTCCGCCGACAGGACGCCCAGAGGGGTGCCTCCAAAGGCGCCGGGCGCCGGGTCATTGAGTCCGAATTGGGGGCCATCAGGAACATCAGGTATCGCGTTGAAACCGGCGGCCAGTTCGGCATCCGGCAGAACCAGCGCGGCGGCGACACCCCGCAGTGACATCAATTTTCGCAGCACAGAGTTCATGGGGGCATATGTCCGGTGCAGGTTTTCCGGAAGGACCGGCCGGCCATCATGCACGGGCGCGCCCATCAGCAGCAGGACTGCCCGGCCCGACACGTCCAGACCCTTGAAATCATCCCAGCCGGCTTCAGGTTCGTGGATGCCGAATCCGGCGAAAACCACCGGGAGCGGTTTCCCGTCGCCGACCAGTCCTTCGAGTGCGAACAGCTTCAAATGACCGGCCGGAAAATGCAGGATCCCGTCGGAAGTCCGCACGTCCACCTGGGCGGCTTCGGTGACGGTGCGTCGGACCAGGGGAACCGGCTGCAGGTATGTCGGCGCCTCGGGTGGACCGGCGGCCGGCTTCACGCCGGCGGCCCGAAACCGGCTGACGGCATATTCGGCGGCGATGCGGAATCCTTCAGAACCCGGGGAGCGTCCGGCCAGGGCATCAGCCGCCAGGAAACAGCAGTGTTCCTTGAGACGTTCGGCGGTGACGGGATCGGCCGCCGGGTTTGTCTCCGCGGCCGGCATGATGATGGACGCGGCTGCCAAGGCTATCAATATCAGACAAAGAACGACCGGTCTTCGGTTGTCGCAGATCATGAGATGCCTCCAATAAGCCGGCGGTGTGGCATTCCTCCGGCCCGGACGGGCGGGGGGCGGCTGATCATTTTATACGCCGCTGTCTGGCGGAATGTTACATGCGCCAGGCTTGAGGTATGTCTGCGTCCGGTTCACGCCGCCTCAACGGATGAGGCGGAGCGGCTGATCTGCTCGCCCGAGAAGGAGTTGGCAAGCGGGCGCCGAACTGGTATCATCGGAGTTCGGCGCCGCCGCCCGTCCCCCGACGGGCCGGGACGCGGGAGGAGACCGGCCATCCGACACCTCAAGATCCTCGCCCCCTATCTCTGGAAGTACCGCCTGGCGCTGCTGGCCGGCTTCGCCTGCATGCTGCTGCAGAACTACGGCTACGTGCGGGTGCCGGAATTCTTCAAGCGGACCCTCGACGAGATCACCGGCGCCAACCGCGCCGGGGTGGTCCTCGAGAACCTGCTCTGGGCCGGGCTGGTGATGGTGCTCACCGGCGGCGCCATGTTCCTCATGCGGAACCTGATCATCGGCGCCTCGCGCAAGATCGAGTACGAGCTGCGGGAACGCCTCTACGGCCGCCTGCTGGCGCTGGACTTCACCTTCTACCAGGCCAACCAGACCGGCGACCTGATGAGCCGCTGCACCAACGACCTGAACGAGGTCCGCACCCTGCTGGGGCCGGGGGTCATGTACGTGCCGAACGCGCTGACCCGCTTCCTCTTCTTCATGCCGGTGCTCTTCGCCCTGTCCGGTCCCCTGATGCTCATGGTCTGCGGGATGCTGGTGGTGCTCATCCTGTTGATCGTGGTGGTGCTGCCGCGCCTGCGCCCCATGTACCGGCGGATCCAGGAAACCCTGGCCTCGATCAACAACCAGGTCTGGCAGGTCATCGCCGGCATCCAGACCGTCAAGCTCTACACCATGGAGGACACCGAGCTCGAGCGGTTCGAGACGCTCAATCGCGGCTACGTCCGGCATCAGATGCGGGTGGCCACCCTGCGCGGTTTCATCTGGCCGTTCTTCATCTTCCTGCTGGGAGTGGTGGAGCTGGTGATCCTGGTGGTGGGCGGCGGACAGGTGATCCGCGGCGAGATGACCCTCGGCGAGCTGCTCCAGTTCAACGTCATGGTGGGCTATCTCACGTTCCCGGTGCTGTCGCTGGGCTGGATCATGTCGCTGGTCCAGCAGGGGTTGGCGGCGCTGGAGCGGCTGAACTACATCCTGGAGTACCCGGTGGAGCCCCAGGCGGGCCTCCAGACGGTCGCCGACGGTGGCCTGGCCTTCAGCGTGCGGGGGCTGCGGTACCGCTATCCGGCCGGGGGGGAGGACGTACTCCGTGGTGTGGACCTCGACATCGCGCCCGGCCAGACGGTGGGGATCACCGGCATGGTTGCGAGCGGCAAGTCCACGCTCCTGAACGTCCTGTGCGGGCTGCTCCGGCCGGAGCCGGGCATGGTGCGGCTCAACGGGACGGACCTGACCGCTCTGCAGCCCGACGACGTCTACGGGCAGATCGCCGTGGTGCCCCAGGAGACCTTCCTGTTCTCCCGCACCGTGGCCCGGAACATCGCCCTGGGCGCCGACGCCGCCGACCCGGCGGGCGTCCAGGCGGCGGCCGTCCAGGCCGGTCTTGACAAGGACATCCAGACCTTCCCCCACGCCTACGACGAGATGGTGGGCGAGCGGGGCATCACCCTGTCGGGCGGGCAGAAGCAGCGGGTGGCCATCGCCCGCGCGCTCTGGCGCGACCGACCGGTGCTCTTCTTCGACGATGCGCTCTCCAGTGTGGACGCCGCCACCGAGTCGGCGATCCTGGAGAGCCTTCGGGGACTGCGCCAGCGCAAGACCCTGGTGGTCGTTTCCCACCGCATCTCGGCGCTGAAGGCGTCCGACGTCATCCACGTCATGGACGCCGGCCGGATCGTGGAATCGGGCACCCACGAGGAACTGCTGGCGCGGCAGGGGCTGTACTTCCGCATGGCCCGGCTGCAGCAGATGGAGCTGGCCCTGGCCGGAGGCGTCAATGAACACTGACGCCGCCCCCGACCAGGCCCCCATCCGCGACTGGCGGCAGCTCCTGCGGCTGCTCGCCTACGTGCGCCGCCGCTGGCTCCTGGCGGCCGCATCGGTGCTGCTGATGCTCGTCTTCAACGTGGCGGGAGTGGCGGAGCCGTACCTTGTCAAGCTGGGAATTGACCGTGACGTGGCCGCCGGCGACTTCGCCGGGCTGCAGCGCACCGCCCTGTGGCTGGGATTGCTCATGGTGGTGGGTCTGGTCTGCCAGTTCCTGTTCAACTACGCGGTGCAGTCCCTGGGGCAGCGGCTGCTCTTGGACCTCCGGATGGACCTGTTCCGCAAGGTGCTGGACCTGTCGAAGGACTACTACGACAAGACCGCTGCCGGCCGGACGCTGACCAACGTGACGAACGACGTCGAGTCGATCCGCGAGTTCATCTCCGAGGGGATCGTCTCGGTGGTGGGCGACCTGCTGAAAGTGGGCATGATTTTCGTGGCCATGCTGGTGATCGACCTGAAGCTGGCGCTGATGGCCTTCGTCACCCTGCCGGTGTTCATCCTGGCGACTGCGCTCTTCCGACGGAGCATCCGCTCCGGCTTCCGCGGCGTGCGCAAGGCCAACGCCGAGATCAACACCAGCCTGAACGAGACCATCTCCGGCATCCGGGAGATCCGCCTCTTCCGGATCCGGGACAAGTTCGCCGCCGATTTCGCCGTCCACAACCGCAACTACCGCGACGCCTACCTCAAGACCATCCGCGCCTACGCCCTCTACTTCCCTGTGCTCGAGGGCGTGAGCACCCTCGGTATGATGTTGACCCTGTTCGCCGCCCACACCCTGGTGGGCGTGGAGCTGCGGGTGGGTGTGATCTTCGCCTTCTTCGCCTATATTAATATGTTCTTCCGGCCGCTCCGGGAGATGGCCGAACAGTTCAACACCTTCCAGTCGGCCATGGCCGCCACCGAGCGGGTGCTCCACCTGCTGGACCAGCCGGTCAGCGTGCAGAACCCGGCCGCGCCGGCGCCGCTGCCGGAGCGTTTCGCCGGCGCACTGGAGTTTCGCGACGTCACCTTCGCCTACGATCCGGAAGCCCCGGTGCTGCAAAACTTCTCCTGCCAAATCCGTCCGGGCGAGCGGGTCGCCCTGGTGGGTTACACCGGCAGCGGCAAGACCACCGTGATCAGTCTGCTGAACCGGCTGTACGACGTCACCGGCGGTGCCATCACCATCGACGGGACGGACATCCGCGCTCTGCCCGTCCGGGCGCTGCGGCGGCGCATCGCCACCATCCCCCAGGACGTGTTCCTGTTCACCGGTTCGGTGGCCGAAAACATCGGCCTGCACCAGCCGGACATCGGGCGCGACCGCATCGAGGCGGCCGCCCGCGAGGCGCTGCTCCACCCGTTCATCGAGGCGATGCCCCACCGGTACGACGAAAACGTGCTCGAGCAGGGCCGGCTGCTCTCCGCCGGCCAGCGTCAGCTCCTGAGTTTCGCCCGGGCGCTGGTGCGGGCGCCGGACATCGTCGTCCTGGACGAGGCCACCGCCAATATCGACTCGGCGACGGAGCATCTGGTGGAGGAGGCCATCCACAACTTGCTCCGGGGCCGGACGGCCATCATCATCGCCCACCGGCTCTCCACCATCCGAGAAGTGGACCGGATCCTGGTCCTGCACAAGGGGCGCCTGGCCGAGGAAGGCACCCACGACGAGCTGCTCGCCCGCGGCGGGCTCTACAACCAGCTCTACCAACGCCAGGCGTTCCTGTCGGTCTGAGAGAACGGTGAGTCGGAGAATCGGTGAATTGATGAATCGGGATATGAGAGATGGGAGACGGCCGACGAATAAACCATCAACCATCAACTGATTCCGGACCTGGAACCTTCGAACTTGTGAACCTGCGAACCTTCAAACCTTCAAACCTTCAAACCTTCAAACCTTCAAACTTTCAAACCGCTCGTCTACGAGCACGATGACGATTACGATCTCGAACCCTCAACCCTCAACTTTCAACCCTCAACTCCCCCCCCCGGCCGGTCAGATCCGGGCCAGCACCCGGCCGGGCAGACAGATGAGCGCCCGGAACAGCTCGAACACGCCGCCGACGGCGATGCCCACCAGCCGGAAGGGGAGCAGCAGCAGCCAGACCAGCGGGTAGAGCACCAGCGACAGGAGCGCCAGCGGCCAGCACAGCACCAGTAGGATCAGCCACAGCAGAAATTTCACCATCGCTCCTCCTCACCCCGGCGGGAGTCGAGCCACTCGATTCCGGCCGGGTGTCGTATGCCCTGTTTATCCATAAGAACGTGGATAACGCCGGTCATGTTCCGCGCGGCGTGTTTCGCTGCCGTCGCCCGCCATTGACGGCGGCGGGCGCATCGTGCTAAGACCGTCCTGCAGGGCCGGCTCGTTCGCTGCTCTCCGCGCGGCGGGCTCCCGACCGGAACCGTCACGGGAGGTTGTCCAATGAGCCACGAGCGCCGATTCGCCCACAGCAACAATCCCGAGTTCGCCTGCCATCCCGACGTGATCATCCTCCCCTTCGGCCGGCGCAGCTTCCTGCCGGCTATCGTGGCCAGGCTGAGCGCCGAGCCGGTCCCGCTCGACGAGAACACGGACCGGGAGATCTTCAACCCGCCGCGGAGCGGGCTCCCGGTCACCCTCATGTATTCGGGCATGGGCGGCCCCGCCATGGTCAACGCGCTGGAGATGGCCCGAGCCAACGGTGCGGCGCGCGTGGTGATCTTCGGCGCGTGCGGCGGCATGGACCTCCGGCTGGAGGTGGGGCAGCTGCTCGTGCCGCCGGCGGCGGTGCGCGACGAGGGGGCGTCGCGGGCCTACGCGCCCCTCGAATTCCCAGCGGTCTTCGATCCGGAGCTGGCGCATCGGTTGCTCGTCACGGCGCGAACCGGGAGGGTGCCGGTGCACACGGGGGTGGTGTACACCACCGACGCCTCCTACCGCGTGGGGCCCGATGTGTACGAGCGGTACCGCGGCCTGGTGCTGGGCGCCGACTGCGAGTGCGCCTCGGCCGCCGTCGCCGGCGCCCGGCTGGGCCTCGCGGTGGCGGCGCTCCTGTTCTGCACCGACAACGTCACCCTGCCCCGGTCGGGCGACCGGCGCTATCGGGGCCTGGCCAAGCCGGCCGTCCGGCGCGGCTTCGGTGCGGGCCTCGAGGCGGTGCTCCGGGCGCTGACCGGGCCGGCGTGAACGCCGTCCGACCGGCGGTCGTCCGGCGCGGTGCCCGAAACCCGCGATTTCTGAACCCGCACTTTTCCTCTTTGGGATCAGCCGGGCAATGCTATAATTTCGCTGACTATCCGCAGGTTTGATGCAGATTGTTGTTCCGGGTGATTGCGGTGGCCCGTAAACGCACGGACAATTTGGAGAGCGACACAACCGGCGACCACGCTTCGCGCAGCCGTGAGCTGCTGGCCGCGCTCTGCCCGCCCGGCGTATTCGGCGGCCTCGTGGTGGCCGAGCTGCTGCCGCGGCGGGAGCTGGCGCTGCCGCTGCTGGTCGTGCCGGCGGCCGGCGGCGCCGCGGCATCGCCCGACCCGGCGTTCATCGCCTTCGCCGAACCGCCGACGGCACGCGCCCTGGCCGGCGCGGGCTGGCTGTGCGTGTCGGCGCGGCTGGGGTGCGGCAGCGCCGCGCCCTGCCCGGTGCTGGTGCGGGCGCTGCAGCACCCGGGTCGGCGCCGCCGGATTCTGGTGCTGCTGCCGCCACCCGGGGAGGCGACTCCCGACGCGGCGCCGCCGAAGCCGCGCCCCTTGGGCGCCCGCCGGCTGGCTGAGCTGATCACCGTGCTGGACCTGTACGAGCGGCATGAGATCGAACCGCGCGTGGCGCACCTGGCCCAGCGCGCCCGGCACGTCTACTTGAAAACCCTATCCCTGCGCGACACGCTGACGGCCTTTCTCAGGGACTTCGGCTCGCGCGCCGGTCTGGACGTCCTGCGGCTGTTCCTGGTGGGCGAGAACACCGGCGTCAAGCCGGTGTTCGCCGGCTGGGACCGAGTGGCCCCGGAGAATCCGGAGCCGGTCCATGAGGTCTTCCGCAGACTCATGCAGGACGATCCGCAGGCGACCATGGTGGGCGAAGGCACGATCCGTCTTCCCCACGACCTGAGCGGCTGCTTCCTCCGCCTCGAGGCCGGCCGCTACCGGTTCTATTTTCTGGGGGCGGCCGCCGCGCACTCCGGGCGATCCGACACGGGATTCCTGCTCCATGCCTGTCTCCGCCAGCTGGCGATGCTGCTCGACGAGACGGCGCCGCTCCTGCCGCGGATCGAGGGCGTCCTCCAGCAGAAGGAGATCACCCAGCTTCTGCTCCGGATCATGGCGCTCGGCGACCTGGAGCAGTTCCGGCGGGATTTGCCCGTCCTGCTGCAGGAATTCCTGCACGTGGAGAGCGCGGCCTACTACTTCTACCAGCCGGACAACCGGCGGTTGTGCCGGCACGCCTTCGCCGGCTCGTTCGGCGAGCTGCTGCCCGATCGGGAGTCGTGCGACCTGGACACCTACACCTGGCTCACCCGCTGCGCCAAGTCCGGTCACACCCTGCTCAAGACCGACCTGGCGGCCGGTGAGCGCAGGCAGGTCACCGACAACGGCCTGTTCGCCTCGGTACTGTATTATCCCGTGGACACGGGCGAGGCGGCGCGCGACGTCATTCTGGTCGCCGACACCCGCCGCGACCGCGTGACGTTCCAGCACGTCCAACGGCTGAACCAGATCCAGCCCTTTCTTACCCAAGCCATCCGCAACAACCGCCTCTATTCCGGGATCCAGCGCCATCTCTACGTCGACTTCGACACCAACCTGCCCAACCGGCGCGGCTTCGAGGAGGCGCTGCAGGCCTGCCTGGAGCGGTCCAAGCGGGTGGGCGACAGCTTCACCGTGATCATGGCCAGCCTGGACCGGCCGGACCGGATCAACCTGCGGACCTACGACGATTCGCCCCGCGCCTTCCTGCTGAAGATCTGCGCGTTCTTCCAGAAGCAGCTCCCGCCGCAGGCCACGCTGGCCTACTCGGGCGAATTCAAGTTTCTGTGCCTGCTCCCCCGCTATGAGATGGAGCCGGCGCTGGAACTGGCCCGCCGGCTGTGCCTGCAGGCGCGGGAGACGCTGCGCGACGCCGAGAACCGGCCCACCTTCTCGCTGGGCATCTCCTGCTTCCCCATCAACGGGATGAGCCTGGATGACCTGCTGCTGTCGGCGGAGCAGGCGATGACCATGAGCCGGTTCCAGGGTGGCGACACGGCCTCGTTGATGGGGAGCCAGCTCATCAAGAAACTGGCGTTGAATGTCTTCTCGCAGTTCATGGGGCAGGGGACGCTGCGGACCGGTCCGGAGGTGGTGGACGGCGTGCTGCAGAAGATTTCCGACCGGCGGGAGGTGGACGAGAGCCTCACCACGGTGGAGATGATCAATTCCCTGGCCGAGGCCATCGACGCCAAGGACCACTACACGAGCAACCACACCCTGGAGACGTCCATCCTGGCGGTGGCCCTGGGCCGGCTGATGGTGCTGGATGACGAGTCGCTGGAGCGGCTCCGCATCGCTGCCAAGCTGCACGACATCGGCAAGATCGGCGTGCCGGAGCACATTCTGCTCAAGCAGGGAAAACTGACGGCGGCGGAGGAGCAGGTCATGCGCCGCCACGCCGAGATCGGCGCCCGGATCCTGCGGCCCATCAGCAGCCTGCGCCACATCGCCGTGATCGTGGAGCACCACCACGAGCGCTGGAACGGTTCCGGCTACCCGCACGGGCTCCGGGGGGAGGAGATCCCCATCGAGTCCCGCATCCTGGCTGTCATCGACGCCTACCATGCCATGATCAGTCACCGCACCTACCGCGAGGGCCAGACCCTGGAGTACGCCCTGGGTGAAATCCGCCGCGGCGCCGGGAGCCAGTTCGACCCGCGGGTCACCGAGCTGTTCACCCAGATGATGGCGGAGCGCCGCGAGCTGGGCGCGATGGCCCCCTTCGCCGACTGGCCGCTGCGGCCCGATCAGCCGTCCATGTAAGAACCCTCTGCCCGTTCAGCGATGCCGCGGCAAAGCCAGCCGCGCTCAGGCCCGGGCGCCTGACAGGGTCTTCCGGTCGTAGCCCCAGCCCCGACATGACGGCACGTCGATGAGCACGAAGGCGCTGTCGCCGGCGGCCCGGAGCGCCAGAGCCGGCTCCAGGTCGATCCGCGCCTGGTCGCCCGCCGTCAGCGGGCTGCCGTTGGCATCGAGGCGGCCGGCGATCAGGTAGAGGAACAGGCGGCGGTTCTCGGCGGCCGGGACGTCGAGGGTGCGTCCCGCTGACAGGTCGCAGCGATAGATGGTGGCATCGGTGTGGAAGGACACGGCCCCGGACAATCCCTGCCCGGAGGCCACCGGCAGCAGCCGGTCCCGCCACGCCTCCGGCTCGAAATGGCGCTGGTCGTAGGTGGGCGTCAGATCCCGCCGGTCTGGATAGAGCCAGATCTGGTGGAAATGCACCGGTCCCTTCGCCAGGTTGAACTCGGAATGGGTCAGCCCGGTGCCGGCGGACATGCGCTGCACGTCTCCCGCACCGATGACGGTGCGGTTGCCCATGCTGTCCGCGTGGGTCATCTCCCCGTCCAGGACCACGGTGACGATCTCCATCTCCCGGTGGGGATGGGTGGGAAAGCCGGTGCCCGGCGCCACCACGTCGTCGTTGTACACCCGCAGGGCACCGAACTGGATGTTGGCCGGATCGTAGTAATCGGCGAAGGAAAACAGCCAATAGGTTTTCAGCCAGTCGAAATCCGAAAAATGACGCCGCCGCGCCGCCACGGTCTGGATCATGGCCGCCTCCCGGGTCCGTTGTGGCCGAAGCCGGCGCTTGGAAGGGAATGCCGGCTGCTGCTGTCCATATGATGCGCCGGTGATGCGAATGGATCCGGCGAAGGATGGGGCCGCTAATCGTAGTCGAGGGTCAGGTCGAGCTCCTGGTCCTTCTTGCGGAGCCGCCGGATGAGGATCCGGAGCAGGTTGTGGTAGATGCTGCGGGCCACCCCGTCCTTATCGGCGAGAAACTGGTCGAAGTTGGCGCGCGTCAGCTTGATGAGCCGACACCGCTCCCGCGCCACAACCGACGCCGACGCGGGCTGCCGGTCGAAGAGCGAATACTCGCCGAAGCAGTCGTGGGGCTTGAGCTCGTTGAGACTCACGTCGCTGTACCGCCGGGCGGGCTGGCCGGGCTTGCTCTTGAGCAGGGCCACCTGCAGCCGTCCCTCCAGCACCACGTAGAGCGCGTCGCCGGGAACCCCCTCGGCGAGGATCATGTCATCGGCGCCGGCCGTGAGCTCGAACGCGAACCGTCCCAGTTGTCGGAGCTCGTCGTATGGCAGCCCCTCGAAGATTTCAGTCTTGGCCAGGATGGCCAGGGTCTCCTCGCTGAGCATGGCGGCACCTCCAGGGGCGTTCCTTCGGCCGCTCCCTCCGGCGGCGGATCGGGCGGTGGAGGTATCTTCGCAGAGGGCGCCCGCCCGGGTCAAGGGGAAGAACGGGGCTCGCTCGCGGACATCGGAATGCGGACTTCGGAAATCGGTCATCGGATTTCGTGCTCGAGATTCGTAATCGTAATCGATCTGGTTGAAGGTTTCAAAGTATGAAGGTTTGAAGGTTCGCAGGTTCACAAGTTCGAAGGTTCCAGGTTCAGAATCAGTTGCTGGTTGCTGGTTCGTGCTCGTCATTCGTAATCGTGAGCGTAATCGAAATTAGAAATCGTACTCGTTGTCGAGCGGTTTGAATGTTCGCGGGTGTGGGCATCATGAGCCGGGTTCCCTGATCCAGGGCCCGGAACCCAGGTCCCAGGTCCGATATCCGATGTCCGAAGTCCGATATCCGAAATCAGAAAATCGGGAACGAGCCTCAAGTCTCGATTACGAGCACAAATCCTCAGACCCGTTCACCCGTTCACCCCTCTATCGCCGTCCTTCCCCGGCGTCGAGCAGTTCGCAGACCGCCAGCGGCTCCTGCTTCCCCTTGAGCCGGATGGTGCCGGTGCGGCCGAGGCGCACCGCGTCGCCGAGGCCGGCCGCATGGGCCTTCGAGACGAGGATCTCGCCCGGCGCGGCCGCGCCGCAGAGGCGGGCGGCGGTGTTCACCGCGTCGCCGACGCAGGCGAAGTCCATCCGTTTCGACGCTCCGATGGTGCCGGTGACCACCCGGCCGGAGTGTACGCCGATCCCCACCTCGAACACAGGCAGACCGTTGTTCCGCCGCTCCCGGTTGAGCCGGCGGATCGATTCCTGGATGGCCACCGCCGCGCGGCACGCCCGGATCCGGTGGCCGCCCCGGGCGCCGCCACCGAAATGGGCCATCACCTGGTCGCCCACGTAGTCGTCCACGTCGCCGCTGTGGTTCCGGATGGCCTGGAACTGCAGGTCGAAGTAGGCATTGAGGGTGGCCATGACCTCCATGGGGTGATGGGATTCGGCGAAGGCGGTGAAACCCCGGACGTCGGCGAACAGAAAGCTGAGGTCGATCTCCTGGCATTCGCCAAGATTCACGGTCTCGCCGTCCCTGCCCGATTTCTGGATCATCGTCCGAGCGGACTTGGAGATGAATTTCTCCATGGTTCCCTTTTCCCGCTTGAGCGCGTCCTTTTCCTTCAACTCCGCCGCCATGTGGTTCAGGACGTCGGCCAGCTGGCCCACCTCGTCGCGGCCCGCCAGCGCGATGCGCGTGTCGTAGTCGCCGTCACCGATGGCGAGCGCCGCCGCCTGAACCCGGCGCAGGCGCCGGACCACGCCGCGGATGTAGCCGGAGAACAGGAGCAGCCCCGCTCCGCCGGCGATCGCCGCCGCGGCCACGAACAGCGACAGCCAGCGAACGGGCAGCGGCCCGATCCGCTCCAGCTCCGCCGCCGACTGCCGCGCGGCCGGGGTCTCGGCCCAGTAGATCACCGCGGCCGCGCCCGCCAGCAGCGCCAGCAGCAGCAGCGCCAGGAGCGTCGTCAGGCGGGCGTTCAGGCCGAAAACCACACGCCGCACGCCCTTGGTGTCGCGCTTCCGCCCCCCGAACGGGTCGGCGATGAAATCGAGCATGCGGTGACGGGGCGGGGGGGTCCGTTTGTTGGCCACGGCCTCAAGATAAACCGGTTCGACGGGTAAATCCAGCGCGAATGGTCAGGCCGTCGGGATCGCAGTCCCGGGGAGACGCCGGCGGGCCGCCCGTGGCGGGGTCAGCGGGAAATGCCCATGAGCCGGCGGTACGGCCACTGGGTCTTCCGGGGAAAGTACAGCCCCACCCAGAATCCGGCGTGCCAGCATGCCAGGCCCGGGACCGCCAGGGCCAGGAGCACCGGCGTCCGCCAGCCCGGATTGGGCCGGGCCGTGATCATCCGCCAGGCGAGTCCGGCCCAGGAATAGGCCAGCACGGCCGGCGCGAGGAACGGGACGTAGCGCACGGCCGCCTTTTGGAGACCGGGGTACAGGCGGCGGGTGCGCCCGCTGCCGAAGCCGAGCTGGTACAGGTGGCGCAGCACATCGGGCAGCCGCTCCTTGTTGCGGTGGGCGGCGACGAGATCCGGCTCGAAGCGCGCCGGGAGCCCCGCGCGGGTGATGTGGGCGGAGAACAGGATGTCTTCGGCGAGGATGAAATCGGGCGCGTAGGGCGGGAGGGCGGCGAGGTGCTCCCGCGGGATCAGCAGCTGGAACGACGGCAGGAACTGGCGGTGGCCGGGCCGGCCGGAGGGGACGAACCGCGAGAACTCCGCCCAGTACTGCAGCGAGCCCGCCCACGAGCGGGGCGTCCCGTTGGCCATCACTCCGGAGATGACAGCCGGCGCCTCGTCGAGCAGCCGCGCCAGCACGCGACCCCAGCCCGGCCCGGGGACGCAGTCGGCGTCGAGAAACAGGATCCGGTCGCCGCGGGCCGCGGCGGCGCCCGAATTGCGGGCGTCCCCGCAGGAGAGCCGCTCCGTCCGCTCCACGACCCGGACCGTCGGGTAGGGCCGGGCGGCGGCGGTCGCGTCGCCGCGGGCGGCGCCGTCCGCCACGACGATCTCGTGGGCCACCCCGGCCAGTTCGTGGTGGAGCGCGGCCAGCACGTCCCCCAGCGTTCGGCCGCTGCGGTAGGACGGGATGACGACGCTGACGCGTGGTGGGGCTACATCGGGTGATCGCGGTTCGTCCATCCGGATGCTTCCGTCATCTATATATCGCATGAATCGCCGGCGCCGGCTCCGTTCATCCACTATACCGGATCGCGGGGCCGTTGGCCAGCGCAAGCCGCTGGGCCGGCCGATGCGAATTCAGTTGAACCGCCGGCTGAAAATGGATAATGTATTCCGTTCCACCGATTCCACGACGTTCACGTCCGGGATCAAGTAAGGAGGCCACATGAACCTGTTGCGTGCCATCATGCCGGGGCTCGTCGTCCTGCTGGCGCTGGGATCCGGCGCCCTGGGCCAGAGCGAGTCGCCGGCGACGGCCACGGGGACGCCCAAGATCGTGTTCGCGCAGCCCGTCCACAATTTCGGCGAGCTCAAGCCGAACGACGAAGTCACCCACGAGTTCGCCTTCACCAACACCGGTGATGCCATTCTCGAAATCACTAAAGTGCAGTCCACCTGCGGCTGCACCGCGGTCGCGCCGAGCAAGAAGCTGCTGGCGCCGGGCGAGTCGTCGGTCATCAAGGTCACCTACCATGCCGGGCGGGCCGCGGGCATGTCCGAAAAGAAGATCCTGGTGTATTCGAACGATCCGGAACAGGCGGAATCAGTGCTCACGATCCGGGCGGCGATCAAGACCGATCTGGAATTCAACCCGTCCTACATCCGGTTCGACAATATTCCGGTTGACGCGGTGGCCGAGGCGTCGGTCTTCTTCATGGCCAAGGATCCCGACGCGTTCAAGCTGACCGATCTGAAGGCCGATGATCCGTTCCTCCGCTGCGACTGGCGGCGGACCGACGACGGGCGCTTCGAGCTCAAGGTGGCCTTCGTGCCGGAGCAGGTCAAGGCCGACCACCGCGGCTATCTCAACTCCACCGTCCGGGCCAAGACCAACAGCGAAAGTTTCCCGGTCATCCAGCTTCCAGTCTACATCAAGTTCCAGGAGGAGTTCGCCGTCGTTCCGACCCGGCTCATGATGTACGGGCTGAAGGCGGGCACTGAAGCCACCCGCGACGTCATCGTCAAAAGCAACAAGGGCGTCGCGTTCCAGATCACCGCCGCCGAGTCCAGCAATCCGTTCGTCCGGGCCGAGGTGGTTCGCAACGGCGAGGTGGCCAATGTGGTGAAGATCGTCATCGACGCCAAGGCGCCGGCCGGGCTGTGCAACGCCACGGTGACCGTCCGGATGGGCGCCCGGCATCTGGCCGTTCCGGTGCGCGCCCGGATCGGCGACGCGGCCGCCACCCCGGCGCCGTCCGGCGCAGCCGGAGGCCGCTGATGCGCCGCTGGCCGCTACTGGTTCTGATCGGGGGCCTGTGCCTGGCTCACGCCGCCGCCGGGACCCCGCGGTTCGAGGTGATGAACCAGACTCTGGATCTCGGCGTCGTGCGCCCCAATTCCGTCACGCCGGGCCGATTCGTCATCCTGAACACCGGCGACGCCGCTCTGCGCATCCTCAGTGTGAAGGCGCACTGCGGCTGCACCGTGACCCGTTTGACCGACCGGATCGTCCCGCCGGGAGGCCAGTCCCACCTGTCGATCAAATACACCGCGGGCAACCTGCCGGAGGATGTGTCGAAGAGCATCGATCTCACCACGGACGATCCGGCCACGCCGAAAACCACGCTGTACGTCACTGCCTCAGTGAAGGGGGACATCGAGTGGAGCCCGCGGACGCTCACCCTGGACTGGCCGGTGGCGCCCGATTTCCAGGGCCGGATCACCTTCCGGGTCGCGGATGGAATCCAGCCGAAGCGCGTGTACGACCCCGCCGGCTTCCTCCAGGCCGAATGGCGGGCGCTCCCCGGGAAGGATTGGGAGGTCCTGTTCCGCCTTCCCCCGGGGGCCGAGTTCCGCCGCGTCACCACGCTGTTCGTGGAATCGAACAGCCAGGATTTCCCGCTGCTCCAGTTGCCGGTCTACTTCCAGAAATCCTCGCCGCTGCGGCTGACGCCAGGCCGGGTCAACTTCTGGGTTCGTGAGGGCGACCGGGCGCCGGTGCGCCGGATCACCGTCGCCCGCCGGGACGGTCAGCCGCTGAAGGTGCTGCGCGCGGAGCCGTCGCGGGACTATTTTGTCGTGACGGTGGTTCAGGCGGCGGGCGAGACCGCGGTCATCGAGCTCACCCTCAAGGACGGCCTGCCCCCGGACATGTGTGACGGGAACCTGCACATCGTCACCGATGTCGAAGACGTGTGGCTGAACATCTCCTGCAAGGTCGTGCCGCGCGATGGCGGCGGGAAAGGGAAGTAAGCCCGACCGCCGGAAGCGGCCGGATCGTCCGGCGCCGCAACCGACGGCGGCGCCGGCCCGGCCGGCCGTCGGCGCGGGCGGGTGGGCCGCCTTCATCATCCTGGCGGGCGTCCTGCTGTACGCGCCCGGCCTGGAGTACGATTTTGTCTTCGACGATTTCGCGCTGGTCAAGAACAACCCGGCCGTCCAGTCGCTGGCGCAGGCCGCCCAAGCGACCGTGCAGGGTGTCGCCTACCGCCCGCTGCGCACGCTGAGCTACGCGCTGGATCACGCCCTGGGGGGCATGGACCCGTTCGTGTTTCATCTGTCCAACCTGGTCTGGTTCGCGCTGCTGCTGGTGGCGGCCTGGCGGGTGCTCCGCGCGGCGGGCCTGGGCGACGGCGCGGCGCTGGCGGCCCTGGGGCTCTTCGCGGTGCACCCGGTTCACGTGGACGCGGTCACCTACATCTCCGGGCGCCGGGATCTGCTGTCGGCGCTGTTTGTCCTGGTGGCGTTCTGGGCCTACCTGCAGTTCCGCCGGACCCGCCGCGCCTGGTGGTGGGCGGCGGTGCTGGCCGGCTTCCTGCTGGCGTTCATGGCCAAGGAGCTGGGCATCGTGGTGCCGGCGCTCATCTTCCTGTACGAGTGGATCGAGGAGACGGCGGCGGCCGAGGGCGGACCCTGGCGGCGGATGGGCGCGGGTGTCCGCCGCACCCTGCGCCGCGGTTGGTGGTACTGGCTCCCCATCGCGGCACTGGGCGCCGGCCTGGCTTTCTACAAGGTGTTTCTGACCGCCCCGAGCGCCAAGCTGGGCTGGTGGGGCGGCAGCTTCGCCACCAACCTGCTGACGGTGGCGAAGGTGCTGGTGTACGACCTCTGGCTGATGGTGTTGCCGGTCACCCTGCGGGCCGATTATTCGTACGACGGGTTTCCCATCGCCTACACCTGGGCGGATCCGCTGGGCTTGGCCGCGGCGGTGTTCGTCGCCGCGCTCCTGGCCGCGCTGGTCTGGCTCGCCGCCACCGGCCGCCGCCAGGCGGCGTTCTGGGGCCTCTGGTTTTTTGTGGCCATCTTGCCCATGTCTCATCTCGTCCCCCATCACGAGCTGCTGGCGGAACACTACCTGCTGCTGCCGTCGCTCGGCGCCTGCGCCCTGGGCGGCCTTGGACTGGCGTGGCTCCACGGGCGGAACCGCCGGCTGGCTTGGGCGGCGGGCGCCGGCGCGGCGGCCTTCCTGATGGTGGTGCTGCTGGTCCACAACCCCGTGTACCGCGACAACGTCTCGCTGTTCGCCGACGCAGCGGCCAAGGCGCCCCGCTGCGTCCGCGCCAACCGAGTGCTGGCCGAACACCATCTGGACCGGGGCGAGAACGACCGGGCGGCGACCTATCTGGAGCGGATTCTGGCGGTGCCTCCGCTGTTCGAGCGTGAGCAGCTCTCCGCCGCCGAGCGCCGTCGTCTGGCTCAGGTCCAGAAACGGAGACGCGGAGAGTACGTCCAGCGCGATCTGGCCATGTACCTGACCACCTATCGCCAGCTCGGGCACATCTACGAGACCCGCGGCGAGTACCAGAAGGCTATCGACCTGTTTCTCGGCGGCAGCCGGTTCGGGGCGCTGGCCGACATGTTCTACAACGACCTGGGGAACCTGTACGCCCGCACCGGGCGGTGGGACGATGCCGCCCGCTGGTACCGGCGCGCGGTGGCGGACGATCCGCAGAACCACATGGCCTGGTCCAACCTGGCCGCCGTTCACGCCGAGCAGGGCCGGCTCGATGAGTGCCGGCGGTGCCTCGAGGAGGCGATCCGGATCCGCCCGGATTTCGCCCAGGCCTGGTACAACCTGGCGATGCTGCTGGCCCGCCAGGACGCGCCCGCCGACCGCATCGCCGGACATCTGACGCGGGCGCTGGAGCTGGGCCTGCCCGCGCCCGACCGGGAGAACGCCGCAGCCCTGTTGAACCGGCTGCGGACACCGTGAGACAGAGCACGGCGGAGATACCGTGAGATTTCGTGAATTCTGTCACAAAAAACGAATATTTAGCGGGGAAATATGCCGACGCGACAAAAAAGTCTGTTGACAGGCAATGGGGTTTTCACTAATATGGCCCTGTCCGCAATCCATAGTCCTGGGCGGAGACAAAAAATCTTAGCAACTTTTTGCTTTCCTTTCACTCTATACTCTGACATGTTACGCGCAGAAAATCGACAAACCGTTTTTTTTCAAAACTTTATTAATCTCAACCGATGGAGGTTTGCTCAATGAAACATTTGAAGCTGTTTGCGACCCTCTCCATCATCTCTCTGCTGGCCGTCTGGTCCATGGCTGTTATCACAGTCCAAACCACGACCCCGCTGGTCAACCCCGATGGCACGCTGGAGAGAGCTGGATCCTTCCGTCTGATCTTTTCCGCCCCTGAATTCATCGATGAAGCGGATGTGTGGCCGGATACCGAAGGGTACTTCCTGGTCCGCATCCAGATGTCCAAAAACATCAAGCTCGTCAAGCTGGGTACACACCCCGTGGGCACCCTCAGCCCCACCGGCACCTGGATCCCTGTGGCGTGGGAAATCGATGCCGGCGCCCCGATTTTGCCCATTGATTACACGGCCATTCGTGTGGTCCGGGCCGAGCCGGATTTTGTGGACCTGCTTTTCCTGAGGGACATGAGTGATTTGCAGTTGTCGGCCACCGATCGTCTGCGGTGCACCATCGGCACCCCGGCCTGTGCCACTCCCAGCACCAACGTCCCCTTCAACAATTTTGAGGGTGTCGCCGCGGTGCAGCGGGATTGCGACGGCGACGGCGCGCTCGACGTCGGCGCTTACTATCAAGAAGACACGATTCTCTGCCTGAACTTCGCGACGTCCGCTACCGAATTCGCGTACGACGACTTCTGGCGCGTGGGTCTGTCTGTCTATTTCTCCGATCCGAATGGCTCGCTGGGACCCCGCTACAGCGTGAACTTCGATCCTTCCGACCCGTCTCTGGCCCAGAAGGGCGGACCGGGCCAAGTCTGCGACCTCGTCCTAGACTGGCCCTGCAAGGGTAAACCGTGCGTGTTCGAAAACTGGACCAGCGGCTGCATGGAAGCCCCCGAAGTCCATGTGTGCCCCATCCCGCCTCCTCCGGACCAGGATTTCACGCCCGGCCCTTGCGCCGGCGGCACTCTGTGGATCAACGAGTCCTATGACATCCAGTTCGGTACGGGCCACATGTTCTCCATTTGGGAAGACTGCCCCACCGGTTACTATGCTTTCGAGCCGGGCGGCAAGATCACCATCACGCTGGCATCCACCTACAATGAGGATGGCTACACCTGCACGGACTTGCTCCCGAATTTCCCGCCACTCGCGCCTCCGGATACCACTTTCGGCCAATTCTGGATATTCGGTCCGCTTGGTGAACAGCTTGGCCCCTTCCCCGGAACGCGAATCAGCAGCTCAAAGATCGAGTTTAATCTGCCCCTCGATACTGTCTGGACCACCTTTGACCCCGATTACGGTGAATATTGCGTCCTGGCGGACCTCGAAGAGATCAACATCAACACCTGCTGCCTTCTCAACTTCTACACGGACGACGTATTCGAACTGAGAGTGACCGTGGACTATGTGCCGGCCGGATACAACTGCGGTTACAAGCCGGCTGCGACTCCGCCGTTCACGGTTGCCTACATCTACGGTTGCCTCGAGCCGGATCCCGAGCCGGTTGAGTACGACCTGTACCTGTGGTTCCCCTTCCTGGCTCCCGTCAACAATCCTGAAGTCAACTGGTGGTGCGGTGTGGCGCTGACCAACTACGCCGCCCAGGCCACTGAAGACGGCATCTTCTGGATGTGGGAAGAGGATGGCGACGAGTACTCCATCATCCTGCCGCCGCTGGGTGCGCACGAGATGTGGCTCCGCAACCTTACGGATCCAGTTTTCCAGGCCGCCGTGCCGAGCGTTCCCGGCGTCGATACGCTCTGGGGCGACGAAGCGATGAGCGGCCTCGTTGTCTACACGGTTGTTGATATGGATTACCCGCCCAACTATGCGGGCGGCTTCAAGGATGACGGCGCCATGGCCGGGATCGACGCGTTCGTTCTGATGGGCGACTACGAGCAGGCCTACGGCTACACCGCCCGTCACGTGGACGGCGCCCAGGTCTGGAACGATACGCCTGGCCGCGCGCCGGGCTGGGCCAAGAAAGGCACCAAGAAGTAAGACTGCTGGGAAAGAGGAGGCGCGAGCCTCCTCTTTTTTAGATTCTACCGGGTAGCATTCCAGTGAAATGCTACCCGTTTTTTATGAGGCGACCATGAGACGATTGGCCAGCGGAGTGTTATGGATATGTTTCGCGATGGGGGTGATCGGCGCAGTGGCCCAGGACGCCGTTCAACCGCCGGCTTCGGCGCCGGAATCGGCGGAAGCCCGGGTGAAGGCCCGGGTGGAATCGTTCTGGACCGCCAAGAAGGAACGGAAACTGGATATCTGTTATGACATGCTCACCCGGGCCAGCCGGGAAACGATGACCATGGTCGATTATATCCGCCGCAACAACACCCGGATCCTCGGCTACACCGTCGACACGATTCAGATCGATCCGCAGGATCCCACCCGGGCCCATGTGGAGGTTCGGTGTGACATTCATGCGATGGGGCGCAAGATGAGCAACCTCCTGAGCCGTCAACAGTGGCTGCTGGAGGAGGACGTGTGGCGCTGCGTCCATGCCAGCCGCTCGCCGTTTGACCGGAGCGCGGAACAGGCTGCCGAGGCGGCTGCCGCGCCCAGGAGCGACAGCACCGACGCCGAACTCCAGAAACAGCGGGAGGCGATCAACCGGATCCGGCAGAAATACGGTCAGAGTCCGTCACTGCCCGAGGCCGTGAGCGGCAGTCCCGAGGCAGTGGTGCCGGCGGCCGGACAACCGGTCGAAACGGCCAAGACCGACAGCGCCGCCGCGCCGGGCCAGCAGGCCGCCGACGGAAAGACCAAACCCGCAGCGGAAGACAAGACCAAGGCCGCCGCCGGTGCCGCCGCCGACAAGGCAAAGCCCGCGCCGGCGACGAAGAGCGAGACGTCCGCCGACAAACAGAAGAAAGATCCGCCGCCGGGTATTTAGCATACGCCATTCCAGTTCCCGGCGCATCTGTATATCTGGCCGACCCGTCCGTCTGGAGAAATGCCGACCCCACAACGCGAGGATTTGGTGAAACATTCGATTCATACAGCGCTTGTCCACCTGATGCTGGGCATGATCCTGGCCGGTGGCGCCGTTCCATGTGCCGCGGCCACAGCCGGCCCGGCCTGGGAGGTGGAGACGGTCTACCACCCGCGGCTGCCCGGGGCAGCCACGATCACCGCCCGGTGGTGGTTCGAGGTGGTGGCGCGGGAGGCCGACGTTGACGGCGAGTGGTGGCGCGTCCGGGTGCGTAGTCACGACGGACAATTTCGGGTCGAGGCCGATTTCCGGCTGCAACCCGACACGGGCCGGCTGGGCTCGGTGAGTGTCCGGGAGTATTTCCGTGACGCGTGGCACGCCTTTCCGGTGCTGGCGGAGGAGCCGACGGACGTGTTCTTGATGCCCTTCGGCATCATCCCGCTGGATTATGTCGGCCGCGCCGGCGCCGCCGGCAAAGCCGCGTGGGACAGCCGGCGAACCGTAAGCTGGGACGCCCCGCTGGCCTCTCGGCAGGCAGTGCGGCGGCAGTTGGAGATCGCTGCCGGTGCTCCCGAAGCCGTCACTCCGGCGGCCCGGGACGCGGGTGAAGGCCACGCTGTGTCCACGCCCTGGCTGACGTACCGGATCACCGATTCCCTGGCGCCGGGAGACGAACGAAGCATGACCTGGGATCGCGACCTGCCCTGGTGGCTGGAATGCCGCTCCCCCGGCCGGACTTCCCGCCTGGTCGCCTGGCATCCCCGAGGAATGCCCCATGCGGAATAAGCCTACTCTGACGCTTGTTATGGTGATGATCGGTGCGGGCGTCCTGCTGGCGGGTTCCGATTCCGCCCAACTTCCCTACCAGGCCTGGAACGGCCATTGGTGGCCGTATGTCGATGCCGCCATGGCCACCGGCCGGGCGAACAAACCGTACGGTACCCCCTACACCGACTGGGAGGGATTCTTCGCCCCCTTCGACAAGTACAACCTGGCCTTGGGCGAGCCCCCCCGGGAGGATCTCTGGGCCTGGGAGCTGCAATACCACGGAACGCCGGAAGATCCGGAGGACCCCGACTGGGCCGACTGGTACGGTCACTGCAATGGGTGGGCCGCCGCATCGGCGTTGGAGGTGGAACCGGCGGTTCCCGGCGAATACAACGCCATCTATCTCCGGGTGGGCGACAAGAAGGCGTTCCTGACCGAAGCCCACATGGGGGACGCCGCCCGCGTGTTCCCCGAGAACCCGCTGGTGGAACCCATCACGCCCGTCCTGTTCCATACGACGCTGGTGGAATTCATCAAGAACCTGGCCAAACCCATAATTATCGAGACCAGTCCGGGGCCCCAGGTCTGGAATTTTCCCTGCTACCGCTACGAAATGACCTGGACTGACGTGGGCAGCACCCGGCAGGTCACCACCGTCGTGTACCTGGGCCGCGACATGGAATCCCCGGATTCCACGTCCACCGCTGTGCGGCGGAATACTTACGAGTACGATCTGGAGATGGACGGCGAGACGATCATCGGTGGCACCTGGACATCGACGAGCCGGCCGCACTTCATGTGGGAGCCCGTGGGCCACCACTCCGCCAATCCGTACCTGGATTACGACAAGGCGCGCCTGCTCACGGACTCGGTCCTGCCGGCCGCGCCCACCGATGACGCGCATGAGCCGAACGACACTCGCGCAACCGCCGCCGCACTCGGCCAGCCGGTCTTTTTCGGGCGGCTGCTCGATTACGACTATTTCCGGCTTGCGGTCGAGGCGGGCGAGACCGTGGACGTGGCCATTCACCCGGAGAAGCTGGACAAGGCCGTCACCGCGACCCTCACCGACAGCCAGGGCACGCCCGTGGGCACCGTGGAGACCGTCGACAATTACCGGGTCATCCACGCCGGCAAGCAGTACGAAGACGGCGACCTCTATCTGGAGCTGATCCCGGCTGCGCCGCAGACCAACTTTCGCAACTACGGCCTCGAGATCAGCCGGGAGAGCCTGTCGTTCTTCATGCCGCACCTGGCCAACGCCGACGGCTGGACCACCCGCATGGCCCTGGTGAACCAGGAAGCGGATCCGGCCGAGGTGTTCTTTCACTTCTATCGCAGCACCGAGGGCGGCTACGAGAAGCAGCACTTCCCCCCCACTCTGGCTACTCTGGAGGGGGGTGGCTATCGGATGGGTTTGCTGGAGGATTTTTTCCCCGACATCACGCCGGACAACGGGCGCTGGCTGCGGATCCGATCCGACCGCCAGCTCTCGGGCGCCTTCCTGTTCTCGAACACGGCGTTCGGCGGCAACCTAGCCGCCGTGCCGCTGGCCGCCGCAGGCGCCCGCAAGATGTACTTCAATCACCTGGCCGTGGACTCGACCTGGTGGACCGGAATCAGCATCGCCAATCCCGACATCAACAATGCCGCCCAGGTCAGCCTGCAGCCGTACCGCAGCGACGGCGAAGCGGTGGGCAAACCGCTGGAGCTGGATATCCTGCCCGGATGCCGGTACATCAACATGCTGGGAACGGCGTTCCCGCCCGAAACTCTGGCGGAGGCCGGCTGGATCGAGATCGACGCCAGCCGGGACGTCGTGGGGTTCGAGCTGTTCGGCACCAACGACCTGAGCCTCTTCGAGGGGGTGCCCCTCCAGGTCGAGGGGCAGACGGCCCTCAGCACCGCCTACATTCCCGCCGAGAGCGGCTGGTGGACCGGGATCTCCATCGTCAATCCGGATTCGGTGTACACCGAGGTGCGGATCACCGCCTACAACGCCAGCGGCATCAACGCGTACGCTTCGGACCCCGATTTCCAGTACTATGCCGTGACGCTCACCCGCCGTCAGAAATTTGTCGCCCTCGTAGATCAGATCTTCAGCAATCCCCCCAACGGGCCCATCGTGTGGCTGAAGATCGAAACCGTGCCGCTCCGGCCGGTGATGGGCTTTGTTCTGTATGGCAACTTCGAGCAGGGCGTCCTCTGCGGCTACCCGCTGGCGGGCGACCGCGAACTGCGCCGCCAAGGTATTGTCCCGTGGCTGGACGGCACCCGCCTCATCGCCAGCAACGCCTTCGGATCAAACACCACCGCCGTGACCATCGCGGCTTGCGATGCCGGTGGCGCGACGCTGGGCACCGTGTCGTCGGGGGCCATCTCCATCCGCACCATCAAGCGGCTGGATCCGGCCGAACTGTTCGGCGGAACCGTGCCGGCGGGAACCGCTTACATGCGGTGGACATCCGGCAAGGGCATCCACCTGTGGCAGGAAGTTATTCAGGCAGGGCAGGGCACGATCGTGATCCCGTTGGATTACCAGTAGAGGATGAGCGGTGTGCAATCGGGAAAATCCATGCTATCATGTGCTTGCCCGGGATCTTCAGGGATCGGCGGCGCAGGTGGGGTGTTTTTGTCCGCCAGGCAGGATCTTACCAGGCGCAACAGAAAATGGCTTTGGTGACGGGAATCACTTTCAAGTGTGAAAGATTTGTTACAGTTTATTAGTGAAAATTTGCAGGAGGCGTCGATGAGACAACTCACCATCTTATTAATACTGATGGCATTTATCTTGTGCGTTTCCAGCGGCGATGTTCACGGACAATCTCCTAATACACCGAGAACTAAGATTTCGTTTGCCGACGTCGACAATAACGGCAGCCTTGATCTCGTATTAGGCGAATACCAATTATTGGATATATATCTGAGCAGCGGCACCGAGTCCGAAGTCCCGCCCGAGTTCACGCTCTTATACTCGATGCCAACGGAGTCCCTCCCCACGCGCCTGTGCGGCGCATTTGTGGATATTGACCTGGACGGCGATCTGGACCTGTTCTTCGGGACGCAATTCGGCAACGTGGGATACCGCCGCAACATCGGCACACCGGAGAGCCCCGACTGGTCTCAGGTCGTTTATGAGGGGACGAGTGCGGCGACGTCTCTCGCGGGCATCAACGCCATCTATGGTGTGTGGGCCATGTCCTTCGTGGATTTCGATGGCGACGGCGACCGCGACCTGGTCTTCAACGAGCAACTGGGTGATATGAGTTACTACATCAACCGGGACCGCGAGCATGACGGCTGGGTGGACGGGAAGGGAGCCGGCTTTCTCAAGTTGACCACCGGCCTGCCCGTCGCCGACTGTGGGGGAGATTCCGTCAAGCATCATTGGAGCGACGTGGACGGTGACGGCGATTTCGACTTGGTAGTCGGAGATTCCGGCGTGACGTTAAACCTGTTTCGGAACAACGGTTCCCCATCCGTTTACAACCAATTCGCCCCCCGGCAGATCTGGCCGTACGTCATGCCGCCCAGCGGTCTGGTGAGCCCGTTTCTGGCGGATTTCAACGACGACGGGTTCCTCGATCTGTACTATTCGCACTCGCTGGGTATGTTCGAGCCGATTTGGAAGGTCACCCAGGCCGGACCGAACGATATGGATGACGCGCCGCCGGTGCTCAACATCCCGGCGGTGAGCGTGGACGGCGAATCCAACGCCTGCGTGGTGAGCTGGCCGAGGGTGTTCGACGACGCCACGACGAGCTATCGCTCGGGCGTGAAATCGTACTCCTTGTATCGGTCCACGCAAGCCGGGTTCATCCCGGGCCCGTCGAACTGCATCTGGGTGCAATATCCGTCCGGCCATTTTCCGGATTATGTTCCGGAATTCGGCGAAGGCGGGGACAAGTTCAAAATCGAAGGCGACACCTACTACTACCGGGACGCCGCGCTGGAAGGCGGGAACACCTATTACTACATCCTGATTGTCCAGGATTACGCCGGGAATCAGGCGGAAACCCCGGACGCCGCCGAATACTTTGTCGCGCCGCCGGAGTTCAGCGGCGTGAACGTTGAGCTGTCGCCGTCCGCGTCACCGAACGCGATGATGCTGACCGTCGAGACCGTGGACCAGTATGGCATGCCGTTCGCCATCGCAACCGACCCGACTTCGGGCGATCCGAACGTCACCTTCACGGTCTGTGTGGACGGCGATCCCACCGGTTTCCCCCTGGTTGATCTGGAGACCGGTCTGGACCTGGAAGAGGCTGTGTTCAACAACGTCCACACGCGGGAATTCCAGGTCACGTATCGGCCCAACGAACGGCTGGAAACCTGCTTCCACTTCCAGGTACGCGTGACCGCCGTGCACCATGTGGCCGGCGGTCAAGCCATCACGAAGGAGGGTTCTAGCAGCACCGTGACCATCGATCGCGCGGCCCCCCCGCTCCCGGGGAACCTGCGGGCGCCGACCTACGAGATCACCATGACCTCCATCAACGTGCGGTGGAACGCCGCCGTTGACGCCTGCACGAGCATCGACAAATACCGGGTGTATGGCAAGAAGGCGGCGGATCCGGAGTACGCCCTGCTAGCCGAGCTATCCGAAATTGTGTATGTGTTTAACCATACCAACCTCATCGCCGGCACATCCTACATGTATTATGTCACCTCTGTGGACCTCGTGGGGCACGAGACGGAAGTGGCCGATCCCGGCGCAGTCGCCATCACCGCCACCACCCTGTACGACACCGTGCCGCCCAGCGTGCCCACCAGAGTGCAGGCGGTCTACAATGCCGAATACACCCAGATCACGGTGTCATGGAACCCGTCCACCGACGACCTGTCCGGTGTCAATTACTACGAGATCCAGAAGAAAGATGGCGACCTTGCATTTTTTGAGTACTTTCAAACCGTTTATCATCCGACTGTCTATATAATTGACAATCAGATCTATCCTGGGCACAAGATCTACTATCGCCTCCAGGCGGTGGATTTTTCGGGGAACGGTTCGGGCTGGAGCGCGGAAGCCGTCGCCGACCGCACCACCGACACGACGCCGCCCACCGTCCCCCAGATCCTGACCAGCGAAGCCGTCTCGAGCTCGTCCATCCAGATCACCTGGAGCGTGTCCACCGACGGCGGTTCCGGACTTAAGCTCTACCGCGTCTACCGGGACTACGGCACGACGCCCATCGCCGAGACCACCGCTCAGTCATACGTTGACAACGGCCTCAGCCCCAGCACGTCCTACGTCTACCAGGTGAGCGCTGTGGACAACGCCAACAATGAATCGGCCAAATCGGCGCCAGCCACTGTGCAGACGCTGCCACCGGCCGGCAAGCCCAATCCGCCGAACGATCTGCATTACACGATCCGCACCGCGTCGAGCATCAGCCTGGCTTGGGATCCCCCGACGCCCAACGGGACGACTGTTCAAAACTACCGCGTCTACAGCCACAGTTCCATGGAGTCGCCGCCGGGATCAGGCGCCCTCGTCGCCATCGTGACGGGCACCAGCACCACGGTGAGCGATCTCACGCACAGCACCACGTACTACTTCACCGTCACCGCGTTGTCGACGTTGTATGTCGAGTCCGATCACAGCGAGCGGATCCCGGTGACCACCACGACCCTGCTGCCCACCGCGCCGACCAACCTCCGGAGCACGGCGGTGGGCGGGACCTATGTCGAGCTGGCCTGGGATGCCTCCACGCCGCCTCCCGGTTCCACCATCTCCCAGTACGACCTAGCCAAGGTTCTCATCAACCCGTGGGGCGAGTCCTATTATTGGATCTACAGCGGGCCGCTGCTCACGTACCGGTACGAAGAGCTCACGCCGAATACCGAATACAAATTCAAGGTGCGGGCGCGCGACAACGCCGGCCGCATCTCCGAGATGTCCACGCCGGTGCTGGTGGTCATGACCACCCAGGACGATCCGACGCCGCCGCCTGTTCCCGCCAACCTGGCGGCCACTCCGTTGAGCACCATCAGCATCCGGGTCTCGTGGGACGCGGTCACCGACACCGGCGGCAGCGGCCTGGCCGGTTACGAATTGTTCATGAACGGGGCCCTGCTGACGACCACCACGTTCACCTATCATGTCGTCGAGAACCTGCAGCCCGCCACCGTCTACAGCTTCCAGATCCAGGCGAGGGACAAGGCGGGCAATCTGTCGGGCCTGAGCCCCGCCGTCCAGGCGGCCACGTTCGGCCTCACCGACGACCTGATGTGCGCCCATGTCACCAGCACCGCCGACTGGAAGACGCGCTTCACTCTCATCAACATTGGGGAGGAAGCCAAGCCGGTGGTTTTCTACGCCTTCAACGCGGACGGCGTGCTGCTGGAAACCCACGAGGCCGACCCCCTGGCGCCCCAGGCGGCCCTGGACGTCGACGCCGACGCGGTGTTCGCGCCGGAGACGTTGGCGCAGGACATCTGGGTGAAGATTTCCAGCGAATCGAGGCTCCGCGGCGTGCTCACCTTCGGGACGCGCGACGACGAGTCGCTGGTGACCATCCCCATGTTCGCCCGCGGCGCGGCTGACCTGATCTTCCCGTATGTCGTCACGACGGACATCTGGTACACCGGCATCACCCTGATCAACACCGGGGCTGACCAGGCGAGCCCGTTCATCAACGCGTTCACCGAGAAAGGTGAATACCTGACCGGGAAAGTGGTCAGCATTCCCGCCAACGGCAAGTTTGTCTGCCTGGTGAATCAGATCTATGACTATGCGCACCCGGAAGACATCAAGTTCCTGAGCGTGGAGTCGGACAAGGCGCTCATCGGTTTCGAGGTGTTCGGCTCCTTCATCGACAAGGGTCTGGCCGGACTGCCGGCGTTCTCGCCCACGGTGGAGCTGTTCAAGGCCGAGGCCAAGCCGGAAGCGAAGGGCGACACGCCGCTGACCCGGCCCAGCCGGCCCACCGGCTTCGAGGGGACGGCAATTTCCGAGTCGGAGATCTACCTGAGCTGGAACCCCAATCCCGAACCGGACCTCAAGCATTACGCCATTTACAGCAACGACGGGCCGGTCCCCAACCTCATCGCCACCACCGACCAAACCCACTACACCCGGTCCGGCCTCACGCCGCAGACCACCTACCGGTTCTCGCTGCAGGCGGTCAATCAGGGCAACGAGGAGTCGGAATCCACCACGCCGATCCTGGTCACCACCCTGGCCCAGGGGCAGCAGGATTACCCCTACCGGGTGTACTACAACGAGATCCCCGACCGGGCGTTCTACGACACCGGCATCACCTTCTCGAACCTGGGCGCCCAGGCCGTCACGGTGCACCTGTCGGTCTACGACGCCAACGGCGACCTGCTGGCCGAGAACGAGCGGCCCGTCGCCGTGCTGGAGCAGATGACCCGGTACATCGAGAACTTCTTCGACAACGCGCTGCCCGAAGGCGCCGCCTATCTCAAGGTGGGAGCCACCGAGAAGCTGCTGGGCTTCGAGCTGTTCTGGACGGCCGACGAGCTCGCGGCGCCGTTCCAGTTCGACGGCGTCATCGGCGTGGGCAGCGGCGCCACCCTGCATCACTTCCCGCTGGTCCGGACCGGGGCGGAGTGGTTCAGCCGGGTCCGGCTGACCAACATCGCCGCCAGCGAGAACGCCTTCACCATCGAGGCGTTCGCGGCCGACGGCACGCTGCTGGGGACTGTCACCGACGTCATCCCGCCGCTGGGCAAGTATGACGAAGGGCTGGAGACGATCTTCCCCGACGTCATCGATCAGATCGTCTGGATCCAGGTCGAATCGGATCAGCAGTTGATCGGCGACCTGTTCTATTTCTCGGAAGATCTGACCCGGCTCAGCGCCTACATCGGCCTGCGGAGCAGCGCCGAATAACCACTTCGATCCTCACGACGGCAACAATCCGGCGGTATCCCCGCCGGGTTTTTTTTATCAATCTTAGTTCGGTCTCACAAACGCGGTATGTCACCGTACCGCGCGTTCGATGAACGCGCGCCGACGGCGACCCTCCGCATCGCCGGTCAGATTCATCTTGGCGCGGTGAGCGGCTTGGCGTCGCCACGACTGTGGGGCGTGCGGCGGTTCGCCGCCGCCTCGGATTCCGCCGTAGGCCGCGTCCGCCGGACGCTGAGCACGCTGGGCACAATTGCGGGGATGCGGTGTCGGTTTGGAGTGCGCAGACACGTCTGCGCTTTGGATTCAGCCGTAGGCCGCGTCCGCCGGACGCGGCCCGCTGAAGCGGCACGATCCATGGGATCGTCCCGCTCCATGCCTCGGCCCGGCCGCCGATCGTTCACCGCGAACGCGCGTTACGGCAGGTGAAACGCCTCTTTCTTATTCCCTTTCTGTTTACTGTTCACTATTTACTGTTTACTTTCACAGGCGGGACGCCTGCGCCACAATGAACTAACGGCCGCTGGCGCGGGCGGGTCGCGGCGCCCTCTGCTGCGCGGGGACGCCGCAGATTTTGGTTCGGCGGGCCGCGTGTTCGATGGTATCATTAGCGCTTGGAGGCGAGGGGTCACGGCATGGACAGCATGGAAATACAGCCCAAGCGGAATGACCCGTTGCACGTGCTCATCCTGTGGCACATGCACCAGCCGATCTACAAGGGCGTGGGCGACGGCGGGTTCCTCCTGCCGTGGGTCCGCCTCCACGCGCTCAAGGACTACTACGACATGGTGGACGTGCTGGCCGACTTCCCCGGCGTGCGCGTCACGTTCAACCTGGTCCCATCCCTGATGGAGCAGATCCAGGACTATGCCGACCGGGACGCCACCGACCCGTTCCTGGACATCAGCCTGAAACCGGCCGCCGAGCTGACCGCCGACGACCGACTGTTCCTGCTGAAGAATTTCTTCTCCCTGAACTTCGACCAGATGGTCCAGCCGTACGCGCGCTACAAGGAGCTGTTCGAAAAACGCGGGCACGTCGGCGACCTGGACAAGCTGCGCGAGAAGACCGCCCTGTTCACCGAACCGGACTACCGCGACCTCCAGGTGTGGTTCAACCTGGCCTGGTGCGGCCACCGCCTGCAGCAGTCGCCGGAGATCCAGACGCTCCTGTCGCAGGGGCGCAACTTCAGCGAGGATGACAAACGGCGGCTGCTCGAGGCGCAGCGCCGGTTCATCGGCCAGGTGCTGCCCGCCTACCAGGCGGCCGCGGCGCGCGGACAGATCGAGGTGTCCACCTCACCTTACTACCACCCCATCCTGCCGCTCCTGTGCGACATCAACTCCGCCCGCGAGGCCCTGCCCAACATCGAGCTGCCCCGGCACGATTTCCACCATCCCGAGGACGCCGTCTGGCACGTCCAGCAGGCGGTCCGCGCCCACCAGCGCCTCTTCGGCGACCGGCCGGCGGGGATGTGGCCGTCGGAGGGCTCCGTCTCCGAGGAGATGCTGGCCATCGCCCGCGCCGAAGGGATCCGCTGGGTGGCCACCGACGAGGAGATCCTGCACGCGTCCCTGCGCCGGTCCGGGCTCCTGCGCGAGGGCGATCCCTTTCTGCCGGAGCGCAAATACCTGCCGTACCGCTGCGGCGACGCCGCCGACCCGGTTCACATCTTCTTCCGCGACCACCTGCTCTCCGACATGATCGGGTTCACCTACTCGACGTACGACGGCGAGGCGGCGGCCGACGATCTGGTCAGCCGGCTGCTGCTGATCCGGAAGCTGCTGCCCGACGATGCGCGGCGCTTCGCCGTGCCCATCATCCTGGACGGGGAGAACGCCTGGGAGCATTACGCGGACAACGGGGTGCCCTTCTTGCGCGCTCTGTACGAGCGGCTGGAACGGAGCCCGTTTCTCAAGGCGGTGAGCTTCTCCGAGTACCTCGCGCTGGGCGAGGCGGCCCCGGCCCTGCCGAAGGTGCGGGCCGGCTCGTGGATCTTCGGTTCGTTCTCCACCTGGGTGGGCCACCCGGAGAAGAACCGCGGCTGGGACCTGCTGGCGGCCACGCGCAAGAAGCTCGCGGAAGTGTCGCTCACGCTTCCCCCGGACGATGCCGTCCGGCGGCGCGATTTTCAGCGCGCGCTGGAGCACGTGATGGTGGCCGAGGGGAGCGACTGGTTCTGGTGGTACGGCGAGGACCACTTCTCGGAGTACGACCGGGAGTTCGACCAGCTCTTCCGGGCCCACCTCGAGAAGGCCTGGCGCCAGCTCGGCCTGCAGCCGCCGGACGAGCTGGCCGCGCCCATCATCCAGAAGGTGAGCCGGTTCAAGGTGCAGCGCCCCTTCGAGCTCCTGACGCCCGTGCTCGACGGGTTCATCACCGACTATTTCGAATGGCTGGCGGCGGGGTACTTTTCCAACCAGTACGCGTTCACGACGATGCAGCAGGTGCACAAAATCTTCAACGGGTTCCATTTCGGATTCGACCATCACAACCTGTACATCCGCCTGGACGTGGAGACCGCCATTCTCAACGACAAGAAATACCCGTTCCGCGTCGAGATCCACTTTCGCAAGCCGGGTGACCTGTTCTACCGCATGATCAAGGACAACCGCCGGAAGAAACTCGTCTACGAGCAGGTCACGGTGGACGACAGCGGCGCCGAGGCCGCCCGCCGGCCGTGCGGACTGGCGGGCGTCCGCCAAATCGTGGAACTGGGCGTGCCGCTGGCCGACATCGGGATCCACGAGAACCAGGTGATCGAATTCGCGCTCAAGATCTTCATCGGCGACAACCTGGCCGAGCGGATGCCCCACCAGGGCTTCCTGGCCCAGAAGATCGCCATCGACGATCTCGAGAAATACTACTGGGTGGTCTAGGGGGCGACGTGCAGCCGGTGCAGCTGGTCCTCGGCGTTCACCTTCACCAGCCGGTGGGCAATTTCGATCACGTGCTGGAAGAGTCATACCAGCGGGCGTACCGGCCCTTCCTCGACACCTTCGGCCGCTTCCCCTCGCTTCGGATGGTGTGGCACTGCTCGGGCTTCCTCTTCCAATGGCTGGCGGCGCGCCATCCCGACTATCTGGACCAGCTGGCCGGACTGGTGGCGGCGGGCCGCGTGGAGCCGCTGTCGGGGGGCATGTACGAGCCCATCTTTCCGGTCATCCCGCCGGTGGACCGGGCCGAGCAGATCCGCCGGCTGTCGGAGCTGGTGGCGGGCCGCTTCGGCCGCGCGCCGCAAGGCGTCTGGCTGGCGGAACGGGTCTGGGAGTCCGGCATGGTCCAGGACCTGGCCGCGGCGGGCATCCGCTACGTGTCGCTGGACGACTACCACTTCTACGCCGCCGGCCTGACGCCCGAGGAGCTGGACGGCTACTTCACCGTGGAGGAGCTGGACCGCGCCGTCGGCGTGTTCCCCATCAGCGAAACGATGCGCTACCTCATCCCGTGGGCGGAGCTGCCCCGGGTGGAGGAGGCGTTCCGGCTGATGCAGGCCGGCGGGCAGCGGCTCACCGTCATGATGGACGATGCCGAGAAATTCGGCTCCTGGCCCGGGACCTACGACTGGGTGTACGGACGGCAGTGGCTGGAGCACTTCTTCGGCTGGCTCGAGGCGCATCCGGAGCTGGTGAGCACGACCACCTTCGCCGACTTCTGCCGTGACCACGCGCCGCGCGGGCGGGCCGCCCTGCCGGGCGCCTCCTATACCGAGATGGGGCAGTGGGCGCTGCCGGCGGGCCGGGCGCTCCAGTACGAGACCCTGACCCGCCGCCTGGAGCAGGACGGTCTGGCCGCGGAGGCTAAGCCGTTCGTGCGCGGCGGGATCTGGCGCAATTTTCTGGTGAAATACCCCGAGAGCAATTACCTGCACAAGCGGATCCTGCACCTGAGCCGCCGGTTCGACACCGGCGCCAAGCGGGCGCTCCCCGCCTACGACCACCTGCTGCAGGCCCAGTGCAACGACGTCTTCTGGCACGGTGTGTTCGGCGGCCTGTACCTGCCCCATCTGCGCCACGCCGCCTACCGCCACCTGCTGGAGGCGCAGCGGGGGCTGGAGCGGCACGAGCAGCCGGACCCGAACCGGCCGCCCGAGATCGTCCGGGCGGACCTGGACCTCGATTTTCGCGACGAGATCCTGGTCAACCACCGCGACTATTTCTGCGTGCTGGCGCCGTCGCACGGCGGCGCCATCCCCGAGCTGTCGTTCAAGCCGGTCGGCGTGAACCTGCTCAACGTGCTCGCCCGCTGGCGCGAGAAGTACCATCTGGCCGCTCCGGCCGGCAAGGTGGTGCGGCTGGCCGGCGAACCGGCGGGCGACACCGGCGCGCCCGGCGACTTGTCGTTCGACGACCATCCGCGCCATTCGTTGCGGGAGACGTTCTACCCCGAGCTGCCGGATCCCGAAGCGCTGCGGAAGGGCCGCACCGACGGCGCCGTCCCGTTCTGGGACGGCGCGTTCGCCGCCGAGGTGCGGGACGATGGACGCGTCGACCTCCGGCTGGCCCACGAGCGGTTCCCCTACCGCAAGACGCTGGCGGCGCCGGCCGACGCCCCCCGCCTCGAGTTCGACTACGAGTGGTCGCCGGCCGACCCACGGCCGGGGTGGCTCGGCGTGGAGTGGAATCTGGGCATCGCCGGCGGCGACGATCCCGAAAAGTGCTGCTTCCCGTCCGCGGACCGGGCCGCCGCACGCGGTCTGGGCGGGCCGGGACGCTGGGACGCGGTGGACGGCTGGAGCCTGGAGAACCGCCGCGAGGGTTACGCCGTGCACTTCCGGTGTTCGGAGCCGGTGACCGTCTGTTGCTGGCCGGTGGAGACCGTGTCCCTGGCCATCGACGCCATGGAGAAGACCTACCAGGGACTCTCTGTCTGCTTCCTGTTCCGGCTCACCGGGCGGCAGCAGCGCTGGCGTCTCACCGTTGAACTCCAGACCCTGTGACGGGCCGGAGCGGCGGGTTTCGATTCGCGACTGCATGTAGGGAGCTCACATGTCGGAACTGCGACACGATCCGATCCAGCAGCGGTGGGTGATCATCTCGGTGGAGCGGGGCAAGCGCCCCGGGGATTTCATCATCCCCCGCGAGGAAGTGGAGCCGCCGGGAACGTTCTGCCCGTTCTGCACGGGGAACGAGGACAAGACGCCACCCGAGATCTTCGCCGTCCGCCCGCCGGGTGCCGCGCCCAATTCGCCGGGGTGGGAAATCCGGGTGGTGCCCAACAAGTTCCCGGCGCTCATGATCGAGGGCGATCTGGAGAAGAAGGGCGCCGGGGTCTACGACCGCATGCGCGGCATCGGGGCCCACGAGGTGATCATCGAGAGCCCGGATCACGAGCTGAGCATGGCGGACATGTCGGTGGAGTACCTGACGCGCATCGTGGACATCTACCGGCTGCGCTGGCTCGACCTGAGCCGCGACGAGCGGTTCAAATACATCCTCATTTTCAAGAACCACGGCAGCGCCGCGGGCGCCTCGCTGCGGCACACGCATTCCCAGCTCATCGCCACGCCGGTCACGCCGCGCACCGTCTCGCTGGAGCTGGATTCGGCGCGGGCCCACTACCAGCTCAAGCAGCGCTGCCTGTTCTGCGACATCCTCGACTACGAGCTGGAGCGCCAGGAGCGGATCATCAGCACCAATGACAGCTTCGTCGCCTACACTCCGTACGCGGCGCGGTTCCCGTTCGAGGTGACGATCCTGCCCCGGTTCCACAGCCACAGCTTCGCCCGCATCGACGCGCGCCAGGGCGCCGACCTCGCCTCGATCCTCAAGGACACGCTGCTGCGCATCAAGATCGGCTTGAAGGATCCCCCGTTCAACTTCGTCATCCACACCGTGCCCAACACCACGGCCAGACCCCGGCGCTCATCCTACTGGGACACGGTGGAATGGGACTACCACTGGCACATCGAGATTCTCCCCCGCCTGACCAAGATGGCCGGCTTCGAATGGGGGACGGGCTTCTACATCAATCCGACGCCGCCCGAGGACGCGGCCCGCTTCCTCCGGGAAGTCAACCTGCTGCAGCTGGAGCTCATGCAACGCAACCACAACGGAAATCGTTAGCGAGGAGACACGCCATGGATGTCCTGATGGTATCAGCCGAAGTCGCGCCGTTGTCGAAGGTGGGCGGATTGGCCGACGTGGTGGGCGCGCTGCCGCGGGCGCTGGTGGCCGAGGGCGTCCGGGTGTCCGTCATGACGCCGGCCTACGGCCAGATCGACCGGAGCAAGCTGCCGGAACCGCCGGTCAAGGTGTTCGGCACCAAGATCGATCTGGGACCCGGCGGCGTGCATCCCGTGACGGTGTGGCGCACCCGCCTGCCCGGCGCGGATGTCCCGGTGCTGCTCGTGGACAACCCCCACTTCTTCCACCGCGACGGCATCTACACCGACCCGGCCACCGGCGAGGAGTACGTCGACGGCGCGTACCGGTTCATCGGTTTCGTCCGGACCTGCCTGGAGTATCTGGACCAGGTCCGGCCGGACGTGGACATCATTCACTGCCACGACAGCCACACCGCCACCCTGCCGGCCCTGCTGGCCCTGCGGGAGGCGGACGCCGACCCGCTGACGTCCCGGCGGCCGGGCACCCTGCTCACCATCCACAACATCGCCTACCCCGGCCTGTATCCGACCACCGTGCTGCCGGCGCTGGGGATCCCCGAGCGCATGTGCGTTCCCTACGGCCCGTTCGAATACTACGGGCAGGTGAATTTCCTGAAGATCGGCATCCACTTCGCCGACCTGATCAACACGGTGAGCGTGCGCTACGCGCAGGAGATCCAGGAGTCGTCGGAATACGGCGGCGGGCTGGAAGGCGTCCTGCGGCAGCGCGCCGCGGACGTCTACGGCGTCCTGAACGGGGTCGATTGCGATGAATGGAATCCCGAGACGGACCCCCTCATCCCGCACCGCTTCAGCCTGGACAACCTGGCCGGCAAGCGCGCGAACAAGCAGGCCCTGCTCGAGGCCTACGGGTTCCCGACAACGGATTTGGACCGCCCGGTGATCGGCATGGTGGGCCGCCTGGTGGACCAGAAGGGGCTGGACCTGGTGATGCCGCTGCTTGACGAGCTCGCCGGGATGGGCCTGTACCTGGTCATACTGGGGACGGGCCTGCCGCGCTACCACGAACAGCTGCTCGACGCACAGCGCCGCCACCCCGGATTCCTGGGCGTCCGGATCGGCTTCGACAACCGGCTGGCGCATCTCATCGAAGCGGGCAGCGACCTGTTCCTGATGCCGTCCCGGTTCGAGCCGTGCGGCCTGAACCAGATGTACAGCCTGCGCTACGGCACGGCGCCCATCGTCCGCGCCACCGGCGGTCTGGCCGACACGGTCACACCGTTCCAACCGGACACCGGGCGGGGGACCGGCTTCGTCTTCTCCGCCTACTCCAGCCAGGCGCTGCTGGAGCAGATTGACCTGGCCACCTACCTCTACCCCGACCGGCGCATCTGGACGCGCCTGATGCGTAACGGCATGCGGCAGGACTTCTCGTGGCAGCAGTCGGCCCGACGGTATGTGGAGCTCTACCAGAAGATCATGGCCCGGCGCGAGCCCCGTCCGGCTTCAGCCTCCTCCCCGGCCAAGCCGCCATCGGCCTGATCCGGCGGCCGGTATCGCCATTGGCGCCTGCCGCCAGTCGTCCTGTTCCGGTCGGGCCCGGCTTGCGGTCGGTGCGGCGGTGGCCGGATCCGTGCAGTCGCATTCCGATACACGATTTTCCCGACCCTGTCGGGCGTGACTGGATTCCTCCCCCGCGACCCGTTCACTGTCGGGCGGGTCTTGAAATGACGAACATGTTAAAAAAAACTCCGGATAGGTAAGGGGGGAACTATCCGGAGCGTGTTGCAAAGTATAGGGGGAAGACTCTGAATCTATAATAAGGGCTTTTGATTAAAAATCAAGTCCTTTTATTGGGACGCTTGCGGCGCCAAGTTTTCTGTTGTCTTTACCGGCCATTGTCGTTATTCTAGCGGCATCTGAACACTTTCTGGAAGGACGCGCCATGGGTTTTTTCAAAAAGCTCCTGAAGAAGGCGGATGAAAAACCGCTGTCCATCACCCAGGCGGCCGAAGCGGCCCCGGCCGTCTCTCCGGAGAAGCCGCAGGAGATCATCCTGGCTGAACCGTCCGCCGGCGAACCGCCGGTGCTTCCGGAACCGGCGGCGGCCGCGCCGCAGCCCCAGTCACAGCGAGCGCAGGCGCTGGCCGACGAACGGCAGCAGGTGCAGGCGGTGTGGCGCGAGATGATGAACGTGCGCCAACAGGTGCTCGATGACTTCGAGCGCATCCAGAAGCTGACCGCCGAATTCGGCGAGAAGGACCGCCAGATCTTCGACGACCTGCGGCAGACGCAGGGCATTCTGGGGCAGGCGTTCGACGTGCTGGCCGGCAAGGACAAGCGCAAGACCCTCGATGAGATCGACGAGTTGCTGGCGTCGGAAATCAACCTGGTGGAGTCCGCCTCACATCCCGCCGACCTCGAGACGCTCCTGGGCCTGATCCGTGAAAAATCGCTGGATCTTTCGGATGAGATCCGTGGCTATATCGCCCGCACCCGCCAGATCCTGATCCAGGTGGAGGGCGTGAAGAAGCAGAAGGAGACGCGCCTCGCGGTCCTGGAGAACCAGTTCGAGGAGATCCAGCGGACCCGGGATAAGTCCGTCGAGCTGCGCCGGAAGGTGCAGGCCGAGAAGGAGATGCTGGAGCGCGAGATCGACTCCGTCAACGCGTCGCGGCAGAATCTCGAAGCCCAGATCTCGCTGATGGAAGAGAAGATCCAGAGCACCATGGAGGCCAAATCGGGCCTGGAGAGCCAGATCCAGGATGCCGAGGAGGAGAAAGCCGCGCTGCGGGAGGCCCTCGCGAGCGTTCGCAAGGAGAAGGAGGAAACAGAGTCCACCGTCGAGAGCCTGCAGGCGTCGCTTCAAAGCATCGAACAGGAACGCGACGGCCTTGACCAGCAGCTCAAGACCGCCCTGCGCCAGAAGGGCCGCCTGGCCGACGACATCGCCATGTCCGAGAAATCCCGGAAGGATTCTCAGGCCCAGATCACCCGGCTGGAGGGTGAAATCGAAGCGGTCCACCGCGCCCTGGATGCCTTGCGCGCGGAGATCGATGAGGTGGGCAAGGCCCAGGGGGCGCTGGAAACCGAGCGGAAGACCCGTGAGGACAGCTCGGTCTCCGATGCCCAGCGGCTCGAGGAACTCGAAGAGGAGCTCCGCGTGCTCCTGGAGGAGCGCGGCCATCTCGAGGAGAAACTCGACGAAGAAAAGCAGCTCCTCGAAATGGCCAGACAGGAGCTGGCGGACAAACAGGCGCATCTCGCCGAAGGCGACGACAATCTGCGGATGATCCAGGAGGGTCTCGCCAGTGTCCAGGAGGAGATCGGACAGCTCAAGGCGCGTCGAGCGGAGTTGGCCGCCCAGCGCGAGGAACTGGACCGCCAGCTCAAGGCGGTGACGGCTGAGCGGTCGCCGGCCAAGGCCGCCGCGGCCATCGAGCAGCAGCTCGCCGCGTCCAGCCAGGAGCGGGACACCCTGTTGCAGGAGCTGGAGCAGGCGGTCGAGGAGTTGCGCGTGGCCGAGGAGGCGGCTGAACAATCGGCCCAGGAGCAGAAAGCCGCAGCCCGCCGGGTGACGGAGCTGGAAGCCGAGCTCCGTGAGGTGCAGGAACAGAAGGATGCCCTGCGGCAGAGACTGGAGCAGACGCGGAACGAGATGGCGGAGGCGCAAGCCGCCCGCGAGAAGCGCGACCAGGCCGCCGCGGTCGAGAAAACGAAACTGCTGGAGGCGAAGCAGCGTCTGACCGCGGCGCGGGAGGAAAAATCCGCCATCGAAGAGGAACTGGGCCGGTTGGAACGCGCCGCTGCGGAGGCGCCGCCCGTGCTGCTCACGTCACGGGACACGGTGTATGAGGTGGTCGAGGAGGGCACCATCGCCCCCGCCGCCGAAGCAAAAGTGGAGGAGCTCGATCCCGCCCAGCGCAAAGCCCAGCGCCTGGCGCGGGTCATCGTGTCCGACATCATCCTGTATAACAAAGAAATCCTCAACACCGCCGCCAACCAGCGGAATTTTTACGAGATCCTGGAAAACCAGATCAAGCGGTCCGAAGATTATTTCCGGGAGAAGGTGTCCGGCGAACTCATCGCCCAGCGGGACTTTCTCCGGGAAGAGCTGGAGAAGCTGCGCATCAGCCTGAAAGCCTGAGCTGCGGCCGCTGTCGTCCGTTGCTTGCTCGCCGCTCCCGCGATCCAGCGGGAGCATTCCTTTTTTGGGGACCGGCCGCACCGCGCCGGTCGGCAAGGCGGGCGACCGGGATCACCGGGTCCGTTCAAATGCCGTGATCTGCCGGTCCACCAGGGGATGACGCTGCCGGGCGATGGCGAGAGTTTCCGGATCCGGGGGGGATGGCAGCTCGGGGATCAGCGCCGCCCAGTTGCGCAACAGGCCGCGCCGACCGGCCCGGGCCAGTGCCGTCCGGCCCAGGCGCCGCCGGAATTCCCGGCTGCTCATCCGGGTCAGTTCGGCTGGCGTGGGGACGGTCGCATCTTCGGCGCCGGCAAGCTCCGGCACGGGAGGCAGGCTCGGCCCGTGGTTGAACGGGCACGCCTCCTGGCAGCGGTCGCAACCGAATAGGTTCCCGGCCAGCCGCCCGCGAAATTCGGGGGGGATCGTCTCACGGTGCTCGATGGTGAGGTACGCCAGGCAGCGCCGGGCGTCCAGCACGCCGGGCTCGGCCAGGGCGCCGGTGGGGCAGGCCTCCAGGCACCGGCGGCAATCCCCGCAGCCGCCGGCGTCCGCCGACGGGCTGGTGGGCAGGGGAATGTTCAGGAGCAGGACGCCCAGGCAGAGGTAGGAGCCGTGCCCGGGGTGAATCAGGCAGGTGTTCCGGCCGATGAAGCCAAGACCGGCCCGAACGGCCAGCGGCTTTTCCATGAGGGGCGCGGTGTCCACCGCGACGCGACCACGGACGGCGGGATCCTCCCGTTGCAGCTCGCTGAGGAGGGTCTGTAGTCGGTGGCGGACCACGCGGTGGTAATCCTCGCCTCGGGCGAAGCGGGCGATCCGCAGGGGGCCCGGCAGCGGTTCGCCGGCGTAGGGGAAACCGCCGACCACGATGGAGCGGCATCCATCGAACCAGCGGGCCGGTTCCCGCCGGACATCGCCGTCAGCGGCCAGCCAGCTCATGCCGGCATGACGACCGGCGGTCACCCATTCCCGCCAGTGCCGGTGCGGTTCGTCCAGCGCGTCGGGCGCGGCGGCGCCCACCAGCGGGACGCCCGCGGCGGCAGCTGCCGTGCAGACGTGCGCCCAGTGTGCGTCGGCTCCGGTCATGGCGGCGTTCCCGCGATCGCGGTGAAGAGCGGCTGATAATGCCGTCGGACGGCTTCCTGAAGGGGGCGCAGGCGGCCGGTGAACAGGTGATCGGCACCGGCAATGGCCACCAGCGCGCGATCCGGATTGTCGGGAGGACACAACCGGGCGACATCCGCGACGCTGCCGAAGGAATCGAGGCTGCCCTGGATGAATACAATGGCCTGGGGGCAGTCGGCGATGAAGCGGTAATCATAGGCTGCCAGCGGCGTGCCCACGGACAGCACCCACGGAATGTCAGGTCTGCTCACCGCCACCCGGGCCGACACCCAGGCGCCGAAGGAGAAGCCCGCCAGCATCCGCACCCGCGGCGCGGCCGCATCGTCGAGAAACCGGAGCGCAGCCAGCACGTCGTCGCGCTCGCCGTCGCCGCGGTCGTGGACGCCCGCGCTCTCCCCCACGCCGCGGAAGTTGAAGCGGAGCACCGCCGCGCCTGCCTCGAGCAGCCCGTGGGCCACCCGGACCACCACTTTGTTGCGCATGGTCCCGCCGTGCAGCGGATGGGGATGGGCCAGCACCACGCCGACGGCGCCGACGTAGGCCGGCGGCAGTTCCAGCAGGCCTTCAAGAGATCCGGCCGGTGAGGGAATCCGGACGCGCTGCATCATGGCTCTCCGGCCCCCGGCTGCGGCCCGCGGCGGGCGGCGCCGAACCGCGGACTCACTTCTGCAGGCGGGGTTTGAGTTTCTTCAGCTTGTCCTTGAGCCGGGGGAGCACGTCCGCCTCCGGCGAGAAGGACAGAGCTTTCTCGTAGCAATCGCGGGCGTCGTGGGTGCGGCCGAGCGCCCGGTAGACGTCGCCGAGATGCTCCTGGAGCGTGGGGTCGGTGGGCAGCGCCCGGGCGGCCTGCAGCAACAGGTTCAGCGCCTTGCGGTACTCCTTCTGCTTGTAGTGGCCCCAGCCCAGACTGTCCAGGTAGGCGGGGTTTTTCGGCTCGCGCTTCAGGGCCAGTTGCACGTATCCGATACCGGCCTGCACGTCCAGGTCGTTGTCGATGAGCATGTACCCCAGGTAGTTGTGCGCGGTGGCGTTGTCGGGATCCTCCGCGAGCAGGCGCCGGAAGGCGTCGGCGGCCGGACCGAAGCGGCCGGCGCGCTCCAGCACCGCCGCGTGCTGGAACAGTAACTGGGCATCCCCCGCGTGCCGCAACAGAGCGGTCTCCAGCGCGTGGAGGGCGTCATCCCAACGCTGCCCCTCGACGTGGATGGCGGCGAGGCCCAGGTACAGCGGAATGTCGTCCTCGCGCTCGGCGGTCAGCCGATCCTGGAGCAGCGCCACGCCTTCGTCGATCCGTCCGGCGGAGGCCAGGGTCTGTGCCTTCTCGGCGATGAGGCGAGGATTGTCGGGCAGGACGCCGAGGCCGGTCTGTGCCGCGGCCAGCGAGTCGTCGTAGCGTTTCAGGGCGCGCAGGATCGCGGCGATCTGCACGTGAGCCAGTGGATCGCGATCATCCGGATACTCGCGGCGGATCTGGGTGAACACCTCCAGGGCCTTCTCCGGGAGTCGCTGCTCCAGGTAGAGGTAGCCCAGGTTCAGCATGAACAGGCGGCGGTTGCGGGCGATCTCCGGCGGCGTGTCGGCTCCGGCGACCGGCGTGTCGCGGATGAGGGCTTGAAACATGGGGATGGCTGCCGCGGCGTCGCCCATTTGGGAGTAGGTCAACCCGAGCTGGAAGCGGTAGTCGGGCACCGCCGGTTCGAGGGCGATGGCGTCCTTGAAGCACTGGACCGCCTCGTCGAACTGCAGTTGCTCCCGATGGATCTGGCCGGAGTACATGAGCACGTCGCCGCTGATCACGCCGTTCTCGCGGGATTTGCTCAGCACGGCCAGCGCCGCTTTTGGTTTCCCGCTCTTGAGCAACAAGCGGGCGTAGTTGAGGTAGGCCCGGGAATCGTCGGGGGCCTGCTCGATGGCCAGCTGGTGGATCTGCGCGGCGTCATCCAGCCGGCCCATCTTCTCCAAGATGTCCGCTCGCAGCATGCGGATCTGGACAGAGGGAGGGCGCTGCTGCTCCACCACGCGGAGTGTGGTGAGGGCCTCGTCGTATTTCCCCTGCTCGGCGTATACCAGGGTCAGAAAATAGGCGCCCTCGGCCGCCGAGGGATTCAACTCGGTGTAGCGCCGGAGCATCTCCTCCGCCTCGGGCAGGCGGCGTTGGCGGAACAGGATCCGGCCCAGGGCGAACAGGCTGTCCGAGTCGTCGGGGGTCGTCTCCAGGACGGCCCGGTACAGGTCGATGGTCTGCTGGAGGAGCGTCTGGCCGTTCTCGTCCGCCGACGGCCCTTCGCCCAGCATGGACAGGTACATGCCGGCCAGCAGCTTGCGCGCATGGATATTACCGGGGTTCTCCCGGACCAGGCGCTCGAGTTCCTCCCGGGCGTCCCGGTATTTCTGCGCCTGCAGCATGAAGCGCGCCCGCTCCACCTGCAGGAACTGGCTGGTGGGATCGTGGCGTAGCGCCTCGTTCAGATTCCGTTCCGCCTCGGTGTACCGTTCGGCCAGCAGGTCGTTGCGGGCCAGCAAATAGTAGAAATAGGCCTGGGCCGGATCCGCCGACACCGACGGCCGGTCGGCCGCCGCCGCGGGCGGCGGCGCCGTCGGGGCCTCCTGGGCCCGGAGTCCGCCGCTTCCGCCGGCGTCGGCCGCCAGCGCGGCGCCCGCTACGATGCCGAATACCGTGAGCAATCGCTTCATGATTCTATCCGCCTTGTGTGTGGGAACATCGCCTGGGGGAGCACCGTGCCGCTCCCGGTTGTCACCTGCCGCAGCAGATTGTAGAACAGGTTGACGGGGAAACCCACCACGTTGAAGTAGCAGCCTGAGATGCTCCGGATGAACAGGGACGCGCGGTCCTGGATGCCGTAGGCACCCGCCTTGTCCGTCCACTCGTTCCAGCCGATGTATGCGTCGACGGTCTCGGGTGCCAGGGGCTCGAACGTCACCTCGGACACGGCGTGCCCCTCCGCGGTCCGGCCGGCGGCCAGGTCGCGCACGCACACCGCGGTGACCACGCGGTGGGTGCGGCCTGCCAGCGTCCGGATCATCCGACGGGCGTCCGCTTCGCCGGCGGGCTTGCCGAGGATCTCGCCGTCGATGTACACCAGGGTGTCGGCGGCGATGACGATCCCGTCGTCGGCGGGCGGTTCGGCCAGCCGCAGTTTCTCCCGGGCGTGGTGTGCGGCGAGCATCTCGGGAGATCGGGGACCGGGATCGGCCGCCTCCTCCTCGTGGCGCGACGGAATGACCGTGACGTCCAGGCCGAGCCTGCGCAGGATGTCCCGGCGCCGGGGAGACGTGGAGGCAAGGAAAAATCGCACGATAAACCGCCGTTCCGCCGCAATCGATCCATTATAGACGGTCGGCGGGTAAAAGCAAAGCATCCGCCCCGGAGTACGGGGGGGGCGCCGGGTGGGGTGCGGGGTGAACTATCTGTCCGGGGGTGGGATCAAATGTGAGATAATCGGGCCCAAACGGAGGCAGGTGTTGCATGCGGATGTTGCAGGAAATCCTCACACAATGGGCGGCGTCCGGCGATGTGCTGCCGGTTTTTTATGCCGGCCTGCTCGGCGGCATCTGGCCGCGGCTGGTGGGGGACCGCCTGGCGCCGCTCAGCCGTCCAGGCGAGCTGGCGGACGGTGTTCTGGTTGTACACGTGAAGAGCCGGTACTGGAAAACGCAACTCGAGACGCTGAAAGCGGATATCGTCCGCCGGATTGCGGATTTCATCCCTCCGGCGGTGGTGCAGCAGGTGGTGCTTCGGGTTTCACCGGAGCAGTTTCCCGTCCCCGGACCGTCGGCCCGCCGGCGGCCGACCGCACCCACCGGGGCAGTCGATTCGGAGTGGATTGACCGGTGCGCGGCCGCCATCGACAATCCCCGCCTGCGGGAGGCCTTCACCCGGGCGCTCGCCGCAAGCCTGCGGGAATGATCGGGGCCGGGGCCCCGTTCGGGCCGGCGGCGAAGATTTCGGCATGGATTTCCGACCCGTTCGGTGATACAATAAACCCTTTCGATTCGGGCAGTCCGAGGGAGGACAAATGACTCAGTGGGTTCGCAAGGGCGTACGGGCGGCGGGACTGGTGATGCTGCTGCTTGCCGGGATGGCGTTCGCCCAGAATGACGCGGTCATCATCGATCCCAACGCGGATACCGCGCCGGCGGATGTCCGGTCGCTCGGGCTGAGTTTCCGGATCAACGAGTACGACATCGTCGCCCCCTCGATCCTGGTGACGCCGGATGGGCAGTTCGGCTTCGTGAACTACACGATTGCCGCCAACCAGGAGCACCAGGGCTACGTGCTGGTCTTCCGCCCGCTGGCCGAAGATCCCGCCCAGCGGATTGTCAAGGCCATCCCGGTGGGCGAGCGGCCCGCGCTCATGTTCTTCAATCCGGCCATGACTGAAATCTGGGTGGTCAATCTGGGCAAGTTTTTCAACCTCAACTCCAGCTGTTCCATCGCGGTGATCGACGTTGCCTCGCAGCAGGTGGTGCAGACCATCGCGACACCGAATTACGTCTTTGGTTTCGGCAGCAACGTGGTGTTCGCACCCGACGCCTCCCGCGCTTATATCTCGGCCACCCAGAGCGACGAGGTGCTCCAGATCGACACCGCCACGTACACCGTCATCGGCGCGCTGAAGATCGTTTCGACCAATCCGTATTACTACACCTCCGTTGGCCCCACCTGGCTGACGATGAGCCACGACGGGTCGTTCCTCTGCAGTGTGAATTCGTTCAGCGATAACGTGTCGGTGATCGATACCGCCACATTCACCGAGAGCCGCCAGGTGAACTTCCATGACGCGGAAGCCGTCGCCGATCACATCGCCAATTTCACCTTCCGGAACAACGTGCTGCTGAGCGAGGACGACACCATCGGCCTCATCGCCTCGGCGGGCCTGAGTTCCGGTTCCGCCTTCCTGTTGAACGACCGGGTGTATCTGTTCGATCCCGCCACCGGCCAGAAGATCAAGGACGATAACGGCAAGGACATCACCCTCTACGTGGAAAACGACCCGGCGGCCATCTTCCTGGATCCAACCGGCGAATTCTTATGCGTCCAGATCACGTCGCACGATGCGGTGAACTACTCGGAATACTATGGGTTCCCCACCGTGGCCGTCTTCAAGTGGCCGTCCCTCGAGCTGTACAAGATCCTGCGGTACAAGGCGCAGACATATAACATGGCCCGGACCACGCAGACGGCCTTCCTCGAGAACCCTGACGGCACCTACGATTTGGTATTCCCGTCATTCAGCAACTATGTGCCGACCAAAGACATCCCCGACAACGAGCCGCTGGTCCGGGCGCCGCTGGACTTCCGCGTCAGCACCACCGGCCTGCTGCCCCTGGGCGACGGCGGCCAGCGGGAGATTCCGGTGGCCGTGGCGGCGGTGCCGGGCACCGACCGGTTCTGCGTCGCCAGCTTTCTGACCGGGACCATCAGCGTGGTGGGCCAGCCGAGCAAGCCGGTGTTCTCCAGCGGGTACAGCGTCAACCTCGAGGAAGGGCGGTTCTCCGCCGTCAGCTTCATCAACCTCCTGGACGAGGCGGTGACCTTCGGCCTCCAGTCGTATCAGACCAACAACACGTCCTACTCGGACGATGACAGCGCCGCCGGGCTCCCTTTCTACTGGGTGGACGACGACGACGTGGCCCACATCATCGATCCCGTAGATGTGACTCTGCAGCCGGGCGAGCAGCTCGTCCAGATGGTCAAGGAGCTGATCCCCGACTATGACAAGGTGGTCAACCAGCACGGCTTCATCAAGGCGGTCCACCCCGAGCTGTCCCTGACCGGGCTCATTTACAACGGCACCATCGGCGACGACGGCGCCACGATTATCCGGGGTGACTACCTGCGGATCGACCAGCCCATGGCCCAGGACGTCATCTTCCCGTTCTCCTTCAGCAACACCACGTCCGAACTCGCCGACAAGCGGGTCGAGACGACCATCCACTTCGTCAACCCGTACTACAACCAAATGAAGATCCAGCGCATCCTCTTCAACCCCACCGGTGTATCGGACAGCAACACCTCCTTCGATCTCGCCTCAGTGGGCGGCATCGACCAGGTCCTCCTCGAGTTCCCGTTCAACGGCTATATGCGGTTGTTCAACCTGGACAACCTGATCACGTACGCGTACCTGACGATGGAGAACACCGATCCGGACAACTCCTTCGTGATGACGTGCCCGCCGCTCAATCCGGTGCTCCCGTCCGCCTCGCACACGTTCCATGTGCCGTACTACGCGGTGGGCAACGGCTTCGACACGTCCGTCATCCTGATCAGCTCCAACGAACGGGTGGCCGAGGAGGACGAGGAAGAGGAAGACCCGGAGATTCTGCAAACCCACGTCCGGATGGATTTCTACGACTTCGACGGCAACCTGGTGACCACGCGGGAGTACGATTTCGACAACCAGTCGCGGTTCGAAGTGTACCTGTCCGAGGAGGACGCCCTCGACCTCGACCGGTTCGACACCGTCTTCCACACCGGCTCGATCGTCCTGACCGTGGACCACGACAACGTCTGCAGCGCGTTCTCGTATCAGTTGTGGAACCCCCCGGATCCGGACGCGACCGGCACGATACCTCCTTACTTTCAGTATCGGAACATGGCCGCCGACGCGACCCCCCTGGACAGCGACGCCGTGCTCGATCTGGTCTTCCCCTATACCATCACCATCGCCCCGTTCGAGACTTCCTACGTTCTGTACAACCCGGGGGACGAACCGGTGACCGTGGCTCTGGAGATCCTCGACCCCCAGGGCCTGCCGGTGGCCGTGTCGCTGGCGGACATCGTCGTGCCGCCCCTCGGCGCCCGCGTGTTCTTCCTCGGGGATCCGGACATCTTCGGACCCGCGGGCGGCCTGGACGACTTCGTGGGCTACATGAAGGCCCACAGCACCAACGGCCGGCCCTTCCTGGCCAAGTCGGTCCAGAACTCGCCCGAGATGATCGCCATCATCCCCACGATGTGACGGTGACGGGTACGGCGGAAAACGATCCGGCCGGGCGCAGGCCCGGCCGGTTTGTTCGTGGTGTCTGTTGAAGAAAAACTGGAGCCAGCGAAGGGAGTCGAACCCTTGACCTGACGATTACGAATCGCCTGCTCTACCACTGAGCTACGCTGGCCCGCTCAAAGGGCGATATTATAATCAAAAATCGGCGGAATGCAACGGTTTTGCGGCTGAGTCGCCGCGGGGCGCGGCGGCGGGGGAAAAGCTTGACGGGGTTCCGGATCCCTGTGTATAAAGGGGCATCGATCGCGATCGGGAGGGCGGATGCACACACGACGCTGGACGATGGGAATGAGCCGACTGGCGCTGGCGACGGCGGTGCTTGCGGCCGTCGGACCGGCGGCCGCCCGGAGCGCGGACGTCCCCGCGGCGCCGGACAACGTGGAGTTGACCCGCGGCGCACCGGCCGTCGTGCTGGACGAGGAGGTCGCGGTCACTTTTGACGCCGACGGCCGCTACACCCAGGAGATCCGGCGCCGGGTCCAGATTCTGGACGAGCGCGGCCGCCAAACGTACGCCGCCGACCAGCTGGCGTTCTTCCAGCCGAAGGCCCGGGTGGAGTTTGTCGGCGGACGGATCACCCGGCCCACCGGCGAGACCATCCCCCTGGAACGCGCCCGCGCGCACGAAGAGCCGCTGGGCGCGACCGCCCATGCATTTGACCAGCCGTACCGCCGGCTGGTGGTCCGCCACCCGGACCTTCAGGTGCAGGACACGCTCGAGACCACGGTGCGGATCGAATCGGACGCCCAGATCCCCGGGCATTACGCCGACTTCTTCCTCTTCCAGCACGAGAGCCCCATCCTGAGCAAGCAGCTGGTGATCCGCGGCCCGGCGTCGCGCCCGCTGCGCCACGCCGTCCGGGACGGTGCGCTGACGTTCACCCAAGGCCGGGAGGGTGACCGGATCGTCTACACCTGGACGGGCCGCGATCTGCCCATGATCTTCCGTGAGACCGGCATGCCGGGCCTGCCCGAGGTGGCCTGCCGGGTGGTGGTGAGCACCATGGCCGGCTGGCCGGAACTGTCGCGGCAGGGCTGGGCGCAGAGCCGGCGGAAGCTTGAGCCGGACGAGGCGCTGGCCGAAAAGGCGCGGGAGCTGACCGAAGGCCTGACAAGCGAGCAGAGCCGGATTCTGGCCCTGGTCCGGTTCGTCGCCGGCGACGTCGGCTATCTGGAGGCGTCGCTGGATGTGGGCGCCTTCCTGGAGCCCCACGCCGCCGCCGAGGTGCTCGCCGCCGGCTACGGGGTGGGCCGAGACAAGGCGGTTCTGCTGGCAGCTATGCTGCGCGCGCTGGGCCTGGAAGCCGACGAGGCGCTGATCAACGTGTCGCGCGCACCCGATCCCGAGATCCCGTCCGTCTACTTCGAGCGGTCGCTGTGCGCCGTGCGCCTGTCCGACGGACGCACGGCGTACCTGGATCCGGCCTTCGGTGCACACGGCACCCTCGGCGAGACGTACGCCGGCGGCCGGCCGGTATTGCGACTGACGGCGGATGGGGCGGGCCTCGAGACCGTGCCCACCGGCCCGGCCGCGCGCAGCTTGGGCCGGCTCGACGCCGACACCCAGGTGGACACCGACGGCGGCGCGCACACCCGCATCGGCATCCAGGGCGCCGGGTACTACGATTTCATCCTGCGCGGCCTGGGGCGTCGGTTCAGCGGTCCGCAGTTCATCCAGGTGTGGCAGGAGCTGGCCGACCGGGTGCACGCCGGCGCCCGCGTCCGCGAGTTCCAGGTCAGCGATGCGGCCGACCTGGCCGTGCCGTTCGCGGTGGCGTTCGACATGGACGCGCCGGGCTACGCGCTGGCCGCCGGGCGCTTCCTGCTGCTGCGCCCGTGCCTCATGACCAACGGCTTCGAGCTCTACTCGCTGGGCCTCCCCCGGATGATGGCTCCAGGGCCGCGGCGCTATCCCATGGACCTGTTCGCGCCGGTCCAGGTCATCCAATCCGAGCGGATCACGCCGCCGCCCGGCTGCACGGTGCTGGCGCTGCCCGATCCGGTGGAGTTCGCGGCGGGTCCGGCGCGCCTGCAGCTGAGCTGCCGGCAGGAGGGGGAGCGCGTGGTGTTCAGCAGCGAGTTCAGCTTGGAGCGTTCTGTGCTCTCACCGGCCGACTACGAACAGCTCCGCGAATTGCTGGACCGCTGGGTGCGGAGCCAGCGCAGCCTGATCATTCTGAAGCAGCAACCGGGAGGTGGGTCATGAAGACCCGGAGGCGGTGGCGGATCTCCGGCTGGGTGCTCGCGGCCGCGCTGGCCGCGGCGCCGGTCCCGGCGGAGGAGACGGAGCCGTTCCCCCAGCTGGCGTCTGCTCGGGATTTCCCCGGCGCCGACGCGGTGGTACTCCGCGCCCGCAAGACCGTGGTGTGGCATCCCGACGGCCGGCTGACCGAGGACTTCCACACCTTCGTCCACATCCTGCAGGCCCCGGCCGCAGAAAAGTACCGCGTCTACCGGATGTTCTGGCGACCCGCCGACCAGCAGCTTCGGCTTCTCAAGGCGGTCACCTATGAAAACGCCAACGAGTTCGTACCCGCCGACGCCGCGGCGACGGGCGACCGCGTGCCCGCTGGCATCGCCGACCCCGCCTACCACCAAGTGCTGGAGCGGGTGGTGACGCTGCCCGACGTGGCGCCCGGCCGGCTGCTCGAGGTGCGGATGGAGCGGACCACCGCCGCCGCGCCCCGCGGCTTCAGCGGCGTCGAGTTCTTTCAGGCGGACGATCCGCTGCGGGACAAGCGCCTCCACATCGGGCTGCCCGAAGGCGCCGCCCTGACGTATCACGCCTTCAACGGCGATTTCATCCAGAGCCTCCGCCACAGCGAGCGCGGCCGCGTGCTGCACTCCTTCTTCGTGCGGGACGTGCCGGCCGCGGCGACGGAGCCGTTCGCCCCGCCGCTGGCGGGCTCCGCCGCCCGGCTGGTCTACTCGTCGTACGCCGGCTGGCGCGAGGCGGCGGCACCGTTCGCCGAAGCCTACTGGCAGGCCGTCGGCCGGCCCGGCGCGGCGACGGCGGCGCGCGCGGCGGCGCTCGTCGCCGGCGCCGCCACGCCCCGGGAGCGGGCGCAGCGGCTCTTCCACTTCGTGACCCGCGAGCTGGCCCTGGTCCCGGTGGCCGTGCCCATGGCCGGGCTGCGGCCGGCGGAGCCGGACGCGGCGCTGGCGGCCGGCGCGGGCGACGTCAAGGACAAGGCGGCGCTGCTCGGGGCGATGCTGGCGGCGGCAGGTCTCGAGGCCGTGCCGGTCTTCCTCAACCGCGACCGGCTGCCGCTGGCGGAGGACGTGCCGGCGATGGAGCAGTTCGACGCACTGGTGCTGCGGCTGGAGCTGCCCGACGGCGTTCCGGTCTATCTGGACCCCGCCGGCGGCAGCGACACCTTCGGCTGGTGCGCCGCCGCGGCGGACACCCGCGGTCTGTTCGTCGGCCGCGACCGGACGGAATTCGCCGACACCGGCGCGGCGACCGGCCCGGCCAACGCGGCCGAGAACCGGATGACCATCCGGCTGGACGCCGACGGCGGGGCGGCGATCGAGGTCGGGGCGGCGCTCAGCGGCCTCTTCGCCACCCGGGCCCGCGAACTTCTGGGGCGGCTGCCCCCCGCGGAGCGCGAGGCGGCCCTCCGCGAGCTGGCCTCCCGCTGGGCCGCCGGCGCCGAGCCGCGGGGCGGCGACGCGACGGGGCTCGAAGCATCCGACTGCGGCGTGGAGCTCCGGCAGGCGATCGCCCGCGGCGATCTGACCGTGCGTCAGGGCGACGTCGTCGTGCTGGACACGCCGTCGCTACCGCTTACGTTCGCCGAGGTCAGCTTCTGGCTCGGTGACCCGGAACGCCGTACGCCGCTGGACCTGGGCGAGCCGGCCGTCAGCCGCACGGTGACGGAGATCCATCTGCCGCCGGGGAGCGAGGTGCTCCACCTGCCGGCGGAAACCGCCCGCAGGACGCCGGCTTGGTCGGCCCGGCGGACCTTCCGCCTGGACGCGGAGCGGGGCATGATCCGCGTGGAGGAGGAGGTCGCGGTGACGCAGCGGACGCTGCCGCCGGCCGACTATGCCGAGACCCGCCGGTTCTTCGAGACGTTCACCGCGCGCGCGGCGGGGCTGATCCTGTACCGTCTGCCGATGGCCGAGGCGCCGGCGCCGCGGAGCGGCCGATGAAGATCCAGGTGGCCCGGAGCGCCGGCTTCTGTTTTGGGGTGCGCCGCGCCATCGATATTGCCCTGCAAGCCGCCCGCACCGAGCAGGACGTTTACATGCTGGGCGAGATCGTCCACAACGAATCCGTCGTGGACCAGATCCAGCGGGCCGGCATCCGGGTGGTGGACCGCATCGACGACATCCCCGCCGGTGTGCTCCTGTTCCGCGCGCACGGCTCCACCCCGGAGACGTACGCCGAGGCGGAGGCGCGCGGCCTCAAGATCGTGGACGCCACCTGCCCCATGGTGCTGGAGATCCACCGGATCGTGCGCAACCTCCACGCCGAGGGGTACCAGATCGTGATCATCGGCGACCACAACCACGACGAGGTGCGGGGCATCGCCGGGCAGGCGCCCGGCGCCCGCGTGGTGGCCGCGCCGGTTGATCTCGAGGGCTGGGATCGGCGCTACCCCAAGCTGGGTGTGGTGGTGCAGTCCACCCAGAGCCTGGGCAACGTGCAGCAGATCCTGCCGCAGCTCGTGCGCTTCAGCCGGGAGATCCGCTTCATCAACACCATCTGCAAGCCCACCACCGACCACCAGAGCGAGATCTGCCAGATGCCGCGCCACAACGACATCATGATCATCGTCGGATCGTACACCAGCGCGAACACCCGCCGGCTCACGGAGCTGAGCCAGAGCATCAACCCGCGGACCTATCAGGTCCAGACCGCGGCGGACGTGCGCGCCGAGTGGTTCGAGGGCGTCGAGACGGTGGGCATCTCCGCCGGCGCCTCGACGCCGGACGTGCTCATCCGCGAGGTGGTGGACGCCATCCGCCGGATCGATCCCGGCGCCGAGGTGGACGGCCTCGGCGGCGCATGAGCGGGACCGGCCGGTACCGCCGGTCGGCCTGGCGACGGGCCGGAGAACCAGAGGAGGCGCGGACAGCGTGGACGTGATCCTGGCGGGCCTGAATGTGGACGCGGAACTCCTCCGCGAGTACCCGGAGCTTCTGGAGCGGGCCCGGCAGGCGCTGGCGCCGGATGCGGCGGCCGCCGACCGGGCTGCCCTGGCCGCCGAGCTGGCCGCGCATGCCGAACGCCGGAACCTGACGCCCGAGACGCTGTCGGCCGCCTACGCCCGCATCAGCCGCGACCCGCGCCCGGCGCCGGAACTGCGCGCCGCGGCCCGGGCCGAGGTGGACCGGGCGCGCCGGTCCAACGAGACCATCATCTTCGGCCTGGGGCACGCCTCGGTGGCCGAGCACGCCGTGTTCAACCTTGACGTCCTGGGGATCAGCCGCCTGGCCGCCGAGTTTGTGGAGCGCTTCCGCCTCTGCTCCTACACCGAAAAATCACAGCGCTACATCACCCTCACGGGTGACTACGTCACGCCGGTGGAGGTGCTGGGTACCCCGCTGGAGGCGGAGTTCCACGCGCTGGTCGCCCGCCAGGTGGCGTTCTACCACCGCTGTTACGGCGAGCTCGCGGAATACTTCCCGACGCGGCACCCGGAGCTGGCCGAGGCGAAGGACGGCCGGCGCATCCTCGACGGCTGGGCGAAGGAGGACGCCCGCTACGGCCTGAGCCTGGCTACGGAGACCCAGCTCGGCCTCACCGCCAACGCCCGCAACCTGGAGCGGATCATCCAGGCGGCGGCCGCGCACCCGCTCGGCGAGGTGCGGGAGTACGGCGACCGCCTCCGCCGCACCGTAAGCGGCATCGCCCCGTCGCTCATCAAGTACACCGAGCCGACGGCGCACCACCGCCTGGACCTGCCGCTGACCCGGGAGCGCCTGCGCGCCGCCGCCGAGGGGGGGGCGCCAGAGCTACCGCCCGGCGACGGGGCCGCCTGCCGCATCGTGGACGACGCGGGCCTGGACGAGACGCCCGTCTGGACGGCGCTGATGCACGAGGCGGGCGGACTGTCGGCGGCGGCAAGCCGGCGCTGGGCCGAGACGGCGGGTGCGGCGGCGAAGCGCGCCCTCCTGGCGGGGCTCGTGGAGCACCTCCCGCCGTGGCAGTCGCTGCCGCGGGCGTTCGAACTGGCCGCGGCCACGTTCGAGTGCGTGGTGAGCGCCTCGTGCTTCGCCCAGCTCAAGCGCCACCGGATGGGCACGCTGATCCCGCAGGACTACGATCCGCGGCTCGGCGTCACCGTGCCGGAATCGGTAACGGCGGTGGGCGAGGCGGTGGCGCTGCAGGAGCTGGCCGCAGCGAGCGCCGTGACGGCCGGCCGCATCGGCACCCTGGCGCCGCCGGCGGCCGCTTACGCCCTGACCAACGCGCACCGGCGCCGGGTGCTGTTCCGGGTCAGCGTGCGCGAGCTGGCGCACTTCGCACGGCTGCGCTTGGACGAGCACGCCCAGTGGGATATCCGCGAGCTGGCGGCGGCGATGGTGGCCGCGGTCCGGCCGCACCTGCCGTTGTTCGGTCCGCTGCTCTGCGCCAAGACTGACCTGGCTGCCGCCTGTCGTCGCCTGGCCGATCCTGCCGGGGAATGATTCACCCGCATCCCGGCATTCACAGAATCTTTGCGTGTGAGTGAGAAGAAGAAAAGCCGCCGGCAGAGATGCCGGCGGCTTGGGAATTGGTAGCGCTACGGGGATTCGAACCCCGGTTACCGCCGTGAGAGGGCGGCGTCCTAACCCCTAGACGATAGCGCCGAAAGATCGCGCCAATATCCCGCGGTGCGGGAAGGCCATATTGTAGTCAAGCGGCCGGGAAAGTCAATCCAAAATTCGGGCGGCAGGGAAACGGGCAATGTCCACCGGCGGGCACCCCTGAGGTACCGCTTGCCGGCCGTTTGTGTGTGCCGGACGAGATCGGTGAGTCGGTGAATGGGTGAGTCGGTGAATGGGGAGACGGCAGGCGAATCAACGATCAACGATCAACGATCAACAATCAACGATCAACTGTTGATTCTGAGACCCAGCACCCAGCACGCAGGTCCCAGAACCCAGCACCCAGGTCCCAGCACCCAGGTCCGATATCCGAAGTCCGCTTTACGGGAACGAGCCTCTAGCCTCGAGCCTCCAGCCTCGAACTCCGACACGATCACGATCACGAAAAAAAAAGGCGGGGCCCGAAGGCCCCGCCTGGAGTGGTCACGCGGACCAGCCGGTTCTTAGAACTCGAACCGGACGGAGAACCGCATGTTGAAGGGGCGCTGGAACCCGGTGGGGGTCAAGTAATCGGGGTTCAGAACCTCGGGCGCGGTTTCGTAGTTCTCGTCCACGGTGGTGATGCGCTTGAAGTTGCAGAGGTTGAAGATGTCCACGCCGAAGCGCAGGCGGTAGTTGTCACCGAAGGTGAACGGATAGCTCATGTGCACATCGAAGTTGTTCTGCCACTCGGTCCGGCCCTCGGAGCCGCGGGGTTCCGCCGGGATTTCGCCGGAGTTCTCGTAAGCCGGGTGAGCCAGCAGCTTGGTGATGGGGGCGCCGCTGGTGCTCCGGAAGCCCACACCCAGGGTGAATCCGCCGTTGAAGGTATAGGAGCCGTTGAAGTTCAGGGTGTGGCGCCGGTCGGTGTTCAGGTAGCCGGGGGTGAACTGATACAGCAGGTACTCATCCAGCCGGAAGTCGTACAGGGAGGTGATGTTGGGGTCATCCTGCCCGTTGTCGTTCCGGTAGAGGCCCTCGTAGTTGCCCCACAGCTTGGCCAGGCGGTAGTTGGCCAGGAACTGGAAGCCCTGGGAGAAGCGCTTTTCCAGGGTGAGTTCCAGGGCGTTGTAGGAGCGTTTCGGATCGGCGAAGCCGTCGGCGATGCCGTCGGAGCCGATTTCACCGGTGTCATTGATGACGTAGTCGGAGGAGAAGGAGGGGTTGGCGATGACGTAGGTGAAGTATTCGGAATCCTCCAGGTACTGGCCCACGGTCAGGGTGCCCACGTCTTCCAGCATGCGGCCCACTTCGCGGAAGATGTAGCGCATGCCGAAGCTCATGGTGGGGTCGAGCTGGTGGTCGAAGCCCAGGACCAACTCGTTCTGGTACATGGTCTTGGTCTCGGGCACCACGTAGGTGGGATTAGCGCCGGTACGGGTGACTGTCGGTGCGCTGGGCATATCGGGCTGAGCGAAATCGCCGGGGGTCGGACGGCCCTGGGCGTCGTAGTTGACATACCACCAGGCGTTGGTCACGCCGTCTTCGGAGCTGAAGGCGCGGACGGCCATGTCGTTGGGGATCTTCTGGTAGAAGCGGCCCCAGTTGCCGAACACCTTGGTCTTGCCGTCGCCGAACAGATCGTAGATCAGACCGACGCGCGGCGCCCAGTTGTTGGTGAACTCATAGGTGATGGCGTTGTCGCCGCCGCCGGACATCTGCTGCCAGTCATAGCGCAGGCCGGCCTTCAGGGTGATCTTGTCGGTGATCTTCCAGGCGTCCTGGATGTAGAAAGAGTGGTACTTGGTCTTGGTCTCGATGTTGGGATCGTTGGCGTTGCCGCGGATCTGCTGCAACAGCGCATCGGCTTTGGTGATGACGCCGTCGCCGTTGGCATCCCAGTACTGGCCGCCGGAACCCGGAATGGTGTAGTAGCGCAGGCGGAAAGTGCCGCCGTAGGTGGTGAGGCCCGGGAAAGTGCCGAAGGCGGGCACGGAGATCATGGGGCCGGTGTAGCGGCGGACAGCGGTGTAGCCCACGTCCTCGTACATGTAGCCGAAGTCCCAAGTGTGGTCGCCACCGGCGCTGAAGTTGAACGTGGTCTTGACGTTGAACTGCCAGTTCTCGCCGTTGTTGTTCTCGAAGAAGCCCACGCCGCCCATGGCGATCAGAGCCGGCGCGAAGTTGATATAGTCGGTGTAGCGGATCCGCTCCATGTACAGGAGCTGCTCTTCAAACCGGTTGAAGGCGCGGCCGAGCGACGCCGTCAGGAACCAGTTGTTGGTGATCACGCCGTTGTAGCGGGCGATCCAGTTCCAGGAGCCGTAGGCCAGGCCCGAGTAGTTGTCATCGCCCTTGGAGGTCATGCCGCGGTTAGGACCCACGGCGCGATTGGACGGGTCGGCGAATGTGGAGAACTCGAAGTTGTGGTTGCTCCAGGGCACCCAGGTGGCCTTGGCTGACCAAGAGTAGATGTTGTCCTCGCGGTCGAAGAAGCCCACACCGGGATTGACCCACTGGCCGATGCCGGCCGGGGCCATGGTGGTGATGGTGTTCCACTGGGGGTTGAAGCCCAAATAGAAGAAGAACTTGTCCTTCCAGAGATAGCCGCTCAGGTCGGCGCTGACGTCGAAGGACTCGTTGCGCTTGATCTCGGTGCCGTCGGACACGCGGTAGGTGTTGGTCTGCTTGCGACGGGCTTCCCAGCCACCGGGCTGGCCGTAGAAGTACACGCCGCCGTGGAACTCGTTGCCGCCGGACTTGGTGATGACGTTCACCACGCCGCCGGTGCTCTGGCCGTACTCGGCTTCGAAGCCGCCCTGCTTGACCTGGACTTCCTTCACGAAGTCGAAGGTCACGCCGGAGCCCAGCGAGCCGTACACGTTGGAGTAGGCGCCCACCGAACCGTAACCGGTGTTGGTGATGTTCACGCCGTCCACGATGTAGTTGTTCTCCAGGCCGGACGCGCCGCCAATGGAGGGGTTGTTGTCGCCGAGAGACCCGGAATCACCGACGCCGGGGGCCATGTTGAACAGGTTGGTGAAGTTGCGCCGCATGGGCACGCTGGTGAACAGGTCGTCGGAAATAGTGGCGCCCACCGTGGTGGTGGTGGTGTCAACCAGCGGGGCCTCACCGGTGACGGTGATGACTTCGCTGATTTCGCCGGGGTTCAGCACCAGGTTGATGGTCGTGGTGCCGCCCAGACGGACCGAGATGTCGGTCTGCTCGAAGGTCTTGAACCCTTCCAGTTCGGCCTTCAGGCTGTAGACGCCCGGGGTCAGGAAGGGGAAGGCGAACTCGCCGCTGTCACCGGTGACCATGGTCTTGGTGCCGGTGGCCGAGGTGACGGATACAGTCACACCGGGGATCACGCCGCCGGTCTGGTCCTTGGCCTGGCCCTCGATGCGGCCGTAGGTCATCGTGGCCTGACCTGCCACCAAGCCGGCGCACAGAACCGCCAGCATGGACAGCAGGGCAAACCTGAGGAACGCATGTCTCATACGGGAACCTCCTTTAAGGATGGGTAAGATATTGAGACGATCAGACAGAAAAGACTGAATAAGAGTAAACGTGCACCAAATTAACCCGAATGTCCCAAAACCAAAAAACATATGGAATTATAAGCAAGAATCATACCAAAAAATCAGCGGGTGGGTTGAAGTGATAACTATTTGTTATTAAAAGGATTATAAATATGTTGAGAGGGACGTTTTCAGAGATGGTCCAGATGTATCCAAAATATTGAACATGCTTTCCAATGTATTGGATTGCCTAGGGTTTCAAGGGCGATCCACCCAGCACATATTGGCGAACATGAACCACTTCCAGCGGCTCCGGCGTGCCGTCGCGATCCAGGTCGGCCTGGGCGCTGATGGCCAGCTTGCGCTTGCGCTTGTGGTCCGCCGGATCGGGTGGCGCATAGGCCAAGAGGTACTGGTGTTTGAGATAGTCGCGGACGGTTTTCATCGTGTTGGGGAACGCGTTGGGGTGGTTGGGAAAAAACGCCGCGCCGCCCGAGTTCTCGGCCAGGGTGCGGAGACGGTGGTCCGCCTGGAAGAAGAGGTGGTGGTCCGCGGTGGACAGGACCGGATCGAGCAGGTTGCGCGCGTGCTGCCCCATGGAGACGGCGTAGATGGGCACACCCATCACCTGGAGCTGGCGGGACAGCTCGTTGAGGCGGCCGCCGCTTTCGCTCAGGCCGGTGGCCAGCAGGACGATCCCGCGCTTGCCCGGCACCTCGCTCATGCGGCTGACGGTGAACCGGACGCTGTCCAGGAGCTCGATGGAGGAGAGGAAGGTGTAGTTCATGCGGGCGACGGCGCGCAGGATCTCCTCCCGGTCCCGGGTGAAGTCGACGACGACTTCGGGGCGGTTGTTGAAGACAACCAGGGCGCAGTTGTCTTCGACCGCCAGCTCCCGGACCAGCAGGTAGGCGGAGTCCCGCATGTCCTGGAGGATGCCGGCGGTGGGCCGGCTGAACTCGACAAGGAGGGCGACGGAGACAGGCGAGGAGTCGGCCTCGAAGTAGATCAGCTCCTGCGGCCGGCCGTCCTCCCGAACTTCGAAGGCCTCCCGGGGCAGGCCCGTAATCAGGTTCCCCTTCCGGTCCCGGACCTGGGCGTTGAAGCGGACGGCCGACACATCGGCGGTCAGGCTCACCACGGCGTCGCGGGCCGGCGTTTCCTCGACGCCCTTCGTCTTGGGGACGTCCTGGGCCCCGGCGGCGATCGCGCCGACCAGCAGCGCCGCCAGCAGCATCTTGCATCGCATGATGATCGTGATTCGCATGGCCTGAACCCCGGTCATTCTATCACAGAACTCGATGGCCGGAGCACGGCGGGAGTTCAGGGGCGCGGCTTTATTAACCGTGATAATTGATGGTTAATGGTTGAGTCGATTTGAGAGCCGGTGAACCTGCGAACCTGTGAACCTGTGAACCTGTGAACTGTCAAACCCTCGATCCATTTAACCTCACTCACTGATAAATGAAAACGGGGCGCCGAAGCGCCCCTTGCGTGTGGGTCGAAGTTCGAACCCGTCTACTTGATCATATTCAGCTTGCGGCCCACCTTGGTGAAGGCGGCGATGGCCTGCTCCAGATGGTGCTGCTCGTGGGCGGCCGAGATCTGGACGCGGATGCGATCCTTGCCCCGCGGCACGACCGGGAAGGAGAAGGCGATCACGTAGATCCCCTCGTCCAGCATGGCGTTGGCGAAGTCCACCGCCAGCTTGGAGCAGTCGGGGTACTTGCCGAACATGATGGGGGTGATGGGGTGCACGCCGGGGATGATGTCGAAGCCGGCGGCGGTCATCTTCTCACGGAAGTACCGGGTGTTCTTTTCCAGCTTGTCGCGGAGCGCCGTGGTGGAGGAGAGCATGTCCATGACCCGGATGGTGGCCATGACCACGGACGGCGCCACGGTGTTGGAGAAGAGATACGGCCGGGCCTTGTTGCGCATCCAGTCGATGATCTCCTTGCGGCCGGAAATGCAGCCGCCGGACGCCCCGCCGAGCGCCTTGCCGAAGGTGGTGGTGATGATGTCCACGCGGCCCATGACGCCGCAGTGCTCGTGGGTGCCCCGGCCGGTCTTGCCCATGAAGCCGGAGGCGTGGGAGTCGTCCACCATGACCAGGGCGTCGTACTTGTCGGCCAGGTCGCAGATCTCCTTCAGCCGGACGACGTCGCCGTCCATGGAGAAGGCGCCGTCGGTGGCGATCATCTTGAAGCGGCAACCTTTCTCATTGGCTTCCTTGAGGCAGCGCTCCAGCCCCTTGGCCGTCTTGCCGGTGGCCGGGTCCAGTTCCTCGACGTCGCGCATGTCGGAGTGCTTGTAGGCCCACCGCTGGGCCTTGCAGAGGCGCACGCCGTCGATGATGGAGGCGTGGTTCAGCGCGTCGCTGATGATGGCGTCCCCCTCGCCGAGCAGCGGCTCGAACACGGCGCCGTTGGCGTCGAAGCAGGAGGAGAACAGGATGGTGTCGTCCATGCCCAGGAACTCCGACACCTTCCGCTCCAGGGTCTTGTGGATGTCCTGGGTGCCGCAGATGAACCGGACCGACGACAGGCCGTAGCCGCGGTGGTCGATCCCCTCGTGGGCGGCCCGGATCAGCTCGGGGTGGGAGGAGAGCCCGAGATAGTTGTTGGCGCAGAAGTTGAGGCACTTCTTCCCCTTGACCACGATCTCGGCGCCCTGGGCGCTCTCGATGATCCGCTCGTGCTTGTAAAGCTTTTGCTCTTCGAGCTTACGGAGTTCATCGGTCAGGAAGTCTTTGAGCTTTCCATACATATGCCTACTCCTTGAAAAAGTGAATTGTCTCCGGGGGACCTGGGACCTGGGTTCTGGGACCTGGTCTTGAAACTACTAAATTGTCTGTTTCGAGCTCACTCATACTGCACCGGTTCATGCACTCGATAGGGCTCGATGGATTTATACAAGTTACGCAACATCTTTCCGACACGAGCCAATTGTTCCATCACTGAGGATAAATCCTGTGCGGAGAGGTAATCCAATCGTTGACTGATGATCAATTGCGTTTCCAGCTCCGCAATTGATCCCAAGGCAATGGACAGAAAACGGAGATATTCACCCGTTCCAATGCGAGCATGACCCTCGGCGATGTTGGAAGGGATGGAGACGGCGGCGCGCCGCATCTGGGAAGTCAATCCATATTGTTCTGATCGAGGGAAAGATTTTGTCAGTAAATAGATTTTCTTAGTAATATCAAGACTGTCCTGCCAAACCCTCAGATCTCGGTAACTTTTAAGTGATGATTCTTGTCCCGGCATTTTTTTGATGACGCCTTTCCGCTCAACGATCACCGCAAGCCAGCTCCAGCAGTGAATCCATCATATTCTTGATCCGAAAAACCAGGACCCAGAACCCAGGTCCCAGGTCCCGGTTTTGAAATTCATCCCCCAGCCAAGTTACATTCTCTTCCGGGCGGCGGCGAATTCGGCGGCGTCGGGGAACAGGACCACCTTGGCCGACTGGCGCGGGCGGCCCAGCATGGCGTCGAAGCCCTTCACGTAGTCCTCGAGGCTGAACATGTGGGTGATCACCGGACGGATGTCGAGGCGGCCGGTGGCCAGCAGGTTGCGCACCCGGTACCAGGTGTCGAACATGAGCCGGCCGTTGATGCCGTGGATCTGGGCGCCCTTGAAGACGATGCCGTTGTTGTAGTCGATCATGGTGGGGGATTCGGCGGCGATGCCGAACGCAGAGAAGCGGCCGCCGCGGCGCAGCATCTTGAAGCCCTCGGTGAGTGCCTGCGGCGAGCCGGCCATGTCGAGCACGATGTCGGCGCCGGCGCCGTAGGTGTGGTCCTTGACGAAAGCCACACGGTCCACGTCGTCCTTGTTGGCGTAGAGGAGGAAGTCCGCGCCCATCGTCTGGGCGATCTTCAGGTTGAACTCGTACTTGCCCACGATGAAGATCTTGGCCATGCCGCAGACCCGGGCCACGCCCGCCGCGAGCAGCGCCGCCGGACCGTCGCCCAGGATGACCACGGTCTTGCCGGCGACGTCGAAGTCCTCGCCGAGCACCGTGTACACGGCGTTGCCCAGCGGCTCCTGGATGGTGGCCAGCTCGGGCGGGATCGATGCGTCGTTGATCCAGCACACCGACTCCGGTACGGCGAAATACTCGGCGAAGGCGCCGTCGCAGTCCACGCCCAGGATCCTCATGTGGTCGCCGATGTGGAGCTGTCCCAGCAGCGCGGTCAGATCGCCGGGATCATAGATGTGGGTCTCGGCCGAGATGTAGTCGCCCACCTTGACCCGCTTCACGTGGCCGCCCACCTCGACGACCTCGCCGGCCACCTCGTGGCCCATGATCTGGGGGAGGCGCTTCTCGCCGATCCGGTTGGCGGCCCAGGCGTCCCACTTGTAGATGTGGACGTCGGTGCCGCAGATGGAGGTCGCCCGCACCTTCACCAGCACCTGGTCGGGGGCGATCTTGGGGAGGGGCCGTTCCAGCAGTTCGCCGCCGAGCTCCGGGCGGGTTTTGACCACCGCTTTCATTGTTTCAGCCATACGATCTCCTTGTTCGGATGAATAGATCAGTGTTTTGAAAAAAGCTATTATCCAATGCCGGCGGGAAAAGTTCAAGGCGGTTTTACCCGCCGTCGGGCGCCGCGCGCGGCGAATGGCGGGGAACTCAGCGGATGACGAACACGCGGTCGAGCTTGGTGCTCTTGAAGATCTTCAGGATCGGCGGGGGGACCTCAGTCAGGACCAGATCGCGGCCGTGGTTCTTGAGCTCGAGGAACAGCTTCAGGATCTCGCCGATGCCGGAGCTGTCGATGTAGGTCACCGCCGCTAGCCGCAGGACGACGCACATGGCGGGCGGGTAGACGGCGTTGGCCAGCATCTCCTGAAAGTCCGCCAGACCCTCGCCCAGGCAGATCCGGCCGGCCGGTTCGAGGACAAGCTGTTGTGCGTTGTCATTGTCCACGACGTGTTACCTCGCTTGTGATATCCGTCCGCCGGCTCACGCCGTGACGGCCAGCATGCGCTCCAGAGCCAGCCGGGCCGGCGCGGCGACCGCCGCCGGCACGGCCACCGGCTCCGGCGGGGCGCCCGCGGCCAGCCCCTCGAGGACCGTCCGCAGCGCCGGCAGCCGGTTTCGGCGCATGGAGCCGCAGCGGGCGCCGAAACGGGTCAGCGGCTCCACCCGCCGGTCGGCGTGCCGGGCGGCCAGCCGGTCCACCAGGTTGAGCTCGGTTCCCACGACCCAGTGGCTGCCGGGCGGCGCTTCGCCGACTGTCCGGATGATGAACTCGGTGGAGCCGGCGAGATCGGCCGCCTGGACCACTTCGAAGGCGCACTCGGGGTGGACGACAATGCGCGCCTCCGGCGCCCGGCGGCGGAAGTGCGTCACGTGGCTGCGCTTGAACATCTGGTGGACGCAGCAGTGGCCGGGCCAGAGGACGATGCGCGCTGCGGCCAGCCGTGCCGGATCCAGGCCGTCGCCGCGCCCGTCGGCGGACCAGAGGACCACTTCGCCGGGGGGGACGCCGAGGGCGTGGGCGGTGTTGCGACCCAGGTGCTGGTCGGGCAGAAACAGGATCCGGTCAGCTTGCCCAAACGCCCAGCGCATGACGTGGGTCGCGTTGGACGACGTGCAGACGCAGCCCCCGTGGCGGCCCACGAACGCCTTGATCTCGGCCGCTGAGTTGATGTAGGTCACCGGCAGGGTCCGTCCCGGCAGCGCCGCCAGATCGTCCCAGCAGCGGGCCACTGCCGCCGCGTCGGCCATGTCGGCCATGCTGCAGCCGGCGGCGGCGTCGGGCATGAAGACAGCCTGTGCGGGCGCGGTGAGGATGTCGGCGCTCTCGGCCATGAAGCGCACGCCGCAAAGGACGATCCACTGGGCGTCGCGGCGGGAAGCCGCTGCCTGGGCCAGTTTGAGGGAATCGCCGACGACGTCGGCCAGCGCCACGATCTCGTCCTGGACATAGTGGTGCGCCAGGATGAGGAGCCGGCCGGCCAGACGGTCCCGCAGGCACCGGATCGATTCCGGCAACTCGGGCGGGATGCCGGCTGCCGCCGGCAGGTGAGCGTGGCGCGGGCCGGCCATGGGCCACTCCTCCGGGCGGATCACGGGGTGATCGATCAGGATTTGATCTTCAGGATCTTTTTCAGCTGGGCTTCCTGCACGCGGATCCGGTGGATCCGGCGGCGCAGGCGCTTGACCTGGGCCCGGACGACCTTGATCTGGGCGTGGTCATGGGTCTCGGCGGCGAGCAGGGTCCGCTTGCTGCGGATGAGCGGACCGAGCTCGGTCCGCACCTTCAGCCGCTGGGCCTCGAGCTGGTCGATGGCGTCGGCGTGGCTCAGGTCTTCCTGGAAGGTGCCCCGCTGGCGCATGGCCGCCACGATGGCCTCGATCAGCTCGCCCTTGGCCATGCCGGAGGCGCCCTTGATCTCCTCGTACGCGTGGGCCATCTCGCGCAATTTCGTGGCGGTCAATTTTTCGAGTTCGCTCCGTTTGGTCACGTCGTCCTCCTCATTTCGGCTGTTGCGGCTTCATCTTAGCGGGACTCCCCGCCGACTGCAACCGCAAATTCCACCCGCCGGGCCGGTCCGTCACTTGGGCGGCTCCGTCTCCCCCGCCTGCCGCCGCATCGTCGCGGCCCGCTCCGACTGGCCGAGCCGGTCGTACATCTCGGCCAGCTCGCGATACTGCCGCTGGCTGGGCACAGCGACCCGCAGGAACGCCTCGAGCGCGGCGCCGGCGTCCGCCGGCCGCTCCAGCGTCAGCAGGACGCGGGCCATCAGAACGTTGGTCTCGGGCCGGTACTCTTTCTGGGCGCGGGCGCGCTCCAGCAGCTCCAGCGCCCGGGCGGAGCGGCCGGCCTCGAACTCGAGCCGGGCCAGTTCGACCAGCGCGGGGACGAAATCGGGGCTCTTGAGCACGGCCCGGTTCAGCGCCGCGGCGGCCGTCTCGGTGTGCTGTTGCTTCAGGTAGATCATGGCCCGGTGGTAATCGTAGATGCCGGCGTCGTCGGCGGCCAGGGTCGCTGACGCGTACACGCGCTGCGGCGGCCGGCGGTTGGCGGCGTCGATGATGAAGTTCAGGTTGGCGCTGGCGATGGTCCGTCCCGACGGCTCCTTCACCGAGACCACCAGGGTGTGCCGACCGCCGAACAAGCCGGTGAGCGGGAGCTGCTTGAAGCTCAGCACGCATCCGGCGGCGTTGGCCGTGGACTTGGCTACGGTGTCGGTGACGACCTTGGCTTCGGCGGTGCCGCCCGCGGGGAGGATGCGGTACTCCACGGTCAGGGTCTCGGCGGGATCCTCCCGCACGGCGTCGGGGGGATAGTAGTACTGCAGCAGGACATTCAGCTTCTCGGCGGGGCTCAGCGTTTTTTCCAGGAGCGGCGTGAAGCTGTAGCCGAAGAAGCTGAACGCCAGGTTGGACAGCGCGTCGTACGCCCGCTCCACGGGCTTGTAAGACTCTACCGCGATGAGCGGGCCCATGGCGGGGGCGGCGACGGGGAACTCCGGGATGTCCACCGTCTTGCTGAACTGGTGGGTCTGGCTGGTGATCTTGTTATAGACCAGCAGGTCCAGCTTGAAGTGGCCGGGCACGATGCCCACCTTGTCGAGGAACACCATGGGCTGGTGCTGGACGGTCTTGAACTCCGCTTCGGAAAAGTACTGGACGAAGTCCTGGCTGGAGCGGTGGAGCACCTGGTCCTTGTCGTCGGAGATGTTGAGCGTGATCTGAAGTGCGGCGTAGTACTCGTCCTTGTAACGGGCGATGCTCAGGTCCTTGGGCGCGATATAAAACCCGTAATGGAGGAGGGTGCGCCCCTCGCTGTCGGTGAACGGCAGGAAGGCCGCCTGCATGGGCACGAAGCCGAAGGTGTATCGGGTCTTCACCTTCTCGCGGAGCTTGGAGTCCGCCGGCAGGAACTGGGTCAGGTACTGGGTGGGGGCCTCCGCTTCAGGGACGCGGAAGATCTGGGCGACGAGCAGGTCCGAGGACATGGACGGCATCAGCTGGTCGAAATCCACGGGCTCGTTCGGGAAATACGTCAGGGTCGCGCGGGCCAGCTCTGCGTTGAGGCCGTACAGATAGTCGTAGGAGGACCGCCGGTCGTTGAAGGTGGCGGCGCTCACCAGCTTCTCCGGGCCGTCGTTGTACGGGCTGTACAGCTTGTAGGCGCCCGCGCCCTCCCGCTGCCAGAACAGGAGGTTGAAATTGTTGGGGATGCTGGGGTGCTGGCGCACCGAGTAGAACCACATCTGGATGGGATAGACCTGATACTGGGCTTCCCATTCGAACACCTGGGCCGGCGGGCCGAGCTGGATGTAGATCCGGCCGCGGTCGGTGCGCCAGCCGGGACCGCCTTCGCTGAACTTGGCGTTGGCGTATTCGATCCGGCGGTAGTGCTCCTCGCGGAACTCGTTTTTGGGCGTGCCCGGGGTGGGGTCGCGCGCCTCCCAGAAATTCAGGATGAACCGGTCCCGTTCCGCGTCGGTCTTCAGGTCCAGGAAAACGTCCCGCTCGATGCTGGCGATGATCCAGACGACCTCCTCCTCGATCCACTTGCGATGGTGCTCGGGCAGCGCCTTCAGACGCTTGTCGGCGGCCAGCAGCGCCGCCGTCGGCACGGCGAGCGCGAGGATCAGGATCGCGGCGAGGCGTCGGACGGCATGACGGTTCGGTACGTTCATCGGCGGTGCCACCTCCTGTGGGGCTCCAATTATACATCGAACCGGACCGCGCGCGGAACGGCTCATTCCCTTTCTAGATGCTGCCAGGCGGGTAAATGTTGAAGCGGCGGCAGATTGTTTCGTCCCCGGGTGGCCGGCCGGCATCTTTCCGGGGGAACGAACGGTTGCATGAGAGCCGGCGGATTCATATAATAACCCCCTTTGGGAGCCGTCCGATGAAATACCTGAAGCAGACCGTCTACATCCTGGCGCTGGCCGGCGCCGCGGCCCTCGCCGTGAACCATGTGCCCCGCACGCGGCTGTCGATCGCCGACTACGATCCGCGGCCCGATGTCACGGCGACGGCGCAGCAGCAGGACCTGCCCACCGTGGATCTGGCCGAAGCGTTCGAGTTGTATAACTCCGGCGGGGCCGTCTTCGTGGATGCCCGACCGTCCGAGCTGTTCGCCCAAGGGCGGATCCCCGGCGCCTTCAACGTGCCGGAAAAGGATTCCGGCGACTTCCTGGCCCAGTTCACCGGGATGGTTGCGGTGGACGAGCCCGTGGTCGTGTATTGCGACGGCGATGAGTGCCTGGCCTCCGTCCACGTGGCGGAACAGCTTCGCGCCCGGGGCTACCGGAATGTGAGCGTGTTCTTCGGCGGTTGGATGGCATGGACCGACGCCGCCCATGAGATCGAGTGGGACTGATTCAACCGGCCAGGCGACGAGGGAGGACCCATGAAACTGATCCTGAATCCCGTCTTTCAATTCCTCTGCCGGGCGGTGCTGGGCGGCGTGTTCCTTTGGGCCAGCGTCAGCAAGATCGTCGATCCGGCCGCTTTCGCCCAGTCCATCGTCAACTATAAAATCGTCACGGCACCCGTGTGGGTCAACCTGGCGGCGGTGATCCTGCCGTGGGTGGAACTGACCGCCGGCATCCTGCTCATCCTCAACGTGTGGTCCCGCGGCGCGTGGGTCATCCTCACCGGGCTGGTGCTCGTGTTCTCGGTGCTCATCGCCACCACGATGGTCCGCGGCATCGACATCGCCTGCGGCTGCTTCGGCTCATCGGAGACCTCCCGGGTGGGCCTTGGGCTGCTCCTCCGAGACCTGGCGCTGCTCGTGCCCGCCGCGCTGGTCTTCCTCAAGTTCCGCGCCCAGGACGCGGCCGCCGTGCCGGCCGCACCCGCGGCCGTCCCCGAGGAAGTGCCCGCCAGCTAGGGCGATTTTACGAACCGCTGAGACGCAGAAACGCCGGGAGAACTCCGGATGTTTGAGCCTGGAATCGCCCCCGCGTTTCCATACCTCGGCGGTGATTGACTCCAATCGACAATTACAAATCGGGGATCCCGGCCAGCCACGGGAACGCGGCCAGCCAGCCGGCGGGGACGGCGGCGGTGAATCCGGCGGGCCGGTGCGTGCGCGGATGGGGCAGTTCCAGGCGCCGGGCGTGCAGGCCGAACACCAGCGGGTGCGCGGCGCCGCCGTACAGGGTGTCGCCCACGATGGGCGCGCCGATCCACGCCAGGTGCACTCGGATCTGGTGCGAGCGGCCGGTGCGGGGCGTCACCGCCAGGAGCGCCGTGCCGTCGGGACCCCGGCCCAGGCGGCGGTATTCGGTGAGCGACGCCTTGCCCCGCTCGCGGCTCACCTTGTACTGGTTGCGGCGGTCCACCCGGCGGGCGATGGCCGCCTCGATCCGGCCCTCGGAGCGCGCGGGGGCGGGCTGGACCAGCGCCAGGTACGTCTTCCGGACGCCGCCCCGGCGGAACAGCTCGTACACGGCCTTCTCGGCCGGCTCGTTTTTAGCGAACAGCAGCACCCCCGAGGTGGGCTGGTCCAGACGATGGAGCACCGCGGGGCGGTGCGCGGCGCCGGCGCGGGCCAGGTGCTCGGCGGCGCCGCGCTGGACGCTCCCCTCCTGGCCCGTAGCCGACAGCGCCACCGGCGTACCCGACGGCTTGTCCACCACCAGCAGATCGTCGTCTTCGAACAGGATGGCGGACGGCTCCAGGCGGAAGGTGCGGAACGGCTGGTCCGGGTCCACGCACACCTTGAGGCGGCCGCCGGCCGGGGCGGGCGTGGCGGCCACCTGGCGGCGCCGTCCGTCGAGGTAGCAGCCGCCGGCGACGATGATCCGCTGGGCCAGCTTGCGGGAGAGCTCCGGCCACAAGTCGGCGATGAGGCGATCCAGCCTCATGCCGGAGTGCTCCGAGGCGATCACCGCCGTGAACGTGCGCACACCCATCGTGTCCGCCTCCCGGCGCCGCGGGCCGCGGCAATCCCTAGTTCCCCGTCTCCGTCAGGATCCGGTCCACGAGCGCCCGGCCCTCGGGCGTGTCGGGGATGATGCCCGACGGGGGGAGCCGCCGCAGCATCTCGATCCAGTTCTTCTCCTGGGCGAAAACGTCGCGGAAAATGGGGAGCGCGCCCTCAAGCCGGTTGTTCGTGGCCAGGGTCACGGCGGTCCAGAAGCGCATCTCCACGTTGCCGGGCTGCAGCCGGGAGGCGGCGGCGTAGTGCTCCATGGCGGCGGCCAGGTCGTTCTTCTCCACGGCCAAGTCGCCGGCGTTCATCCGCTCGTAGGCGCGGTGCACCGCCAGCAGGCGCTTGAGCTCAGACACCGGGTCGGGATGGTCCTCCACCCGCAGGTCCACCAGCCGGTCGGCCCACGGCCGGCCGGTGGATTGGCCCCGCACCACCAGGATCGCCGCCGCCTGCCGGCCGCGGATGTCGCCGCCGGCCGCCTCGGCGGCTTCGAGCACCGCCAGCAGCCGCTCCGCCAGCGGCCCCGACGATGCCTCGAACGCCCGCCGCATGGCCGGCACCACTGCGTCGTTGAGCATCATGTTGGCCTGGACCGAGAACTGGGCGCCGGCGAGATGGCCGGCGCAGGCGACGCAGCGGGCGCCGGTGTGGGTGGCCACCCGCCCCTGGCTGTCGATGAAGGCGATCTGCCGCACCGCCTCGGCCGGATCGGCCGCCAACAGCGCCTTGAGGGCGTCGGGGGCCGACAAGCCGGTGCGCATCAGTTCCAGTCCCCGCGGTCCGTAGGCCGGCTCCACGAACGACTGGGTGGCCACGGCGCCAACGCCCGCCTCGGCCCAGGCGACGATGGTGCCTACGCTGAACCAGTGGGACTGCACGGCGACGCCCATCTCGCCGGTGCGCGGATCACGGGCGACGATGGAGTAGGTGTGTGCCAGCGGGCCGGCGGCCGGTGGTGCCGCCGGTGCCCAGAGGGTGAGCCCGAGCGCCCAGGCGAGGCTGACGAATAAAAGGTATTTGGCCATGGACGGATCTCCTGTCGGTTGATTCGAATGTGACAACTCCATGATAGCGGTGCGCCGCCGCGCCCGCAAGAGTCTCGGTCGGCAATGTGGTTCGCGACGGGACGACGGTTTGGAGTGTGGCGGCACGACGCCGCTTTGGATCGGCGTGGAGCACGACGGCAGGATCGAGGGGTTTGGGCGCCCGCTTCGCGGGAAACCAGAGCGCAGACGTGTCTGCGCACTCCAGACGGGAAACCGGAGCGCGGACATGTCTGCACACTCCAGAGCGTCTCTGGACCGAATCCCCGGAGCCGAGGCCCCAGGCCCGAGGTCCGATATCACTTGATCGGGAACGAGCCTCGAGCCCCGAGCCCCGACTACGATCACGATTACGACTTACGAGGACGGAGGGGCGGGGGAGAGAACCACGCGGGTCAGGGCGGTGTGCAGGGCGTCATGAAGCGCCGCCATTGACAGCGCGTACCCGGCGGCGGCGAGCGAAGTGACGAAGTCGCGATGGGAGCGGTCGCGACGGTAGTCGGGCTGGCGGCCGGGGGGGCGGAGGTAGCGCTCCATCAGCTCGGGCGACTCGGCCACGTTGAGCACGGCGTGGTAGAGCACCTGCCGGCGGTTGCGGTAGATCGAGGAGCCGAGGATCTTCCGGTCGCCCAGGGCGATGTCGGAGATGCCGCGCCGGGAGAGCCCTGTGACACCGAGGCCCGCCAGGGCGCGGATGGCGGCGCCGTTGAACAGCTCGAAGTAGCGCCGCGAGGCCATCTGATCCGCCGCGCGGTGCACGGCGGAGACGGCCAGGGTGCGGGGCGAGAGCACCACCGCCTCGCCGCCCGACGGGCGCTGGACCACCGCCACGCCGTCGGCGGCCGCCCGGTCGAGGAACACCGACGCAGCGGGGCTGTTGCCGCGGCCGATGACCACGCAGACGGCCGCCGGCTGCCACACGAGGCACCGGTACACCGCGCCGTCGGCGTCGAGCAGCTCGCGGTCGGGGAAATCGTAGGGGGCCGGTTCTTCCGTGATCATGGCGGCGTGACCGAAGAAGAAGGTTGAGGGTTGTGAGTTGAGGGTTGAGAGTCGGGGAAAATCAGTTGTGAGAATAGAAGATCCATAATCCAATTGTGAATGATGAATTCAAGCTGAGGTATTTCATCCTATCGCACCTCAACTCCAACCCTCAACCCTTAACCACTACCCAATCACCTATTCACCTACTCACCTACTCACCTACTCACCCATTCACCCATTCACCATAAGCTTCGACTAAGATGACGATTACGAATTACGATTACGAGCACGAACCATCAACTATCAACCATCAACTATCAACTATCAACTATCAACCATCAATTATTCGTGGAGCGGACGGCCCAGCGCCGCCAGGCCCGCTTCGAGGAACACCTCCGACACCGTGGGGTGGGCGTGCGCGATGCGCGCCACATCATGGACGGTCCCCTCGGCCTGGATGATGGCGGCGGCCTCGGCGATCATGTCGGTGGCATGGGCGGCGACGATCTGCACGCCCAGCACCTCGCCGAAGCGTCGCTCCGCGAGCAGGCGGATGAAGCCCTCGGCGTTCCCCTCGGCCAGCGCCTTGGCGTTGGCCGCCAACGGGTACTCGTGGACCCGGTAGTCGATCCCGCGGGCCTGGATTTCGGGCTCGGTGAGCCCCACCTGGGCGATCTCGGGGAAGGTGTAGATGTTGAGCGGGTAGCGGCGCGCGTCCAATTTCCACCGCACGCCCTGGATCACGTTGACGGCGTGCAGCCCCTGGGCCGACGCGGCGTGGGCGGTGGCGCTGCGGCCGTTCACATCGCCCACAGCGAAGAGTGTCGAATGGCCCGCCTGGAGGTAGTCGTCGGTGAAGACGAAGCCGTCGTCGAGGGTGAGCTCGAACTCCACCTTAGGGATGACCGCACGGCGCCGCGCGGCGTTGAGCACCCGCTCGCACAGGATCCGCTCCTCGCCCACGAGGATGCCGCCGGCGGTGCCGCCGGTGGGGACGGCCTCGAGGAGGACCCGCACACCCTGGTGGCGCAGCCGGTTGAGGGCGTAGGTCGACAGGTAGGGATCCGCCATGGGCAGCAGCGTCGCCGCCGGCGAGACCAGCGTCACCACGCTGCCGGCCATCTTGAGGAGCAGCGCCAGCTCCATGGCGTTGGGTCCCTGGCCCACCACGGCGACGCTGGCGGGGAGCGCGCGCAGGGCGAACAGCCCGTCGATCTCCAGGGCCAGCTCCGGCGGCACCGCCGCCGGAAGCGGTGCGGGCCGGGAGCCGGTGGCCAGGATCACGCGCCCGGCCTCGATCACCCGCCGGCCCACCCGGACCGTCGTGGGCGCGAGGAGCTCGGCCTCGCCGCGGATGGTCTCGACGCCGTACCGGCCGAGGTAGACCTCGATGTTGCCGGCCAGCCGCTGGACCACCCGGCTGGCGCGGTCCCGGGCGGCGCCCCAGTTGAGCCGGAGCTTCGATTCGTCGATGCCGTCAATGCCGAACTGCCGGGCCTGGCGGATCCGCTCCAGGAGCCGGGCGCTCTCGAGCATGGCCTTGGTGGGGATGCAGCCCCAGTTCAGGCACATACCGCCGACATGGTCCCTCTCCACCAGGGCGGTCTTGAGGCCCACCTGGCCGGCACGGATGGCCGCCACGTAGCCGGCGGGTCCGGCGCCCACGATCAGCAGGTCATAATCCGGCGTTGTCTTGCGCTCCATGTTCATGGCTCCTCTCTTCTGCTTCTGCCCGATTCAACCACTCACCGATTCACCGAATTTGCTATTCACCCAACAACATTCCCACCGGCTCCCGCAGCGACGCCATCACGTCGTTGAGGAAGCGCGTGGTGGCGCCGCCGTCCACGATCCGGTGGTCCACCGACAGCGACAGCGGCATCACGCGGCCCACGGCGAGCTGGCCGTCCTTGACCACCGGCCGCTCCACGACGCGGCCGATGCCGAGGATGGCCGCTTGCGGATAGTTGATCACCGGCACGCCGAACAGCCCGCCGATGGCGCCGTAGTTGGTCACGGTGAAGGTGCCGCCCTTGAAGTCGTCCAGGGTCAGCTTGCGCTCGCGGGCCCGGGCGGCGAACTCCTGGATCCGTGCCGCCAGCTCCAGGATGCTGAGCCGGTCGGCGTGTCGGATCACCGGGACCACCAGGCCGTCGTCGGTGTCCACGGCGATGCCGATGTTCACGTCGAGCTGGTAGACCATCCGGTTGTTCTCGAGGTCGAGCTGGGAGTTCAAACTCCGGTGGCGCTTCAGCGCTCCGGCGACGGCCTTGAGCACGAACGGCAGGTAGGTCAGGCTCACCCCCCGGGCCTGGAGGCGGTCCTTGTGGTCCCGCCGCAGCGCCACGAGCGCCGAGACTTCCACCTCGTCAATCACCGTCATATGGGCGGCGGTCCCCTTCGACACGGCCATGTTGCGGGCGATGGCCTTCCGGATCATGGAGAGCGGCTCGTACTCCACCCGCGGCACGTCCGGTGCCGGCGCGGCCGCCGGGGCTGGTGCCGGCGCGGCGGTGCGAAGCCGGTCGTAGTGCGCCTGGATGTCCGACTTCATCACCCGGCCGCCGGGGCCGGTGCCCGCCACCTGGTCGATGTCGACGCCGAGCTCCCGGGCCATGGCCCGCGACACCGGCGTGGCCAACGCTTTGCGGCGCGGCGCGGCCTCCGGCGCGACGGGCGCGGCGGGGAGCCCCTCGCTGCCGGCGGGGAGCACGGCGGCGTCGCCGGCCACCTCGATGGTGCCGACGACGCCGAAGCCCGCCTCGTCCACCGGCTCCTGGGTCCTGGGTTTCGGCTTCTCGGCGGCGATGGCCTGGGCCTCGGCGCCGGCGACGCCCTCGATCTCGAGCTCGATCAGCGCGTCGCCCACGTTGATGATCTCGCCCACGGCGCCGAAGCGGTCCACCACGGCGCCGTCGCGCGGGGCGGGGATGTCGGCCACCACCTTGTCGGTCTCCACCTGGACCACCGGGTCGCCCATGGCCACCCGTTGGCCCTTCTCGACGTGCCACTTCAGGATCTTGCCCTCGTGGACGCCTTCGCCGATGTCGGGGAACTTGAAGATGTAACGCATGACGCTGTCCTCCAGGCTGCCGGGTGGCGGCTCAGTAGTCGACCACTTTCTTCAGCTCGTAGTAGATCCGCTCGGGGGAGTGGAAGTAGAAATGCTCGCCCCGCGCGTACGGCGGCGCCGTGTCGAAGCCGGCCAGCCGGGCCGGCGGTGCGGCCAGGCTGAGGAACGCTTCCTCGTTGACGATGGTGACGAGCTCGGCGGCCACGCCGCAGGTGGCGGGCCCCTCGGTCACGGCGAGGAAGCGGCCGGTCTTGCGCACGGAGGCCGCGATGGTCGGGCGGTCGACGGGGTAGATGGTGCGCAGGTCGATCAGCTCCGCCGAGATGCCGTCCTTCTTGGCCAGAGCCAGCGCCTTCTGCGTCTCGCGCACGTTGGCGCCGTAGGTGACCACCGTGACGTCGGTCCCCTCGGTGAGCACCTTGGCCTTGCCGATGGGCAGGGTGTACTTCTGGAGCGGCACCTCCTGCTTCACGGCGCGGTAGATGCGCTTCGGCTCCATGAAGATGACGGGATCGTCCGACTCGATGGCGGCGATGAGCAGGCCCTTGGCGTCGTAGGGGGTCGAGGGGATGACGACTTTCAGCCCCGGCGTGTGCGCCAGCAGCGCCTCCGGGCTCTCGGAGTGCTGCTCCAGCGCGCGGATGTTGCCGCCGTACGGGAACCGGACCACCAGGCGCATGGGATACTTGCCGCGGGTGCGGTTGCGCATGCGGGCCACGTGGCAGACGAGCTGGTTGAAGGCCGGGTAGAGGAAGCCGCAGAACTGGATCTCGACCACCGGGCGGAGCCCCGCGGCGGCCATGCCGACGGCCGTGCCCATGATGCCCGACTCGGCCAGCGGGCTGTCGAAGACGCGGGCCTCGCCGTGCCGGGCCTGTAGTCCCTCGGTGGCGCGGAAGACGCCGCCCTCGAGGCCCACGTCCTCGCCGTAGACGACGATCGCCGGGTCTTCGGCCAGCTTGAGGTCCAGGGCGTGATTGACCGCCTGGACGAGGGTCATGACCTGGGTGTTCATCGGTGCGACTCCTTCCAGTTCTCGAACTTCTGGTACGCGACCATCTGGTGTTTGAGATCGTCGGGCATTTCGGCGTAGTGGTGCACGAAGACGTCCTCGAGGGGGTACGGCTCGTTCTCCTGGGCGAGGAACTGGGCGTCGATGTCCTTGCGGAACTGGGCGACGAGCGCCTCCTCGTCCTCGGCCCGCCACAGGCCTCGGTCGGCCAGGTGGGCCCGCAGCCGTTTCACCGGCTCGCGCTCGGCCCACCGGGCCTCCTCCTCGGCGGAGCGGTAGCGGCCGGGGTCGTCCGAGGTGGTGTGGGCGCCCAGGCGGTAGGTCACCGCTTCGAGGAGCACCGGGCCGTTCCCGGCGCGGGCGTGCTCCGCCGCTGCGGCGGCCGCGGCGTAGACGGCGAAGAAGTCGTTGCCGTCCACCTGGATGCCGGCGATGCCGTAGCCCAGCGCCTTGACGGCGATGGAGGGCGCCGCAGTCTGCTTCGACAGGTGGCAGGAGATGGCGTACTGGTTGTTCTGGCACACGAACACCACCGGCGCACGCCAGACCCCGGCGAAGTTGAGCGCCTCGTGGAAATCGCCCTGCGAGGTGCCGCCCTCGCCGAAGAAGGTGAACGCGGCGCCGGGCTTGCCCTGGTACTTGAGGGCGTAGCCGATGCCGGCGGCGTGCAGGAGCTGCGAGGCGATGGGCACCGACCACGGCAGCATGTTTTTGGCCTCGGGCAGGCGACAACCCTGCTCGTGGCCGCCGAAATAGAGGAAGATGTCCTTCATCCGGGCGCCCTTGGCCAACCAGGCCCCCAGCTCGCGGTAGGCCGGGGCCAGCCAGTCCTCGTCGCGCATTACCATGCCCACGGCGACGCTGATGGCCTCCTGGCCGTAGTTGGGCGGATAGGTGTACATGCGGCCCTGGCGCTGGTACGACACGGCCATGGCATCGGCGGTGTGAACGTAGAGCATCCGCCGCAGCGCCTCGACGGCCTGCTCGTCGGCCAGCGCCGGCATCCACTCGGGGTGGATGATCCGGCCCTCGTCGTCCATGATCTGCAGCCGCCCGCCGGCGGCGGGACTGAACGCCTCGAACAATGGGTGGGCCATGCGATTCTCCCTGCGCGGATTGGGCTTCCGGGGCGGTGCCGGCGCCGCCGGATGCGGCCGGAAGCCGGATTCCATTAATAATCGTTTGCGGAACCGCCGTCCCGACCGGCGCGACCCCACGCCGCGGCCCGGGACGGACGTCTGGTGAGATGCCGCCGGCCGGCGGCGCGATTCACTCCGGCGGGAGAACTTTGCCGCCGGGCGTCGCCAAACTGTTTGACACGGCGACCGGGTCCGGGTGTATCCTCGGCGACTGGCCGCCGGCGTTGCCGGCGGTGAGAGGGAACATGAACACGGACGACATCCAGGCCCTGCTCCAGTGGTACCGCGCCACGCGGCGCGATCTGCCGTGGCGCCGCACCCGGAACATCTACCGGATCTGGGTCTCGGAGGTCATGCTCCAGCAGACCCAGGTGGCCGCGGCCACGCCCTACTACCGGCGGTTCCTGGCGCGCTTCCCCACGGTGGCGGCGCTGGCGGCGTCGCCGCTGGACGACGTGCTCAAGGCCTGGGAGGGGCTCGGGTACTACGGCCGCGCCCGTAACCTGCACGCGGCCGCGCGGCAGGTCGTGACGGCGCACGGCGGCCGCGTCCCGCGCACGCCGGCGACGTTCCGCCGCCTGCCCGGCGTGGGCGACTACATCGCCGCCGCGGTGCTCAGCATCGCCGCTGGGGAGCCGCTGCCGGTTGTGGACGGCAACGTGCTGCGGGTGTGGGCCCGCTGGCGCTGCCTCCGCGAGGACGTCCGGACGGCCCGCGCCCGCAACCGGATCCGCCGCGAGCTGGCCGCCGTGATCCCGGCGGCGGCGCCCGGGGATTTCAACCAGGCGCTCATGGAACTGGGCGCTCGGGTGTGCGTGCCGCGCACGCCGCGGTGCGCCGAGTGTCCACTGGCCCGCCGGTGCGCGGCCCGGCGGACGGGCGAAGCTGCGGCGCTGCCCGTGCGCGCGGCCCGGCGGGCGGCGCCGCTCCGGCGCGTCGTGGTGGCGGTGATCGTTCGGCGGGGACGGGTGTTCATCCAGCAGCGTCCCGCCGACGGCTTCCTCGGCGGCCTCTGGGAGTTTCCCGGCGGCAAGATCGAGCCGGGCGAAACGCCCGAGACGGCGCTGGCGCGCGAGTGCCGCGAGGAGATCGGCGTGGCGCCGGCGGCGATCGCGCCGCTGGCGGAGGTGCGGCACGCGTACAGCCACTTCCGGGCGCACCTGCACGTGTTCGTCTGCCGGCTGGGGCGCGGCGCGGCGCCCCGCGCGGCGGCGGCCGGCCGCTGGGTCACGGCGGCGGAACTGGACGACTACGCCTTCCCCGGGGCGAACCGAAAGTTCTTCTCGCAGCTGCGGGAATGGCTCCGGTCTGAATCCCACCCCGGGGGCGGATGAATCTTAGAGTCATAGCGCCGCTTATGGGGCGGCGCGGTTTTGGGGGTGGCCATGAATGAAAAGCAATCGTCGGCGGAGCCGGAGCCGGGCGCGCCGGCAGGCCTCCACACGGTGGTCGAGGCGCTGAGCCGACCCGACTCGTACGCGCCGCTGCTCCACGAGAGCGCCTACCACGTGCCCATGCCGTCGCTGGACGCCCTGGCCGAGATGATGGCCTGCCTGCGCGCGGCGCTGTTCCCCGGCTATTTCGGCCACACCGACATCCATCCGGGCAACATGCCCTTCTACATGGGCACGCTGCTGGACCGGGCCCGGGCCATCCTGGCCGAGCAGGTGAAACGGGGCCTCTGCTTCGCCTGCGTCGGGCTCACCCGCCCGCAGTGCGTCGCCTGCGAGCGCCGCTCCGACGAAGTGGCCGCCGCGTTGCTCGGCGCGCTGCCGGAACTGCGCCGGCTGCTGGCCACCGACGTCGCCGCGGCCTTTGACGGCGATCCGGCGGCGCTGAGCCCCGGCGAGGTGATCAGCTGCTACCCGAGTATCCACGCGGTGACCAACTACCGGGTTGCCCACGCGCTGCACCGCCTCGGCGTGCCGCTCATTCCGCGGATCCTCACCGAGCGCGCCCACTCCGACACCGGCATCGACATCCACCCCGGCGCCGAGATCGGCGAACGCTTCTTCATCGACCACGGCACCGGCGTGGTCATCGGCGAGACGTGCGTCATCGGGCGCAACGTCCGCCTGTACCAGGGGGTGACCCTGGGGGCCAAGAGCTTCCCGCTGGACGCGGCCGGCAAGCCCATCAAGGGCGTCCCGCGCCACCCCATCGTCGAGGACGACGTGATCATCTACTCCGGCGCCACGGTGCTGGGGCGGATCACCATCGGCCGCGGCTCGGTGATCGGCGGCAACGTCTGGCTCACCCATAGCGTTCCACCCCGCAGCCGCGTCCAGCAGGGCCGGCTGCAGGAGTCCAGCTACGAAAACGGCGGCGGCATCTGAACCGTCGCGCCAGGAGGCCAGTGACCGTGACACACACATCCACCCGACGACACCGTCCCCTCATCGCCGGCAGCATGCTGGAGCTGGTGGGTAACACCCCGCTGGTGCGCCTGCCGAAGCTCTCGGCCGGACTGCCCGGCGCGGTGGTGGCCAAGCTGGAGTTCTTCAACCCGTGCGCCAGCGTCAAGGACCGTCTCGGCCTGGCTCTCATCGAAGCGGCCGAGGCCGACGGCCGGCTGCGTCCCGGCATGACCGTCGTCGAGCCCACGAGCGGCAACACGGGCATCGGCCTGGCGTTCGTCGCGGCGGTGAAGGGCTACCGGGTGCTTCTCACCATGCCCGAGACCATGAGCGTGGAGCGCCGCAAGCTGCTTGCCGCATTCGGCGCGGAGATCCGCCTGACTCCCGGCGCCGCCGGCATGCGCGGCGCGGTGGCGGCGGCCGAGCAACTGGCGGCGGAACACTCGGACTACTTCATGCCCCAACAATTCAAGAACCCGGCCAACATCGCGATGCACCGCCGGACAACCGCCCTGGAGGTCTGGGAGGACACCGGCGGCCGGGTGGACGTCTTCGTCGCCGGCGTGGGCACCGGCGGCACCGTGACCGGCGTGGGCGAGGCGCTGAAACAGCTGAAACCGTCGGTCCGCATCGTAGCCGTGGAGCCGGCCGAGTCGCCGGTGCTCTCGGGCGGTCAGCCGGCGCCCCACCCCATCCAGGGGATCGGTGCCGGTTTCGTGCCCGAGGTGCTGAACCGCGCGGTCATCGACGAGATCGCCACCGTGGACGCCGCGGAGGCCAAAGCCGTCACCCTGCGACTGGCCCGCGAGGAGGGGATCCTGGCCGGCATCTCCAGCGGGGCCATCGTGGCGGCGGCCTTGCGGGTGGCCGGCCGGCCGGAGAGCGCCGGCCGGATGATCGTGGCGGTGGTCTGCGACACCGGCGAGCGGTACCTGTCGACCACGCTGTTCGAGTAGGATTCGGGACGATCCGCCAGTTTTTGCGGCGAGGCTAGAGGCTCGAGACTCGAGGCTCGTTCCCGATCATCGGACATCGGATTTCGGACCTGGGACCTGGGTTCTGGGTCCTCGATCACAGAACCCGGAGCCTCGTACCCATTCACCGATTCACCCGTCCACCTTGAACCTCAATCATGATTACGCTCACGATTACGAATTGTGATTACGATTATGAGCACGAGGGATTTGTGACGAGCCTCGAACCTCGAGTCTCGAGCCCCGATGTCCGCCGTCCGACGTCCGAATTCCGATTGACACCACTCTGTTTTCCCTTAATCTGAAGCTTCGCGACGGAAGGTGCGCCGCCCCATGAACTGGATCGCCATCATCGGAATCGCCTTCGCCCTGGCCATGGACGCCTTCGCCGTGGCGCTGGCGGCGAGCGCTGCGTTGCGGGAGGTTTCGCCGCGGCAGTGCTTCCGATTGTCCTTCCACTTCGGGCTGTTCCAGTTCCTGATGCCCATCGTCGGCTGGGGGCTGGGCTCCACTCTGGCGGGCCATGTGTCCGCATTCGACCACTGGGTGGCCTTCGCCTTACTGGCGGTCGTGGGCGGCAAGATGGTCTGGGAATCGTTCGACGGCGAGGACGCCGCGCGGTACCGCTCCGATCCCACCCGGGGCTGGTCGCTGGTGGCGCTGTCAGTGGCCACGAGTATCGACGCGCTGGCCGTGGGGATCAGTTTCTCTATGCTCGGGGTGCACGTGCTCTACCCCAGCCTGGTCATCGGCGCGGTGGCCGCGGCGATGACGCTCGTGGGGATGCGCTGCGGCGGTGCGCTGGGCGCACGCTTCGGCCGCTGGATGGAACTGGCCGGCGGCCTGGTGCTGCTGGCCATCGGGCTGAAGATCCTCTCCGAACACGGTGTGTTCTAAGACCGGCGCGCCGGTTCCATGCCGGTTGCGAAACCGGCGGCTCCTGCGCTCATTGGCGCACCGGCCGGCGGGCTTCGCCGTTTATTTCCAATCCGAATGGTTGTAGAATGCCCGCTGGATCAGCTGCCGTTTTCGGTGCGGCCGGACGGATTCCGGGCCGGATGAACGCCGGAGCATGGCGGTTCACAAGCCCGGGCAGCCGCCAAGGACCGGCCGGCAGTCGCGCCAACGGTCACCCGACCCTGAGGACGGATGCGATGGTGGACTTCCTCTTTTCCAAGAAGAAACGGGACGAACGGCGGCAGGCCGAGGACCTGCTGGCGCGCGGCGACGCCGACGCGGCGGTGAAGATCTTCCGCCAGCTCGGTCACACCGCCGGCCTGCGGGCGGCGGCCGAACACTACCTCACCCACAACAACGTCAAGAAGGCGGCGCAGCTCTACGAGGAAACGGCGTGCACCGAAGGGCTGCACCGGGTGGCCGGCCTGTGGCTGGAGCGCGGCAACTTCGGCGAGACCGAGCGCGTCCTCAAGCTCATCCACCGCGAGGTGCCGGCGGCGGAGTACCTCCGTCTGGCGCGGACCTTTCTGGCGCGCGGCGACTTGGCCGCGGCCGAGAAGGCGTTCGCCGCCGCGGGTCATGAAGCCGGGCTGGGCGAACTGGCGGAACGGTATCTGGACAAGCACGATCTGGGCAACGCCGTGCGGCTCCTCCGGCGGCTCGGCGACCGGGACGGGCTGGCCCGCTGCGCCCGCGCCTATCTGGACGCCGGCGATTTCAACCGGGCGGAGAAGCTGTTCGCGGAGCTCGGCGACGAAGCCGGGCGGCGCGATGCGGTGGCGCGGCGCGCGGCCGCGGCGTCCACCGCCGCCGCCGGCCTGCGGCCCGACGAGCGGCCCGACCCCGACGATCCCAACTTCAAGCCCTGACCCGGCGTCGCGCCGGCGGTCGCGGCCGCCGGGCGAGGCCAGCGGATGGATACCATGGTCGCTGCGTCTCCACTGCCCGAGATCCGGTCGGTCACCGTCAAGTCGGTGCTCAGCCGGTCGGGCATCTCCGGGATCGACTACTCGCTGAACCCGTACCTCGGTTGCCTGTTCGGCTGCCGCTATTGCTACGCCGATTTCGTGGCCCGCTACCGCGGCCGCACCGAGCCGTGGGGCACCTTTGTGGACATCAAAAGCAACGCGCCCGAGGTGCTGCGGCGGGAGCTCGGGCGTCGCGTGCCCGGCCGGGTGTCGCTGAGCCTGGTGACCGATCCGTACCAGGGCGTGGAGCGCGAGGCGCGGATCACCCGCCGCTGCCTCGAGGCGCTCGCCGAGGCGCCGGCGTTCGCCGTGAGCGTCCTGACCCGCTCGCCTCTGGTGATCCGCGACGTGGACCTGTTCGGCCGGTTGCCGGACGTCGAGGTGGGGATGTCGGTGCCCACCGGCGACGACGCCGTCCGTCGCGTCACCGAGCCCCGGGCGCCGGCCATCGAGGCGCGCCTGGCCGCGCTGCGCCGGCTGAAAGCGGCCGGCGTCCGCACCTACGCCTTCGTGGGGCCCATGCTGCCCATGGACCCGCGTGACCTGGCCCGGCGGCTGCATGGGGCGGTGGACCGGGTGCTGCTGGACCGCCTGAACTACTCGTGGAAAATCCGGGATCTGCTGCGGCGGCCGGGGTGGTCGCGCGTGCTGGCACCCGACTGGCTGGCCGAGGTGCGCGGCGCGTTTGCCGAGGAGCTGACGCCGGCCGGCGTCGCGTGCCAGTACGTGGGCCGAGAGGCGCCGCCCGCGGGCGCCGGAGGCGGACGGCCGTGACGCGCGCCCTGCGCTCCCTCTGGATCTGGTTTGTCACCACCGCCTGCCTGGTGATCGGCTGGCCGACCATGTTGATCGTCCGGCTGACGGAACGGGATCCCGCCCGCTACCGCACCGGCTGGACCTTCCGCCGCATCGGCCACGTCATCGGCCGCAGCAACCCGACCTGGCGGCTGCACCTCGGCGGGACGGAGCATATCGGCGACCCCCGCCGGCCGTACGTGGTGGTGAGCAACCACCAGTCGCTGGCGGACATCCCGCTGATCAGCCACGTCCCCATGGAGATGAAGTGGATGGCCAAGGCGTCGCTGTTCCAGGTGCCGCTTCTCGGCTGGATGATGCGTCTGGCCGGCGACATCCCCGTGGACCGTGCCGACCGCCGCTCCGGTGCCCGGGCGCTGCTTGCCGCCCGGCGCACCCTGGCCAACCGCTGCTCAGTGATCTTTTTCCCGGAAGGCACCCGTTCCCGCGACGGCCGGATCGGAGCGTTCAACGAGGGTGCCTTCTTGCTCGCCATCAAGGCCGGCGTGCCCGTCCTGCCCATCGCCGTCGACGGCTCCAGCGACTGCCTGCCCAAACATAGCTGGATGTTCGGCGACGTGCAGGACATCCGCCTCCAGTTGCTGCCGCCGGTGCCGACCGCCGGCCTCGCGCCCCGCGACGCTGGGGTGCTGCGCGACCGGGTGCGCGCCGCCATCGTGGCCCAGGTGGCCGCCTGGCGCGGTGTTCCGCCGGCGGACGTGGACGGGTGGCGCGACGGCATCCCGCATAAATCCGCTGGCCAGCGCAATGAGACGTCGGCATAACTTCCAGATCGCCAAGTGATTGAATCGGTCATCTCCTTCCCACGGCGGATATTTCCGACAGATCCGGGAAAGGGCGGCGGCGCTTCCGTTTGATCAGGTGAGAGCGCCGGAAAGGAGGTGGCCGTGCTTTGCCAGGTGATCAGCGCCGCGCTGTATGGCCTCGACGCCCATCCGGTCACGGTGGAGGTGGACATCTGTCCGGGGCCGAAATCGCGGATGATGACGGTGGGGCTGCCCGACGCGGCCGTGAAGGAGAGCCGCGAGCGGGTGCTGGCGGCCGTTAAAAATTCGGGCTTTCTCGAGCCCGAGGACAACATCACCGTCAACCTGGCGCCCGCCGACCTGCGCAAGGAGGGCTCGGCGTTCGACCTGCCCATCGCCGTGGGGATCATGGGCTCCATGGATGACATCAAGGACCGCGGGCGGCTGACCCGCTGCATGCTGAGCGGGGAGCTGTCGCTGGACGGCACCATCCGGCCCATCCGGGGGGCGCTCTCCATCGCCGTGGCCGCCCGCGACGCCGGTGTGCCCGACCTGATCCTGCCGGTGCAGAATGTGCGGGAGGCCGCGGTGGTGGAAGGGGTGCGGGTGTTCGGCATGAGCCACCTGAAGGACGTGGCGGCGTTCATCGCGGACGACTCCGGGTTCACGCCCGCCGCGGTGGACTGGCAGCGGATCCTGGCCGAGACCAGCACCTACCGGGTGGACTTCGCCGACGTACGCGGCCAGCCCCAGGCCAAGCGCGCCCTCGAGGTGGCCTCGGCCGGCGGCCACAACACCCTCATGATCGGGCCGCCCGGCTCCGGCAAGACGATGCTCGCCCGGCGGATCCCCACCATCCTGCCCAGCATGACCTTCGCCGAGGCCATCGAGACGACGAAGGTGCACTCGGTGGCGGGCACGCTGTCGCGGGACGACGGGCTGGTGGGGCGCCGGCCGTTCCGGGCCCCCCACCACACCATCTCCCACGCGGGCCTCATCGGCGGCGGGATGATCCCGCGGCCGGGCGAGGCCAGCCTGGCCCACAACGGCGTCCTCTTCCTGGACGAACTGCCGGAGTTCCAGCGCCGCGTGCTGGAGGTACTGCGCCAGCCTATGGAGGACGGGATGGTGACCATCGCCCGGGCCACCATGAGTCTGACCTTCCCGGCCCGGTTCATGCTCGTGGCGGCGATGAACCCGTGCCCCTGCGGCTTCTACGGCACCGAGAAATGCCAGTGCCACCTCTCCCAGGTGCACACGTACATGCAGCGCATCTCGGGTCCGCTGATGGACCGCTTCGACATCCAGGTGCACGTGCCCGCCGTCTCCTTCCGCGACCTGCGCGGCCGCGGAGCGGGCGAGCCGTCGGGGACGGTCCGCCAGCGAGTCTGCGCTGCGCGGGAGCGCCAGATGGCGCGCTTCGCCGGGGAGGGGATTTACTGCAACGCCGGCATGAGCTCGGCGCAGATCCGCCGGCACTGCCCGCTGGACGAGGCGGGCGAGCGGCTGCTGGAGCAGGCGATCCAGTCCATGGGCTTCTCGGCGCGCGCCCATGACCGGATCCTGAAGGTGGCCCGGACCATCGCCGACCTGGCCGGGGCGGAGGCGATCACCGCGGAGTGCGTCTCTGAGGCCATTCAGTATCGGAACCTGGACCGCGTGTTCCACTCGGAGATCCTGCTCACCCGGTCCAACGCCGGGCACGGGATTTTCTGAGCGGCGGCCGCGGCAGGGGAGGCGCGCATGGCGGGAGCGGCGAAACCGGGCAGGGCGGCCGAACCGGCCGTCACCGGCGGCAGAGACGGACACCGCGTCCGCCTCCGGGAGCGGTTTCTCGCCGGCGGCCCCGCCGCGCTCGCCGACTACGAACTCCTGGAGCTTCTGCTGCAATTCGCCGTGCCGCGCAAAGACACCAAGCCGACGGCCCGGGAACTGCTGCGCCGGTGCGGCACGCTGGCCGGCGTCTTCCTGCAGCCCCGCAGCGGAACGGCCGACATCGCCGGTCTGGGCCCGTCGTCGCGCCTGCTGCTGGCGCTGGTGCGCGCGGTGATGACCCGGGCGCTGGCCGTGGAGCTGCAGTCCGGCTGCCGCATCAGCGCCCCCGAGGACGTCGCGGATTTTGTCCGGCTGGAGCTGGGGCCGCAGCCCCGGGAGTGCGTGCTGGCGATTTTCCTGAACGCCGGCAACGAGCTGGTGCACCTCGACCGGCTCGCTGAAGGCACGGTCAACCAGGCGCCGGTCTATCCGCGCGAGGTGGCCCGGCTGGCGCTGCTCCATGGCGCCACCGGCGTGATCCTGGCCCACAACCATCCCGGCGGCCAGTGCGTGCCGTCCCGCGACGACCTGGATCTGACCCGCACGCTGGGCGACGCGCTGGCCAAACTCGACGTCCATTTGCTGGACCATCTCATCGTCACACCGGCCGGAGTGTACAGCATCACGGCCGGCCGGGAGGTCCGCGGGGGCGCCAGCCGCAGAGACGCCGAGCATGTTCCGACGATTTCTGCAACCGCAGGCCCGGAAATGTCACGATAAAAAGTCAAACCAGTAAAGCATTTGACGCTTCGCCGGAGACCGGGTTACAATATGCCTGCTCGATCGGCTACGGCAGGGGGTTCGGCTTGTCGCGGTGGCATCTTGTACTGATCCTCATCCTGGTTCTGGGCGCAGGCCTCATCACGATCTACGCCAATCTCCGCCTGCATCAATATCCGTTCCTTCCGTTCACCACCCAATGGCAGGGCGACACGCTGGTGGTCACCGAGGCCCCCGCGGGTTCACCGTTCCAGGCGGGTGACCGGTTCGTCAGCGTGGACGGCCTCGCCGTGGCCGGCATCGGACATCTGTTCTCGCTCAATGATATCGTCCGCGCCGGGTCTTGGCACAACATCCGGGTGGAGCGCGACGGCCGACAGGTCCAGATCGACCTGATACCCGATCCGGTGTTTCCCGATTTCCTGCCATGGGTGGCGCTGGTGGTCAGCCTGGCGGTGCTCGTCATCGCCCTGGGCACCTTCCTGATCAAGCCGGGTGCACCCGCCATCCTGAACTTCGTGGTCGCCCAGGCCGGCCTGGCGGTGCTCATCGGCACCCTGCAGCCGACGGATTACGCCTCCAGCCTGATCTACTGGTTCTTCTTCTTCATCACCCCGGTGCTGTTCTTCCGCCTGCTGGCCATCCTGCCTGAGGAGGAGGCGCTCCGCCAGCAGTTGCAGCCGCGGGTGCAGCAGATGGTGGGGCTGGGCTTGGTGCTGGCGATTGTCGCCATGCTGGTGATCAACATCCGCTACGTGCATCCCGAGACCTACCGTGCTTACCTCGGCGTCATCCGGTTGGCCTGGTGGATCATGATCGGGCTGAACGGCGCGGCGATCATCGCCCTGCTGGTCTACGGGCTGACGGTGCCCATGCGCTGGGTCCGCTCACTGCGCGCCCGTCGCAAGCTGCAGTGGTTTCTGTGGGGGATGGTCGCGGGTATCGGTCCGTTCCTGATCGCCAGCTACATCCCGTTCCAGGTGCTGCGCCTCTTCGACCTGCCGGTGCAGCGGATCATGCTGACCGTGACCACGCCGTTCATGATCCTGGTGCCGCTGTCCACGGCCGTGGCCATCCTGCGGTACCAGCTTTTGGATATCGATTTTCTCATCTGGCGCAGCGTTCGCTTCATCGCCGCCCTCCTGGCGGTGATGCTGGGCGGGACCCTGGCGACCATGGTCATCCTGCGGTGGATCTGGCCCGCGGGGTGGTCGCCGCTGTACGTCTATCTCATCATCCCGGTGATGACCATCCTGACGTTCCCGTACACCGAGCGCCTGATGGCCCGCTTCATCACCCAGCGTTACAAGGAATTCGACTACGACCTGCTCGAGACGATGGAGAAGTACTCCGCCCAGCTTTGCGACACGGTCTCCCGCGAGCAGATCATGAACCTGACCGCCCGCCTGACCCTGCGGTTGCTGACCCCTGAATGGCTGTTGTTCGTCTTCCGCGACCGCGACGGGCGCACCGTGCCCACCCACTGGGTCAACATCCCTGACAGTTTTCTCACCCTGCTGAACCAGAAGCGGTTCGACGACGTGTTCGGACCCGGCGACTCCGACGGCACCACGACGCTGGCCATCAACCCGGTGGTGGCGGACTTCCGGCTGGCGGTGCCCATCCACGCCGCCGGGTGCTCTCGGGGGCTACTGATGCTGGGCCGCAAGAAGGGCGGAGGCGACTACACCGTCAAGGACCAGCGATTCCTGAACATCGTGGCCGACCAGGTGGGCATCGCCCTGCGCAGCATCAACGAGATGGACAACCTGGCCAAGGAGATCCAGGCCAGCGGCCAGGAGAGCCTGAAGTCGTTCTGGGACCGCCTGCAGTCGCTGCGCGTCGAGAAGGACCAGCTGGAAAAGATGGCCATGACCGATCCGTTGACTGGCTGCGGCAACCGGCGGTTCTTCTACAACGCGCTGCAGCGGGAGTGCCACCGGGCGATCCGTTTTGGCGAAACCTTCGGGCTGGCCATGATGGACCTGGATCACTTCAAACAGGTCAACGACGCCTACGGCCACGCTGCCGGCGACCATGTCCTGCGGGAGGTGGCCGAGGTGACCCGCCGGGCGGTCCGGAACACGGACATCCTGTGCCGGTTCGGCGGCGAGGAATTCGTGCTGATTCTCGCCTACGTGGACAAGGAAAGCCTGTACATCGTCTCCGAGAAGATCCGGCAGGCGATCGAAGCGACCACCTTCGCCTACGGCAGCTTCAAGCTGCGGATCGCGGTCAGCATCGGCTCCACCATCGTCTCCGGGCAGCACGGCGTGGTGGATTCCGAACAGGTGGTCAACCGAGCCGACCGAGCCATGTATTTCGCCAAGTACCACGGCCGCAACCAGAGCGTCCTGTACGAGGACCTGCCCCAGGAGTGGAAGTTCTTCGAGAATTGACCACCCGCCGCCGCCGGACGCTTGCCTCCACCGGCGCCTTCGGTTACAATCACTATCAGTCAACACTTTCATCCATCGGTGTGAGTCTGCGCGCATCCGGGACTATCGACCGGCCCGCCGGCGGATCCCGTAGCCGGAAAGCGGGAGGCCGGCGCGCGACAAGGAGGGGCATCATGAGACGGATCACCGCCATCATCGGCTGGATCGCCGTCGGCTGGCTGGCCACCGGGGCGGACGGCGTTCGCGGGCAGGCGATCGTCATCGACCACACCTGCACGGACCTGTCGGCCATCCCGGAGAGCGTCATCAACACGGCCAAGAGCCAGCGCAAGGTCCACTACGCGCACACGTCGCACGGCTCCCAGATCAACACCGGCCTGGAGCTGCTCGAGACCCCTCTCTTTGACGTTGAGATGGGCTGGTGCGAACTGCCGGACACCAGCGGGGCGCTCTGCATCTTCGACGGCCAGGAGACGGGCGATTACATCACCCCGGACCTGTACTGGCAGACCGCCGACGGCCTGGATCTCACCCGCGACGTGCTGGACCACAACGCCGCGCTCAACGCCTCCATGTGGGCGTGGTGCACGCAGCTCGACTACTACAGCTCGGCGGAGGTCCAGGATTATCTCGACGCCATGAGCCAGCTCGAGAGCGAGTACCCGGGCGTCCGGTTCGTCTACTTCACCGGCAACGCCCAGGCCATCGGCGCCGAGGGGTACAACCGGCACCAGCGCAACCAGCAGATCCGCCAATATTGCCAGAACTTCGGCAAGGTGTTGTTCGACTTCGCCGACCTGGACAGCTGGTGGTTCAACCCGGCCACCGACGCCTGGGAGCAGGCGACCTACAGCTACGGCGGCCAGATCATCCCGGTGGAGCATCCCGAATTCCACGGCGACGAAGCAGGACACACCACCTACGACAGTTGCCGCCAGAAGGGGCGGGCGTACTGGTGGCTGATGGCCCGGCTCAGCGGCTGGTCCGGCGCGGGCGAATGCGCCGTCGCGCCGGGCGGCCTGCAGGCGGCGCCCGATCCGGTCCAGCACCGGATCGCCCTGTCCTGGCAGGACAACTCCTCGAACGAGGACAGCTTCATCGTGCAGCGCCAGGTCAATGGCGGCGGCTGGAACAACACCTACCATACCGTGGGTGCCGGCGTCACGGCGTGGATCGACACCGGCCTGTCCGACGGCGCTTACAACTACCGGGTGGTGGCACACCGCAACGACGACGGCACCGGGGCGCCATGCAACTCCGCGCCGTCCAACGAGGCCGGGGCGACGCTCAGCAGCGCGCCGCCGGCTGCGCCGTCGGGACTCACGGCCGCTTCCGGCGCGGCGGGCATCCGGCTGGATTGGGCGGACAACTCGGACAACGAGGACTTCTTCCGGATTGAGCGGGCCGTCGACGGCGGCGATTTCACCCTGTTGGCGGAACCGGCGGCTGATGTCACCGCGTACCTGGACGACGGCGTCACGGAGGGAACCACCTACAGCTACCGGGTGCAGGCCGCCAACGGGTTCGGCGCGTCCGACTGGTCCAACACGGCCGTCGAGACCCACCTCGCCCTGGGCGATATCAACGGCGACGGAGTCGTGAACGTCGTCGATGCGCTGATCCTGCAGCATGTGCTGATCGGCAACATCCCGCCGGGGACCCCGCCCTGCAACTGCCCCGGTTGCGGCGACTGGAACGGCAACGGCGTCCTGGACGTCCGAGACCTGTCCGGGCTGGTGCGTGCGCTCGCCGAGGCCCGCCGGACCGGCGGGATGATCTGCGCGGGGCACATGCCGGAGCTGGTCACCGACCGGGATGTCCGGCAGACGCCGGCGCTGGCCGAGCCAGCCGCCCGGGATCCCTACATCGATCCGGTCTTCGACACCTGCGTCGTCCGGCTCACCGACCGCGTGGCCGATCCCGACCCGGGCGACACGTCGGCGGGGCTGGTCCCCGAGTACGCCCGGGTGCAGGCCTTCAACGCCGACGAGACGCGGATCCTGATCCGGGGGACCGACGGCACGGCCTACCTGTACGATGCGGCGACCCTGCAGCCGCAAGGTCTGGTCTGGTACCCGGGAACCGAGCCGCGCTGGGATGCCGACGACCCGAACCGGCTCTACGCCATCGACGAAACCCGCCTGGTGGCGTGCGACGTCGCCACGGGCGAGTGCCAGACCGTGCGCGACTTCGCCGCCGACCTGCCGGGGCACAACCTGGCCACGGTCTGGACTCGCTGGGAGGGGAGCGCGTCGGCCGACGGCCGCTACTGGGCGTTCATGGCCGAAAACACCGACTGGATGGCGGTGGCCCTGCTGGTGTATGACCTGCAGGAGGACCAGCTCGTGGCCGTACGGAACCTGCCCGGCGACCGCGACATCGACAACGTCACCATGAGCCCGTCGGGCAATTACGTGGTCGCGCTGTTCGACGTGTCCTGCGACCTCGGCGAACTGGGCACCGGCGACACCCCGTGCGGCGTCATGGTCTACGACCGCGACCTCCAGAACGCCCGCGGTCTCCACCGGCAGAGCCCTCACGGCGATATCGCACTGGACGTCCTCGGTCGGGAGGTGCTGATCCTCCAGGACCCGGACACCGACGCCATCGCCATGATCGACCTGACCTCGGGAGCCTACACGCCGCTGTGGGCCATCGATTTCAGCCACTCCCCGCAGGGATTCCATTTCAGCGGCCGGGCGTTCCAGCGACCGGGCTGGGCCGTGGTGTCCACCTACGCCGGCGATCATCCAACTGACTCCACCTGGATGGACGACCAGGTGTTCCTGGTGGAGCTGCGGGCCGGCGGCCGGGTGGTGCGCCTGGCCCACAACCACACCCTCTATGTGGACCAGGAGCACGATTACTGGGCCGAGCCGCACGCCACAGTCAACCGGGACCTCACCCGGATCCTGTTCGGCTCCAACTGGGGCCGCAGCGGCACCAGCCAGGTGGACACCTACCTGATCGAGCTGCCGGCGGACTGGGCCGCCCTGTTGAAATAGCCGCATCCTGCCGCCCGTTCGCTTCTGCTACAATACGTTCGGCGCCGCCGCCTGCGGCGGGCCCGGGAGGTTCCGGACATGGAGTGCCGCGTCGGCTGCGGGGCCTGCTGCATCGCCCCGTCCATCAGCTCGCCGATCCCGGGGATGCCCGGCGGCAAGCCCGCCGGGGTGCGCTGCATCCAGCTCACGCCCGACAACCGCTGCCGCCTCTGGGGGCGAACCGAGCGGCCGGTGGTGTGCGTCAGCCTCCGGGCTTCGCCCGAGATGTGCGGCGGCGGCGCGGCCGAAGCGCTGGCCTGGCTGGCCCGGCTGGAGCAGCTGACCGCGCCGGCCGCGGGTGCCGCGGCCGATTCACGAACACAGGAGACATCATGACCGACGAACGTTTTCCGCGGGAAGAACTGGCGGGGCGGCTGGAGCGGTTTCAGGCGGCCCTGGCCGGCGCCGGGCTGGACGGCGCCATCGTGCTGCAGCGGGCCGACCTGGTCTGGCTCACCGACGCCGCCTTTCAGGGCGCGCTGCTGGTGCCGGCGGCGGGCGCGCCGCGGCTCTTCGTCTGGCGCGGCCGCGGCCGGATCGGCGGCGGCTGCCCGTGCGAGCCCGAGCCGGTGGCCGGAATGGGCAAGCTGCCGGCGGCGATCGCGGCCGCCGGCCTGGCCGGCTGGCGACGGGTGGGCTTCGAGGAAGACGTGCTCCCCGTGGCCTGGTACCGGCGGCTCGTAGCCGACGTCTGGCCCGCGGCCGAACACGCCGACATCGCCCCGGCGCTGCGGCGCTTGCGCAGCCTCAAATCGCCGCGGGAGCTGGCGCGCGTCCGCGTCAGCGGCCGGGTGCTGGCCGGCGGGTTCGCGGCGCTGCGCACGATCCTGCGCGAGGGGATGCCCGAGTACGAAGCCCAGGCGCGGCTGGATCTGGCCATGCGGCTGGCGGGCGACCAGGCCGCCGGGCGCACCCGCGGCTTCAACGCCGAGGCGCGGGGCGTGGTGGCGTGCGGCGCGTCGGCGGCGGTGGACACCGCCTTCGACGGCCCCATCGGCCAGCCGGGCCGCTACTACCTGGCGCCCATGGGGGCGGGCAGCGGCGTGATCCGCACCGGCGCGCCGGTGATCGCCGACTCCACGGCCGGTTATGCCGGCTACCTGACCGACATGACCCGCACCTACCACATCGGACCGCTGGACCGGCGCTTCGTCGACGCCCATAATTTCTGCGTCCATATCCTGGCTGAAGTCACCCGCCGACTGGTGCCGGGGGCGGTGCCCGAAGAGTTGTACCAATGGGCCGTCGACGAGGCGGCGGCGGCCGGCTACGCGGAGCACTTCATGAACCGGGGCGAGAACAAGGTCCGCTTCCTGGGGCACGGCATCGGGCTGGAGATGGACGAGGTGCCCATTCTGGCCCGGCGCTTCACCGAACCACTGGAGGCGGGAATGGTCTTCGCCGTGGAGCCCAAGATCATCTTCGATGACGGCGGCGTGGGCGTCGAGGACACCATCGTCGTCGGCGCCGGCGGCGGCGAGGTGGTGACGCCCCTGGAACTCGGCCTGATGCAGGTCGGTTGAGACGCAACGGAGCGGAGACCATGCCGTACTTGGTGGACGGCAACAACCTGATGGGCCGCGCGGCGGCGCGCGGGTTGGGCGGGCCCACCGACCGCCGCGGCGTGGTGGCCGCGCTGGCGACGCTTGCCGCCGGGCGCGGCGGGCGATTCACCGTGGTGTTCGACGGAGCGCCGGACGCGCACTTCGCCGGCGACGTTGCGCTCGGCCCCGTCCGAGTGGAATTCGCCGCTCCGCGCTCCGCCGACGACCGGATCCTGGCCCGGGTGCGGGCCGCCCGCAACCCCCGCGACCTGACCGTGGTGACCGACGACCGGGCGCTGGCCGCCGCCGCCCGCGGCCTGGGGGCGCGGGTGGCCGGCGTGAACGAGTTTCTGGACCGCCTGACCTCCGGCGGAGGGCGCACCGCCGGCGCCAAAGGCGACACCGGCCCGGTGGACGTAGCGTTTTGGGAGAGCTACTTCAGCGGCCGCGGCGACGGCGACTGATCGCTGTCGTACTCGTGCTCGTAATCGTGCTCGTACTCGTCATCGTCATCGAGCCTTGAGTACGATTCCGACTTACGAGCACGAACACGGCCATCAACCATCAACCTTCAACATCCCCCCAGGAGCTTGCCCATGAAACCGTGGTACGAGGAGCTGTTCGAGAACTATGCCGAGTCGTACGACCGCGAGGTGTTCACCCGGGGCACCGTGGCCGAGTGCGACTTCATCGAAGCGGAGCTGGGGCACGACCGCACCCGGACCATCCTGGACATCGGCTGCGGCACCGGCCGCCATGCCATCGAACTGGCCCGGCGCGGCTGGACCGTGACCGGCATCGACCTGTCGGCGGACCAGCTCCGCCGCGCCCGGGCCAAGGCCCGCGCCGCCGGCGTGACCGTGCGCTTCGAGCGTCGCGACGCGCGCCGCTTCCGCTTCGCCCGACCGTTCGGCGCCGCCATCCTGATCTGCGAGGGGGCGTTCCCGCTCATGGCGACGGATGCCGAGAATTTCGAGATCCTGCGCTGCGCCGCGCGGGCGCTCGCGCCCGGCGCCCCCTTCATCCTGACCACGCTGAACGCGCTCTTCCCCCTGTACCACTCGGTCAAGGATTTTCTCGACCAGCACCCGTCGGGCGTGACCACCCAGGCCGGCACGTTCGACCTGCTCACCTTTCGGGATCGCTCCACCGTCGCGGTTACCGACGACTCCGGCCGGACCAAAACGCTGGCCACCGACGAGCGGTTCTACGCCCCGAGCGAAATCGCCTGGCTGCTCGCGTCGGCCGGGTTCACCGAAATCACGGTCCGGGGGTGCGACACCGGCGTCTTCGACCGCCACCGGCTCCTCACCCCTGACGATTTCGAAATGTTGGTCATCGCCCGCCGGGCGGCGAGCGGTGCAGTCTGAATGAATCGGGAGATAGTCATCCAACGGATGGATGGCTTATTTTAAATCCGGGAAAGCCTCGAACAGAAACTCCAGATCGTCCAGGTCTTTGGGCCTGTTGACAGCCTGCTTGTTCCGGATCAGACACGCGGCACCCAGATAATGAACCGGGATCTGCCGATCGCCGATGTCCGTGTGGGCGATCACGCGAGTGTCCCACGCTTCGGAAAACGGAATTGCCGTGATGGTGTTCATCAGATCGATCCGGTTCGGCGGTCGCCCGAATTGGAAGATGATACCCGGGACCAGTAAATCCGATGCCGTCTGAATTCCAGGCACACGGCCATGCCAGAATTCAGAGAGCGCTCGGTATAGCCGTTCGGCATTGTCTGTCGACGCTTCGTAGAAAAAATCGATGTCTCCGGTCAGCCGGGCATGGCCGTGAAAAATGACCGCCTCGCCGCCGACGATCACATAGCGGACGTCGTGCTGATGGAGCAGCCTGATGAATTCGCGGATATCAGTCGAGAAGTGAGCGGCGTTCATAGACGATGGGCGCATCGCGGACATCGGGAGCGTTCGTCCCGAATGCCCGTTCCCTGAGCGCTCTGGCGATGGCCTGACGCTCGGCGGGCGTCAGGCGAATTTCTTGTTCGATCTCCCATGCCCGCGCCTCTTCGAAAGAATGTGCCACATGAACAACGGGATCCACAGCGTTCCTTTAACTGCCAAATTTTCTATATTTTACATTATTCCGTCAGGTGGTTCAAGCCCGGTTGCCACAAACCAAATTCAAGAAAAACAATGGTTATTACGTCTAATATCCGTACCGCGTCGCAGACGATGACCGGTATGATGGAGGACTCATGACCAACGGCGTACGCTCCGCTCCGCCCGTGCCGGCCGGTTGCTTCCGATTGGTGTCGGCCGCGCTGTTCCTGTTGGTGTCAGCCGCCGGTCTGATCGCCCAGGCGAGTCCCGTTTCCGCGGCCGTCGAGACGGTCCGGCAGAACTACCGGATGATCGAAGACGGGGTGGCGCAAGGGCGCTTCAGTCAGTGCCGGTTCGAGCTGGGCGGCGGACAGAATCCGACGGAATATACGGTCCACTACCAGGGCGGCGGCGACGCCGATTTCGAACGGGACCCGTATGCCGCGCCGTTCGCGTTGCGGCGGGTGGCGCTGCGCCGGGTGCTGCCGGCGGTGGGGCCGGGCACCGCCGTGTTCTACTATGACGTCGCCGGCGCGGTGAGCTTCGTGCTGGCCCAGGGACCGGACCTATGCGCCACCGGGCTCACCGACATCGCCCCGGCCACCGAGATCCGGGCCTATTTCGCCGGCGGCCGGCTGGTGCGGGCGATCTTCCGGAACCTTATGTCGGATGCCGCCGAGCTGACGTGGGACGCCGGCGCTCCCGCCGCGCCTGAGCTGCAAGCCCGGGCGGTGAAAGTCGAGGCGGCGTACGCCCACCGCGCCGCCGAACTGCGGCAGGCACTGGAGTTGCTGGCCAGGTAGTGGCGCGGGCGCGATCGGCCGCGTGCGGAGCGAATCACCGGAACAAACGACGGACGACGTCGATGATGTCGTCCAGGTCCGGGCCGCCGCGGTCGACGGGTTCGTCCACAAAACCCCGAGTGCGGTCGGACGACCGGCGGGCCTCCAGCTCCAGGCGCTCGCGGCGGAGCCGGGCGGATTCCTCGGCGAGGCGCTCCTTCTCTTTGGCCCGGGCCTTTTTCAGGCCGCCTTCCCGGATGAACCGGATCACCTTCTGCAGCTCCTGGTAATCGAACCAGGTGCCATGGGTTTTGCAGCGGTCGATGATGACCCCGGAGCAGCCGGCGAAATTCGTCCGGTGCATCAGCTTGCCGCAGACGGGGCAGGGGATGTAGTGCCGGCCGGCCGCCGCCGCGTCCGGTGCCCGGACCGGGGCATGCGCCGTGCCCAGCACCGCCTCCTGCTCCTCGCGCTCGGCGCAGATGCGCTCGAAGCTGGCGGTATCGATCCAGAGGCCGCCGCAGGCGGCGCATTCGTCCACGTGGGCGGCACCCACCCGGATCCGGTGCAACCCGGCGGCGCAGCGGGGGCAGGCGCCGACGGCCGCCGCGGCGACCTCCCGGCTTGCCGCGGCGCCGCACCAGGGGCAGTGGGCCATGCCCACGAACAGGGCGCCGAAGCACTCCGGACAGGCCACCGTGGCGAGCGACGAACCGCAATAGGCGCAGCGGACGCTCTCCGGCGCGGCCTCGGCGCCGCATTGGGGACAACTCAGGGTGCCGGGACGCGGGGCGGGGGGGGTGTCGGGCATCGTGCGCTCCTCCAGCAGACGGCCATCCGCCAAGGTGTCGCTATCAAAGTTTATCGGCGCGGGGATCGATGTCAAGCCCGATGGCGTTCCGAAACGCCAGCCTCAGTTTCGGAAATTCTCCCCCTCGGTGGACACTTTGCCGGCGATGGCGGCGATGGTGCGGGCGTGGGCGTTGGTGCCGGCGAAGTCCTCAAACCGGCCGGGCACGAGGCGGGGGTCGGGATCTTTGAAGGCGTCGAGGATGAAAAGTTCGGTGTAAAATCGAAGTTCCTCCAGGTTGAAGTTGGCGGCGCGCACATACATGTTGCAGATGGGCAGGTCGATGACGTAGTCGCGGCCGTCGAGACGGCGGAGGCGGGTGAAATAGTCCTCGAGACCCTCCTTGTCCTTCTTGTCGGGGTAGGGACCCAGTGCGTCGATGGTGAGCCAGATGGAGGAGTGAGTTTCCACACGGCGGGGGCAGCAGGGAAGGAGCCAGACATCCTCCCAGATGGTCCGGTCGTCGGGTGAATCCCAGACGTGCGGAATGTAGTAGAGCCAGTTCAAGGCGGCGTCCCTCTGTGAAAATCACCGCGTTGTTTGGCGGCGCCCGTCAATATTTCACCACGGCAGCCGGTTGTCGTGACTGCGGCCGAAGCGGGCATCCACCGGCCGGTCGGGCTCCCGGATCGTCGGTCCACCGCAGGCCGGCTTTGGGGGGATGGTCCGGCTCAAATACTGCTTCCAAACCCATCCCGGTTTAGATAGAATGCGTTTAGTCTACATGCATTTCTGAACTATTCATTGAGCCACGCAAGGAGGCATTATGTGCGCCAAGATCCGTGAGCAGGAAGCACTGGATTACCATTCACTCGGGCAGCCGGGCAAGATCGAGGTGATCTCCTCCAAACCCTGCCTGACCCAGCGGGACCTGTCGCTGGCGTACACCCCCGGCGTCGCGATCCCCTGCCTGCACATCGAAAAGAACCCCGAGGACGTCTTCAAGTACACCAGCCGGGGCAATCTCGTGGCGGTGGTCTCCAACGGCACGGCGGTGCTGGGCCTGGGCGACATCGGCGCGCTGGCCGGCAAGCCGGTCATGGAGGGGAAGGGCGTCCTGTTCAAACGGTTCGCCAACATCGACGTGTTCGACATCGAGCTGGACACCCACGACCCGCAGGAGGTGATCCGCGCCGTTCAGCTCATGGAGCCCACCTTCGGCGGTATCAACCTGGAGGACATCAAGGCGCCCGAATGCTTCCTCATCGAGGAGGAGCTCAAGCGGACCATGAATATCCCCGTCTTCCACGACGACCAGCACGGCACCGCCATCATCGGCGGCGCCGCGCTCATCAACGCGTTGGAGATCGTCGAGAAGGACATCAGCCAGGTGCGCCTGGTTGTCTGCGGCGCCGGCGCCGCCGGCATCGCTTGCGCCAACATGTTCTGCGACTTGGGCGTCGTGCGTGAAAACATCGTCATGCTGGACACGAAAGGCGTCATCTACAAGGGTCGCAAGGAAGGCATGAATCCATACAAGGAGAAGTACGCCTCGACGACCACCGCCCGGACCTTGGCCGAGGTCATGGAAGGCGCCGACGTCTTCTTCGGCCTGTCGACGAAGGACATGGTGTCCCAGAAGATGGTCCAGTCCATGGCCAAGAACCCCATCATCTTCGCCATGGCCAACCCCGACCCGGAGATCACCTATCCGGACGCCAAGGCCGCCCGCCCCGACGTGATCATGGCTACCGGCCGCTCCGACTACCCGAACCAGGTGAACAACGTGCTGGGCTTCCCGTTCATCTTCCGCGGCGCCCTCGACGTGCGGGCCACCAAGATCAACAACGAGATGAAGATCGCCGCCTCGCACGCTCTGGCCAAGCTGGCCAAGGAGGACGTGCCCGACTCGGTCATCAAGGCCTACGGCGGCATCAAGCTCACGTTCGGCCGCGAGTACATCATTCCGAAGCCGTTCGACCCGCGCGTGCTGCTCTACGAGGCGCCCGCCGTGGCCCAGGCGGCCATCGACACGGGCGTGGCCACCAAGCCGTTCGAAAACATCGAGAAGTACCGCGAGCAGCTCGAGATGATGCTGGGCTTCTCGAAGAAGGTCATGCGCGTCGTCATCAACAAGGCCAAGGAGAAGCGGCAGCGAATTGTCTTCCCCGAGGGCGAGGAGGACAAAATCCTGCGCGCCGCCCAGATCATCGTGGACGAGAGCATCGCCACCCCGGTGCTGCTGGGCAATCAGGAGGTCATCCAGAACAAGATCGCCCAGCTGGGACTGGAACTTCACGATTACGAGATCATCGATCCCCGGAAGTCCGACCGGGCGGAGTCGTTCGCTGAACTGCTGGCCGAGCGGCGCCGTTACAAGGGGATGACACCCCGCACCGCCCGCAAGCTCATGCAGGATCCGGTCTATTTCGGTTGCATGCTGCTGGACCAGGGCCTGGCCGACGGCCTGGTCTCCGGTCTGACCTGTTCCTATCCCGAGACCATCCGGCCGGCGCTGCAGATCATCGGCCTCAAGCCCGGCGCCAAGCGCGTGGCCGGCCTCTATATGATGATCCTCAAGGATCGGATTCTGTTCCTGGCCGACACCACCGTGAACCTGAATCCCACCGCCGAGGAGCTCGCCGAGATCGCGGTCATGAGCGCCGACGCTGCCCGCTACTTCGAGATCGAGCCGAAGGTGGCCTTCATGTCCTACTCCAACTTCGGCTCCGTGGTCAACGCCGACATCCTGCGAATTCAGAAGGCGGTGGAACTGGCCCGCCGGGCGCGGCCCGACCTGGTCATCGACGGCGAGATGCAGGCCGACACCGCGCTGGTGGCCGAACTGGCCCAGCAGAACTTCCCCCACTCCGCGATCCAGGGCGACGCCACCGTGCTCATCTTCCCCGAGCTGTTCAGCGCCAACACCGCCTACAAGTTGGTTCAGCACCTGGGCAAGGCCGACGCCATCGGCCCGATCCTGCTGGGCATGCGCAAACCGGTCAACGTGATGCATCACAACGTGACCGTGGACGAGATCGTCAACCTGACCTCCATCACCGCGGTGGCCTCGAAGCACATGTAGCTCGCCGCGGCGCCGACGCCTCTCCCCGGCCGCCCCGCACGCGGGGCGGCCGTTACTTTTCGAGGCTCGAGGCTCGGGACTCGGGGTTCGTGAACAGAGTTGAGGATGTTGCTGCGACCTCAGAAACGGAGAACGAGTCTCGAGCCTCGAGTCGATCCCCGGGTGTTCGAGCCGGCAGGATTGAAGTCCGAAAAGGGTTGACAACCCTCGTGGCTGTCATTATATTGTGTCATCTTTTTGGGGCTTCCGCCGGGCATGCACGTGCAGCTGTTGATGATCGGCAAGTTCAAGAACCGGGACCTGGCGGCGCTCGTGGCGGATTATGCGGACCGGATCCGACGCTTTCACCCGTTCCGCGTGGTCCATTTGAAAGAATCGCGGTATGCCGACGAAACCCGGGCCGGCGATCGCATCCGGGCCGAAGAAGCCGAACGCTTTCTGACCCAGATCCCGGCGGGATCGCTCTGCGTCGTGCTGGACCGGGGCGGGCGACAACTCGATTCGGTCGCCTTCAGCCGCTGGCTGGAGCGGACCGCCGAGCCGGCCAACCGCCCACTGGCCTTCGTGGTCGGCGGTTTCCTCGGTGTGGACCACCGGATCCTGGAGCGGGCGGATCTCGTCCTGTCGCTCTCGGACATGACGCTGCCGCACGAGCTGGCCGTGCTGGTGCTCGCCGAGCAGCTGTTCCGGGCGTGCACCATTCGGCACCGTGTGCCGTATCACAAATGAAAGGAGATGGAGAGGGGATGCAAAAGAAAGATTTTGAAAAATACAAGAAGGCTCTGATGGCGAAGCAGCAGGCGCTCCTCGACAGCGTCCAGGAGGCGGACAACTCCGGGCGCGAAGTGGACGAGGATCCCAGCGACATCGCCGACGTGGCCTCCAGCGCCTACAACAAGGAATTCTACTTCAACAAGAGCAGCGCCGACCGGAACACGCTGCGACTCATCCAGGAGGCGCTCGCCCGGATCGAGCGGGGCCGATTCGGCCGCTGCCAGGCGTGCGGCATCACCATCGAAGCCAGGCGCCTCAACGCCGTCCCCTGGGCCAAATACTGCATCGGCTGCCAGGAAAAGAAAGAGAAAGGTACCCTGAGGGAATAGCACCGGGAGAGGGTCGTTTTCGCCGTCCCCGCCGTCTCATCACTGATTGCCCGTTTCTTCCACACCGTGGCCAGCCTGGTCTGGCCGGACCATTGCCTCCTCTGCCGCTCGTTCCTCGACCAGCCGGACGAGCGGGGCGTCTGCCGGGAATGTCTGGCGCCGCTCCGCCCGCGTCCGGACAAGGTGATGTGTCCGCGCTGCGGCTATCCGCTGGCCACGCCCCAGGCGCTGTGCCCGCCTTGCCGCGGCACCGCCTTTCTGTTCGACCGGGCGCGGTCCGCGGGTGAATACGCCGGCGCCCTGCGGGAGCTGATCCACCAGTTCAAGTTCGCCGGCGCGTCACGGCTGGCCGGGCCGTTGGCCGGCCTGCTCGCGGACGCCGCCCGCCTGGACGGCGGCCTTCCAGCCGGGGCGTGCGTGGCCGCAGTGCCCCTCCACCCGCGCCGGCGTCGCCAGCGCGGGTACGACCAGGCGGAACTGCTGGCCCGCGCGGTGGCCCGCCGCCTGGGACTGCCCCACCGGCGGCTGCTGCGCAAGGTCCGGGCGGTTCCGCCCCAGTCGTCACTGGGGCTGGCGGAGCGCGCCGCCAACATCCGGGGCGCCTTCCGGGTCCGCCGCCTGCGCCGCGGCGTCCCGGCGGCGGTGCTCCTCGTGGACGACATCTTCACCACCGGCGCCACGGTCAACGACGCCTGCCGCGCCCTGACCGAGGCGGGGGTGGAGACGATCCACGTCCTGACCCTGGCCCGGGTGCCGCTGGCGTAACCCCGGCCGGTCCGGCCGGCGCACCCGGCCGCATGGGGCGGAGCGTTTGACAGTCCGCGGCGATCGTGCTACAGTTTGCGTTCCCCCCACCGGGGTAGGTTGCACCAATGGACATCCTTTCCCTTATTTTCGGCACCAGGAACGACCGGGAGCTCAAGCGCCTCCGGCCCGTGATCGCCAAGGTGAACGATCTGGAACCCCGCTTCAAGGCGATGCGCGATGCGGAGTTCGCCACCCTCACCGCGGCATTCCGCGAGCGCCTCGACCGAGTCGAGGACGATGACGCCCGCAAGGTGCTGCTCAACGAGATCATGCCCGAGGCGTTCGCCGCGGTCCGCGAGGCCGCATGGCGCACCCTGCGCATGCGCCACTTCGACGTGCAGATCCTCGGCGGCGCGGTGCTCCACGAGGGCCGGATCGCCGAGATGAAGACCGGCGAAGGCAAGACCCTGGTGGCCACGCTGCCCGCCTATCTCAACGCCCTGGCCGGACGGGGTGTCCATATCGTCACCGTCAACGACTACCTGGCCCGCCGCGACCGGGACTGGATGAATCCCATCTACCGGCTGCTCGGGCTGACCACCGGCGTGATCGTCCACGACCTGGACGACCGCGAGCGCTACGAAGCCTACCGCTTCGACATCACCTACGGCACCAACAACGAGATGGGCTTCGACTACCTGCGCGACAACATGAAGTTCGAGCTGGAGCACTGCGTCCAGCGCCCGCACTGGTACGCCATCGTCGACGAAGTGGACTCGATCCTCATCGACGAGGCACGCACGCCGCTCATCATCTCGGGCCCGTCCGAGGAGTCCACCGACAAGTACTACCGGATCGACCGGATCGTCCCCAAACTCAAGCGCGACGTCGAGTACCTGGTGGACGAGAAAGCCCACACCGTCACCCTGACCGAGGACGGCATCCTCAAAGCCGAGAAGCTGCTGGGAGTCGAGAACCTGTACGACCCCGTCCACATGGACCTGCAGCACCACATCAACCAGGCGCTGCGCGCCCATAACCTGTACCAGCGGGACGTCAACTACGTGGTCAAGGACGGCCAGGTGGTCATCGTCGACGAGTTCACCGGCCGCCTCATGCCCGGCCGGCGCTGGAGCGACGGTCTGCACCAGGCGGTCGAGGCCAAGGAAGGCGTCAAGATCGAGCGCGAGAACCAGACCCTGGCCACCATCACCTTCCAGAACTACTTCCGGATGTACAAGAAGCTGGCCGGCATGACGGGCACGGCGTCCACCGAGGCTGAGGAGTTCTGGAAGATCTACAAGCTTGAGGTGAACGAGATCCCCACGAACAAGGAGATGATCCGTAACGACAACCCCGACGTCATCTACCGCACTCAGCGCGAGAAGTTCAACGCCATCGTCGACGAGATCATCGAGCTCCACGAGGCCGGGCAGCCGGTGTTGGTGGGCACCGTGACCATCGACAAGTCGGAGCACATCTCCAAGATGCTCACCCGCAAGGGCGTTCCCCACAACGTACTGAACGCCAAGTACCACGAGAAGGAAGCCGAGATCGTCGCCCAGGCCGGCCGGGTGGGCGCGGTCACTATCGCCACGAACATGGCCGGCCGCGGCACCGACATCCTGCTTGGCGGCAACCCCGAGTTCATGGCCCGCGAGGAGTTCAAGAAGCGCAAGCTCGACTGGCGGGAGGTTCCCCCCGACGAATATCACGCGGTGGTGGAGCAGATGCGCGCCCAGGTGGCCGAAGCGCACGAACGCGTCAAGGCCGCCGGTGGCCTGCATATCCTGGGCACGGAGCGCCACGAAGCGCGCCGCATCGACAACCAGCTCCGCGGCCGCGCCGGCCGCCAGGGCGATCCCGGCTCCTCGCGGTTCTACCTGAGCCTCGAGGATGACTTGATGCGGATCTACGGCGGCGAACGGATCTCAGGATTCATGAAGAGCATGGGCATGGACGAGGGCGTCCCCATCGAGAGCCGGTTGGTCAGCCGCCAGATCGAGAAGGCGCAGAAGCAGGTCGAGGCCCATAATTTCCAGATCCGCAAACACCTCCTCGAGTACGACGACGTGATGAACAAGCAGCGCGAGGCCATCTACAAGATGCGCCGCGAGCTGCTCGAGGGGAAGGAGCAGCGCGACTATGTGATCGAGGTCGCCGGCGACATCCTCGACGGGCTCGTCGACACCTACGCCCCTGCCGACAAGCGCGTCGATGAGTGGGACACGGCCAACCTCGATGTGAACCTGCGCTCGCAGTTCGGCCTCGACCTCAAGACGGCGGGGATCGATCCGGGCGCCTTCGAGCGCCGCGAGGGATTCGTCGACGCCTTGCGCGCCCGCGTCCTGGCCGTGTTCGAGGACAAGGAACAGCAGCTCGGGCCCGAGTTCATGCGCCGCCTGGAGCGCTACATCATGCTCCAGGTGCTGGACGCCCAGTGGAAGGACCACCTCCTGGCTCTGGACCACCTCAAGGAGGGGATCGGGCTGCGCGGCTACGGCCAGAAGGACCCCCTCGTGGAGTACAAGCGCGAGAGCTTCGACCTGTTCAACGACCTGCTCAACCGGATCGAGGAGGAGTCGGTGCGGCTGCTCTGGCTGGTGGAGGCCCGAGTGGCCGACCGCCAGGAGGAGCACATGCAGCAACGCCGCCAGACCGCCGACCAGGCGCTGTCCTACAGCGGCGCCGGAGAAGCCGCCGCGGCCGCGCCGGCCAAGGTGAAGACGGTGGTCAAGCAGGCCAAGGTGGGCCGCAACGATCCATGCCCGTGCGGCAGCGGCAAAAAGTACAAGTTCTGCTGCGGCAAGCAGTGAGCCGCCGGGAGGGGGAGATGCCCAAAGCGCGAGGAACCGATATGAAGGATAAGATCGCCAAGGAAGCCCTGACGTTCGACGACGTGCTGCTGCTGCCCGACTACTCCGCCGTGCTGCCCGGCGACGTGGACATTTCCACCCGCCTGACCCGCAACCTGCGCCTGAACATCCCGCTGCTCTCCGCTGCCATGGACACGGTGACCGAAGCGGCCATGGCCAAGGCGATGGCCGAGGAGGGCGGCATCGGCATCATCCACCGGAACATGACGATCGAGGAGCAGTGCAACGAAGTGGACATCGTCAAGCGCTCCGTCTCCGGCATGATCCTCCACCCGGTGACCATCGCCCCGGAAGCCCGCGTGGCCGACGCGCTGGAGCTGATGAAGAAGTACAAGATCTCGGGCATCCCGGTGACCGAGGGGCCGAAACTGGTGGGCATCCTGACCAACCGCGACCTCCGTTTCGAGACGCGGATGGAAGCGCGGGTGGCCGACCTGATGACCCGGGAGCGGCTGGTGACGGCGCCCGTGGGCACCACGCTGGAGGAGGCCAAGAAGCTCCTGCACCAGTACCGGATCGAGAAGCTCCTCATCGTCGACGAGCACTTCCACCTCAAGGGCCTCATCACCATCAAGGACATCCAGAAGATGATGGCCTTCCCCAGCGCCTGCAAGGACGCCCACGGCCGGCTGCTGGTGGGCGCGGCCATCGGCGCGTCCGCCAACACTATGGAGCGGGCCGAGGCGCTGGTGGCCGCCGGCGCCGACGTGATCTCCATCGACACCGCCCACGGCCACACGAAGAGCGTGCTCGAAGCGGCCCGCAAGTTCAAGGCGCGGTTTCCGGCCGTCGAGCTCATCGTGGGGAACGTGGCCACCGCCGCCGCCGCCGAAGCGCTGATCGATGCGGGCGTCGACGCCATCAAGGTGGGCATGGGCCCCGGTTCCATCTGCACCACCCGCATCATCTCGGGGGCCGGCGTGCCCCAGATCACCGCGGTGATGGACTGCGCCGGCGTGGCCGCCCGCCACGGCGTGCCTGTGATCGCCGACGGCGGCATCAAGTACTCGGGCGACGTGACCAAAGCGCTGGCCGCCGGCGCCGAATCGGTGATGATCGGCTCGCTGTTCGCCGGCACCGACGAGAGTCCCGGCGAGCTCATCTTCTACCAGAACCGCTCCTACAAGGCGTACCGCGGCATGGGATCCATCGGCGCCATGAAGAAGGGGAGCGCCGACCGCTACTTCCAGGCCGGCACCGAGGCCGGCAAGCTGGTGCCCGAGGGCGTCGAAGGGCGCGTGCCGTACAAGGGGAGCCTCCGCTCCCTCATCCCGCAGCTTACCGGCGGTCTGCGTGCCGGCATGGGCTACTGCGGCTGCGAAAACCTGACGGCGCTCCGCGAGCGGGCCCGGTTCATCAAGATCACCCCGAGCGCCCACCGCGAGAGCCACGTCCACGACGTGGTGGTCACCCAGGAAGCGCCCAACTACCGCGTGGAATCGAAGGAGTGAGGGGCCGACCGTGGCCGACGACTTCACCCACTGGGACGCCGAGGGCCGCAGCCGCATGGTGGACGTGGGCGCCAAGCCCGCCACCGCCCGCGCGGCGAAGGCCGGAGTGCGGGTGCGGATGCGGTCCGAGACGCTGGCCAAGGTTCGGGAGCTGAAGCTGCCCAAGGGGGATCCGTTCGAAGTGGCCCGGGTGGCGGGAATCCTGGCGGCCAAGCGGACGCCGGAACTCATCCCCCTGTGCCACCCGTTGGCGCTCAGCCACGTGGACGTCCGCATCGCCGTGGCCGCCGACGGGGTGGCCATCGAGGCCGAGGCGCGCTGCACCGGTCCCACCGGTGTCGAAATGGAGGCGCTCACCGCCGCCGCCGTGGCCGCGCTCACGTTCTACGACATGTGCAAGGCGGTGGATAAATCCATCGTCATCGACGACCTGCGTCTGCTGGAAAAATCAGGCGGCTCCTCCGGCGACTTCCGCGCGGATGAAGCCTGAGGCTTTTCCCCATTCGTTGAAAGTTGAGAGTTGAGGTTTGAGGGTTCGCGCTCGAAATTCGTAATCGTAATCGGGCTCATAATCGAGACTCGAGGCCAGCGGCTCGTTTCGTCGCGCGGACACCGGATGTCGGAAATCGGACCTGGGACCCGGGTCTTGGAACCCAGGTTTATTTAGCAGATCACCCCTCCCATCAACCCATTCACCCATCATCACGCCGCATCTCAACTCTAAATCCTTCCCAACCTTCTCTGAACTTTCCAACTTTCGAACCGGACTTGTCAGCGCAGCGCCAGTTTCATCTGCAGCAGGTCCACGACGTTGACCCCGCCGTCCTGGTTCACGTCCGACGCACCCTCGCCCGCCACCAGCCGCAACCGGGTTTACGGCAGGAACAGGTTCATTTCCAACAGGTCCAAATGGTTCAGAACATCGTCCAGGTTCAGGTCGCAGATGAAGCAGCGGAAAACACACAGGTGCTGGGTGTCACCGCGAACAGCAGGCCCGTGCCGTTCGTGTGGTAGGCCAGCTGGGTGATGACGCCGGTGGGGATCCCGTAGCTCACGTTGACCGTCGAGTTGCTCTCATTGGAGCTGCGGAACACACCGTTCGGGGAGCCGATCATGAGCGTGGAGGTCCAGCCCGGGTCGATGGCCAGCGTCCGGACGATGATTGCGGCAAGATCGGGGCCGGTGGCGCGGCCAGTCGGGTCCGGGTGCCAAGGTACGGACCATGGCCCTGCTAATGCCACTGATGAATCGGCCCGGCGCCGGCCCCGTCGCGACCACCAGCGCCAGTACCAGTGCGCGCGCACGAATCATTCCTCGCATCTTGCCCATGCTCACCTTCGCACCCCGCTGTTTCCCTAAACTCAATTTGATCGACCGCTCCTGCGTTCCCGCCGCATTCGCGGCAGCGGCGGTTCGGTTACGCCATGCCCCGCATCGGTTTTCAGATCCGAGCAAAGATGAGTTGATCAGCGATCAACTTTCAGCAGGAAGCGTCAATCGTGAACCGTGAGCGGTCAACTTCTAGATGAGCTTTTTCAACCATTAACAACTTTCAGCCTTCAACCCTTTAACTCGATTTCAACCCGAATATCAAACCTGCAAACGTGTTTACCTGCCAATCTGTGAACCTGCGAACCTGCGAACCTGTGAACTTGTGAACCTGTGAACCTTCGAACCTCCAACCCTTTAAACTTATAAAATCTTCAAACGGCTCGATCACGATTTCGATTACGATTATTCTGCTTACTGTTTGCTGCTAACTGTTGTCTGTTCACTCCCCGACAGGCACCGCGTTCACCGCCGACAGGAAATTGAGCGGCTGGTCGCCGAACAGCGCGAACACCATCAGGCCCGACGACGGGGTGGTCTGGTTCTCGATGATCAGGTAGCCGCCGAAGATGCTGCCCAGATCGGGCATCTGCTGGTCGAGCAGGAAAATCGAGCGGCCGTGCGCCGGCACGTTGACCGTGGCGGTCGCCTGCGGAAAGCCGTCCTGGTCGTAGGCGGTCAACAGGACCGACTGCGCCGTGGCGTCCGGATTGAGGATGCTCACGCCGGTGAAGAACGCCACGCTGCCCAGCGTCCCGATGGCGAGATGCCCGACGAGAAAGTCGTCACCGCCCGGCGTCACCAGCCCCAGGCAGGAGAGGAAGCGGCCGGCGCCGCTCTCGCCGAATGTGATGGCGCCGGTCAGGCCGAAGCCGCCCTGCGGGTCCACTTTGATGTAGCCGGAGGTGGGGTTGACCAGACCGAAGAGTGTGGCCACGTTGAGCTGCTGTTTGGAGCGGGCGGCCATGGCCAGCGCGGGGACGGTGCTGATCAGGTTGCCGCTGTCGCCGTACAGCGACAGGGCGACATTGAACGAACCCGCCGATGTGTTTACCAGTGTCAGGAACGACTCGTAAACCACGCCGAAATCACCCGCCGCGGCGTGGGGGCTGTACAGCACGGTGGGCGTATCGGGTACCGCCAGTCCGTCGACGGCGGCCAGCTTCTGCGCGTCGCCGTAGAGCTCGCAGCCGATCACCGGCTGGTCCGAATCCACGAACAGGAAATCCCCCGCACCCATCGACGGGAAGGTCGTGCCCACCTCGATGACCCGGCGGGCGCGACCGGCAAGATTCACCGCCAGCGTCCCTTTCTCGGCGCCGCCGCCCACCCAGCGGACGGTGATATGGGCCTGGGCGAGCGAGGGGTTCACCAGGAGCACCCGCGCGAAACCGCCGGCCGGCGGTCCCGCCGGCAGGACGAAGCAGGTGCGCGCGTCGCGGACGTCGGGCAGCTTCAGCCCGTCGAGGTAGGTCATGCTGTCGCCCTCGTTGGCCAGCCACAGGCCGTAGGTGTCCGCCTGGGTGATGAACGCCCGGGCCCAGCGGGCGGAGTTGTCGGCGTCGCTGCCCAGCACGCTCGGGTCCGCCAGGTAGCGGGCGTACTGGGTGCCCGCGGCGATGGACGCGGTGACGCTCTTGCGGTACGCGCCGGTGTCGTCGTACAGCTCGAGGTTCAGGAGCGCGGGCTGCGCATCCAGGTTCACCACCGAAAACGACAGATCCTGGCTGCGGGGGAAGTGGACCAGGTTGAACGGCTGGTCGGCCAGAGCCGCCGCACCGGTTCGGTCCGAGATGCCGCCCAGGGTGCTCCCGCCGGCCACCGACAGGACGTTGTCCTCGCTCAGGGTGACATGGTTGACCGGGTCCAGTTCCACGTCGCCCAGTGTGTTGATGCTGTATGCATAGGCCATGGCGCCGCCCGCATCGGAGACGCACAGGGCCAGCTTGTAGTAGTCGGCGAAGCCCACCAGCACATCGGGGCCGTGATAACCGTCGAAGTTTTCCGTTTGAAGGGCGCTGGGCCGGTTGAGGAAGTACACCTTCTGGCCCGCGCCCGGGTTGAACGCAGCGCCCGCCTGGGCTTTCCACACGGCGATCGATTTGTCGCCTTGCAGTGCCAGGCACAGGTCGCTGCGGCCGTCGCGGTCGAAGTCGGCCGACTGGATGTCCACCGGCTGGGTGCCCGCGATGGTGTACTCCGTCCGGCTGAAAGTGCCGCCGCCGGAGTTCCGGAACACCGAGACCGTGTTCCCGCCGGTGTTGGCCACCGCCACGTCCGGGTCCAGGTCGCCGTCGAAATCGCCACCGGCCAGCGCCACGGGGCCGCTGCCGGTGGCGAATGAGGCGCCGCTGGTGAACGCGTTGCCGAGCAGCAGGTTGAGCGTATTGCCGGCCTGGTCGGTGTACAGAAAATCGGAACTGCCGTCGCCGTTGACATCCTGGACCAACGAGTCGGACGGTGTCCCCGCCAGCGCCAATGTCCGGGCCGGCGGCAGCGGCCCGGCCGATTTTTGAGCCATAAACAGATCCTGCCAGTCGTAGATTCTGAGGAATCCGTCACTGTCACCGATGAGCAGGTCGGGCCGGCTGTCGCCCGTGACGTCGGCTGCGTCCAGGGTGACGGGTGTGAAGTCGCCCAGGTCCCGCCAGCTCATGCTCCCCAGGGAACCGTCGGCGCGGCGAAACGACCAGAACAGCCGGCGGTTATTCTGGTCGAGGGTGAGCAGATCCTCACGGCCGTCCAGATCCAGGTCCGCAGTGGCGAAATCGGTGATGGTGGCTCCCAGTTGCGCCGCGGCTGACAGGTCTGGCGCCTGGGTCGGATCGTACTGGAACAGGTCCACCATGTCGGGATAGATCCAGTTGGGCACATCCGCGCCGGAACTCTGGTAAAAAGCCCGGATGGTCACTGGGAAATGTCCGTCCGTCGAATCGAAATCATAACTCCGCACGTCGGCGATGAACTGGGTGCTGGCCTGCTGGTACAGGCCGGCCGAGCTCCAGTTGCTCGCCTCGTTGGGCGGCCAGACGCCGGCGCCGATGCCCAGAGTGAAACCGAGGAACTTCGACTCCTTGGTCGGGATCCAGTTGATGGGATTTTCCGTGAGGCGGATCCAGATCTTGCTCTCGCCGGCCATGTAGCGGAAGAGCTGGACGGCGTGTCGGCCGATGCCGGCCGGGCTGGACGTGTCGTCGTTGGGTTCATAGGCGCCCGAAGCCGGATTGAACTGGTACTCGGACACGGCCAGGGGGCAGACCAGCCTTCCGGGAGGTTCCAGCATCAGGTCGTACGGCGTGCCGGTGGCCAGCGTCTGGCTCAAATAGGCTCCCGGCGGCAGCTGGATCTCGATGATGGCGGGATTGGCGGTCGTCACCCCCGGGAACGCATCCGGGCCGGGCGCCAGCAGGAGCGGGGCGGCGGGCAGGATCTGCGAGGGCAGCGTCAGGTCCAGGCCGCCCGGTCGGCTCGAGGCGTACTGGACGTAGAGCGCATCGTCCGCCACGAGGCGGGTGAAGACGCCGCCGGCGGCGGCGGCGTACTCCAGCCGGGATACCTGGGGGACGAACGCCATGTCATAGACGACGATTTCATTGAACGCCGGATCGGCCGGCGACCAGGTGGTGCCGCTGTCGGTGGAGACGCAGAGACCGTCCCAGGTGCCGGCGTACACAACGGACGGTGATCGGGGATCCACCTCGACGCACTCCACCCACAGGTTGGTCAGACCCGCGTTGCAGGGCAGCCAGCTGCCGCCGGCGTCCGTCGACCGGTACACACCGTCACTGGTGGCCAGGTACAGCGTGTTCGGCTGGACCGGGTGGATCGCCAGGTCCATGGCGAAGAGCGGCGGGAGGCCGGCGGCGGCCGGCGCCCACGTCTGGCCGTTGTCGACGGTCTTGTAGACGCCGTTGGACCAGAATGACACGTAGACCACGTTGGGTGCCGTCGGGACCAGCAGCAGGTCCGTCGCCGAATCGGACGGCAAGCCGGTGCTGGCGGCCACCCAGGTGTCGCCGCCGTTCTTGCTCTTGAACACCGGTTCCGGCGTCCAGCCGTGAGTGTCCAGCCCGACGTAGACGGTGTCGCGACTGGCGGGGTGGACAGCGACGCTTTCGACATAGCCCGCCGGCAGGTTGTTTCGGATGCTGTGCCAGGTGTCGCCGCCGTCCTGGGTTCGGATGATGTCGTAGATGCCGCCGGCGAAGACGGTGTCGGGATCCACCGGGGAGATCTTCACGTCGGCGAAGTTGTCGCCGATCCCCTGGATGAGCTGCCAGGTGATGCCGCCGTCGTCGGTCCGGAACAGGTTGCCCGCCGTGCCGGCGAAGGCGGTCTGTCCCGCGCCCGGGCTGATCGCAATGCTGTGCACGATCACGCCGGTCAATCCGGTGTTGATCTCCACCCAACCGGCGCCGCCGTTGCCGGAGCGCCACATGCCGTTGCCCCAGGTGGCGGCGTACACGGTGCCCGGATTGCGGGTGTCCAGGGCCAGTGCCATGCAAGCGGGATTGTACATGCCGTAACCGGCGAATTCGAAAGGAGCGCCGCCGACGGACTTGTACGTCCCGCCCATACCGGTGGCGAAGATCGTGTCGGACGCCAGGTCAACCTTGATGTCGTAGATGCTGGGCCAGGTGAAATCGGGATCGACCACCGTCCAGGTGGCGCCGGCGTCTATCGAGTGGTACACGCCGCCGTCTGTTCCGGCATAAACGATGTTGCCCTTCTCAGGATGCACCGTAAGCGCCCAGATTACCGGGTTGCCCATTGTCCCGGTGGGGACCCAGGTGCCCCCGCCGTTGGAACTCTTGAACACGCCGGTGTAGCGGGTGCCGGCATAGAGAATGTTCGGGTTGACGGGATTGATGGCCAGGCTGCAAATCCCCAGGTCGGTCAGACCCTGGTTGACCGGGCTCCAGCTGCCGCCGCCGTTTGTGGATTTGAAGACGCCGTTGCCGTTTGTGGAGACGTACACCGTGTTCGGCGTCGTCGGATGGATGACCAGATCGAACGTTTCCGTGCCGGAGAAGCCCGTGCTGGAGTCGATCCAGGTTGTGCCTCCGTCCGTGCTCTTGAACACGCCCGTCATCGTGCCGGCGTACAGCACCTGCGGATTCTTGGGGTGCATGGCCAGGGAGTACGCCTGGTGGTCGGTAAGGCCGGCGTTGGCGGTGCTCCAGCTTTGTCCCCAGTTCATGCTTTTGAACACGCCGCCCCCGAGCGAGGCCGCGTACACCACGTTCGGATTCTGCCAGTCGACGACGGTGCTCATCATCAATCCGCCGTAAGGGCCGTTCGTGTTCCAAGCGTTGATGCCCGCCACTGCCGCCGCTGACAGGATCGCGCCTGCCAGCACCAGCACGATGAATGCTCGCCGCATATTGGCCTCCCGTAGATACCGCTGATCCGAAACGTATGAATTGTATCCATTATCGTCGAAAAACCGCCGATTGTTGCCTGGAATCCCAACCTTTTGCAGTCGGGTTCGTGAGGGATCTGCAGGAAGGCGCGAGCGTTCAACAGGATATCCGGCACCGGCTCTCAGGTCCGCCGCCTCGCCGGCGTACCATCAACTATCAACAATCAACCATCAACTATCAACTGGAACAGGCGGGGCGCGTGAGCTACCCTGCCCGCGCCGCTGGACGTCGCCGGAGCGGTCGGGTATGATGGAGCCGACGTCCTGAACCCGTGATCCGTAGGAGATCCGCCCATGCGGCCAGCCCGATCCATCGGCTTGATGACGCTGTTCTTGTTCTCCGCCGCGGTCGCCCTCGCCCCGGCCCGCGGCGACGCCATGACGAGTTCCGCCGGCGGCACCCCGCCGCCGTTCCGCGACCCGGCGCTCGATCCGGACGAGCGGGCGCGCGACCTCATGGGGCGCTTGACTCTCGAGGAGAAAGCCTCCTTCATGGTCCACGAGACGCCGGGCGTGGCGCGCCTGGGCATCCCGCCGTACACCTGGTGGAACGAGTGCCTGCACGGCGTGGCCCGGTCGGGCCGCGCCACCGTCTTCCCCCAGGCCATCGGCCTGGCCGCCACCTTCGATCCCGATTTGATCGGCCGCATCGGCGCCGCCATCGCCGCCGAGGCCCGGGCCAAGCACGCCGCCCGGCCCGTCGGCGCCGCCGGCCTTTACACGGGCCTCACGTTCTGGTCGCCCAACGTAAACATCTTCCGCGATCCCCGCTGGGGCAGGGGACAGGAAACCTACGGCGAAGATCCGTATCTCACGGGGCGCCTCGGCGCGGCCCTGGTCCGCGGACTGCAGGGGGATGATCCGCGGCGGCTGATGGCCGCCGCCTGCGCCAAGCACTACGCGGCCGGGAGCGGCCCCGAGGCGTCGCGTCACCGCTTCGATGCCGCGGTGGCTGAGACCGACCTGCGCGAAACCTACCTCCCCGCCTTCGGGGCGCTGGCCGCGGCCGGCGTCGAGGCGGTCATGTGCGCCTACAACCGCCTGAACAGCGAGCCGTGCTGTGCCAGCCCGTTCCTGCTCCAAACGGTGCTCCGCGGCGAGTTCGGCTTCCGCGGGCACGTGGTGTCCGACTGCGGGGCGCTCCGCGACTTCGTGGACGGCCACCGCACCGCCGCCGACGATCTGGAGGCGGCCGTCCAGGCGCTGCGGGCGGGCGTCAACCTGGAGTGCGGCACCGCCTACCGGCATCTCCCCGCGGCCGTCCGGCAGGGCCGGGTGACGGAGGCCGAGGTCGACGCCGCGCTGCAGCCGCTGCTCCACACGCTGGTCCGGCTGGGGCTGTTCGACCCGGTGCCGTTCCCGTCGCCGCCGCCGGATGTGGTGGGCTGCGCCGCCCACGTGGCGCTGGCGCGCGAGGCGGCGGTGAAATCCATGGTGCTCCTCCAGAACCGGGGCGGCGCCCTGCCCCTCCCGCCGGACCTGCGGACCCTCTTCGTCACCGGTCCGGCCGCCGCCAGCGTCGACGCCCTGCTCGGCAACTACCACGGCCTCGGTCCCGACATGGTCACGGTGCTCGAGGGAATCACCCGCCGCGCCGGGCCGGGACTTCGCATCGAGTACAGCCCGGGCTGCCCTTTCGACACGCCTGCGGCCATCGGCAACATCTGGCCTGCCACGTATGCCGATGCCACGGTGGCGGTCATCGGCCTGACCCCCGATTTCGAAGGGGAGAAGGGCGAGGCGTTCCGCTCCGGCGCCGCCGGCGACCGGACGAGCCTGGAACTGCCGGCCATCCAGGTGGAACTGGTCCGCCGCCTGCGCGCCCGGAGCCGCCGGCCGCTGGTGGTGGTGCTCACGGGCGGATCGGCGATGGCCATCCCCGAGATCCTGGAGCTGGCCGACGCCGTGCTGCTGGCCTGGTATCCGGGCCAGGAGGGCGGCCGCGCCGCGGCCGACATCCTGTTCGGTGCGGCCAACCCCTCCGGCCGCCTCCCTGTCACCTTCTACCGGACGCTGGCGGACCTGCCCCCCTTTGAGGATTACCGGATGGAGGGGCGCACCTACAGGTATTACCGGGGCGAGCCCGCTTTTCCCTTCGGTTACGGCCTGAGCTACACCACGTTCGGATATTCCGACTTGGCGGCGGCGCCGGCGGCGATCCCACCGGCCGGTGTGGTGGAAATCCGAGTCACGGTGGCCAACACCGGCTCGATGGCGGGTGACGAAGTGGTTCAACTTTACGTCGTGCCGCCCGACGCCCGTGCCGGCGGCCCGAACCAGGAGCTGAAGGGATTCCAGCGGATCCATCTCGCCGCCGGCGAACGCCGCGAACTACGCTTTACGCTGTCCGCCGCGGCGCTGCGGCGGTGGGACGCGGCGGCCGGCCGCTGGACCGTCCGGCCCGGTGGTTACGTGGTGCGCGTGGGCGGTGCCTCGGCCGGTCCCCGTGCCGAAACGGTCCTGAGCATTGGAAGTTATGAGACAGGAGACAAGGGTAAGAAGGTCAGAGTTCTGCAACGCCCATCTTCTATCTCCTGACTACCAATTGTTTGTATTCGCAGAGGAGAGAAGCACGCTGATGAAAGAAATAGTGGGAATCATCTTCGGACTGGGTTTGATGGCCAACGCCGGTCTGTTCGTGCTCCAGGCGGTGAAGATCGGGCGGGCCCGAAGCGCCAAGGGCGTGTCCATTCTCACCTTCGCCGGCTTCTGCCTCCTGCAGGTGACGGGCATCCTGCACGGCATCTTCCAGCACGACCTGTATCTTCTCTCCGGTATGGTGGCCAGCCTGCTCGCGTGCGGCACGGTCACCGGGCTGGCCGTCTACTACCGGAACCGCTGAACCGCGGCGCCCCGCGCCCGCAGCGGGCGCGGGAGAACAGGGTTCGCCGGATTAAAACGGTTGATAGTTGATGGTTCGTGCTCGTAATGTTCATCGTGATCGTGATCGCCATCGAGACTCGGGGCTCGTTCCCGCCATGGGAACGTCAGACACCGGATACCCTCTCATCTGATATCCGACTCACCGATTCACCCATTCACCCATTCACCCATTCACCCTGCTCGCCGGCCCCGAATTTCTTAAATAATCCTTGCAAAGAGGTAAAGAACGGTATACAGTCTTCCCGGATTCGATCAACGGATCGATCGTTGCTCCTGCCGCCAGAAGTAACTTGTCATTCAGTCAGTTCCTTCCAGAGCCCAGCCGAGTATCATCCGTTCCATTGTTCCGTAATCCAGGTGTTTGAACCGGCTTGGCCGGAATTTAATGTGATGCCCGTTCATAGAACGGGCCAGGAGTATCAGCATGTCGACGAAGATCTATGTCGGAAACCTTCCGTTCAGCGCCACCGAAGATCAGCTGCAGCAGATGTTCGCCGCGCACGGTGCGGTGGAATCGGTCAGCGTGATCACCGACCGGGAAACCGGCCGGCCCCGCGGCTTCGCCTTTGTGGAGATGTCCAGCGGCGCCAACGAGGCGATCCAGACGCTGAATGAGAAGGTCATGGACGGCCGCACACTCAAGGTCAATGAAGCGCGTCCGCGGGAAGACCGCAAGCCCCGCTGGTAACATCAGTTCCCGCCTCCGGGGAGCGCCAGCCGGCGCTCCCCGGGGCACATTCATCACAGATTCCCCTCCACTGACAGCGGCCAGTCTTCAATTTCATCTGAAACACCCTGTTCTCTCTGCAGGCTCTGTGTCTGCGGAAGTGAACGGTTTTTACTTCGGTGGCGGATCGGGCGGGTTGATGGGCGGACCCGGATCCTGCACGCCGCGGGCTGCCTCGCCTTGGGCGGTGGCGCCGAACATACCGGCGACCTGGGAGGCCGCCGCCGGCAGGTCGTCGCCATCCTGGTAGCCGGCAGGACTCTGCCGGTTCACGCCGGCGGCGAGGCCGGAGAAGGCGGCTGTGGACCTGAGGCTGGCGTCGTCCGGGTCGTCCGGATCGTCCGGGTCCGGCGGCATCGGTTGCGGTTCCGGCCGGGGGACCGGCGAGCTGGCGCGGGGGTCTGTCGGCGTCGGTGTGCTCGGCACGACGAATCCGCCGGGTTCGGTGGGTCCGCCTGGACCGGGAACTGGCGACTTCACATGACCGGGCCCGAGGCCGTGCCGAATCGCCGGCCGCTTCGGGTTGCCGTCGGGGCCCTGCTCGGTGCCGCCGATTTCGGGGGAATAGGCGCCGAAGCCCTCCCGCAGGATCCGAAACTTCGACACCAGATCGTCCGACCGCTTCGGCGGATCCGGCGGCGGATCCGGCCTCACGATGGGTTGGCCGGGCGTCTGTTCCGTCGGCCCCGTGTCAATCCCGCCCGGCAGTCGCTCTCCCAGTCCGCCCGGGAATCGCGGCAGGTCGGAGGCGTCATGCGGCCGATCGAGTCTCTTCTCGCCGAAGTCGAGGACTGGCGGCTGGAGCACACCGAGCTGGTCCTGCATGGACGTCGGGTGAACTTCCGCCTTTACCGGTCCCGCAGGAGCGGGAGCGGATGGCGTGTCGTCGGGTTCCGGCATCGCGGCCGGTCCGCTGAGTGGTTTGATTTCCATCGTCTACCTCCACCATTAAAGATCCGTACGCCGGACTGATCGGGGAATCAGGCATGCTGCTTGGGATGATCGTCCTGCCGATCGGTCCGGATGTCTATTCTAATTATCGGTCCGATCCGGATTTTGGACACGGACAATTTTAAGGAATCAATGGGTGAATGGGTAAATGGGTGAATCGATGAGTCGGATATCAGATGAGAGGGTATCCGATGTCTGCGTCCCCATGGCGGGAACGAACCTTGAGTCTCGATGACGATTACGAATTGCAATTACGAATTACGAGCACGAACCATCAATCACTAACCGACAATTGTCAGCTCGATTCTTATACTCCTGTCCGCCCATTCTCCTTGTCAGCCGCATCACGGTGCGTTCAGGATCCGGGCATCGACCCAGTAAATGTCCCCGTCGCGGGTGAAAAACAGATAGCGGCCGTCGGGCGAAAGGGCGGGGCACTGCTCGTTGCCGGCGGTGTTGACGGCGCGGCCCAGGTTGCGGAGCGGTGACCAGCCCCCCTTGGCGTTTCGGCGGCTGATCCACAGATCGCCCAGGCCGGCGCCGCCCGGGCGGGTGACCGACAGAATGAGGTAGCTCTCGTCGGGCGCGATGAGCGCGTCCCCTTCGAGCGCGTAACTGTTGACGGGCTCGCCGAGATTCTGTGGCCGCGTCCAGGCGCCGTTTCGGTACGACGCACGGTAGATGTCCCGCAGGCCGCGGGCGTCAGCGCGCTCGGCCTGCAGGTAGAGCGTTCCGCCGCGGGTGAGGGTGGGGTAGAACTCGTTTCCCGTTGTGTTGACGGGGGTTCCCAACTCACGGGGCGCCGACCATCCGTCGCCTTCGCGCGTCGCCACCCAGATGTCGAAATGCCGTTTGGGTGCCCCGTTGGGTTCCTTCGGACGGTTGGAGCTGAAATACAGTTGACGGCCGTCCGCGGTGATGAATGGGTCGGCGTCGCTGTACGTCCCCGAAAATGCGGCCACCTCAGGGCGGGACCACCGGTTGCCCTGGCGTTTCATCGTCATGATCTGGTAGCGGCCCGACATGGTCTGGACGGTATAGAGGAATTCTTTGCCGTCCGGCGTGAAGGCGGCGTTCAACTCGCGCTTCTCCGTGGAGACGACTCCCGGCGCGAACAGCTTGGGGGTGTTCCCCGGCGGCGTCTGGCCCAGGTAGGCGCCTTGCAGCACGGGCGCCGGCGGCAACGTCTTCGGCGCGCCGGCCGCCTGGAGCATCTGGACAATCCCGGTGTGCCCTTCTCGGGCGGCGATGCTCACCGCCGTCCCGCCCCGCTGGTTCGGGGTGTTCACCGCCATCTTTCGGGCAAGCAGCGATTCCACGAGCTGCGTGTGGTTGTTCAACGCGGCCAGGTGCAGGGCGGTGTTGCCCATGGGGTCCGTCTCGGTCAGCGAGGCGCCACCGGTTAGGAGTATCTGGACCATGGCGATGTCACCCCGCCACGCGGCCTGGAGCATGGGTGTGAATCCCTCGGCCGAGCGGAGGTTCGGCCGCGCGCCCCGACCCAGGAGCATCTTGACGCAGGGGCTCTGCGAGCCGCGGACGGCGGCATGAAGCGGCGTGTACTTCAACACGTTCTCCTGGTCGTCGATCCCCGACCACTTGCCGAGCATCCGTTCGGCCACCTGAGTCTGACCCAGAAAGCACACCATATGCAGGGCCGTCATCCCTTCTTGGTCGCGGGCGCTGACTTCGGCGCCGGCATCCAGGAGGTAATTGACCACATCCATCCGCCGGCTCATGACCGCCGTGATGAGCGGTGTCCGGTTGTATTCGCCCGGAGCGTTCAGCAACTGGGGGCTCTTGGCGAGAATCTCCTTCACCTGGGCCAAATTGCCCGCGGCGACCGCGTCGTGGATCTCCGCGGCCATCGCCAGTGCGCCGCCCAGCAGGAGCGCCAGTGCGGTCGCCAGCCAACGTCTGCTCGGTCTCATGGTGTGCCTCCCGATGTTGCGGATCCCGCCCGACTGCGCCTCCACTGCCGGTGAGGCGCCCCGACGGATGCCTCCGGCCTGCGGGCGCCGGCGGCTTCCCGCTATTATCGCTCACCGAGCGTTCCGCGTCCACCTCGCGGATGCTGCGAACAGGCGGATGTCGGACCGCGGACTTCGGACAGCGGCCGTCGCATCCTCGTGCGCGTATTCGTGATCGTAATCGAGGCACGAGACACGTTCTCTCCACTTTCGTTCCCGCAATGGTCAAGTGACAGCTGCCCCGGAACGCGTGATGCGGCCAATCCCGGTCACAGCGAGGATTTGCAGACTCGCCCAATGACAGGGTGTGTTCGACGACATTCAAAATTCAGTCCGAGTCCGGCGAACGTCGCGAACGACTCCCGGCTGTCCGCATGACACAACCCGCCCGTCAGGGCCATCGATCTGGATTGCGATGGGAGGTGGGTTCCGATAGCCGGAAACCCAAATCGTGGACACTGTAATTTCCGTGCAAACGCCAACATATCAAAAGGTTCAATCGGTGGTGCGGAGCTGTTACCGGACAATGTAGCGCCGGGCCCGCCGGACACCGGATCATCTGGCCGCATTGCCTGCCGTCGCTGGTGGGAATCCAAAAGGTGTTACGGCGACTTCTCCGCCTTGCGGATCCGCAGGATCCCGCTGTAGTTCACGTCGGCGTTGTAACGGCCGCCCGGGCGGAACGAGCGCCACTCCGCTTCTGTCTTCGGCTCGTAGGTGTACGTGCGGCCGCCGGAATCGCGGAACCGGATCGTGTATTTCTCGATGCGGGTGCCGGCACGGTCTTTGGCCCCGGCCGCAAACGCCGGCCACATCGGCCGCTGGTTGTCCCCCGCGGCTTCCAGCAGCTTGACATCCACCCAGCGGTCAACGGTGTAGGTGTAACGAGTCTTGTAGACCGGCCGCTCCTTGTAGACCGGCTCCTGGACCGTCCGGGTGCGCGTGACCGACTCGTAGACGGGCCGGTCCTCGTACACGTCCTCGAAGTAGCCGTTGCCAAGGTCGCGAGTGCCCACCTTGACCCGCTCGGTGCCGGTCTTGACCTGCTCGGTGTAGGACTCCTCGCGCTCCCGGGTGCCCGTCTGGACCTTTTCCTGATGATGGACCGCCCGTTCCTGGCGCAGCACGCGGATGCCCTTGGGGAGTTCCCCCTCCCACCCTTGTTCGGTGAAGGTGCGCAGCTGCTGCGTCTGGATGGAGCGCTCCCAGTGGAAGCCGTCGGCGACGAGCACCGTGGAGCGGGGACGGCAGAACCAGTACAGCCCGGCCACGGCGACGAGGACGAAGGCCGCGGCGGCGATGAGACAGCCCTTGGCCACCTTGCGCCCGGTCGTTCCGGTGGCGGGCAGCGGGGCGGCCGGCGGTGCCGGCGGCGGCGCGAGCCGGGATCGTCCGGCGTCGGCGCCGGCGCCGCAGCCGGAACAGAAGGCGTTGGCGCCGGGATTGTCGCCGCCGCAGAAGGCGCACGTCCAGTCGGGACCGGCTTTGGCCTTCGCCACCTCGGTCTCGTCGACGACTTCGCGGGCGTCATCGGGCAGATACATCCGGACCTCAGCGCCGCGCGGCGCGCCGCAGCCGCCGCAGTATCTGTCCGGGCCGCGGTTGCGCGCCCGTCCGCACATGGGGCAATCCCAGGCACCTTCGCGAATAGCCATACGGTTTTTCCTCCATGGCCTTGGACGGCCGCGGGATGAATATTGGCAGAAATTGTAGCCGAAACGCGTGCGAAAATCCCCAAGAAAGTCAGCGGATCCGGTCCGCTTCGGATGGCGGGAGGCGGCACGCGACTGCTGCGAAAGCTTGCGGCGGGTGGTAGAATACAGCCATCACGAGTTGGGATGAGGCGATGGCGGCTTCGGGACGGATGCTGGAATCGTGGAAAGAGATCGCTGAACACTGTGGCCGGTCGGTGCGCACCGTCCAGCGGTGGGCCCAGCGCGGCCTGCCGGTGTATCGAGACGCCGGTGGCACGAGTGACCGGGTTTACGCCTTCGCCGAGGAAATCGACGCCTGGCGCCTGGCCCAGGCGCTCCCGGGCACCGGCAGCGGCCATGACGAGGGTGACTCTCCCGGTGCCGCTGATAGCAACGATCTGCCGTCCCCCACTGAACCGGAAGGCGAAGACGCGGACGCTGTCCCGTCCGCGGTGAGCCGGCCGACGGAGCCGACGGCCCCCGTCGACGCGGCGGTTCCTGTCGCCGTAACGACTCGGCGGCCCCGCCGGATCTGGTTCCGGGCCGCCGGTTTACTGCTGGCGGTGCTGGCGGTCGGCGCGGCGGCGCTCTACTTCTTCCGGCAGACGGGGGGCGCCGACACTCACCGGTTGGCCCGGGCCCTGGCCGAGGGCGACACGGTGGTCGGTTACGACACCACCGGGCAGCGGCTTTGGGCGACCCGCCTCCCCGGTTCGGTGATGCAGGAGACACCTGAATTTTTGGCCACGAACGCGGGTGCCTGCGGCGGCCGGCAATTCGTGCTCGCCGACCTGGAAGGGGACGGCGCCACCGAGGTGCTGGCCAACGTCCATACCTCGCTGACTGCATCCGACCTGTACTGCCTTGGGTCGGACGGCCGAGTCCGGTGGAGTTATCGCCCGGGCGAGTCGCTGAATTTCGGCGGACGGCCGGTGTCCGCTGAGTGGTTTGTCCGCTTCTTCCATGTCTCCGACGCGGACGGGGACGGCAGGAAGGAGATCGTTCTGCCGGCCGTCCATTACCAACTCTTCCCCGCCAAGATGGTGGTTCTGGGTTCGGACGGAGCGGTGCGCGGGCAGTACCTGCATACGGGGCACTTTTTGAATCTGACTCTGACCGACCTGAATCGCGACGGCCGAACCGAGATCCTGACCGTGGGCATCAACAATGCCCACCGGCAGGGCTTTTTAGCGCTGCTCGACCCATCGGACCTGGCGGGTATCTCGCCGCCGTCCAGCGACGCCGCCTACACGTGCGCGGGCCAGCCGCCGGGCCATGAGCTGTACTACCTGCTGTTCCCGCGGGACTGCATCAACCGGGCGACCCACGAGTACGGCGGGCTGGACGGCATCGTGGTGGAACAGGAGCAGGTCGTCGTCTCGACCTTCTGGACGATCCAGCCGCCCGAAGGGGTGGCGGTAGGCAGCGTGCTGTTCTACCTGGACCGCTGGCTGGCGCTGCGCTGGGTGGATTTCGACAACGGCTACTCCGTCCTCCACGCCTACCTGGAGCGCATCGGGCACGTCGATCACCCCTTCAGGCGGGACGAGATCAACGAACTCGACGCCATCCGCTACTGGGACGGCGACACATTCACCGCCATGCCGACTCCCAACCGCCGCGGCCGCTGGGCGAGCCGTGGGAGTGATTGACACACGGGCCGCGGATGCCGGTATAATGCCCCGGTCCGCGCCGGCGCGCCCCGAGCGGGCCGGGCGGCAGCCAGTCTGTGCGGGCGGACTCTCAGCATGACTTCGAACAGCACATCCCGGCTCTGGTGGCTCCTCAAGCAGGTGTGGCAGTTCACCCGCTTCGCTGTGGTGGGGGCCCTCAACACCGGCATTGATTTCGCCATCACCAACATCCTGGTACTTATGCTGCAGCCGTCCAGCGGCGTCGTGCTCTTTCTCATCTCGGTGGTGGCGTGCGGCGTGGCCACCCTCAACAGCTACGTGCTGAACCGGCGCTGGACGTTCGCCGATGCCTTCGGACCAGCCGATCGGGCGGAGAAACTCAAGTTCGCGGCCGTGGCGGGACTGTCCATGGCGATCAATACGACCAGCTTCCTGTTCCTCGTCCGTTTCCTGCCCCGCTACCTGCCGCCGGAGCTGCCCGAGTGGCTGGGCGTGCCCGGATTCATCCTGGTGGTCAACCTGGCCAAGTTCGGCGGGGTGTTGGCCGCGTTCATCCTGAGCTTTCTGGGATTCCGGTTCGGCGTCTTCAAGACCGAGGCGGTCCACACGTTCCGTAAAACCTTTGCATTTCCCGCGGCGCCGGACCGCGGCGGCAACGTCCAGGTGCTGGCGGCCGTCGGGCTGGCGGCAACCCTGCGGCTGCTGCTGGTGTTGCCGGGTGCGCCACTGTCGGGCGACGCCGTGGTTAACGCGGCGGCCGCGCGCGACGCAGTGGCCGGCGGTTGGGCGGTGGTGGAGCCGGCGGGGCTCAACCTGTTCACCGCCTGGCAGGCGCTGGTGCTCGCGACGGGTATGGGCCAGGTCGCTGCGGCCGTGGTCGCCTCGCTGGTCCCGGGTGTCCTCCTGCTGCTGCCCGTGGTGCGGATCACCCGAACCCTGTACGGAGCGCCGGCGGCCTGGCTGGCGGCGCTGTTCACCGCCGCTCATCCCCGCCTGATGGAATACTCGGTCAACGGCGAAGCGTTCAGCTTCTACCTGTGCGCGTTCGCCGCCGGGGTGTGGGCGCTGGTCCGGTTGGCGCGCGGCGGAGGGCTGGGGGCCGGGACGGCGGTGGGTGCGGCGTTCGGGCTGGCCGCCGCGGTGCACAACGACGGCTTCACCGCCTTTGTGGCGGCCTTGCCGCTGACTGTGGGCCTGGCCTGTCCGTCCCGCGGTCTGCTGACCCCCCGTGGCGGCGAGGCAGGCGGACGATGGCTGGCTCGATTGGCAGTGGGTGCCGCTGCGGCCGCCGCCTTCGCCGCCGTCATGATCGGCTGGGTGCTGGCGATGCCGGCTGCGCCGGGCGACGGCGGGCTGCTCCATGTCACCGCCGCGCCGGTGCGGGTGTTCACCGAACGACTGGACCTGGCGGAGGCGGCCCGGGCCATCTACGGCGAGGCCGCAACAGCGGCCCAGTCGGTGGCGCCGGACCGCTGGTCCGGCTGGATGGCCCAGGTTGCACGGGTTCCCCAGAACCTGCTCTACTGTTTGGAGCGGACGCCGGGTCTGCTGTTGACACCTGTCCCCCTGTTCCTGTTCCTGTTGCCGCTGTTCACCGGACGATGGTGCCTGTTCCAGTCGGACAAGCTGCCCCTGGTGTTCATGATGGTGTTGCCGGTGGTGGCCGACGCCTTGCTGCGCGTGGACACGCGCAATCTTCTGACCGCGGTGGTGCCCGTTCAGATATTCGGCGCGGCCGGGCTGGTGGCGTTCGCCGCGTATGCGGCGCGCGAGTCCAGGCTCCCGGGGCTGCTGGCCGCAGTCGTGGCCGTCATCCTGATGATTTCGCTGGGACTCACGGCCTGGCGGGCGGTGGATTTGGAACGGCAGTATGAGAACCATCACCGTCTGGCCGGCTGGCTGGCGGCGTCCGTGCCCCGCAACGAGCCCGTGGCCGGCTGTGCGTATGGCTACATCGAACTCACCGGGTTTTACTCGGGGCACGCGACGGTGCCCCGGCTCTGGACCGAACGGGCCGAGGATCTGCCGGCGGACATGGACCGCCGCGGCGTTCACTGGCTGATCCTGTACGAGCCGTTCCTGCGGGCCGCCAATCCGACCCTGCTGCCGGCGCTCGATGCGGGCGTGCCCGGCTTCCGCCGGGCATTCGTCGCCACGGACCGGCGCGGACTCCGGGCGGTGGTCTTCGAACGGACGCCCTGAGACGAAAAGGCGCGGCTCAACGCCGCGCCCGCTCGTTTCCCATCGGGTTCGGGTCAGGGATTGTTACGGCAACTCCGGATTCGGGGTCCGCCGCGGTTGCCCGACCACGTTCACCTCGACGGTTTTCTGGTCCGGGAGATCGGTTTCAATCACCAGTGTCCCGGCGAACGGCCCTCCCGTGTAGCCGGCCGGCAGGGTGACCGTCACGGTGTAGGCGGTTCCGGGCGCCACCTCCTCCAGACGGGTCTTCAGACCGGGTACGTCGCAGGTGACGCCGAGTATCTTGAACGGGGTGTTGATGGAGTTGAACCGGACCTGCCGCACAACATCCGACGGCACACCGGTCAGGGAGAAATTCAGCCGATAGGGCACGGCTCGGACGATGCCGACCACCTCGCCGACGACCAGCATCGTCAGTGTCGGCTTTTTGGGGTGGTTGGTCTTCAGGATGACTTGTTCGCTGAAACGCCCGATGGGCGTGTCGGCGGGCAGGGTGATCCGGATACGCTGGTGGGCGATGTTGTCGAAACCGGTTTTTGAGTACTCCACCCGCAAGGACGGATGGGCGCACGTGATGGCCGTGATATCGGTTTGGTCCGCGTCCTTGCCGACCAGGGTGGCGTAGCGAACCTCCTGCTGCCCCTTGTTCACCTGGCGGAACGTGACCGTGGTCTGCTCCAGGGCCAGCGTGTTCACGATGTCGGCGCGGATGATGAGTTTCACCGAGGGGTGATTCAGATCGTTGGTGGACACGGTGATCTGTTTCATGAGCGCCCGGCGGCGATTGGCGGTGTTGAGGGTGACCTCGATGTTTCCTTCCCCGCCCGGGGGAATCTCCCTGGCCGAAACCAGGGCTGCCGTGCACCCTCAACCCGCTTTGACGCTGTGAATGATCAGCATCGCCTGTCCGACGTTTTTAAACTGAAACACGTGCTTGAGGGTGACGCCGTCTTCCACGACGCCGAAATCATGCTTCAGGGAGTCGAACCGGATCTCCGGCTGCGGCTTGCCCGTCGGGGCCTCGGTTGTCGCGTCCTGGGCGGCGGCCCAGCCGGCCCAGGCCAGCACCAGCGCCGCAATCGGCAGCACCGGGCGGAAAAGAGTTGGCGGAATCAAGGGGGTGTTCCTCCTCAGAGGGATCAGAGTGTCATCTATACATCATTCCGGCGCCGAAGCCAAGCGGGAATGTCGGCGGCGGAGCCCGCGGCGCGTCCCGTTCCTCACAAAGGCTGAAACATCCGGGGGGCCGCTCAGTAAAATAGTCGTCACCTTGAGACGGAGGTTCGAACACGTGGGCAAATGGGTGATCGGCGGTTTGCTGTTGATGCTGGGGGCGGGGCTGGCGGGCTGCCGGCTGACCCCCGGCGGGGCGGGGGAGGAGGTCGCGCCGGCTCCGCCGGCCGACCCGATTGATCTGGTGGGAGAACTCACCGAGCTGCAGGGGGCATACCCGCTGAAAGTGATCAGCGCCCCGGGGCCATATGGGCCCGGCGAGATCGGCGAGCTGGCCGGCGAACGGGAGCTGCTGCTGCGCGACAACGATTTCGTCCAGGGAGTGACCGGCGAGTTCCAGTTCTTCGACTTGCCGGGTTTGACCTTTGCCGTTACAATCTACCAGATGGCGTCGCCCCACGGCGCGCGGCGTGTGTATCAGGCGGTGGCGCCGTTCGGGGACAGCTGCCTCCACCTGGGCGAGGAGAACCGGCAGTCGCCGCTGGGGGTGGCGTTCCACCGCGACGTCTACTACGTCGAGCTGGTGGGCCGGAACGTGGACGAGCGCCTTTCCCGCGAGATCACCATGCTGGCGGCCGAGCTCGACAATCACTTGCAGCGCTGATGCGGGCCGCCGCCTCGGTGGCGCCGCCGGAGTGAAGTGAACGTCACCGGATCACAGGAACAACTGATCCGGCTCGCGGAAGGTGTCCGCGAGCTGTACCTGGCGCTGGCCGACCGTTTTGCCGAAACGGAACAACTGCGCGCGCTCTGGCACGATCTGGCCCGCGGCGAGGCCGAGCAGGCGACCGGCCTGCGCCGGCTGGCGCCGGCTGTAGCCGTCAGCGGCGGCCCGGATGACCCGGTGCTGGCCGAGGTGCTGCTGCGGCACCTGGCGTCCCTGGCGGAACGCGTCCGCCGTGATCGGCTGTCGCCGGAGGGCGCCCTCGCGCTGGCCTTTGGCGTGGAGTGCTCCCTGGCCGAACGCCTGGCGGCCGTGGTGGAACAGTCGGGGGCGCCGGCCGCGTGGCTCGACCCGTTTCGTGCGGCCGGCCGGGAGCACCGTCAGAAATTGCGCGATGCCGCCGCCCTCCGCGGCGTGTTCCTGCCGCCGGATGAGTAAGCCGCGCCGCCCCCCCCGACACCTGCTCTGGGTGCAGCTCGGGGTGCCCGACGCCGAGCAGGCGTTCGCCGACAGCAACCTGCCCGTCGCCGCGGGATATGTCCTCGGCCACTGTTGCGCCCGCGGCCTGCTGGACGGCCTGACGTGGGCGATCCTGGACGAGGCCACCGCCACCTACGCCGGCGATGCCGGTCTGCTCGGAGCGGTGCTGGACCACCGGCCCGATGTGTTGTGCTGCTCCGTTTACATGTGGAACGTGGAACGGTCACTCTGGCTGGCGGGACGGGTACGGGAGAGCCATCCGGAGATCCGGATCATTCTGGGCGGGCCGGAGGTCAGCCCCGGCAGCGTCTGCTGGGACGACCCCACCGCCGACATCCTGGTGGCCGGCGAGGGTGAGACGGGCCTGCCCCTCGCCCTGGCGGCGCTGGACCGCGCTGACTCCCGGCCGATACGGATGGTGGCGCCCCCGCTGGCGGCGCTGACCGGGCTGGCCGATCCCTACTCCCAGGGGATCCTGCCGCCGGGCCTGAAGGGGAACTGCCTCCTGGAAACCACGCGGGGGTGCCCCTGTCGCTGCCACTACTGTTTCTATTCGAAAAGCGCCCGGACCGTCCGCCACCACGACGAGGCCGCCATCCGCAACTTCTTCCGGTGGGCCGCCGCCGACGGCCGGGTCCGCGACGTCTACCTGCTGGATCCGTCCTTCAACCGCGCCCGCGGCACGCGGGGCCGCCTCGACAAATTGGCCCGCTGGAACCGGGGCGGGTTGGATCTCCACACCGAAACCCGCCTGGAGGGGATCGACGCGGCGCTGGCTGCGGCCTACACCCGGGCCGGTTTCCGCTCGCTGGAGGCGGGCCTGCAATCCATCCACCCCGCCGTCTGCGCCGGCGTCGGTCGCCGGCTGGATCTGCCGGCCTTCGCCACCGGGGCGGCGCACCTGGTGACGGCGGGGTTGAAGCTGGACATCGGGGTGATCCTGGGCCTGCCCGACGACGATCCGGCCGGCTTCCGCGACACGCTGGTCTGGTTGCGGAGGCGGGACCTGGCCGAGGCGGCGGAAGTGTTTCTCCTGAGCCTGATTCCGGGGACGGCGCTGCGCGAGCGGGCGGCGGCCGAAGGGTTCCGCTGGATGCCCCGACCGCCGTACTACCTGCTCGCCGCCGGCGCGTGGGACGAGACCCGCCTCCTGCAGGGCATCTATGACGTCGAGGAGATTCTGGACCGTCAGCACCACGTGGACATCCCCCCGTACGACGCCGAGCCGGCGCCGGGCGGCTGGGTCCAGCGCATCCGCCTGAACGCCGATTCGCCCGGCGCCGCGGCGGCGCTCGCCGCGGCGATACCCCGGCTGGCTGCGGTGGTCACCCTGGACATCGATTGTCACGATCCCGACCGCGCCGCCCCCCGCATCGCCGCGCTGGGCGAGCGGTTGCTCGCGGCCTGCCCGTTCGGACTGTCCCGTGTGGTGCTGCGGGGCGCCCGCCCCGTGTCGTCGGACGCGGCGGTGACCATCCAGGCGGCCTTCGCCCGAGCCGACCAGTACTGGAACCGGGTGAACTACTACCGCGACGACGCCACCGGCCTCTACTCCTGCCGGCTGTTCCAGCGGGTGCCCGCGGCCGAATGGCGCGACTGGCTCGACCGCCTGCCGGCCTGGCTGGACCTGGTGTTCGAGCTGCCGCCGGATCCGACCGAGTTCGACCGGCTGGCCGGCGCGCTGTACGAGCGCCTGCGGCCCGGCCTGAGCTTTGTGGTCGGCGGCGACGGCGTGGGCGAGGATTTCCGGCGGCACATCGTGCGCGCGGTGGAGGAAACGGGCGTTTTCAGCCGGTGGCTGCCGGCGGTGGAGTGACGCCGCTACTCGTGCCGGAGCGACTCCACCGGGTCAAGGCGTGCGGCACGGGTGGCCGGGTACAACGCCGCGGCCAGAGCCACCAGCGTGGCGAAGGCGACGGCAGCCGCGATGAGCCAGGCGGGAAGATGGAACAGGTCGGCCGGCCGGGCGCCCTGCTGCTGGATATAGATGTTCATCAGATAATTGATCCCCAGCGACGCAAGCCAGCCGAGCACCACGCCGAGCACCCCGCCGGCGAAACCGATCAGGCCGCCCTCGATGAAGAAAAGGCGGCGGATGTCGGCGCGGCGGGAGCCGACCGCCTTCATGATGCCGATGTCCCGGCGCCGTTCCAGCACCGCGATGATCATCGTGTTGACGATCCCGAGGCAGGCGACCAGGAGCGAGACGCCGGCGAGGGCGCCCAGTCCGGCGTCCATCAGGATGAAGAAGCGGTTCATCTCACCCAGGATGGAGATGAGGGAGACGGTCCGGAACCCCATCTTCTGGATCGTCTGTTCCACCCGGGCGGCGTCGGTGGCGCGGGCGGTGCGGACCTCCACTGTCTGGTAGGGGTCGCCGGCGGACGGATTGCGCAGCAGGCTTTCCAGCGCGATCACGTCCAGCAGGCCCAACGCCCGGACCTGGTCCAGAGGCAGGAGGATTTCCATCCGGAGGATGGGATTGCTGAACAGGCTATCCGGCGGCTCGACGACGCCCACCACGCGCACCGTGAGTTCCCGCCGCGCCACTGAGAACGCAGACAGGGGAAGCGGGCCCGCCGCGCCGCCGCCGGCCGAGGCCGTGAAGAAAGACAGCTCCAGCTCCCGGCCCAGCGCGGCCGCGGGGGCCTTGAACCCAAGGGCGGCCGCGCAGTCCTTTGTGATCACCGCCTCGCGGTTTGCGCCCGGCAGGAACAGGCGGCCGCATCGCAGCGGATAGGCCGTCCGGCTTTCGGCGTCGGCGGCATCGTGGCTGCGGCCGAGGGAGTTTCGGCGCTTGTCGCCGTATCGCACCTCGACGGGGAACTGGACCACCGGCGAAGCCGAAACCACGCCGGGGAGGCGACGGAACCGCGCCATGGCCGTGTCGTCGAGGCGCGGCCGCGGCGTCGCCGGAGCGGGCTTGGCGCGATCGGCGGGCCGTGGCACGGGCGCGGCCGGCATGACCTGGATGGTGGTCAGAACCCGGTATTTGAGTAGCTCGTCGGTGGTCAGGCGCTGGAGTCCCACGCCGAAAGCGAAGATGCAGACAAGGGTGCCGGTGCCGATCATGACGCCGGCGGTTGTGAGCGCCGTCCGCAATGGCGTCTGGCGGAGGTTGACTACGGCCAGGCGCAACGATTCGATCCAGTTCATGCATGCTCCCGCCGGCGTGGTGAAGCTCTGGATTGTGTTCCGATGTCGCCGGCTGGGGATATTCTACGTCGCGATGAAGAAAAATGATCCGGGTTCAGTATAATAGAACAAATTTGTGGAGAACATCGTCAACATGAACATCAAGCGCATCGCGGCTGCACTCATCTGTGTGGTGGGATTCGTAACGGCGCTCCCGGTCCCATGGGTCCGCGGCCAGGCCGCCGCGCCGCCGCTCCTGCACAGTCTGCCCGTGGCCGACGACGATCCGGGCTCCATCATCCGGCGTTTCGTCAACCCGTTGCTGGCGGGCGGTCCCAAGGCCGCCACCGGCTTCCAGTCGGACCAGGAGCACGCCGATTCCCTTGGCCCGGTGCTGGAGCCGGACACGCCGACTTTCGTGCACTACGCCCGCTTCTCCCCCAACCGGGCCAACGAGCAGAACCTCATCCTGCGGGACGGGCGGATCTTCGTCAATTTCAGCTACCCGCACGATCCGGACGAGGCGCCCGATCTGAAAATCCGCCCGGTGGATGGCGGGACCCGGCTGCCCTTCATCATCCGCTGCCTGCTCTACCCCCGCGCCGAGGGGCAGTCGGACGGCTCCATCGAGATCACCTTCCGCTTTCCCATCATCTTCTCGCCCGGGGTGGACGTGCAATCGGTGCTCCTGAATTACCGCCGGGCCAACTTCCGCGTTGTCCCCGGCAGCACCGGCGACAGCTTTGTCCTGACGATCCCGGTACACCGGAAGGAACTGGAACAAGCCTTGCGCAATCCGGCCACGCCGTGCTCCATCTATGTCAACGGCTCCGTGAGCCTAAAAAATTACGACACGATCTCCACCTCGCGATTCGCCGCCGTCATGCCGCCGCTGCAGGACAACTCGGTGGCGGGGATCGCCCGGCTCATCGCCAGCCGGGATTACCGCGGTGAGGAAGAGCGGGCGGAACTGGAGCGCCTCGCAGCCGGCATCGCCGCCGGCTCTGACAACCTGTACGAGGTGATCCGTCGCGTCAACCGGTACGTCGGCACCAACATCCGCTATTTCCGGAATTCCATGGCGCGCACGCCGCTGCAGGTGATCCAGGAAGGACTGGGCGACTGCGACGACTACACCCGGGTGATGATCACACTGTTGCGGGCGCTGGGCATCCCCGCCAAGTCGGCGGTGGGGCACATCTACGATTTCAACCACCTCGGCGCCCACGCCTGGGTCGAGGTGGGGTTGCCGCTCAAGGACGGCGACCTGCACTGGATGATCTGCGATCCCACCCTGGCCAGCGCGGCGCAGGATCCGGATTACTTCGTCCAGTTCAAGAACCGGATCCACATCTATCCGGTGACGGTGCAGAGCCGCGTGCTGAACCTGCCGGTGGACGATTCCTCGGACGTCTTCCTCAACTGGACCGGCGACGAGAAGCTGGGCGAGGTCTCTCCCCACGTCTTCCCGTCCATCATCCAGCGCTTCTACGCCGATTTCGTCACCTCCTTCACCCAGTCGGTCGGCGTCATGCGCACCTCCGGCCTCAACCTGCAGCGGGAATTCCTCCATTCCAACGGCAGCCCGTTCGTCCTGTCGGACCGGCCTGTTCCGCCCGAGCTGCCCAAGATCACCGACATGCGCGACCCGGACATCCTCTACGTCGCCCCGGATTACCAGCCGGCGGAATCCAAGATCCACGCGCGGTTCCAGATCAAGCTGAGCCAGGAGGACGACCTGCTGCTGGACATCGGGGTGATCGATGATGATTTCTACCTCGAGGCCGCCGGCGAACGACGCGTGGTTGACGCGCTGGTGCAGGCGTACCGGAACATCTGCCAGCACTTTTTTCAGGGCGCTGAGTACCGCTTCATCACGGATATCTCGTATCTCCGCGACCGGCACAACGACCGGCTGCAGAAGGTGTCGCTGCGGGTGGGCCGCTACCTGCTGGAGCGCAATCTCAAGGAGACGGTGGATGCGATCCGCAAGGCCGGGCTGCTGAAGGGGCCCGAGTATGTGCTCATCGACCGGCTGCACACGCTGTCGCGCGGCAAGAACCTCTACCTGATGTGTGACCAGAGCTTCACCGGCCATGCCGGCAACGGTGGCATCCTGCCGATGCCGTTCTGACGGCGCGCGCGGGACGCGGCCGCAGCAGCGGGTCCCCCTTGGCGTTTGTGGGATAAGGGGGTATACTGTCCCATCTGTAATCTCATGGGGAGTGACAGGTTCATGAGCCGACCCGCCAGTTGCCGCAATTTCGCCGCCCCGACGCTTGCGCCCGAGATCGAAAGCCAGCTTCGGGAGCGCGCGCGCCGCGCCCGCGGCGACATCCTGAAGATGACCACCCTGGCCGGCTGCGGCCACCCGGGCGGATCCATGTCCTCCATCGATTTGTACCAGGTCCTCTACAGCCTGGCCGGCGTGGACCCGGCCGAACCCCGCCGGCCCGAACGCGACCGGATCGTCATCAGCCACGGCCACACGTCGCCGGGCGTGTACGCCGCTCTGGGCGGACTGGGATTCTTCCCGGTGGACGAAGCCATCGCCCACTTCCGCCAGGCCGGCGGACCGTTCGAGGGGCACGTGGAGCGCTGCGTACCGGGCGTGGAGTGGAGCACGGGGAATCTGGGGCAGGGGCTGTCGGCCGGCTGCGGCATGGCGCTGGCCGCCGAAGTCCTGGGGCTGCCCAGCCGTGTGTTCGTGGTCATGGGCGACGGCGAGCAGCAGAAGGGGCAGATCGCCGAAGCCCGCCGCTTTGCGGTGAAATTCGGCCTGACCCGCCTGACGGCGCTGGTGGATCTCAACCGGCTGCAGATCAGCGGCGAAACGGGCGCGGTGATGCCCCAGCGCATCCGGGCCAACTTCGAATCCGACGGCTGGCGGGTGCTGGAGATCGACGGCCACGACTACGCGCAGATCTACGGCGCGCTCCGCCGGGCCGTCCGCGACAACACGCACTGCGTGGCCATCCTGGCTCACACGGTGATGGGTAAGGGCGTGTCGTTCATGGAGAACCTGGCCAAGTGGCACGGCCAGGCGCTCGACGAGGCGCAACTGGACCAGGCGCTGGCGGAGCTCGGCCTGCCCAACGATTTGGACCGCTACCGCGAGATGCGCCGCCGCGGCACGGCCCATCTGCCGGCCTGGCGCCCGCCCGAGGCGCACGTGGATGTCGCGGCGGGCGAACCGCGGCTCTGGACCGCCGACAAACCCACCGACAACCGCAGCGCCTGGGGTAAGGCGCTGGAGGACGTCGCGTCGCTCAACCGCCCCCGCGCCGGGGCCACGCCCATCGTGGTGTTCGACTGCGATCTCGCCGCCAGCGTCAAGACCGGCGGGTTCGCTGCCGCTCACCCCGACCGGTTCTTCCAGTGCGGGATCATGGAGCACCACACCGCGGTTGCCGCCGGCGCCATGTCCACGCAGGGCGTCCAGGTGTTCTGGGCCGACTTCGGCGTGTTCGGCGTCGACGAGACGTACAACCAGCAGCGGCTCAACGATATCAACGAGGCGAATCTGAAGGTGGTCTGCACCCACATCGGCACCGACGTGGGCGAGGACGGCAAAACCCACCACGCTATCGATTATCTGGGACTGCTCCACAACCTGCCTGGCTTCCGCAGCGTCATCCCCGCCGATCCGAACCAGACGGACCGGGTGGTCCGCTGGGCCGCCGGGCAGCCGGGGAATTGCTTCATCGGGATGGGGCGGTCCAAATGCCCGCCGGTGCTTCGCGCCGACGGCCAGCCGTTCTTCGGTCCCGACTACCGGTTTGAGTACGGCCGGGCCGATTTCTTCCGGCCGGCGGACGACGCCCATGTCACCGTCGCCACCTTGGGGGCCTTGGCCGGCCGGGCTGTCCGCGTGGCCGACGAACTGGCCGCCGAGGGCATCCGCGTGGCCGTGGCGGGCGTCCCGTCGCCCCGCGACCTGGACGCCGCCGACCTGGCCACCCTCTGCGCGTCCGGCGTGCTGATCACCTACGAGGATCATCATCGTGAGACCGGCCTGGGCGCTGCGCTGGCCGCCCGGATCCTGGAACGGGACCTGCACGTCCGCCTCGTGCGGCTGGGCGTGCGCGAGTATGCCACGTCGGGGACACCCGAGGAGATCTTGCGCTCCCAGGGCCTCGACGCGGACAGTCTGAAAACGGTCATCCGCCGACTGGCGGACTCCGCCGCCGCCGTGCCGGCGGACGATCCGTCGAGCCGCTGATTCAATCGAACGGGAGGCCATCCATGTCGACCGCCATCATTCGGATCACCGGTTTCACGCTGTTGGTCCTCGCTGCAGTCGCCGCCCAGGGCGTGCCGGCACCGGCGGCTCCGGTCGCCGACCCCGCGCCCGCGACCCAGGAGACGATCCGCACGGACCCGTCCCAGACACCGCCACCCGGGCCGGCGCTGCGGCCGGGCCGTCTCGAAGGAAAGGCCCGGTTGGTCCTCGAGAAGAATCAGCCGCCCGACGGGAAGCGGTACACCCTCCCCGTACTGGTGGACCTGACGGAGGTGTTGGTGGTCGGGGATGCCGACGACAAGGTGCCCGGCGTGTTGGGCGCCTACATCCTGGGGATCACGTTCGATCCGGCCAAGGTGCGGCTGGTGGACGTGCTGGGCGGCAATACGCCCGGATACCAGAAAGCCCCTGTCTTCACCAATCTGGAAAAGGCGAACGCCGAAGGGCTGGTCCGCTTCACCTCCTACCAGACCCGCGCTGACGCGCCCGCCGGCTGCATCGCCGTGGCCCGGGTGGTCCTGGACATCGCCGACTCCGCCGGACTCGAGACGGTGGAGTTGCTGGCGGATTCACTGGCGACCTCCATCCGCAAGGGCGCCGACGGCCGGACGGTGGGCCCGTTCGCCATTCCCTTCGAGGGCAAGGCGCTGCCCCGGCGGACCATCACCCCTGCCAAGCCCTGAGCCCGCCGCGGGCGCACCCTGAAAACAAAACGGCCGCCGGTCTGACCGGCGGCCGTTGTCGGTTGCGGCAACAAGCGCTTACTTCAACTTGACGGTGTGGCCTTCCTTGATGTCGGAGCCGGAGACCACCCGCGCCTTGGACCGGTCGGGCTGGGCTTCGAACACCTCGAGAAGACCCACTTCCTTTTCCTCGGTGAACACCACCTCGCCGCGGGAGTTCTTGATGTCCACGCTCTTGAACACGGCGACCTGGTCGCCCACCTTCACGCCGTTGTTGGAACCGAGGTCGATAATGACCATCTCGGCCGAAACCATGGCCAGTACCTTGCCAGGCACCTTGCGCAGGGCGGCCACCGCCTCATCCTGCGCCTTGGCCTCGTCCTGGGCCAGCTGGTCGGCGCGGGAGGTGTGGGTGGCCAGGAAGGAATGATCCATCTTTTCGATGATGTTGGCCATAGCCATCATCGTGGCGCGGCCCACCATGCTCTCGAGGAACTCGCTCGAGGAGACATCCAGGGCACCGCCGCCGGAACCCCACTTGCCGCCACCCATGCTGACGCCCTTCTTGGAATATGTGGCCTCGCCGAAATCGGCCATGATGGTCTCGGCGCTGGTGGCGTCCACGATCCGGTAATCGATCCGGACGTACGCCTCATCCTTCTTGTAGCCCAGGCCGCCGAACACGCCACCGCCCCAGCCGCTGCCGCCCACCTTGTTCTGCTTGGCGCCGAAGTTGGTGACCTTGGCCAGGAAGTAATACTGCACGCCCTTGATGTGGCCCTTGCGCACCGCGGACGCCTGCTCCACGTAGCCGGACTTGCCGAAGTCCACCTCGTCGGTGAGCAGGTCCACCTGGGCGCGCTCGATCAGGGTGTACTTGCCGGTTTTCTGCAGCTCGGTGATGAACATGTCCGTCAGGCCGGAACCCACCGTGGAGTTGTAGTACACGGAGTCTTCCGGCAGGTTGAACGTCTTGACGGCAATCACCGGTTTACCGTCGGCGGCGGCCGCGAAGCCCGTCGCCAGCGCGACCAGCACGGTCAGAGAAGCCAACACAATCAGTCTTTTCATCGCTCATCCTCCAGGATCATGGTTTGATCAATTATGGCGTCTGTATTGTAGTCCATGCGGTGTGACATTTCCACGGTGGACTTATCGACGGAACGTGTAAAATGTTGCGTCCGGGCCTGTCATGGACCGCTAGGCTATAAGATGAGGTTGTCATGTCAGGGTTTCAACGGGACCGCACGGCCGAGATCGGTTTCCGGATCTGGTTGCAGCTGCCGCTGTATGCGGCCCGGCGGCTGGCGCTGGCGCCGCGTCTGGCGGCCCCCCTGCTGCGGCATCCGCTGACGGCGCTGGGCAATCTGCGCCACTGGGCCGTCCGCCAGCGGGACGATTTCCGGGGCCGGTGCCTCGGAGTGCCCTCCCGCGAGGCGTTCGTGGCCTACGTGGCGGAGCAGGCCCGCCGCTGGTCCGCCGGCGAGCTGGCGGAAAAGCCCCAGCTCTGGGTGTTCCAGGCCTATTGCGAGAAACCCCACACCGGCGCCTGCCGGCCGGCGCCCGATTCCCCCTATGCCCGTGCCGGCGCCCAGCGGCGCTTCAACGAGTTCTGCGCCTTCGCCGATCGTCCGGGAGCCGGCGGTTGCGGCGGCCCGGACACGCCGTGCCGGGTGGGGGAGTGGCTGGGGATGCTCCCGCGCGGCGGGCACGTGGACGTCCGACTCCAGATCATGCTCGACGAACGGCAGATGGCGGACTACTGGGCCGCCATGCTCCGGCACCAGGCGCAGAGCGGCCAGGTGATCCCATTCATCATGGATGTCTGCCCGCTGGCGCTATGGCTGGCCGAGGTGAGCCTGTTCCGGCTCAAGTCGCCGCTGGGGATTGTGTTCCACTTCCACTCGCCCAATCGCTGCCGGGACTTCCGCCAGTACCGCGCCGCCGACGGCGGCTGCAAGGCCGCCGATGCGCCGGTGACGCTGGACGCCGAGACCAGCCGGGCCAAGGCCGAGCTGCTGGAGCGGCTGCGGGCGGTGACGACGGCGGCGCCGCCCGACAGCCGGTGAAAGCGGCGCCGGCCCGGATCATTCGCCGACCGTGCCGTCGAACGCCGCCGGCGTACGGGTAAAATGGAACGCGCCCCGGTGAACGGGGCGCGTCGGGTGGCGCAGCCGGTTTTTGTTCGGGATTGGGAACCGGCGGCGGGTCGGTCACACCCCGTCCAGGTCAGCTTCGAAACAGTCGAACCAGTAACCGTTTTGCGTCAGCGAATCGATCTCGGCCTGGACGATGGCGACGTGGCCCTGCTCGATCTCGACGAAGCGCTTAAAGAGCTTCCGGCCCTCGGCCGGGAGCAGGCGGACCATGTCCTCGTAAAATGCGCTGGTCTTCAGCTCCAGCTCCAGAGCGTTGGAAAGCATCTGTAGGTCGTTGGTCGGATCGGCGCTCGCCACGTGTTGCTGCATTTTTTTGCCGGCCGCCTCGATCTGTTTCGGCGCCGGGATGGCGGTGGGCAGGGTGTCGGCGGGGACGTTGCCGGTCTGCTTAAGCTGCTCCAGCTTGTGGTGCAGGTAGTCGAGGTGGGATTGCTCCTCGTCGGCCAGCGTCTGAAAGATGCGGCGGCCCGCCGGGTCGCTGATCCGGCTCACCTGATCGGCGTACGCCTTGTGGACGCGGCTCTCGTACTGGATCGCGGTGATGATGGCTTGTTCGACGGTCATGCTGCCTCCAGGATTATAATCGCGGATTCAAGGCCGGCCCGGCGTGGCGCCGGGCCGGCGGAAGATCGGGACGATGGCTGGCGGTGTTCTCGGTCGCCGGTCACTTGCCGCGGGCGCCGAGCTCGCGGTCCAGCATGTAGATGGCGTGCTTGGCATCGCCCATCATCGTCAGTTTCTGTACGATTTCTTCGGCGTGGGCTTCCTCTTCCACCTGCTCGTCGACGAACCACTGCAGCAGACCGATGGCGGCGTAGTCCTTCTCGGCGTGGGCCAGGTCCATCAGCTTGTGGATGCAGGCGGTGATGTGCTGCTCGTGCTTTAGCGTGGCCTGGAAGACGTCCAGCGGCGATTTCCACTCGAAGGCCGGTTCGGGGATCGCCTTGAGGGCGACGCGCCCGCCCCGCTCGACGATGTGCTTGAAGAACTTGTCTCCGTGGGCTGTTTCCTCTCTGACCTGGACGCGCATCCACTGGGCGAAGCCCTGGAGGTTGATACTTTCAAAGAACGCCGACATGGACAAGTAGATGTAGGCGGAAGCGTACTCCTCGTTGATCTGCTCGTTGATGGCCTTCAGCATCTTGTCTTTGATCATTGTGTATACTCCTTGAAAATGATTTCGAATTGGCGTTCTGATGTATTGTAATCGAAGAACCTCAACCGGGCAACCTTCCGCGGATCGTCCGACGATCATCAGGCCGCCGCTGGTTTGGATGCCGCCTCCGGGCCCGGGGTTTCCAGCCGGCGCAAATTGCCGCACAACCGCTTCGGCCCAGCGGTCGTTTTGGGCGGACTGTCCCGGTGCGGACCGCGGCGCCGGGCGCCGCGGCGGGTACATGGATGCCGCGTTTCCGGTTGTCACGCTTCGGTGGTCGCGGTACAGTGGGCCCGACGGCGCGAGCGCGCCCCGCGCGAGCGGCCGAAACCAGGAGGTGGCGGCATGATGCTATCCCTGCCTGACGCGGACACGCTGTACCGCGCCCTGTGCGACAAGGACACCCGGTTCGAGGGGATTTTTGTGGTCGGCGTGCGGACCACCGGCGTCTTCTGCCGGCCTACCTGCGGCGCGCGGAAGCCGAAGCGTGAGAACGTCGAGTTTTTCGCCTCGCCCCGCGAGGCGCTGCTTTCGGGCTACCGTCCCTGCAAGCTGTGTGAGCCGCTGGGGCACCCGGGCCAGGCGCCGCCCTGGCTGCGGCCCGTGCTCGAGGCGGTCGAGGCGGACCCTGCCCTGCGGCTGCCCGACGCGGCCCTGCGGGCACGGGGAGTCGATCCGGATCGGGTGCGCCGCTGGTTCCAGAAGCACCACGGGATGACCTTCCAGGCCTATCTGCGCGCCCGGCGGATCACGGACGCCTTCGGGCGGATCCGCCACGGCGACAAAGTCATTGATGCGGCGTTTGACTCCGGTTACGAGTCGCTGAGCGGCTTCACCGAATCGTTCAAGCGGACCACCGGCTTTGCGCCCGTGCGCAGCTCCCGGCGCGGCCTGGTCACGGTGACGCGTGTCCGGACCCCCCTGGGGCCCATGCTGGCGGGGGCGATGCCGGAGGGAATCTGCCTCCTGGAGTTCGTTGACCGGCGGACGATGGAAACCCAGCTGGCGCGCCTTCGCCGGCAACTACGGGTGGAGCTGGTGCCGGGCGCCAGTCCGCATTTCGACGCGCTCCAGCGTCAGCTGGACGAGTATTTCGCCGGCGCCCGGCGGACATTCGACCTGCCGCTGGTCCTGACGGGCACGCCGTTCCAGCGGCGGGTGTGGGAGGCGCTCCTGGAAATTCCCTACGGCGCCACCCGCGCCTACGCCGATCAGGCGGCGGCCGTCGGAGCGCCGCGGGCGGTGCGGGCCGTGGCCAGGGCCAACGGCGACAACCGTGTCTCCATCATCGTGCCGTGCCACCGCGTCATCGGCCGGGACGGCGCGTTGACGGGCTACGGCGGCGGCCTGTGGCGCAAGCGGTTTCTCCTCGATCTCGAGGCCGGCCGCCGCGCGGCGATGCCCGCCGAAGGACCGGCGCGCCGCCGGGAGGGAAAGCTGTGAGCGACCGCAACCGTTCCACCGTGTTCTGCAATTACGCCGTCACCCTGGACGGCAAGATCGCCGCGGCCGACCGGTCCGGCGCCGGATTCTCCTCGCGCGAGGACCGCCGGCGGATGGATGCGGTCCGTGCCCGGGCCGACCTGATCGTGGCGGGGGCTGAAACAGTCCGACGGGATGATCCCCCCTTCCACGTGCGGGATGCGGCGCTCACAGCCGCGCGCGAGGCCGCGGGGCGCTCCGCCACCCCTGACCTGTGCGTGTTGAGCCGCAGCGGCCGGCTGAATCCTGAGCTGAAGATCTTCCGCCAGACGCGTTACCGGATCCTGGTGGCTACACCGGCATCGTTTACGGCGCCGCCGGGCGCCCGGGCGGAGGTCGCCCGCCTGCCGGTGACGGAACCGCCGGACATCCGGCGGCTCCTGACGGAGCTGGCGGCGAGAGGCTACCGGGAGATCCTCGTCGAGGGAGGCGGTCGGGTCAACGCGCTGTTCTTCGAGGCCGGCGTGGTGGACGAGGTGTATCTGACCCTGTGTCCGGTGGTCCTCGGCGGAGCGGCGGCGCCCACGCCCGTGGACGGTGCCGGGCTTCCGGAAGCGGTTCGGGCGCGCTGCGTGCTCCGTTCCGTGGACCGGGCGGGGAATGAACTGTTTCTGCACTACCGGGTGAAACACACGCCGCGTTGAGCGGCGCCGGGAGGTGAGGCAGGACACGGGCCCGCTGGGCGGACCGGCAGGCCTTGCCCGCCGATCGGTCTCGTGACGGTACGCTACTCCTGCGGCGGCGCAGCGGGTGGTGGCGCCGGAGCGGTCGGGGGACGTGGTTGGTTGATGGCGATCATCACCCGGTAGTAGACCCGGACCGCCTGGCCCTTCAGGGTGGCCGGCTGGTAACGCCATGAATCCAGGATGTTCCGTTCCACGAGCCGGTCCACTGCGGGCGTCACGCTGCTGATGATATGGAAGTCAGTGGGCACACCCCCCTCATCGATGGTGAAACGGGCCTTCACCACGCCCCGGACTTCCGTCAGCTCGGGCGGTATCTCCACGTCCGGCGTGGCCAGCGGCAGCGGCGCCACCAGGTCTTTCTCCGACAGCTCATAGACGACGGCCGGCTGCCCCGACTTCGGCTCGCCGGTGGCCCGTGTCGCCACCGGCATGCCCGGGTAGCTGTGGCTCAGAAAGTAGGCGTGCTCGCGCAGGCCCGGATCCGCCGGCTCGTAGCCGCGGGCGGCGACGTAGCGCAACCCGTCCAGGATCACATCGAGGCGGTAGACGTCGGCGTTGATCGCCAGCCGGTGGATATCGGTGGCTCCGGTCAGCCGGCTCTGGCGCTCCTGCCGGAGGGCCGCATATTTCTGGATCTCGGCGTTGACGAAGGCGGGATCCTGCAGCTGCGTCCGGCTGTAGTGCGGCCAGGCGGTCATGGCGCCGGCCAGTCCGCCCAGAACCAGAACCAGTAAGGGAACGGTCACCACGAATCGCATCGTCTTCACGACCATACCGGTTGCTCCTGGGGATGAAATTGCCTTTATTATAGACGGCTGGCTGTTTCCGTCAAAGATTTTTCATGCGCCGGCAAGACCTTTGGGCGATAATGCGGCCAGCGCCGGGACCGGCGCCACGGAGTGACGATGCGCGATCTCGACCAAACCCGGGTCACGGCCGAACCGCCGGTGGGTGCCGGCACGCCGCCGGTTGAGCCGATTGGAACCGCGGCGCCGGCGGCCGATCCGGCCGGGCCGCCGTCTGTTCCGGCGCCGGTCCTGACGGCGCCGCAGGTCATGGGACGGCCGCTGGCGCTGCTGGAAGTGGTGCTCATTTCGGGGATCCTGACCGATATCGTCGCGGCGCTGGCGGCCGGATGGCTCACCGGCCTGTCCCGCACCGATCTTCTGCGCCAGCCGGCGGGGTTGTTCACGTACCTGATGCTGAGCACCGTCCTGTTGCTGGTCATCTACGTGCTGTGCCAGCGGGCCCGCCGGGAGGAGCCGGCGCTCCGGATCGCCGTCCGACCCGCCGGCGGATGGGCGGGGGAAACGCTCGTGGCGCTCGCGATCCTGCCCGCGCTCTTCATCACCATGTTCGCGGGCGAGCTGCTGATCCGCCTCGTCGCCCCCGGGGCGATCCCGCCCGTCAATCCGGTGCTGGCGATGATCCGGACGCCCGGCGACCTGGCGCTCATGCTCATCAGCGGGGTGATCGCCGGCGGCGTGCGCGAGGAGCTGCAGCGGGCGTTCATCGTCCGGCGCTCCGCGGTCTACTTCTGGACGCCGTGGCTCGGGCTGCTGCTCTGGAGCGTCCTGTTCGGCTTGGCCCACGAACCGCAGGGCATCGCCGCGGTCTTCATCACCGCGCTGCTGGGATTGGAGTTCGGCGTGCTCTACCTGTGGCGGCGCAACGTCTATGCGCCCATCCTGAGCCACGCGCTGTTCAATGTGATCGTGCTGATGCTATACTGGTTCACCGTCTAGCCCCGCGCGGCGGGCGTCCGCGGCCGGACGCCGGCTCTGCGACCCATCCTGGAGGAATCCTTATGGAGCTGAAAACCGTCGGCATCGAAATCCCCGAGGGGTGCAACGTCATCGTGGGCCAGTCCCATTTCATCAAGACCGTCGAAGACCTCTACGAGGCGATGGTCACCGCGGTGCCCGGGTTGAAGTTCGGGGTCGCCTTCTGCGAGGCGTCGGGGGAGTGCCTCATCCGCTGGGACGGCACCGACGACGACCTCACCCAGGCGGCCATCCGCAACGCCCGGGCCCTGGCAGCCGGGCACACGTTCGTGGTGCTGATGCGGGACGCTTATCCCATCAACGTCCTGCCGCGGATCCGGGCGACCCACGAGGTGGTCAATATCTTCGCCGCCACCGCCAATCCGCTGCAGCTCATTGTGGCCGAGTCGGAACAGGGGCGCGGCGTGTTGGGCGTGATCGACGGGGAGCCGCCCAAGGGGGTCGAGGATGCCGGCCACCGGCAGTGGCGGACCGACTTCCTGCGCCGGATCGGTTACAAGCGTTAGAGCCGGCGGCCGTAACGGCCCATGAGCTGGGCCGAGGCGAGCACGCGTCCGCCCATGGCCCGCTCCAGATCCCGGGCGGTGCAGCCGGCGGGCAGGTCCAACGGTTCCGACAGCGCGAACAATTTGAAGTAGTACCGGTGCGCCGGCCCGTGGGGCGGACACGGCCCGCCGTAGCCCATGCGCCGGAAGCTGTTGACGCCCTGCCGGGAGCCGTCGGGCAGCTCGCCGGTCTTGGCCACGTTTTCCGCCAGGCTGGTGGCGCCGGCCGGGATGTTGAACATCACCCAGTGCACCCAGGTGCCCATGGGCGCGTCGGGGTCGTCGCACAACAGGGCGAAGCTCCGGGTGGCCGCGGGCGGCGTGCTCCAGGCCAGCGGCGGCGACACGTCAGGGCCGTCGCAGGTGTGGCGGGTGGGGATGGTCTGGCCTTCCACAAACGACGGACTGGACAACTGGAATTTCATAACACCCTCCTGGATCGCGGCCGGTCGGTCGTCGGGCCGATCGGTCGATCGCGCCGCCGGCCGATCGGCTGTCGGCGCGGATCGTCCGCCTGCCTGCCCGCAAGCCACCGCCAACGCGGCCGCCAGGGCAAGCACGACGGTCAACAGCCGTGGGCCGAGTGGTCTGATCATCATGTCGCTGCGATCCGCCGGCTGGAATTGTCACTATTCTATCACAACCGCCGATCCGTTGCGGAGGATGCGGCGCCGGGGGCATGGCGGTGAACAGTAAACAATTGGGTCGGAGATAGGAGTTCCGGGTGTGTCGGGCTCGTAATTCGTCAATGTGATCGTGATCGTGATGCGTGATCGTGCGCACATGCGCAATCAACGGGAACATCACCGTGCGCACGCGGGCCGCAGGAGGCGGCGGCGACCTGCCGAGCATGATGGCGCTGGTGGTGGACGGGGTTCCAACCGGCTGGTCGCTTTGGATCAACAGCAGTTTCAGCATCGCTGAGTGAAAACAGACTCAACGGCGTCTGTTCATCACCGCAAGCCGCATCCACAGAGTTTCACCGGGCAACCATCCGATGTCCGAAGTCCGATGTCCTCTTGGTGGAACGAGCCTCGAGCCTCGATTACGAATTACGATCACATTTCGATGAAGAATCCGAGGCCCTGAGCCACACGAGGGTGGCGCCCCAGTGGCCGCGACCGGGCGGGGCGTCGGCGAACTGCTCCACAAAATCCAGGCGGGCCAGCAGCGTCTGCACCCGCCGGCGCTGGACGCCGATCCCCTTGCCGTGGATAAGGCGCACCTCGCGCCAGCCGCGGGCGCGGCACTCGCGGAGGTACTCCTCGACCACCGAGGGGATGTCCGCCGGGGCGAAGGCGTGCAGGTCGAGGGCGTCCTCGATGGGGAGGGCCACGTACGAATCGTCTTCGGGATCGGCCGGGGGCGGGGCGGGGGGCTCGCCGGCCCGCACGTCACACTTCCTGGATGCGTTTGCTCAGGATCGTCCGGATATCGTCCAGGCTGCGCTTGTAGATCAGGCTCATGACATAGAGCTCGTTGGCCAGGAACAGGGGCACCAGGCAGTACTCGAGCAGCAGGGCGCTGAACAGCTGCGGGTGCTCCATGAGCGTGGTGAACGCGGGGGCGGAAATATTGTGGTACACCTTGAGGATGCGCGATTTGGCGTACGACATCTTGCGCTTTTCGAGAACCACGTCCTCCTTGTGGGTCAGGAACTCGCGGATTTTCTTGTCGTGCAGCGGCTTGAGCTGGGATTTGGCCTTCTTGCTGAACTGCTCGAAGGCGTCGTGCATCTGCTTGAGGCGGTCCACCTGGGGATCGATGATGAACTGCTTGGCCTTGGCCGCCTTCCAGTGGAGCGTCGCGTTGCGGAAATTGTACTGGAAGCGCTTCATCACGTAATCCATGTTCACGTCGCGCAGATTCTTTTCGAACACGTCGGCGGCCGGAAGCTGGAAGTCCTCCAGCTTGAAATCGTCGTGATAGACGTTGACCGACGTTTCCACCACCTTGTGCCGCGCTTCGGTGTAAATCTCCAGGGCATAGACGTTGTTCAGGTCCATGTTGAACCGGTTGTGGAGCCGGAGACGGAGCTGGGTGGGTGAATCGGCCGCGCCCGTGCCGGTTTCCTTCTTGATTTCCCGGTTCAGACTGGTGTCGATCTTGGCCCCGAGATCGTTGTGGCGGAACAGGATCATCGCGTTGTACACGATTTCTTCGAGAGTGTTGTCCTGGATTTCAATGAAGTCCTTCACGCGGTCCTCCGGAGAAGCGAAAAGATGGGGCGCAGACAGCCCTGGCGGGTGATGGGGAACACACTGGCAATCTGGCGCGCTGTCGGCATGCTGGTCGACTCGCGGGAATCGAATCCTGACGAGATCGTCAGTTTAGCGGATAATTTTCAGAGATTCAAGCATTTGGTTGAAAAATGGTTTGAAAACGTGCGCTGCGGCCGGCATCTGAGTATAATTGGCGGACAATGCGGCGGATAGAGGCGCCGTCGATCGGAAAAGGATGCCATGGAACAGGTGTTTTCACCCAAATGGATTGCCTGGGAGACCACCCGCCGGTGCAACTTGCGGTGCATCCATTGCCGGTCGTCGTCGGGGGCGCAATCGCCGGCGGACGGATTTTCCACCGCCGACGGGTTTCAACTCATTGATGACATTGCTGATTACCACCCCGCCGTGCTGGTCCTGTCGGGGGGCGAACCGCTGCTCCGCACAGATATCTTTGATTTGGCGCAGCACGGCACCGACCGCGGCTTGCGGATGTGCCTGGCCACCAACGGTACGCTGGTGGACGATGCGGTGTGCGAGCGGATCAAGGCGTCCGGCATCCGGATCGTGTCGCTGTCGCTGGACGGCTCCACAGCGGCGGTGCACGACAACTTCCGCGCGCAACCCGGCGCCTTTGCCGGCACGGTGCGGGCCGCGGAGCTGTTCCGCACCGCCGGGATCGAGTTCATCATCAACTCCTCGTTCACCCGCCGGAACCAGGCGGATATCGCCGCCACCTTCCGCCTGGCCAAATCCCTGGGCGCCACCGCCTGGTACATGTTCATGATCGTGCCCACCGGGCGGGGCGAGGACGTGCTGGCGGAGCTGATCTCCGCCGACGATTACGAGGAGCTCCTGCGCTGGCACTACGAGCAGGAGAAGCGCGAGCCGGATATGCTCATGCGCCCCACCTGCGCCCCCCACTACTACCGCATCGTGGCCGAGGAGAATCGCAAGGCCGGTGAGAAGCTGGCCCGCCGCTCGCTCAAGTTCAGCACCGGTGGCGCCAAGGGGTGCATCGCCGGACAGACCATCTGCCTCATTGACAACAAGGGGGAGGTGTATCCCTGCTCCTATTTTCCGCGCTCGGCGGGCAACGTCCGGCGCACACCCTTCCGCGAGATCTGGGAGAAGAGCAGCCTGCTGAACGAACTGCGTGACTACCGCAATTTCAAAGGCAAGTGCGGCCAGTGCGAGTACCTGACAATCTGCGGCGGCTGCCGCGCCCGCGCCTACGCCGTCACCGGCGACTACATGGACGAGGAGCCGTTTTGCAACTACGTGCCGGCCCGGCTCCGGCACGCCGGCGGCTCTTCCAAGCAAGAGGCCACTTCATGAACCCCACCACCCGTTTCCTGGACGTGCTCCACGGCCGCCGGCCCGACACCACCCCCATCTGGATCATGCGCCAGGCGGGCCGCTACCTCCCCGAGTACCGGGAGCTGCGCGCCCGGCACGACTTCCTGGAGCTGTGCCGGACGCCGGAGCTGGCTGTCGAGGTGACGCTGCAGCCGCTGCGGCGCTTTCCACTCGACGCGGCCATCCTGTTCTCCGACATCCTGATTCCGCTGGCCGGCATGGGCCAGGCGCTCACTTTCCACGAAGGCGAGGGGCCGCGCCTGGAGCCCGTGCGGACCGAGGCGGACCTGGCGGCGCTCGATCCCGGGCGCGTCCCCGAGGCCAACGCCTTCGTGCCGGCGGCGATCCGCCTGCTCCAGGGCGAGCTGGCCGGCCGGGCGCCGCTGATCGGCTTCGCCGGCGCGCCGTTCACGCTGGCGTGTTACGCGGTGGAGGGGGGCGGCTCCCATTACTTCCGCTGGGTCAAGGGGATGATGTTCGAGGCGCCGGAGTTGTTCCACCGCCTCATGGAGACTATCACCCGGGCGCTGGAGCACTACATCGGCGCCCAGCTCGCCGCCGGCGTCGACGCCTTTCAACTCTTCGACACCTGGGGCGGCATCCTGTCCCGGCCGCACTACGAGGCGTTCGCCCTGCCGTACACCAGGCGGCTGCTGGCGGCGGTCGGCGCCGCCGGCGTGCCGGCGATCTACTACGTGCTCGACGGGGCGCACCTCCTGGACCTGGTGGACGGCGCGGGCGCGCCGGCCCTGGGCCTGGACTGGCGGACGCCGCTGGCCGACGTGCGCGCCCGGGTGGGTTCGGACCGGGTGCTCCAGGGGAATCTCGACACCGCCGTCCTCTACGGCACGCCCGAGGCGCTGCGGCGCGAGACGGCCGCCGTCATCGCCGGGGCGGGAGAGCGGCACGTCTTCAACCTGGGCCACGGCGTCTGGCCCGACGCGCCCGTGGACATGGTCGCCCGGCTGGTGGACCTGGTCCACGAGCTGGGCCGCCGCGGGGACCGCTGAGCATGGCTGCGGCCGCGCGCACCGGCGTGTTGCTCCTGGCCATGGGCGGTCCGGAATCCCCGGTCGAGATCCAGCCGTACCTCCAGGAGCTGCTGCGGGACCGCCGGCTGGTGCCGCTCCCCGGGCCGGCCGTGTTCCAGGAACTGTTCGCGCGGAAGATCTCGCGCCGGCGAGCGCCGCAAATCGCGGCGCGCTACGCCGACGCGACCGGTGGCGCCTCGCCGCTGAATCCCATCACCCGCCGCCAGGCGGCCGGGCTCGAGGGGCGGCTGCGGCGTGCGGGCGGCGATTGGTGCGTGGCGCCGGCGTTCCGCTACCAACCGGCGCTCACGGACGAGTCGGTCCGCCGGCTGGCGGAGTTCCGCCCGGAGCGGATGGTGGCGCTGCCGCTATATCCGTTCTACTCCCACGCCACCTCGGGTTCCTCACTCGAGGACGCGCGAGTCCGCTGGGCGGCGGGCGCGCCCGCCGGGTGGGCGGGGGAGTGGCTGGAGGTCCGCGACTGGAGCGGCGAGCCCGGCTACCTCGACTGGCTGGCCGGCCGCGCCACGGCGGAGCTGGAGCGGCTGGGATTCGCGCCTGCCGGCGCGGTGGTGCTGCCGTCCGTCCACGGCCTGCCCGAGTCCATGGTCCGCCGGGGCGATCCCTACCGGACCCAGGTGGACGCGGCGATCGCCGGGCTGCGGGCGCGGCTGGGCGGCTGGCGGGTGGAACTGGGCTTCCAGAGCAAGTTCGGCCCCGGGCGCTGGTTGCAACCGTACACCGACGCGCTGATCGGCCGGCTGGCCGCCGAGGGCGTCCGCGATGTGCTGATGGTGCCGCTGGGCTTCGTCGCCGAGAACCTGGAGACGCTCTGGGACATGGACCGCGTGTTCGCGCAACAGGCCCGGGACGCCGGCATCGGGCGCTTCGCCCGGCTGGCATGCCCCGACGATGACCCGGCATTCATCGAGATCATGGAACGGCTGGTTCGCGCCCGCCTCGGCGGGTGAGGGCGCCGGCCCCGCAGGGAGGACGAACGATCATGGCGGACGAGCGGACCTACAGGCCGCGGGTGGTCATCGCCGGCGGCGGCATCTCCGGGCTGGCCACCGGCTGGCTGGTGCAGGAGGCCCTGCGCGACGCCCGCCCGCCCCTCGGGGCGGAGGTGGTGGTGCTGGAGCCCGAGGCGCGGCCGGGCGGCAAGATCTGGACCGTGGCCGAGGCGGGCTACCGGGTGGAGGCAGGGCCCAGCGGCTTTCTCGATTCGAAGCCCTGGACGCTGGACCTGGTGAAGCGGCTGGGTCTGGACGCCGAGCTGCTCCGTTCCGACGACGCCGCCCGCAAGCGCTACATCTATCTGAACGGCGAGCTCCATCGCCTGCCGGAGAATCCGCCCATGTTCCTCAAGTCGCGCCTCCTCACCTGGCGCGGCAAGCTGCGCATCGCCGCCGAGCTCTGGCAGCGGCCGTACCGCGGCGAGGCCGAGGAGACGCTGGCGGCGTTCGCCCGCCGGCGGCTGGGCGAGGAGGCGTACCGGCGGCTCCTGGACCCCATGGTCATGGGCGTCTTCGCCGGCAATCCCGAAACCATGAGCCTGCGGAGCGCCTTCCCGCGCATCTTCGAGCTGGAACGCGACTACGGCGGGCTGTTCAAGGCCATGTTCCGCCTGGCCCGGGAGAAGCGGCGGCGGGGCGAGAACAGCGAGTCGGGTCCCGCCGGACCCGGCGGCGCGCTCACGTCGTTCAACACCGGCCTGGACGCGATCACCGGCGAGCTGGCGGCGCGCCTCGGTGACGGGGTGCGCCTCGGCCGCGGGGTCGCGCATGTGGCGCGCAACGGCCGCGGCTTTGCCGTGACGCTGGACGACGGCGAAACCCTGGCGGCGGACGCGTTCGTCTCGGCGGCGCCGGCCGACGCCGCCGGGCGGTTCCTCGACGGCGTGCTGCCGGAGCTGGCGGCCGAGTTCCGGGCACTGCCCTACTCGCCCATGGCGGTGGTGGCGCTCGGCTTTGCGCTCGGGCGCGGGGTGGCCGCGCCCGACGGCTTCGGCTTTCTGGCCCCCTGGACGGAGCGACGCGACATCCTGGGCGTGCTCTGGACTTCCTCGATCTTCCCCGGTCGGCGGGCGCCTGATGGCGGCGTGCTGCTCACGGTGATGATGGGCGGCGCCCGCCGCACCGACATCGCCGGCCGCACCGACGCCGAGGTGCTGGCCGACGCCCGCCGCGAGGTGGCCGCCACCATGGGGGTGGCGGCGGAGCCCGATTTCGTGAAGATCTTCCGCTGGAACCGGGCTATCCCCCAGTACAACGTCGGCCACTGGGCGCTACGCACCCGCGTGGAACGAGTGCCGGACCAGGTGCCGGGCTTATGGGTGGTGGGGAACGCGTTCCACGGCATCGGGGTCAACGACTGCTGCGCCGCGGCGCTGCGCACCGCCGCCGCTGTCGCCGCCCACCTCCGCGCCAACCATCCGGAATCATAAAACCACCCGGCGTTTTCCAAGCCGTGCGCCCCAGGCATGGGGCGCGGAGAAATGAAGTTCTCGCGGAAAGACTGTCCCCCCGCCCCACTGCCGAGGCGCGACGCGTTCATCGCGTTCTGCATGAAGATTTGCACCCAATGACAGTGAATTCGAGCCAGAGATGCAAGCCGCCGGATGCTCGTCCTCGCAGGCTGCCGCAGGGCGGAGGATGGGGGGCGTTTGGGGAGGGCATGAAGATTTTTCGCAACGAACTCACGGGGAGTGCCGATAATTGAATCACCCAGCAATGTCGGAGCCAGAAAACATACTCATTGGAGGGTATCATGGACATCCATAAACTGCCGCCGTCGCTCACGCCGCTGGATCTGCCCGAACCGTCGGACGAGTCTGTCCAAGCGGACACTGTCAAGTCGGCAGCCTCCGCTCAGGGAGCGATCGCCCCGGACAAGCAGTTCCCGGACACCATCCAGAGCGGGCCGGATCGTTCGCTGGTCGCCGACCTCCAGCGGAGTGTCGGTCAGACGGGCGGTGAGGGTGGGGGGGGCAATGTTACGGACAAGGGAGTGTGGAGGATGGGCGGCGAAGGGGGCGGCGGCGGCAAGGGGGTCGAGCACGAATTGCGCCAGGTGGGCGGCGAGGGAGGCGGCGGCGGCAAGGGGGTCGAGCACGAATTGCGCCAGGTGGGCGGCGAGGGAGGCGGCGGCGGCAAGGGGGTCGAGCACGAATTGCGCCGGGTGGGCGGCGAGGGAGGCGGCGGCGGCAAGGCCGTCGAGCAGGACCTGCGTCCGATGGGTGGCGAGGGCGGCGGCGGGGGGGAGGGTGGCGACGTGAAGACTGTGGTTCAGGAGCTGGTGCACATGGGCGGCGAGGGGGGCGGCGGCGGGGTCCAGGACGTGGCGTCCGCCGTCCGGAATCTGGTGGCGGGCGACCGGGAAGAGGTTCAGCCCGACGAGGGCCGGCAGCCGGGCCTGCTCGATCCGAACCTCCTCCAGCACCACAAGCACCGGCGCGCCTGACGGCGCGGCGGCCGCGTTGCCCAAGGAGAGCGCCCGCTCGAAACGGGCGCGGGCGTTGGCCATGCCGGACCGTACGAGACGGAACTCATGAGTCGCTCCAACCGGCTTCGGGACGATCGCCAGAAACTCCTGACCCTGCTCCGCCGGGACGGTCTCCGGCTGGCGACACCGGAGCGGCCCCTCTTCAAACCGGATGGCCGGGCGGTGGATTGGTGGCTGGACACCCTGCGCGTGACCCTCACCCCGGAGGGCGCCCGTCTGGCCGGCCGCTGCCTGCTCCGCCTGCTGGAGCGGTTCGACGGCCGCCAGCTGGCCACCGGCGGCACCATCGGCATTCCCCTCCTCCAGGCGTGCGTAGCGCTCTCCGGCGGCCGTTACCGGGGTCTGATCGTCCGCAAGGAGCTCAAACCGTATGGCACCCGACTCTGGATCGAGGGTCCCGTGGACACGGCCGAGCCGGTGGTGCTCGTGGACGACTCGCTGGTGTCGGGATTCGCCATGGACGCCGCCCGCCGCCGTCTCGAGGCGGCCGGCCTCCGGGTGGAGGGCGGGGTGGTCCTGGTCCGGTTCGGCTGGGCCGACGGCTTTGCGCGCTTCCGGTCCATGGGCTATCACATGGAGTACCTCTTCGACGTCTGGGAAGACGCCATCGCCCCTACGCCTGCGCCCGATGCCGTCCCGCCCAATCCCACGCGCACCCCCGCCGGCCTGGCAGCCGGCGGCCCGGCGATTCCGGCGGGGCTGACGCCGCCCGAAGCCGCCCGCCGGGCCTGCGCCGCGGTCCTGGCCGAGGGGCGGCTTCCCGGTCCGCCGGAATGTCTGGACCAGCCGTACGACTCCGCCGGCGGCGCCTGGGTCAGCCTGCGCGACCGGGCGGAACCGCGCCGGCGGTATGCCCGCGCCGGCTTCTGGCGGTTCCCGGAGGAGGGGGATCCGGCCGATCCGGCGGCGGACCTGGTGGCCGCAGCAGTCCGAGTCGCGCTGGAACTGCCGCCCGGCCGGGAAGGATTGGACCTCCTCGACCGGAGCGCGGTGGGCGTGACGTTCTTTTCCCGGCTGAAGCCGTGCACGCTGGGCGAACTGGACAACCGCCGCTACGGGATCGTGGTTCGCAGCCGGGATCGGCCCCATCGGATGGGCGGGGCCCTGCCCGGCATGCCCGGCATCGCCGGCGAGTGGGCGCAGTTTGAGCATGCCCGGGCGACGAACGCCGGCCTGCTCCCCGCCGAATCATGGCAGCTGTTCCGGCACAGCCTGGTGAAAGTGGTGGAACCGGACGTCGCCTGGCCGCCGGGAGGCGTGCCAGCCGCAGCCACCGATCCCGGGTGGAACCGGACACCGGACGGTTTCTTCCCCGGCCGGCGGCCGGTGGAGGGCGGCGATGGCGCCGCCTGGCCGAGGCTCGCTTCGGCTTGGGCCGGATTCCTGTCCCGGGTCGTGGGCGCCGCCGGCGCCGTTCCGTCGGGCTACCATCCGTTTCAGGACCGGTTCGATCCGGCGCTGGATGCCGCCGGCACGGCTCGGCTGGCCTGGAGTCTGGCCCGCCATGCCGGTCGGGTTTCCGCCAGCGGGCTGGGCGACCAGGTCCGGCGGATCCTCCGTCCGCTGGTGACAGGGCTGCGGCGGATCCCCGGGGATGGGCTCCGATGGGCCGAACCGTCGCACGGATCAACCATCTCGGCGCACGCCTGGCTGCTCTTGGCCCTGTGCCACCTGCCGTCCGAAGAACCGGGCGCCGGGCTGATACCGGATCTGGAGGCAGCCCTCTGGGGAACCCTCGACCGGCACGGACGGATCGTCGACAACCGGATGGCCGAGGATGGAGTTGAAGTGGAAGAGGATGTCGGGGGCCTGGTGCTTCTGGCGTTGGCATACGCCGCCTGCGCGGGTCACAGTGCCTGGGACCGAGCCCGCTGGCTGACCGCATTCCGGTTTTATCGGCATCGCTTCCGGTATGCCGGAAGCGTGCGCCCGATGCCCGGGCTGATGCAGGCGTTTTCGGTGGGGGCGCGGGCGGCGGCAGACGAGGAGGTCGCGGCCGCGGCCCACGAGGTGGCCGCCCGGGCGCTCAGCTGTCTATCACGGCGCACCGGCGAGTTCTTCACCGGCGACCCGGCGGGTCCGCCCACTGTCCGGACCGCGCTGTGCCTCGAGGGGCTGGGTGCAGTTGTGGATCTGGCGGTGGAGCTGGGGCAGGGGCTGCTCGTCCGGAAGTACCGGCGGGCCGTCGACGCCGGATGCCGCCTGCTGGACCGCCTCACGATCCAGGGACCAGACGGCGGCGGGCTGCCCGGTCTCTCACGGGCATCGGGCGGCGTGCGGGACGGACGCGGCCTGAGCCGCGTCGACATCGCCGGCGTCGGTCACTGCCTGTCGACCGCCGAATGGGTGCTGGCCTCGCTGCAGAATCAGTCGGTCCTCTCGCCATCGCTCGAATAGGTTTGGTAATGCTGCGATCCGGCGGCACGTCGATTCAACCTGCGTATTTCCAGATTCACTGGACGGATGAAATACCGTCGCCAGTCTGGCGCTTCTGCCGGCGAATGCGCCAAGGCTCAGTGCCGGTTCAGGGTGGCTGGAGCCTTTGATGCGCCTTGGCGTGCCCGAAAAGCGCTGGCATCGCGGAGTGGGATGAAGTAGGATTTCTTCACCGGGCCATCGGGGACCGGTGGTGTGGTGGTCGAGGGTGTTTTCGTCTATGGCGGGATTGATCGAGGCGGGATGGTGGATCATGGCCCGAGGCACCTGGACAGATCCCGCGACGGCATGAAAACATGGGCATTACGTTCGACTCCACCTCGATCCAAAATAACCAATCAACTATCAGCAATGATCGATAACAAATACTATGACTGATCAATGACAAATGACTGATCAAAGCCAGATGACAAATGGGTAACGAAATGAGCGCTCCGGTGTGCCCATGACTCACCCCTGTCCGTGGTGCCTGGAATCGCTGAACCGCGCCGAGCGCAAGGGCGCCGAGTGCCCGCGCTGTGGCCGGCCGCTGGGAGACGGCAACGGCGGCGCGATGCGCCAGCTCGACGTCCGATACGACGCGGTGGTCGCCGAGCAGGGCCGCCGCTTTCTTCGGCTGATGCAGGTGGGGACGCCGGTGGCGGCGCTCGTCTCGCTGCTGGCGCCGCTGGTGCACTGGGGCGGGCTCGTGCTCATCAGCGTGCCGCTGCTTGCGGTGGGGCACATGCTGGTGCTCCGTCTGTACCTGGTCTACGAATCCCGCCCCCTGTTGGGACGGCGGCGGCGGTTCTTCCACCGGTGGCTGACCCGGCTCGCCCTGCTCTGGATCGGGCTGCCCGGCTATGCGTTCACCGCCATCCCCGTGGCCGGCGCGCTCGCCGGAGCGACCGTGTTTGCCGGCCTGACCGCCGGCGTGCACTACTACACGCTCTGGAGCCTGGACCGTGAAAAGGGCCGTCAGCCCCTGACCGGGTGGGAGAAGTTCCTGCTGGTGGCCCTGGTGCTGGGCACCATCGCCGTGCTCGCCGCTCTGGCGGTCCTGACTCTGGCCGTAGGGTTCACCCTGACGAAACTCTATGCGTGGCTGGCCAGGTAGGCGGCGCCGGCTGACCGCCCGTGTCGGCACGGTCGGCGGCAGGCGCACAGCTTGTCGCCACGAACTCAGCCGGCTGAGGCGTGTGACGACGGAGCGAGAGCCCCGAGCCCGGCAACTTTCAACGGGAAAATAGCTGCTCCCCGGCCGGCGACTGCGTTACAATGGGACCAGTCGCTGCCATGAAAAACAGGAATCTCACCGGAGCGGATCCAGCCGCAAGCCGTCTGACTTTCAACCAGGCGTCCGAGTCGCCGTGCGCCACGTGTCCCGACACGCCGTGCTGCGCCTACCTGCCCCTGGGCAAGGTCCAGCTCGAAACGCTGACCGAGGTGGACCACGCCCGCTTCCTGCTGAACTTCGAGCGGATCGAACTGGGCCTCTTCCGCACCGGGCGCTGGGAGCTGTTCTACCGGGCGCCGTGCCGGTTTCTCGATCCGGCCCAGGGCGCCTGCCGAATCCACGACCAACCGGAGCAGCCGCGCGTCTGCCGCCACTACAACCCGTACCGGTGCTGGTACAAGGCGTCGCTGGCCGGCGCCGAGCCTGACGGATTCTTCCGCCTGGACGGGCGGCGGCTGGAGGCGCTTCTCCCGCTGCTGGTGTTCGACGGCCGGGGTCGGCTGGTGGACGTGCCCGACTGGGCGGCCCTGAGCGCCGCCTTCCGTCCGCTGCCGATGCCGGGTTGGCCCGTCGATGAGGAACTCCCCGCCGCCGATCCCATGGACCAGGCCTGGCGGGAGGAGGTGGCCCGGGGCGCGCCCGGAGCGGTGCAGACGACGCACACGTACGCGGAGCTGGCGGACCCGTGCGCCGGCTGCGAGGCCTGGTGCTGCCGGGCCGTCGTGCTGCCTTACGGCAGGCCGACGACGGCGTCGAACCTCGATTTTCTCCGGTTCATGCTGGGGTTCCCCGGCCTGTCGGTGGGCCTGACCGAGGAGGACTGGCAACTCATCGTCCGCACCCCGTGCCGCCACCTTGCCGGTGGCCGGTGCGCCGTCTACGGCCGGCCGGAACGGCCGCTGGAATGCAAGTATCTCGACGCCTGGGGGTGCGCCGCGCGTGAGCGCCTGGGCCGGCCGCGGCCGCCCGGCTACCTGCGCCTGAGCTTGGAACACTTCGACACGCTGACGGCCCAGACCGCCTTCGACGCCGACGGCCGCATCACCGCGCTGCCCGGCGCCGCTGCGCTGCGCGGCCGGATCGAGGCGGACTGGTGCGCCGCGGCGCCGCCCCGCGGCCGGAGCGGCCCTGAAAAGGGCGCAACGCGGCGGAGAAAGAACCGATAAGTACGCAACGATCGATGTTTTCAGCAAGGGAGGAGGTGTCATGTCCATCAATCGAATCGGCTCGCAGCCGCCGGATATGGGTGACGACGGCGCGCTCGACAAGCTTGCCGAACCGCTGGCCGGGAAAGTCCAGGAATCCCTGTCGGTGAAGGGCGAGGCGATGATCAAAGAGATGGCCGATACGGCGTCCGCCGCCACGCCGGCCAGGTTGGACTTGGCGGAAGGCGAGCTCATTGGAGATCACAAGCTGCAAGGCATACTGGTGCGGGACAAGCTCCAGCTCGGCGAGGCCGTGACTGTCAAAAGAGAGGCTGGCGTGGTTGCCGATCATAAGCACAAGATCGCCGACGAGTTGCAGATCAATCACAAGATCCAGCTCGGCGACGACAAGGTGTCCATGATCGGGCACAAGCTGCCGGGTGATCTGCAGATCAAACACAAGCTGGAACTCGGTGACGAGTTGACCGCCCAGACGCAACATAAGCTGCCCGGCGATCTGCAGATCAAGCATAAACTGGAGAGCGCCGACGAGAGGATCACATCTGGCGGTAACGCTCTCGATCAACGGGGTGTCTGGGAGAGCAAGCTCCAGGGCGGGGACGAGGCGGCCCTGAAAATCGACGACGTCAAGGGACACAAGAACTTCGAATACAAGGAATGGATCAAGGGAGGGCAGGAGACAGCCGAAGGCAAACACGTGAAGGTCGAAGTGGGATTGGCGTCAGGGGACGGAGTCAAGGAAGACGTCGCGAACCTGGTGAAATCCTCCGTGAAACTGGATCAGGCCGGTAAATCGTGGGCCGGTGTCGGCGCCACGGTGAAGCATGACGCGGTCGAAGGGAAGCACGTCAAGATGGCCGAAAATCTGGGCATGGCCCCGACAAAGAACATTTGGGGCGAACGGATGGCCGGCGAATCGGCGGGCGACCCCCTGGCCGGCGTTCAGCTGAAGGGAGAGCACCGACCGGTCGAGGCAGGTGCTGCCGATGCCGGATTCGATAACAAATTCATCAAAGGCGATGTGAAAGCGCAGGTCAAGATGGACCAGGGCGGCGAGGCGGCCATCCTTCTGCGCGGGTCCATCGGCGAGAACGCGAACCCGATCGGCGACATCAAGGGCGATCAGCTCCAGCCGCCCGAGATCAACCATAAGTGACCGCGGACGTTGCCCGGCAGTCTGATTGGACATGATGCGCGTTGCCCTGGTCTCCATGCCGTGGCTCGACAGCCACGTCCCGTCGGCGGCGCTGGCGGCCCTGAAGGCCTGGGTGGCGGCGCGGGTGCCCGGCTGCGCGGTCGCCGTCTGGCCGGAACACGTGGCGGTGGCCCGTCGCCTGGGACGGACGGCCTACCGGGCCATCCAGGAGGATTCGCTGGCCGGCGAGGCGCTGTACGCCGGTCTCGTCTATCCGGAACGCCGCGGCGTCCTGCCCGGCCTGCTGCGCACGGCCTTCGCCGCCGACGCGGCGAAGACCGGGATGCCGCCTCCGCCCGACGCGGACCCGTCAGGAATCCTTGACGCCATCGATGCACACGCCGCCGAGCTGGCCGGGCGCCTGGCCGCGGCGGCCGACGTGGTGGGCCTGAGCGCCACTTTCCATCAGCTCTTCGCCAACGTCCTGCTCGGCCGGCGGATCAAGGCCGCCAATCCCGGGGTATTCATCGTCTGGGGCGGCAGCCTGCTGCGGGGCGCGGCGGGCCCCTCGTTCATGCGCGAGTATCCGGAGATCGACGCGGTCGTCCAAGGGGAGGGAGAACGCCCGCTGGAGACCCTGCTGGTGCGGCTGGCGGCGGGGCAGGCGCCGCCGGACGACGGGCCGGGGCTGCTCACCCGCGGCAACCTGGACCGGTTTCCTGCCGGCGCGCCCGTCTGGGAGGCGGACGACGTCGCCGCCCTGCCGCTGCCCGACTTCGACGACTATGCCGCCGCGGCGGATCCCCTGAGCGTCGAGTGGCGGATCTGGCTGCAGACCGCCCGCGGCTGCTGGTGGGACCGCTCCGGATCCACCGGGGACCCGAAGCGCCGCTGCCTGTTTTGCAACATGAACGAGCGGCGGCGGTACCGAGCCAAGCCGGCCCGTCAGGTCGCCGCCGAGGTCGAGGCGCTGGTGGCCCGGCACGCCAATCCGCGGGTGGTGCTGAGCGACCTCTGCATGCGACCCACGGGCCTGGCCGAGCTGGGCCGGCGCCTGGCGGCCCCCGGCCGGCAGCTCCAGCTTCAGATTGAATTGCGCGCGGGCGCCCGGCCGCGGGACGTGCTGGCGTTGTGGGAAGCCGGCCTGACCGTGGCCCACACGGGTGTCGAGGGATTCTCCACCGCGTACCTGCGGCGGATGAACAAGGGCACCACGGCCATCCAGAACCTGGAACTGCTCAAGACCTGCGCCGAGCTCGAAATCGGGAACCCCTTTGGCCTGGTGACGGGATTTCCCGGCTCCACCGCCGCCGAGGTGGCCGAGTCGGTGGCCACCATCGACCGCTACGCGACCGCATATCCCCCGCCAGGGTTCCTCCATGAGTTCGACCTGACAACCGGCAGCGCGGTGGACATCCTCAGCGCCGACTTCGGCATCGAGGAGGTTCGCAACCACCCGCGCTACGCCGAATTCCTGCCCGCCGAGGCGTGCGCCCGGCTGGTGCTGCCGCACCGGGCCTGGGCCTACACTCCGGCCGGCCAGCCGGCGGACTGGACGCCCTTGTACGACGCCTGCCGGCGGTGGCAGGAGATGCATGAGGCGATCCGCGCTACGGCGCTCCGCGAGGGGCGAACGCCACCCAAGGCGCTCGCCTACCTCGACGGTGGCGACTTTCTGGAGATCACCGACTGCCGAAACGAGGCCCGACGACTCACCCTGTCCGGCGTGTGGCGGGACGTGTACCGGGAGTGTCTCGAAACCCGGACATTTGCGGACCTTGCGGCGCGCTTTGCCGGCGCCGCCGATGCGGCGCGGCTCCGGGAGATCCTCGACCGCCTGGTGGCCGAGCGGGTCATGTACGCGGAGGAGGACCGGTATCTATCCCTGGCCGTGGCCTCCCGCCCGGACATCGCCGCCCGGCGGATGAAGAGGAGCAGGAAGAAGGGAACGGTGAGGGGATAGGAGACGGGAGATAGGAATTCGGATCTCGTGCTCGTAATTCGTAATCGCCATCGTAATCGCCATCGTAATCGTGATCGTGACCCAATGCTTGTTCCCACCCATCGGACATCGGCTTTCGGACTTCGGGCATCAAACGTCGTGCTCATGATTCCTGGCCGGTGATGCCGGCGCCAGGCGGTAAGTGTAGCGATCGTTCGGTCCTCAAGTGTTTGCGTTCGCGCGCATTGTGATCGTGGGCAACCGATGGAAACCTTTTCGGCGACCCGCTGCCCGCGTGCCGTCCATGGGTAGCTCCGGGTGAAATCCTGGGGGGCGGTTCACTCCGTCGTGAGCCGGGGTAACATGCGAAGTCCGGCGCGGTAACGGTGAGTTCCAAACGAAGGTGGACGGAGGGATATTGAAATGCCCAACGCAGGCAGCCAAGATCTGAAAGTGTTCATCTCGCATCCTGACTCGGCGTGCGATGAGTGCCGCTCACTGTTTACTGTTCACTCGTTACTACTCACTATTCACCGTTCACCCAACCAGCCCCGCCCAGAGCTGATAGAACCCGAACCCTGCCATCGCCAGCGCCGACAGCCCGACCAGGGCGCGGCCGGCCCGCGGGCCCAGGCGCCGGGCGGTACCGGACAGGATGACGACTCCGGCATTCACCCCGAGGATGGTGCCGTAGAACCCCGCCAGGAGCGCCACGCCGCAGGCGGGCGACTCCCGCCATCCCTCGAGCAGGGCCGGTCCCAGCACCAGGCTCCAGCCGAGGTACGGCCCCGGGTTGAGGAAGTTGACCGCCGTGGCCTGGAACAGGCTCCGGCCGGCCGACCCCGGCGAATCCGGCGGGGCGGCGTCGGAGCGGCGCCAGGTCCGGAACGCCTGGGCGGCCAGGTAGAACAGGAACACGGCGCCCGCCAGTCGCATCCCCCGCTCCATCCCCGCCGGCAGCCGGGTGAGCAGGACCAGCATGAGCAGGGCGATGGGCCCGTCGCTGATAAGAGGCGCCAGCACCGCCGGCAGCGTTCGGCGCCAGCCGTGGACCATGCTTCGCCCCACAAGGTAGGCCATCAGCGGCCCCGGCTGGATGCCGGAGGCGAACCCGAACGAAATGCCGAGCACCAGATACAACCACATGGACCACCCACCTGCGCCGCATCCCGACTGTCGGGCGACGCGTCCAGCCGATCATAGCACGGGCGATCCGCAGCGGAAGCGCCGAAGGTAGAGGAGACAATTAGTTATTGAAGATGGCGCGAATGGGTGAGTCGGCGAATGGGTGAATCGGTGAATCGGGAGTTGGGAGATGGCAGAGGGAGATGACAGAGGGGAGACGGCAAGAGGGAGACGGAACGACCTTCAACAATCAACGGCCCGCGAACCTGTGAACGTGTGAACATGTGAACCTGTGAACCTTCCAACATTCAAATCTTCAAACGGACGAACTCTCAACATATCCTCCCCTTGCGAACCATCAACGATCAACCATCAACCGCAACTGCGCGTTTTCACTTGTCTTCAACTTCTTTCAGCGTCCGCGCCAGCGCGGCCAGCACGGCCTCGACGTCGGCGGCAGGGACGTCCGTGTCACTGCCCACGGCCAGGAAGAGCTTCGCGCCGCCCGCGAGGGGGACGAGGTACGACTCCACATTCCGGGCCCGGGGAATGGGGGTGGACTGCGCGCCGCCTGCCACCGCATGGCCAAGGAAGGTCCGCTCAACCTTCTTGACGGCCGGCGCGCTCAGCCCGAGGAAGGTGGTCTTGAAATAGCCCGGTAGCTCGTCGTCGCTCATGCCCATGCCGTCCACCATGTCCTTGGGCGCGGCGGCCAGGACGATCTCGATGCGGCCGACGCCGCCGGCGGTATCCGGCGGGTGGGTCAGTGCCACCGCGTCCATGCCGATCTCCCGCGGAGCGGAGAAGGGGACCGGCGTCTCGAAAGCCACCGTCCACCAGGCGTGCCGCAGCCCCTGCCCGCTGGCCGGCTCGGCGGCCCGCCCGGCAAAAGCCAGCGCCCCCCCCACGATGATCATGGCGAATGGAACGAATCTCATGTCAGATCCTCCCCATGTGGATTGATGACGCCCGCCGTCTCAAGGGCAGGCCAGGTCCTGCTTGCGGAGCAGACCCACGGTGGCTCCCCGGGCGCCACGGAACCTGGCCAGCACCCACTCGCCGCCGGCGTGCAGCGCCGGCGCCACCGCTACGGCGTCGCCTCGCAACACGAAGCCCCGCCGCCGCTCCGGCGGCAGCGGACCCACGACGTGGAAGTGGGTTTTCTCCGCCGTGACCCGGCAGGGGGCCAGCGGCTGGAACTTGTCCCGCCCGAACACGTCACCCGGCCAGTTGGCGCCGCAGAACGAGGCGATGCCGCTGGCCGTCTCCATCCGGACGCCGTCGGCGGTGACGAAGAAGGCGATGGTGCCCTGTTCGTCGACGAACTCGTACCGGCCGTCGGTGACGAGTCCCGCCACGCCCGCCCCGTCGCAGATGTGGGCGGACGGCCCGAACACGGCGGTGTAGGTGAACGACAGGGCGTCGCCCGCGAGCGCCAGGGTCAGCTCGCCGGTTTCGCTTGTCCACCGGCCGCTGGGATCGGGAGCCGGCGGCGGGACAGGCGGCGGATCCGTTTCCGCCAGCGCCAGTCCGGCGGCTGCCAGCGCCAGGGTCAGCAGGATGCGGACGATCGACTGCGGTGCCATGAAGCCCTCCCGGTGCGGGATGTCTGTGAGACGGCCATACCGCGATGTTTTATCACGAAAAGAGGATGATCGTCGAGGTTCGACACAAGGCGCGGGGACAAGTTTCGGTCCGGATCCGGGTCGGTCAGTTGGGCAGGTTGCGCAGCAGGGCACGGACTTCGTCGCGGTGGCCGAGCAGCGGCTCATCCATGGCCAGGTACTGCTGGAACAGCTGGCGGGCCTGGCCGAAGTCTCCGATGAGGTTGTACGCCTTCCCCAGGTAGTAGACGGCATCGGCCTGGTAGCGGGTGTTGCCGGTTTTTTCCTGCAGGCCGGTGGCGATGGCGCGGGCCTTCTCCAGGCGGGCGATCCCCAGTCGGGCGCGGTCGCGGTCGAGGCTGACCGTCACACCGCCCATTCCCTGTTTGGACAGCTCCAGGTAGCAGAGGCCGGAGAAGAAGTTGGCGTCGAAATTGTCAGGCTCGTGCTGCAGGTAACCGGTGAAGTGGCGCAGCGCCTGCTCATACCGCTTCTGTTCGAACGCCTGAACCCCCGACTGGAACTGGTCGCTCTGGAGGTCGGCGCTCTTGAGCATGTCGAGGCGGGGCAGGTCCAGGTCGTAGCGGTCGTGCTGGACGCCGGCGATGTAGCGCAGCGCGCCGAATGGCACGGCCAGAAGCAGCAGGGTCGCGGCGGCCGCGACCAGGCCGGGGTGCCAGGTCCACATTCTGGCGAAGATGCCGGCCGGAGCCGCGGCGGCGTGGGGAGCCGGGGTGAACGCGGCGGGGTTGGCCCGCACGAGACGGGCGAACGCCAACAGTTCAGCAGCGTGGGCATGACAGGCCGTGCACTCCATGAGGTGATGCTCCACCCGAATCTCCTCGTCATTGGAAAGCAGGCCGAAGCAGTAATCATGGAGTGCTTGCTGAATCTGCTGGTGGTTATATCCCTCGCCCTTCATGATCCATCACCTTTCCTGCTTATGGAGTACGCGGGATAGGCTTTTGTACGAAAGAATATCATCTTTTTCCTGATTTTTTCCATGGAAACGTTGAACCGGCTCACCAGGGTCTGCTTGGGCATGTTGAAGTGGGCGCTGAGCTGGGTGTATGACCACCCCTGGACGACGTGCAGATGGATCAGTTCCTGGATGTGCGGCGGCAGAGTCTGGAAGATTTCGCGCGCCTGCTGCGACGTCAGCTCCACTCCGGCCTGCTCCTCGGCATCCAGGATTCTGTGCTCGCTCGACTCCTCCATCGCCACAACGACCTTTTCCTCGATGGACTCCGGACCGTCGGATAAAAACCGGCTCCGATCCTGCTGTCGCTTTCGTATTTCCTTGATAATTATGATTTTCAGGATGCCCAGCGAGTAGCAGAACAGGTCCTGGTAGGTGGGCTGGCCGCGGAATTTTCCCCGGTGGATGTTGTCGAAGAGACTGAAAAAGGTCTCCTGGACCAGGTCTTCGGCCGCATCGCCTACGTGGCTCTGGGCAACCAGGATCAGGCGCTCGCGCAACTTCTGGTACAGTTCCTCGGAGAGGACTGATTGCGGCTGTTCGCTCATTCGTCTGAAGCGGCAACGGCAAGTCGTTCGCTGGTACCCATCGCGTTGCCGGTATTCTATTTGCCCGCCATGTCCGCCGGCGGCCGCCACCCGCGGCCCGCGGTCACTTGTCGGACAGCTTCTTGACGTTGGGGACGATCTTCTCCTCGAACCACCGTGACGTATGGGAGCGCACCATCTGCATGAGCGAAACCGTGGCGATGAACGGCTCCGGGTAGCGCCGGGCCTGCTGGTAGACATTCACCAGTGCATTGGAGTATTTGTCCAGGTAGACGTTGTCGATCTGGGTGGGATCGCCCATGACGATGAGCTTGGAATCCTCGCCCAGGCGCGTGCCCAATGTGCGCATCTGAAAGGGATTGGCATTCTGGGCCTCGTCGAAGAGCACCACCGAGCCCGACAGGTCCGCGCCGCGGACGTCGGCCAGGTTCATCATCTCGATCACCCCGTCGTCCAGGAGCTTCTGATAGCCCTGCTCCTTCTCCAGCCCGTTTTCGCCCACCAGTTTCTGGAGTTTTTCCACGAACGGCCGCATGCGGGGCAGGAGCTTGCGTTTCACGGTGCCCGGCAGGAACCCGATGTCCTCGCCCAGCCGCGACTTGGTGATGATGGGCTTGATGAGCTTGATGGACTCGTACTTCTTGCGGAGAAACACCAGCTCCAGCGCCGCGGCCATGGCGATGTGGGTTTTGCCCGTGCCGGCCTTGCCCACGACCACTTGTATCTTGACCTCGTCGTCCATGGCCTGGGTCATGCAGACGGCCTGCTCGAAGTTGTGGGAATAATTTCTCCGGTCCAGCACCTTGGGCCCCACGCCCAGCACCCGAACGCGGTCATACTGGGTGAAGAGCAGGGTGTCGCCGCTGCGGTAACCGAGTCCGAGATAGTTGCCGGTCTCATCCTGCAAGATCACGCCCTCGTTGTAGCGCAGCCGGACCCGGTTGAAATTGGCCAGCTGCCACTCGTTGGGCTTCTTGGCGGTGAACATCTCGTCGATCTCGGCCGGCGTGAGCACCACGGTGCGCAGGGGATCGGCAGCGCCCGTCAGGCTTTCCTCGGAGACGTGGTCGTGGAGGTAATCCTCGGCCTGCAGTCCCAGGACATGGCACTTGATCCGGAGGTTGCGGTCCTTCGTCACGAGGGTGACGGGCCGCCCCACCTGCTGCTTGAGGTGCATCAGCGAGGCGAGCAGGAAGTTGTCGTAGTACGACAGGTCCAGATCGCGCGGAAAAGCGCCCTCGGCGTACTCGGCCAGGAAGAACAGGAGGCCGTCATAGCCGTTGCGGATCCGGATCCCGCGGTCCGCCTGGTATGGGTCTCCGCCCGACAGGATCTGCTCCAGCTTCTGCGACACATCCCGGGCGTTGAACCCGATGATCGGGTCGCCCTTTTTCTTGTCCACCTCGTCCAGGCCGTGCAGCGGGATGACCACCAGGTGTTCCTGAAACCGGAACAACGAGGTGGGGTCGTGCAGGAGGACGTTGGTGTCCAGGACGTAGATTTTGCGGGCGGATTCCTGCGCCGCAATCGCAGAGACGACCGAAGCAGTTGTTTCAAAAGCGTTTAGGGCGACGCCCTTCTTCTTGACATTCATCGCCATCACCTTACCATCACTGTGACTTTCGGACAACAGATATTTCGTCTCGGATGGACATCGGACTTCGGACATCGGACATCGGACCTTGGATCCAGGTGCTGGGTCCTGGTTCCCGGCTCCCATTCCATTTCCCAGAACCCAGGACCCAGTTCCCGGGTTCCTGATCCCATCGACCGCACAATCAAACTCATCTCGAATTACCCAATTAGAAACAAGCAACCACCAATAATCCAAAATCATCGATGACCAATGAAAAAAGATCCATGAATACGTGCCCAACATCTTATTTGACTAAGAGTCGGGAATCCCAATACCATCACTCCTATCTCTTATTTCTAAACTGCTTACCGTTCGCTGTTCACTGTTCACTGTTCACTCCCCTTCTCCCATAGCCGTTTTCTACCACTTGTGGTATATTGGTTTCAAATTTCTGAACGCAATTATCAGGCAGGGGATATGCGCAGACTCTACCGCAAGTTCAAGAACCGCTATTACACGGCGTTTCTGATCGTCCGGCTGCTGGTGCCGGTGTTCCTGACCGTGCTGCTGCTGCTGCTGCTGATCAGTGCCGGCGTGCTCACCGACATTGTCCACCCCACCCACAGCCTGGAGGTGATCTACCCGTCCGACTACCACATGTACGCGGTGGACTTCACATGGGGCGGCGCCGGGGATGACGTCCTGCAGGGCTGGTACGTCCGCGGCAGCAACCAGTCGCCGCTCATCATCCTGTGCCACGGCTACGACACGAACCGGACCGAAGTCCTGAGCCTGGCTTCCCGTCTGCGAGACTACGGCTACAACATTTTCGTTTACAACCTGCGCGGGCACGGGGTGTCCGGCCAAGCGGTGTCGTCGCTGGGGCTCGAGGAAGTCGAGGATCTGCACAAGGCGGTCGAGAAACTCGTCCAGCACCCCGAGGTGGATTTCAACCGCATCGGCATCTACGGCTCCTCGCTGGGCGCCTTCGTCGCGCTCAAGGCCAGCAAGGGCAACCCCCACATGCGCGTACTCGTCCTGGATTCGGTGTACCCCAACATTGAGACGTTCATCTCGATGAAGGTGGAGGACATCGTCGGATTCCGCACCTCACTCCTGTCCTTCTTCGTCCGCATGCTGTACCGGTTGTACTTCCGGGCGCCGGCCGATCTCGTCTCCGCCGAAATCACGCCCGAGGATTACAGCGGCAAGAGCATCCTGTTCATCACCGGCAAGGACAAGGCCAGCGCTGTCCTGGCCAAGGAGACCCGCCGGCTGTACACCAACTTCAAGTGCCGGAAGGAGATTCTCAACCTGGCCAACTCGAGAGAGTCGCTCCTGGTCGGCGAAGAGAAGCACCGCTACGACCAGTTCGTGCTCGACTACTTCCGGAAGGAATTGCCGCTGATGGAAGAATCGGTGAAAATCGACTTGGGAAATTCCCCCCAGTGATTTAAAATACCTCTTTTTGCGGTCACGTTCTTCACAACGGATCTCCATGCATGCATCGAATCGAATGCCTGAAAGTTTCCGGCTTTAAATCGTTCCGCACGTCGGTCTCCACCGAGTTCCCCGGCGCGGTCAACGCCATCGTCGGTCCCAACGGATGCGGCAAGAGCAACATCTGCGACGCCTTCCTCTGGGTTCTCGGCGAGCAGAGCGCCCGCGTACTCCGCGGCAACCGGATGGAAGACGTCATCTTCAACGGGACCCAGCGTTACGGTCCCCTCGGGATGGCCGACGTCACGCTGCGCCTCAAATACATCCCCTCGCCGGGTGACGATGAGCAGGCCCTCATGAAAGAGGACATCGAGATCACCCGGCGCCTGTACCGGGACGGCGCCAGCGAATACTACCTCAACGGCAAGCGGTGCCGTCTCCTCGACATCCAGGAAGCCTTCGAGGGCACCGGCCTCGGCTTCACCTCCTACGCCATCATCGAGCAGGGGCGCATCCAGAACCTGCTGGCCTCCAAACCGCTGGAGAAGCGCGCCCTGATCGAGGAGGTGGCCCGCATCGTCTCCTTCAAGCACCGCAAGAAGTCGGCCCTGGTCAAGCTGGAGCTGGCCCAGAACAACCTGTTGCGCATCCGGGACATCATCGCCGAGATCGAGCGCAACCTGAAGTCACTCAAGCTCCAGGTCCAGCGGGCCAAGCGCTACCGCCACCTCCGCGACAAGATGCGCGCTTATCTCCGCGTCCGCTACTTCCTGCTGGGACGGGAGCTTCTGGCGCGGCTCGATCAGAACCAGCAGGAACTCGGCGAACTGGACGCGGCTGCCCGCGCCGTGGAGGCCGACCTGCAAGAGTGGATCCAGCGGCTGGCCCGCGAGCGCTCCGACCTCGAGGGGAGCGAGAAGCGGCTCCAGGAGCATCGCGACCGGCTGGCCGGTCTGGAGCTGCACCTGCAGCGGATCGCCACGTCGTCCGACTTCCTGCGCAAGGAGCGGCAGGACCTGACCGCCCGCCTGGACGGGATTCGGCAGGAGCGCGAGCAGCTCGAGGAGCGCCGGCGAGAATGGCAGGCGCGCCAGGCCGAGCTGGACCGCCAGGCGGAGACGCTCGACGCGCGGCTCCAGGAAGCCAAGGGCCGCAACGATGCGGTGGAGCAGGAATACACCGAGGGGAGCGATCTCCTGGCCCGCCAGGAGAAGGCGATGGAGGACCTGCGCGGCCTCGTGTTCGAGGAGGCGGGGCAGGTGTCGCGCTGGCGGAATCAGGAGATCCAGCTCCTGGAGCAGGACAAGTACACCCAGCGCCAGCTCGCCCACAAGGAGGAGGAGCTGGCGGTGCACGGCGCCGCGCGCGAGCGACTGGGCCGGTCGGCCGACGGCAAGGCGGCCGTGCTCGAAGAGCTGCGCGGCGCCATTGCCGCGCTGGAGGACGAACGGGAGCGCCTCAACGCCGACAGCGAGGCCGGCCAGGAGCAGCAGGCCGCCCTCCAGGCCCGGGTGGCCGAACTGGAGAAGGAGGTCAGCGCCCAGACCCACCGCCTGCGCTCCATTGAGGAGCTGGAGCAGCGCAACGAGTTCTACTCGGACGCGCTCAAGCAGGTCCTCCCCGCCTGCTCCGGGCACGCCGCCTTCCGCGGCACCCTGGCGGACTTTCTGGAGGCGGGGCCGGAGTTCCACCCGGTGGTGGAGAGCTTCCTGCGTGCCGAGCTCGAGACCGTGATCGTGGACGCCCCCGAACTCCTGGAGCAGGGCATCGAGCTGCTGGGTCGGAAGCGCTCCGGACTGTGCCATTTTCTGCTAACGGGTTTTCCGCCGGCGGCCGAACCGCCGAACGCCGGCGACCTCACCGGGCGCCCGGGGGTGATGGGTCGGCTGCTGGACGAGTTCCAGCTGGACAACGCCGGTCGCGACTACCTGCTCCGGATCGCGCCGGGCATCGGCAACGTCTGGCTGGTGGCCGACTGGCGCACCGCCGTGGACACCGCCCGGGCCCACCCCGGCGCCGTCTGCCTGGCGCTGGACGGCGTCGCCGTGAGCGCCGCCGGCCGCGTGTCGGTGCTGGGCGCGGAGGTGGGCAAGGGCATCCTCGGCTACCGCCACGAGCGCAAGACCATCACCCGCACGCTGCAGACCGCGGAGGCCGACCTCCAGGCGCAGCAGGCCGAGCTGCAGGCGACCACCCAGCGGCTGGCCGGCCTGGAGAGCCGCCTCGAGGACCTGGACGCCGAGCTGCAGGAGCGGCGCCTGGTCCGGGTCCGCGAGGAGGAGGAGCTGCGCAGCCAGCGGGAGGAACTCCAGCGCCACGAACAGCTCCTGCGCGCGGCCGCCCTGGAGCGCGACAACCTGAACCAGGAGCGCGCGGGCATCCAGGCCGAGCTCGGCGGCATCCAGGGGCGCATCGCGGAGCTGGAACAGAACCGCCAGGCGCGGCAGCACGAGTTCGAGGCGTGCCGGCAGGAGATCGCCCGGCTCAAGGACGTCACCGCCGAGCTCAACCGCCGGTGGTCCGAGGCGCGCGTCGAGTACGCCGCCGCCCGCGAGCAGCTCAACGCCGCGCGGGCCGAGCTGGAACGCAACCGCCAGCTCCTGGCTGACAACGAGAACCGGGGGACCCAGCTCGACGCGGAGACCGCGCAGATCGGTGATCGCCAGGCCGAGATCGGCCGGGAGCTGGAGGCGTTCGAGCAGCGGCACCAGGAGGCCGTCCGGGATCAGGATGCCCTGAAGGCGGAGATCGAGCGGCAGCGCGAAGCCATCGAGGCGAACCGCCGGCAGCTCGCCGCCACCGAGGGCGAGGTGGAGCTTCGCCGGCTGTCGCTGGACGAGCAGCGGGAGAAGCGCAACCAGAGCGTCATCCAGAAGACCCAGCTCGAGGGCGAGATCGCCCACCTCGAGGAGGGGTGCGTGCTGGAGTTCCACCAGCCGCTCCGGGCCCTCATCGCCGAGGGCGTGACCGACACCGAGGAACTCGACGCCGAATCCGCCCAGCAGAAGTACCTCGACTACCGGGACAAGGCCGAGCGGATGGGCAGCGTCAACCTCCTGGCGGTCGAGGAGTACGAGCGCGAGGAGGAGCGGCTGACGTTCCACCGGACGCAGGAGACCGACATCGCCGACTCCATCCTCAACACCCAGAAAGGCATCGAGGAGATCGACCGCCGCTCGGCGCGGCTGTTCAAGGAAACGTTCGAGGCGGTGAACATCAACTTCCAGGAGATGTTCACCCGGCTCTTCGGCGGCGGCCACTGCGAGCTCCGCCTGGTGGACGAGGAGAACCTCCTCGAGAGCGGCGTGGACATCGTCGCCTCGCCCCCCGGCAAGAAGCTGCAGAACATCCTGCTGCTCTCCGGCGGCGAGAAGGCGCTCACCGCGCTGGCCCTCATGCTGGCGATCTTCAAGTACCGCCCCAGCCCCTTCTGCCTCATGGACGAGGTGGACGCGCCGCTCGACGAGAGCAACATCGACCGGTTCGTGTCGCTGGTGCAACAGTTCAGCGCCCAGACCCAGTACGTGCTCATCACCCACAACAAGCGGACCATGGAGATCGCCGAGACTATTTACGGCATCACCATGGAAGAGGCGGGCGTGTCCAAGGTGATCTCGGTCCAGCTCAAGGACGTCGAGAAAGTCCTGGCGTGATCCGCGGGGGAACCATGGCGGAGGACCACCATCCCGCGCCGGCCGTGCAGCCGGGCACCCTGTATGTCGTCGCCACGCCCCTGGGCAACCTGGGCGACATCACCCTGCGCGCCCTCGAGGTGCTGCGAGCGGTGCCGCTGGTCGCCTGCGAGGACACCCGCCGCACGCGCCCCCTGCTCACCCGTTTCGGAATCCGCAACCGGCTCGTCTCGTACCACGACTTCAACGAACGCAGCCGGACCCCCCGTCTCCTCGACCACCTCCGCGCCGGCGCCGACGCCGCCCTGGTAAGCGACGCCGGCACGCCCATGCTGTCGGATCCGGGCGCCGAGCTCGTCGGCGCCTGCCGGCGGGCGGGTGTCCCCGTGGTGCCGATCCCCGGCCCCAGCGCCCCGGCCTGCCTGCTGTCGGTGAGCGACCTGCCCGGCGGGCCGGTCCTCATCGCCGGCTTCCCGCCCGCGCGCCGCGCCGAGCGGGGCCGGTTCCTCGACGGCCTGGCCGCCGCCCCGCACACGACGGTGTTCTTCGAGGCGCCCCACCGGATCGTCGCCCTGCTGGAGGACCTGCTGGCCCGGTGGGGCGACCGGGCGTGCCTGTGCGGACGCGAGATGACCAAGCTGCATGAGGAATACCGGCGCGACACGCTGGCCGGGCTGCTGGCGGCGCTGCGCCGGCGCGGCGCGCCGAAGGGGGAGTTCACCCTGGCCGTGGCCGGCGCCGCGGACCCTCGTGGCGCCGACGGCGACGCCGGGGACGCGCCGGTGGATGCGGCGGCGCTGCGCCGGGAGTTCCGGCGCCTGAGCCGCGAGGGGCTGTCGCGGGCCGAGGCGCTCCACCGCCTGGGCCGCGCCCACGGGCTGCCCCGCAACCGCCTGTACCGGCTGCTGCTGGACGGCGATCAGTCGGCGATCAGCTGAATCATCTCGCGCACCGCACGCTCCAGCCCCACCAGCACCGCCCGGGCCATGATGTTGTGGCCGATGTTCAACTCTTCGATCTCGCCGATCATGGCGATGGGCATGACGTTGCGGTAGGTGAGTCCGTGGCCGGCCAGGACGCGCAGGCCCAGCGACACCGCCAGGCGGGCGGTCTGGTGGATGCGCTCGTACTCCTCCCAGGCGGCGGCGGGCGCGTGCTCCAGATCCGCCGGCACGAGCTCCGCGTAGCGCCCCGTGTTGATCTCGATCATGCGGCAGCCGAGCTCCGCCGCCCGGCGGATCTGGCCCTCCTCCGGGTCGATGAAGATGCTCACCCGGATGCCGGCGCCGCCCAGGGCCTGGATGGCGCTCCGGACGGCCGCCTCGTGGTCGATGACGTTCAGGCCGCCGGTGGTGGTGACTTCCTCGGGCCGCTCCGGCACCAGCGTGCACATGTCCGGACGGATCCGGGTGAGGATCCCGATCATCTCGTCGGTGGCGGCCATCTCCACGTTCAGGCGCGTCTTGACGGTGCGGCGCAGCAGCTCGACGTCCCGTTCGTGGATGTGGCGGCGGTCGTGGCGCAGGTGCACCGTGATGCCCTGCGCGCCGGCCAGCTCGGCCAGAACGGCGGCGTGCACCGGGTCGGGCTCGGCGGCCTGGCGGGCCTGGCGCAGCGTGGCCACGTGGTCGATATTGACACCCAGCTTGGCTCCCATGTCAGCCTCCTTCACGTCGACGTATCTTCCGGTGCTGCCGATATTATACGGCGAAACGCCTCGCTGTGGACGCCCGGCTTCTCGTGGATGACCAGCGGCGGTTCCACGACTGCCTCGGCCGGCGCCGGATGCCAGCTGTGAAGGAACATCCGGGGCTGGCGGCTGTGGGGGAACGCGAGGACCTGCCGGGACCGGCCCGGATGGAAGCCGGCCGCGACGGCCGCGGCGGCCACGTCGGCGCGGCGCTCCCACAGGTGGATGAGATCGAAGCGTCCGTCGGGCGCCAGAAAGCGGCGGGCGGCGGCGAAGAGGTCGGCCAGGTCTAGGCTCAGCTCGTGCCGGGCCGCGGCCCTCGCCGGGTCCGGACTGAGGCGCCCGGTCCCCACCCGGCGGTACGGCGGGTTGGCGAAGACCACGTCGGCGGGCGCGTCCACGTCCGCCGGAGCCAGGTCGCGCACGTCGGCGGTCACGATCCGGATGGCGGCGTCGGCGCCGTGGCGGCGGACGTTGGCCCGCGCCAGTTCGGCGAGCGCCGGCTGGAGCTCCACCGCGACGATCCGGTGAAACCGTTTCTTGACGAACAGAATCAGCGGGATGATGCCGCAACCGGAGCCGATCTCGACAAGGCGGTCGGTGGGCCGGCAGCGGATGAAGTGGGCCAGGATCGGTGCGTCGGCGGCGAAGCGATAGCCACGCTCCGGCTGAAGGAGCTGCAGTTGTCCGTCGAGGAAGGAGGTGGGGCGGGGCATCCCGCGTCAGGATGCGGCGGGCTGGCCCAGGAAACGCAGCGGGTTGACCGGCCGGTTCTCCATGTGCACCTCGAAATGGAGGTGTGGGCCGGTAGCCTTGCCGGTGGAGCCGACGTAGCCGATGATGTCGTTCTTGTGGATCCGCTGCCCCACTCGGACGCTCATCGCGGAAAGGTGGGCGTAGCGGGTGGCGATGCCGTACTTGTGGGCGATGATGACGACATAGCCGTAGCCGCGCTGGGCGCCGGCGAAGAGCACCGCGCCGTCGGCCGGGGCGATCACCTTGGTGCCGAGCGGCGCCGAGATGTCGAGCCCTTCGTGCATCTCGCGCTGGCCGTTGACCGGGTCGGGGCGGTAGCCGAACTCCGAGCTGATGTACCCGAGCACGGGCCACGCCGTGGGTAGCGACGACAGGTAGAGGTTCTGCTCAAGGGCGATGTCCTTGAGCCGGACCACCTCCTGCTGGATGCCGCCGCTCTTCTGGATCAGGCCGTTGAGGTGGGACAGGTTCTCGGCCGTCAGGTCCTTGGCGGTCTGGGTGTTGGCCGAGAAGCCGCCGATGCCGCCGGTGGTGGACCGGACCGTGTCCGGGGCGATGCCGGTGAGGCGACTGATGGTGCGGGTGATCATCTCGATCTGGGACAGCTTGTCGTCGAGCTGGCGGGTCTTGTCGCGGTACTGGAGGTTCTGTTCCTTGAGGGCGTTGTGGCGGGCGAGGATGCCTTCGAAATCCATCATCTTGGCCACGAGGTGGAAATAGGTGAAGACGCCGTAGCAGGTGAGCAGGGACAGGATGATGGCGACGAAGATGACGCCGTAGATCCGCCGCATGGAGATGCGGAACTGTCTGACGCGACCGGGGCTGTTCGGGGCAACGATCACGGTGAATGATCTGTCCCTGGGTCCCATCGCACCTCCTGGCTTTCTAAATCCGGCTTTTGAGTACAGTACGTCGTAACGTATTGAAAAAGTGTGACTAAATGTTAACAGGACGCATGCATTATATCACGCCGGCTGCTTGAGTCAACCGAAAATTTGCCGGCCGGGTTCACGACTTGGCGAAGATCTTGCGCAATCGCTCCATGGTGTCACGCAGCTGGGCGACGTTGGTCTTGAGCGCATCCATCTCCTTGCTCATCTTGGCCAGCGTGCCCGCCTGCTTGTCCAGGTCGGACCGGGACTCCTTGACGAAGGCCTGGTAGGTCTTGCGCAGGCCCTGGATCTCCACCGCCAGGTCCTTCCGGCCGGTCTCGAGGGTCGCCAACTCCTCCTGCTTCGTCTCCAGCGCCTGCAGCTGTTCCCGCACCGCGGCGGCCGCCTCCTCGGCGGCCGTCTGCTTCTGGGCCACGGCGGCGGCGTCGGCGGTGATGCGTGCCTCGAGCTCCTGCAGCCGCGCCGCGACGGCGGCGCCGCCCGCGGCCAGGCGCTGCTCCGCTTCCTTGACCCGGAGGTCGAGGTCCCGGTTCAGCGCCTCGAGGTCCACCGCCGGGGCCTCGGCCGCGGCGGCGGCCGGCGCCGGCTGGTCCATCAGGGTGCGCACCTCGGCGCGGAGCGCCTGCAGCTCGCTCTTGATGAGGAGCGTTTCCTGCGCCGCCCAGTCGCCGTCGGCCCGCACCGACGCGCCCTCGATGGCGCCGCGAATCTGCCCCTGGAGCGTCTCCAGTCGGTCCAGCCGCTTTTTCAGGTCGGCTGCACCGTGGGTGTCGGCGTTGAGGCGGAGCAACTCGTCCAGTCCCCGGCCGATGGCCTGCAGGGACTCGCCGACGTCGGCCGCGGGGCGGCAGAGCTGCACTTCCTCGCGCAGGGAGGCGACGCGGGCGTCGAGCTCCTCCATCCGCGTCCCGAGCTGCAGCACCTGCTGCTCCACCGTGCCCTGGAGGTTGCCGAACTGGGTGGCCAGCTCGCGGAATGCCGCCCGGTGACCCGTCAGCTCGTCGCTCAGGGCCGTGTGGAACTTCAGCACGCCCTGCACACCGGCATAGAGCTTCTCGAACTGGCGTTTGAGCTCCCGGGTCTGCTCCAGGGTCAGCGACGGCGCCTCGGGCGCGGCCGCCTCCGCCGTTGGTGGGTCGCCCACGGCCTCGCCGGCGCCGCTCTGGGGCGAGAAGCGGGCCTGGAGCTGCTCCTTCTTGCGCTGAAGCGCCTCGAACTTGTGGAACACCAGGCCGCAGCGCACGCATTCGTTGGCGTTGTCGGTCTGCTCAAAACCGCACTTCGGGCACTTCATGGGAGCCACTCCGGGTGACGAAGAGTCGGCGCGACAGTCCGGAATATTAGCAGATACCCCGGCCCGATGCAAGAGCCGGGCGGCCGCCGCGCCGCCGCCGGGGTTTCCACTCCGGTTGAAATAGTTGCGCCCGGCTTCATTATTTCGCGCCGGTGGGGTATAATGATCAAACCATCGTCGAACGACGGACAACTTCATATAAGGAGAGCTGCGGTATGGTCAAGCGCGTGTTTAACTTCAACCCCGGGCCGGCGACCCTGCCCCTCGAGGTGCTCGAGGAGGCGGCCAAGGCCACGGTGGAGTTCAACGGTCTGGGAATGTCCATCCTGGAGATTTCCCACCGGTCGAAGGACTTTGAGAAGGTCCTGAATGACTGCGTGGCCGACGTGAAGGAATTGCTGGGCCTGCCCGACGGCTACAGCGTCTGCTTCATGGGCGGCGGCGCCAGCACCCAGTTCGCCATGGTCCCCATGAACTTCCTCCCTGCGGGCGGGAGCGCCGACTACATCAACACCGGCGAATGGTCCAGCAAGGCCATCAAGGAGGCCAAGCTCTTCGGCACGGTGAACGTGACCGCCAGCTCCGAGGACAAGAAGTTCTCCTACCTGCCCGACCCGAAGGCGGTGAAGGTGACGCCGGGCGCGGCCTATGTCCATATCACCAGCAACAACACCATCTACGGCACCGAGTTCTTCACCTTCCCCGACACGGGCGCCACCCCGCTGGTGTGCGACATGTCGTCGGACATCATGTCGTGGAAGTTCGACGCGTCGAAGTTCGCTCTCATCTACGCCGGCGCCCAGAAGAACATCGGGCCGGCGGGCGTGACCATGGTGATCGTCCGGCAGGACTTCCTGGCCAAGGCCAACGAGAAGATCCCCACCATGCTCAAGTACAAGACCCACGCCGACAACAACTCGCTCTACAACACGCCGCCGGCGGGCGCGATCTTCATCGTGGGCCTGGTCATGAAGTGGATGAAGCGCAACGGCGGGCTCGCCGCCATGGAGGCCAAGAATAAGGCCAAGGCCGATCTGCTGTACGCGGCCATCGACGGCGGCGCCCCCTTCTACCGCGGCACGGTGGAAAAGAGCGCCCGCTCCCGCATGAACATCCCCTTCCGGCTTCCCAGCGAGGAGCTGGAGGAGAAGTTCATCAAGGAGGCCAAGGCGGCCGACCTGGTGGGCCTCAAGGGCCACCGCAGCGTGGGCGGCTGCCGCGCGTCCATCTACAACGCTTTCCCCATCGAAGGCGTCCAGGCGCTCGCGGACTTCATGAAGGAGTTCGCGAAGAAGAACGGCTGAGCCGTCGCCCGGTTTCTGGAAGGACTTCGCGAAACGGATCGGCCGATCCTCAGTCTCGATCCTTCCGGAGCGACAGGAGCGATCGGATCAGATAAGGAAACGGGCGGGCTCACCCCCGCCCGTTTTTTTCAGGTCCCAGAACCCGGGCCCTAGAACCCAGCTCCCAGGTCCCATCAACGATCAGCTATCAACGGTTCCCGAACCGGCGAACTTGGGAATTTTGAACAATCGCCCGAATAAGAACGAACCCCGAACCGCGAGCCCCGATTTCCGATGTCCGATATCCGCATGGCGGGAACGAGTCTCGAGCCCCGAACCCCGAGCCCCGAGCCCCGAGCCCCGAACCCCGAGCCCTGAACCCCGAACCCCGAACCCCGAATCCCGAACCCCGAGCCCCGAGCCTCGAGCCTCGAGCCTCGAGCCTCGAGCCTCGAATACGATCACGATTAGAAATTACGATTATGATGACGATGACAAGCACGAACCATCAACCAATTCCTGAACACGCTCTGCCGGCGGGCAGGCGGGACCCCAACCGTGCTGGCCGTCCCCCCTCGTCCAACGAAATTGGCACCTTTGAATCTGATTACCAGCGCGCAGGCACTATCGGCCATCGACCATCAACCATCAACGACTGACGATCAACCATCACCGGTTCCCGAACCTGCGAACCTGGAACCTGCGAACCATCGATTGCGATCACGAATTGCGAGCATGAATCCTCAATCCCCGTCCATCATGCACCGTTGACTTCGGCTCGTTTCGGATGAAAAATGAAAAGGGATTCTGAGGGCGGCCCACGCTGCAGAAAGGATGAGATGAAGCATTGCTCGCATTTTTCGATCGCCGGCTTCATGCGGACCCTGGGCGTCGTTGTGCTCGTGTGGCCGCTGCTCACCGGCGGTTCGTGCGACCGCACGGCGGGCGGTGAGACGGCCACGGCGGATCCGCCGGTGGCGCGGACGGAGCGCGCGGCCGGGCAGGGGGAGCGGCCGTTGCACTTTTCGGGGCGCGTGGTCGCCGTGGGGGACGGCGACACCATCGACGTGCTGGCGGACGAGGCGCCGGCCGACGCCGGCCGTCCGGACGACCGGAGCCGGGAGCGGCGGCCGGTCCGGGTGCGGCTGGTGGAGATCGACTGCCCCGAGTTGGGCCAGCCGTTCGGGCGCAAGGCCCGGCAGGCCGCGTCGGCCCTCTGCTTCGGCCGGACGGTCCGGGTGGACGGCACGGGGGTGGACACGTTCGGCCGGGTGCTCGGGATCGTGACGCTGGCCGACGGGCGGAGCCTCAACGAGGAGCTCATCCGGCTGGGCTACGCGTGGTGGTTCCGCCGATACTCCCGCAGCGAGACGCTCCGGGCGCTTGAGGCTGCCGCCCGCGCCGGGCGGGCGGGCCTGTGGGCGGACCGCGATCCGGTCCCGCCCTGGGAGTGGCGCGACCGCTCCCGCAACCGCTGACCGCGTTCGCTGACCGCGCCCGCGGCGCTCGAGCATCGAACCGGCGCACCATCGAATCGGCGAGCCGGCAGGGGATAGTTCACCGCAAAGGCGCAGAGTTCGCGGAGGGGGAAATCGGCACGCGAAGGCGCCAAGACGCCAAGCGATTTTTTTTGTCAATGGGAAGCCGAGGGGCGGAGTGGCGGCGACAGTGGCTCGGGCGTCTCACCTGAGGAATCGAATCGGCGAAACGGCGGCGGGAGGAGATTTTCCACAGAGCACGCAGGGGGCGCAGAAGGCTTCATTGGTCGTTTATCAGCGGACAATTTTCATTGACCTTTTCGGATGATTGGCTAGCGGTGATTGCTGATCTTTTGTTGACTATTTGGGGTGCGAGCGGGGGATTGCACGCTCCTCGTCCTGCCAGACCTTGGCTCAACACGACGAGTGTCTAGAAATGAGGGCATCCCATCAACCATCAATCATCAGCCGTTCCCGAACCTGCGAACCTGGAACTTGCGAACCTGGAACTTGCGAACCTGGAACTTGCGAACCTGCGAACATTCCAACATTCAAACCTTAAAACGGTTCAATTACGAGCACGATTACGAATTACGATTACGATGACGAGCACGAACCATCAACGATCAACCATCAACTTTCCCCGGGCCGCGCCGGTCGAGAAGCTCCAGGGTGAGGCGGCAGGCCTCGAGCATGCTCTCGGGGGAGGCGACGCCGCGGCCGGCGATGTCGAAGGCGGTGCCGTGGTCCACCGAGGCGCGCAGGAACGGCAGGCCCAGGGTCACGTTCACCGCCTTGCCGAAGGACAGGAGCTTCACCGGAATCATGCCCTGGTCGTGGTAGTGGTTCACCACGATGTTGAAGTCGCCCTGGAGCGCGCGCAGGTAGACCGTGTCGGCGGGGAAGGGGCCCTTCACGGGCAGACCCCGGGCGGCGCACTCGGCCACGGCCGGGACGATCTCCATCCCCTCCTCCATGCCGAACAGCCCCCCCTCGGCGCCGTGGGGATTGAGCGACGCCACGGCGATGGCCGGCTCGGCGACGTACGGCGTCAGCTCGCGGTGGGCCAGTTCGATCGTGTCCACGATCCGCCCCTTCTTCACCAGCCCCACCGCGTCGGCCAGCGGCACGTGGGTGCTGGTGAGCACGCTCCAGAAATTGCAGGCGTGGAACGACATGACGACGCGCGGCGTGTGCGTGAGCGCGGCCAGAAACTCGGTGTGGCCGGGGAAGTCGAACCCGGCCAGGTGGATGGATTTCTTGTTGATGGGGGCGGTGATCAGCGCGTCAAGGCGGCCGGACATACAGCCGAAGACCGCCTCCTCGATGTACTCCATGGACGCTCGTCCGTAGTCGCTCCGCTCGACGCCGAACTGGAGCCGGCCGTGGACGTTGGCGAAATCCACCAGGCACGTCTCACCCGGCGCCTGCCGCCGGAACGCCTCCAGCGAGATGACCGGCAGCTCGAACGGCAGGCCCAGCGCCCGGCAGTGCTCCATGAGCGCGTTGCCGTCGCCGAAGACGTAGAACGCGGCGGGCGGATCGGGTGCGCGCTCCTGCAGCGCCTTCAGCACGACCTCCGCGCCGATGCCGGCGGGGTCACCCATGGTGATGGCGATGGTCCGCGGAGGCGCCATGGCAGGGAGCTAGTCGCGGTTGCCGTCCGGGAGCCCGTTGTCGGTCCGGTCGTCCCGGTCCGGGTAGCGGCGGTGGCGCGGGTGCCGGTTGCTGTCCTCGCCGCCCTCGTCCTCGCCCTGCTTGTACATATAGAGGATGCTCGTCTTGTAGATGAGCAGGTTCGGGGCGCCCTCACGGTTGAACTTGATGCAGTCCCGGTCGTACCACTCGATGTAGCCCTGGAGGTCCTCGCCGTTGGTCAGGCGGACGACCATGGGCGTCTTGTTGTTCATCTGCTTGACGTAGTAAAAATTCTCGGCGTGGGTCTGGTCAGGCGGCACGCGCTTGTAACCCGGGCCGTGGAACTTCGGCGTGGAGGGCGACATTTCAGAAATAGAAGGCCGGATCAGCTTTCGATTGACCATGGTGCCTCCTGGTTCTCCGTCCTGAAGCGATCGGTTTCCAAGCCAAATCTGATGGTGTCAAATTCCGGCGGAAGATGCTTCGATTTGGCTGAATATTAGACTATCTGTCGTGAAAACTCAAGTAAAAACATGGGTCCGATGTTCAGAAGGAGTGCTCGTCCGGCGGAGTTTCCGTCCAGGTCTCGGCGCCGTTGTCGGCGCCATGGTCGGAGCCGTTTTCGCCGGCGTCGGCGGGGGGGCCGGCGGCGTGCGCGTCGGCGCGCCCGGCCGTGTCCTTCTCGTACATCAGGCAGCACATGAGCCGGCCGCAGACGCCCGACAGGCGCGACGGGTTCAGGTTGAGGCACTGCTGTTTGGCCACCTTGATGGAGACCGGGTAGAACTTCTGGATCCAGGTGTGGCAGCACAGCGGCAGGCCGCAGCAGCCGACGCCGCCCAGGAGCTTGGCCTCGTCGCGGACGCCGATCTGGCGCATCTCGATGCGGGTTTTGAGCTGGGAAGCCAAGTCCTTGACCAAGGCGCGGAAATCCACCCGGCCGTCGGCGGTGTAGTAGAACACCACCTTGGAGCCGTCGAGGATGTATTCCACCCGGATCAGCTTCATGACCAGCTTGTGCTTCTCGATGAGCCGGACGCACGCCTCGCGGGCGCGCTCCTCGCGGGCGCGCTTCTTGCCGAACTGGGCGATGTCGCGCGGGTCGGCCTTGCGGAGGATCCGGCGCTGGCTGGTGACGCCGGCAGGCGGCGCGTCGACGGGCTGGACATGGACGACGGTGCCGAGCTCGGTGCCGCGCTCGGTCTGGACGATGCAGGCGTCGCCCTTGAGCAGGGTGAGCTCGTCGCTGAGATAGGGATCGGTCCGGCAGCAGTCCTCGATCCGGACGTGAACCAGTTGGGTCATGCCTCGATTCTCCGGAGCAGCAAGGCCCGGGTCCGCAGGATGGCGTTCTGGATATAGGTGTCCAGCCTCAGGTTGAGGTGGCGCTTCCGGTAGAGCTCCTCGACCTCGCGCAGGAGGTACTCCACGACGGGGGGGCTGAATGCGGCGCGCAGGGATTTCAAGGTCTCCATCCGGTCATTGTGCATCACGTGGTCCCGGTCCTGAAAAAAGTCCATTATAACCAAATCGCGCAGAATGGAAATCAGAATCTGGAGCATGAGCTCCGGGCTCTTGTTCGGGGGGAAGGCGTCCGCCAGGTGCTTGAAGAGCGCGGCGTCGTTGGGATGGGCCATGACAACGAGGAGCTCGAAGGCGGACTCCTGCATGGCCGCGACCGCCTCCATGTCCAGCGACAGGGCCAGCCCCAGGCTGCCGCCGCTCAGGCGCGCGGCGGCGGCGGCCTGGAGCGCCGGCAGCCCGGCCTGCTCGCGCAGGTACGCCTCCAGCTCGCGCACCGGGATGGGCTGGAACTTGAGCACCTGGGTGCGCGAGCGGATGGTGGGGAGCAGGGCGTAGAGGTTGGCCGTGATGAGGATCAGGCTGCTGCTCTCGGGCGGCTCCTCGAGGGTTTTGAGCAGCGCGTTGGCCGCCTCCTCGTTCATCCGGTCGGCGTCGTCGAGGATGAAGACGCGGCGCCGCCCCTCGAAGGGGAGGTAGTAGATCTCCTGGATCAGCGCCCGGACCTGGTCGATCTTGAACACCTTCGTCTCGGGGGCGATGACCTGGACGTCGGGGTGGCTGCCGGAGTCCACCTTGCGGCAGGAGACGCAGGCGTCGCAGGCGTCGAGCCCGGCCGGCGCGGCGGCGCAGTTCAGGCTCTTGGCCAGCTGGAGCGCGAGACGCTTCTTGCCGACGCCGTCGATGCCGGCGAAGGTGTAGGCGTGGTGCAGGGTGTCGCGCCGGCGGCACTCGGCCAGGAGGCGGCCGATGGCGGCGTTGCCGATGAACGGGGGCACGGCTCAGTCCTCCCGGCGCCGGCCGGCCAGCAGGGCGTCGGCGCATGCGGCGATGTCGGCGAAGATGGGGTCGGGCGCGCGATCGGCGTCGATGACGGCGAACCGCGCCGGCTCGCGGCGCGCCAGCTCGAGATAACCCGCGCGGACAGCACGATGGAACGCCAGCGCCTCGCCCTCGAAGCGGCTCTCGGCGGCGCCCTCGGCGGTGGCGGCGTTGCGGGCGATGGCGCGCGCGAGTGACCGTTCGGGGTCGATGTCGAGGAGGAACGTGAGATCCGGGGGCAGGATGTCCAACGCGGCGGCCAGGCGGTCGATGACGGCGCGGGCGATGCCGCGGGCGGCGCCCTGGTACGCGAGCGTGGCGTCGTGGTAGCGGTCGCACAGCACCACGTGCCCGGCGGCCAGGGCGGGGCGGATGCACTGGGCCAGGTCCTGGCAGCGGTCGGCCAGGTACAAGAGCAGCTCGCCGGCCGGTTCGCGGGGCGGCCCGGCGGGGTCCAGCAGCACCCGGCGCACGGCCTGTCCGAACGGGGTGCCGCCGGGTTCGCGGGTGAGGGTCACGGGGAGGCCGCGCGCCCGCAGCCGATCGGCCAGGCGGAGGATCTGGGTGGTCTTCCCGCAGCCTTCCACGCCCTCGAACGTGATGAAGTGTCCCGGTGTCGGTGCTGCCATCGGCGCTCCTCTTGCGCCGGCCATCTTAGCACACTTTGCGCCTGGTCCGGGACGCCACCTTTACATCGTGTCGGGTGCGGCCCTATAATCGAAACCGGGCATGGCATTGGGAAGGCGCCGCGTGAGCACACTCTGCGAACGGTACCGGGACGTGGTGGAACGGGTCGCCCGGGCGGCCTGCGCCGCCGGGCGCGCGCCGGAGTCGGTGCGGCTGGTGGCGGTGTCGAAGACCGTCGCCGCCGATGCCATCCGCGAGCTCGCGGCGCTGGGTCCGTTGATCCTCGGCGAGAACCGCGTCCAGGAGGCGGCGGCGAAGATCCCGGCGCTCGCCGGCGACGGCGCCTTCACCTGGCACCTGGTGGGCCACCTGCAGGGGAACAAGGCGCGGCGGGCGGTGGAGCTGTTCGCAATGATCCACTCGGTGGACAGCGTCGCGCTCCTGCACCGCCTCGAGACGTGCTGCCGCGAGGCGGGGCGCACGCTGCCCGTCCTGATCGAGGTGAACCTGGCCGGCGAGGCCGCCAAGTCGGGCTGCCGCCCCGAGGCGCTGCCCGCGCTCATCGAAGCGGCGGGCGATCTGGCGCACGTGCGCGTGGAGGGGCTCATGGCGGTGCCGCCGTTCCTTGACGACCCGGAGGCGGTGCGGCCCTACTTTCGGCAGCTGCGCCGGCTGCGCGACGAGTGGGCGGGGCGCTGCCGGGGGGCGGCGCGGCTGGAGGAGCTGTCCATGGGGATGACGAACGACTTCGAGGCGGCCATCGCCGAGGGGGCGACGTATGTCCGCGTGGGCACGGCGATCTTCGGCCCGCGAAACGGTTGATGGTTGATGGTTGATGGTTCGTGCTCATTGTTCGTAATCGTAATTCGTAGTCGTGATTCGTAATCGTGATCGCACTCGCGCCGTTTGAAGGTTTGAATGTTGGAATGTTCGCAGGTTCCAGGTTTGCAAGCTCACAGGTTCTGGGATGGTCGATTGTTGATCGTTGATCGTTGATGGTTGTCGATCGTTTTCCCGTTTCCCGTCTCCCATCTCCGTCGCCCGTCTGCCGTCTCCCGATTCACCGATCCACCATGTTCGTGAGGCACCGCTGAGCGGCAGGCAAAATGGAGGTGCCACGAGCGGTACCCCCCGCCTGCCGGCTGCTTGATCTTAGTCATGGCTTCAGTTAATCAAGTCCTGCCAAAAATTGGCAGAGATGCTGGAGTAACTGAGTAATCGTGCTCGCACCGCTGAACTAGCCCCGAGCACCGATTACGATCACGATTACGAGTACGATTACGATTACGATTACGAATTACGAGCACGATTTTGAGACGGGAACGAGTCTCTAGCCTCGAGCCTCGCGCCTCGCCTGGTCGACGCAGGCGTCGCGGAAGCGGCGGAAGAGCTCGGCGGAGAGCGGGTCGTCGCGCCAACATGACTCGGGATGCCACTGGACGCCCACGAGGAACGGCCCAGCCGGGTCGCCGTGGACGCCCTCGACGAGGCCGTCGGGGGACCAGGCGAACGCCGTCAGCCCGTCGCCGAGGCGCTTGATGGCCTGATGGTGGGAGCTGTTCACCCGGTACTCGCCCGGCGGGAAGCCGTCGAGGCCGGGGATCGTGCCGGCGACTCGCAGCGGGTGGTGCGCCCACGCGCCCGGTGCCGGGCGGCGGTGATCCACAGCGGTGAAACCGGCGCCGGCGAGATCCTGGTGAAGGCTGCCGCCGCAAAAGACATTCAGCGCCTGGACGCCGTAGCAAATGGCCAGCAGCGGCAGCCGCTCGCGCCGCGCCGCCTCCAGCAGAATCCGGTCGGTGGCGTCGCGGAGCGGCTGCACCGGACCCAGCCCCGGTGCAGGCGCCTCACCGTACCAGGCGGGATCCACGTCGGAGTTGGACCCCGACAGCAGGATGCCCTCCGCGGCGCCGGCCAGGCGGTTCAGATAAGCCGGATCGGGGATGAGGGGGACGTACACGGGATCGAGCCCCGCCGCGTGGAGCGCGGTGGCGTAATCGCGACCAAGATACAGGTCGTCCGAGCCCGGGTTCTGGCGCAGGGGGACGAGGATGCGCGGATGCGGCATGGCGATCAGGCCGGCCGGGCGCCGGCGGGGCGGGGGATCGGCTTGCGGTGGCGGCGGAACCACGGCACGCCCGTGCCGAAGCGCGTGGCCACGGTGATTCCGAGGCTGAACACGAGCGCCGCCAGGCTCACCACCAGCGACAGGCCCGGCAGGAACTTGATCGCCGTCCAGAGCAGCGTCGCCGTCACCAGCGACGCCAGCGGCGACGGGGCGGTGCGACGCAGCAGCCGCAGGAGCTTGTCGCCCGCCGCGTAGAACAGGATCACCATCCCGAAGGCCCAGGCGGCGAACAGGCCCAGCAGCAGGAGCACCACGATGGGGATCCCGATGAAGATCACGGACAGCGCCAGCGCCACCATGAGCAGCACGGCGCCGCCGGCGATGGTGACCACTCCCAGTCCGGCGGTGTAGCCCGGATCGGTCTTGAGGCGGGTGATGGCGAAGCTCACGTGGGCCGGGAACAGCTTGGCCAGGGTGATGGCGAGCAGAAACCAGAACAGGAGGAAGAACACCCGCTTGGCGATGAAGCCGAAATCGTACTGGACCGACAACAGGTAGCCGGCCGGGTTGGAGAACATGGCCTGGGCTTCCCCGCCGAGGAACGGCATGGTGAAAATCTTCCCCTCGATTTTGCAGGACGGATCGACCGCGGACGTGCTGCCCACCAGGAACACCTTGCCCCGCACGGTGCCGCCGGCCGGGATGATGAGGCGGCCGCCCATCACCGCCACGTCGCCCGCGACGGTGCCGTTGATGGTGAGATCGGCGCCGGCGACGAAGACGCCGTCGGCGGCGGTGCCGTCAATGACCACGGGGGTGGAGAAGGAGACGATGATGTCCGGCGCGGTCTCGCCCGGCGGAACGGTGATGGGCGCCGGCGCGTCCGCGGCGCCGGCGGCGGCGGCGAGCAGCAGGAGGGCGGCCAGCGTGAGGCAGAGGCGGTGGACCGTCATCGGCGCCCCACCGCGACGGACTTCAGGGTGCGCGGCCGGTGCAGCCAGTACGTCCAGCCGGCCGTCAAGCCGAACACCACCAGCACGGCGAGGAAGAGCCCGAGGCCCTGGGGCGAGAACAGGAGCAGCCGGCCCAGCGCCTCCAGACCGAAAACGAACCCTTCCGCGAGGAACAGCAGGACCGACAGGGCGAACCGGGTCAGGTACAGCACAAGCAGGAAGGAGTCGGCCAGCAGGCTGAAGCTTTGGGCGAAGATCCGGTTCCACCACGGAAGCGACATCAGCCCGCCCAGGTTCGGTGCGGTCTGTCCGGCCAGATAGGAGAAGACGCCGGCGACCGTCAGCGTGATCGCGGCGGCGGCCACGAGGATCTTCTCCCGGGCCGTGGTCAGGAAGCGGTGGAACGGCGAGGGGATCTCGGCCATGACCCGGGCGGTGAACTCGGCGGGCACCCCCACCTCGGAGGCGCGGATCAGCGTCAGCCGCACCAGCCGGTGCTCGTGCAGGAGCCGGCGGCACGCCGCGCAGCGGGCCAGGTGCTGTTCCGTGCGCAGCATCTCCGCTTCGGGGAGCTCCCGTTCAATATAAAGGATGATGTTCAGTTCCGAGCAGACCGGGTTCATAGGACCTTGCCCTCCAGTTTCTTGCGGATCAGCTCCCGCCCCCGGAAGATCCGGTTCTTGACGGTGCCGATCGGGATATCGCAGATATCGGCGATCTCCAGGTACGAACAGTGGTTGATGTGGCGCAGCGTGATCACCTCGCGGTACTCGTCCGGAAGCGACTCGACCGCGTCGTTGAACAGCCGGATGAACTCCCGGTTGCAGATCATCTGCTCGGGGGTGTCGTCCTCGGTCGGGACCTGCAGCGCCACGTCCTTGTCCTTGTAGGTCCTGGATTCATCCAAAGAGCGGGTGTTCAACTGCTTCTTACGAAGCCAGTCGATGGCGGTGTTCCGGGCGATCCGGTACAGCCAGGTCGAGAAGCGAAACGCGTTGTTGTACGAGTCCAGCGCGTAGTACGCCTTGACAAAGACCTCCTGGGCGATGTCGAGAGCTTCCTCGTAGTTGATGATGTAGCGGTAGATGTAGTTGACGATCGATTTCTCGTACCGCTTGACCAGGTCCTCGTAGGCCGAGCTGTCGCCGTTGAGGACACGATTGATCGCGTGCTGCTCGAACTCCTGCATGTCGCTCTCGACTCAACCCATTCTACGGGTCTGGCGCACCCGGGTTTCAATTAATATGATAGCGGACCTCGCCGTCGACGATGGTGGCCCGCACGGCGCCCCGCAGCCGCCAGCCCTCGAAGGGCGTGTTGCGGGATCGGGAGGCGAACCCGTCCCGGGCGATGACGGTCGGCCGGTCGGGGTCGATCAGGGTCAGGTGCGCGGCGGCGCCCGGCTGGAGCGAGCGCGCCGGCGCGCCCAGGATCCGGGCCGGCAGGACGGCGCAGGCCAGGGCGATCTGTCCGATGCCCATCCGGCCGGTGTGGTAGAGCCGGTCCATGATCAGGGGGACGGCGGTTTCGAGACCGATCACGCCGGGAGGCGCGTCCTGGAAGCCGCGGGCCTTCTCGGCGTCCGCGTGGGGGGCGTGGTCGGTGGCGATGGCGTCGATGTCGCCGGCGGCCAGTCCGCCGATCAGGGCGTCGCGGTCGGCCGGCGGCCGGAGCGGCGGGTTCATCTTGTAGTTCGGATCGGGGCCCGGCATGTCGGCGGTGGAGAGGCAGAAATGGTGCGGCGCCGCCTCCGCCGTCACGGCCACGCCCCGCCGCCGCGCCCAGCGCACCAGCTCCAGCCCGCGGGCCGTGGACAGGTGGGCGATGTGCAGGCGGCAGTCGGTCGCCTCGGCCAGGAGCACGTCACGGGCGATGTGCACCTCCTCGGCCAGCGGGGTCTGGCCGGTGACATCCCACCGCTCGGCCTCGGGGCCGGCGTGCATGGCGCCGCCCCGCGACAGGGTCTTGTCCTCGCAGTGGTCGATGACGACCCCGCCGAGGCGCCGCACGACCTCCATTGCCCGGAGCATGGTGGCCGCGTCCTCGACCGGCTGCCCGTCGTTGGAGAAGGCGCGGCAGCCGAGCGCCGCCAGCCGGGCCAAGTCGGCCAGCTCCGTGCCGCGGCTCCCGGTGGTGATGGCGGCGATGGGGTGCACGTGCGCGAGGCGGACGGCGGCGGCGCGGTCCAGCACCAGCTTGTACACCTGGGGCGAGTCACAGACGGGCTGCGTGTTGGGCATGGGCGCCACGGCGGTGAACCCGCCGCGCACGGCGGCCAGCAGACCGGTGGCGATGGTCTCCTTGTGCTCGAAGCCCGGTTCGCGCAGGTGGACGTGCATGTCCACGAAGCCGGGAAGGACGTACGCACCGGCCGCGTCGACCACGCGGTCGGCGGCGGCGCCGCGCGGATCGATCGCGGCGATCACCCCGTCGCGCACCAGCAGGTGCCCGGGGCGCTCGAGGCCGGCGGTCGGATCCACCAGGACACCGTCGCGGATCAGCAGGCTGGACATGGATAGGCTCCTTCGATCGATCAATCATTCTAATGAGGACGGGCGGATGAATCAATCGGAAAGACGCCCCGACGGGCGGCGGCGTTGCGCAGGGACGGGCCGCCGGGTTACAATGGGATCACGCGCCGGCCGTTCCGCCGGCAAACCGATCGGGTGAGGACGGCATGAACGATTCCGACGGACTCTCCTACGCCGCGTCCGGCGTGAGCATCGACGCCGGCAACCAGGCCAAACGGCGGATCCGGGAGCTGGTGCGCACCACGTTCAATCCGCAGGTGCTGAGCGAGCTCGGCCTCTTCGGCGGTCTGTTCCGGCTGGACGCGGGCGCCGAGCGGGAGCCGGTGCTGGTGGCCAGCGCCGACGGCGTGGGCACGAAGCTGAAGATCGCCTTTCTGACCGGCGTCCACCACACGGTGGGCTACGACCTGGTGGCCCACTGCGTGAACGACATCCTGGTCCAGGGGGCGCGGCCCCTGTTCTTCCTCGACTACATCGCCACCGGTGTCCTCAAACCCGAGGTGGTGACCCAGGTGGTGGACGGACTGGTCCGTGGCTGCCGCGAGTTCGGCTGCGCCCTCATCGGCGGGGAGACCGCCGAGATGCCCGACTTCTACGACGCGGGCGAGTACGACCTGGCCGGCTTCATCGTGGGCGTCGTGGAGCGCGGGCGGATCCTCGACGGCTCGGCGGTGCGCCCCGGCGACGTCGTGCTGGGCCTGCCGTCAGCCGGCCTGCACACGAACGGTTATTCGCTGGCGCGGAAAATATTCTTCGACCACCTGGGGCTCTGGCCCGAGACGCCCGTCGAGGAGCTGGGCGGCACGGTGGGCGAGGTGCTGCTGCGGCCGCACCGGGGCTACCTGAAATCGCTCGGACCCTGCCTCGAGCGGGGCCTGGTGCGGGCGCTGGCGCACATCACCGGCGGCGGCCTGCTGGAGAACATCCCGCGCATCCTCCCCGCCGGCTGCAGCGTGGAGATCCGCCGCGGCGCGTGGCCGGTGCCGCCGGTTTTCACCTTCATGGCCCGCGAGGGGCGCGTGGCCGAGGCGGAGATGTTCCGCGTGTTCAACATGGGCATCGGTATGGCGGTCATCGTGGCGCCGGACGCCGCCGACGAAGTCGAGACGATGCTGCGCGGGACGGAGGGCGCGGTCTACCGCATCGGTGCGGTAACGGCGGGTGCCGGCGGGGTGGTCCTGCGATGAAGCGGCTGGGCATCCTGCTCTCGGGGCGGGGCTCCAATTTTCTGGCCATTCACGGGCACATCGCCGCGGGCCGGCTGAACGCGGTGATCGCCGGCGTGGTGTCGGACCAGCCCGACGCGCCGGGACTGGCGCGGGCGCGGGAGCTGGGTTTGCCGGCGTTCTGCGTGGAGCGCGCAGGCCGGACCAAGGGCGAGTTCGAAGACGCGATCGCGCACGTGCTTGAGGCGCAGGCTGTGGAGCTGGTGTGCCTCGCGGGCTTCATGCGGGTGCTGGGACCCGGTTTCATCCGGCGGTTTCCGCAGCGCATCCTCAACATCCACCCGTCGCTCCTGCCGGCTTTCCCCGGCCTGCACGCGCAGCGGCAAGCGCTGACGCACGGCGTGCGCTTCAGCGGCTGCACGGTCCACTTCGTCGACGAGGGCGTGGACAGCGGCCCCATCGTCGCGCAGGCCGTCGTGCCGGTGCGCGACGACGACACCGAGGAGGAGCTGGCGGCGCGGATCCTCGTCGAGGAGCACCGGCTCTACGCCGAGGCGATCGCGAAGATCCTCGCCGGCCGGTGGTTTCTGGACGGCCGCCGGCTGCTCGAAAAAAAATGAAAAAAAAGCTTGCATTCTGATTTTAGCTCTCTATAATACACCCCTGTCCGCTGGGACACGATCTTTAGAGACCCGATTCCGACCACCTGTAAAGACCCACACGCGATGTGTTTCTTGAAGCAGGAACACTTTGGGTCTTGACAAGATATCATCACTTTGATAGCATCAAAAATTGCCCGCAGGGGCAGTCGAACGGGTTGATCTTTGAAAACCAGGTTTAGCGTGCCTGTCAATTCTGAACAAAAGACATGAAGTCTTGCAAACTTTCCGCAGATGATCCGCGCAAGCGGTTCAGCAAATTAACTGGAGAGTTTGATCCTGGCTCAGAATGAACGCTGGCGGCGTGCTTAACACATGCAAGTCGAACGTGAAAGTCCCCTTCGGGGGATGAGTAAAGTGGCAAACGGGTGAGTAACACGTGGGTAACCTGCCCTCTGGTGGGGGATAACCCTGCGAAAGCGGGGCTAATACCGCATAACAAGTCGCTAAATAATTAGTCGACTTCAAAGCCTTCGGGCGCTAGAGGAGGGGCCCGCGTCCCATTAGCTAGTTGGTAGGGTAATGGCCTACCAAGGCTGCGATGGGTAGCCGGCCTGAGAGGGTGTCCGGCCACACTGGAACTGAGACACGGTCCAG